>Ga0247720_100029_pt1 | contig 80540 bp, 66 predicted proteins | sample MSEWel2015_12_15_FD_189078 | JGI IMG/M metagenome (GOLD analysis project Ga0247720, IMG submission 189078) | Subsurface sediment microbial communities from gas well in West Virginia, United States - MSEEL Well Study Marcellus 3H_2015_12_15 | ecosystem: Environmental > Terrestrial > Deep... | reverse complement strand
CTTCCGCGCCTTTTACTACAGCACCATGCGGTGCCGTAGTCTTATGCGGTATTAGCAGCTGTTTCCAGCTGTTATCCCCCAGTACAAGGTTGGTTGCTCACGCGTTACTCACCCGTCCGCCGCTAGGGCCACCTTCGTAGAAACCTACTCCAGCAGCCCCCGCTCGACTTGCATGTGTTAGGCACGCCGCCAGCGTTCGTCCTGAGCCAGGATCAAACTCTTCACTTAAAATCTATATCCTAAACTCATATCACTTGCCGCAAATCACTCTTACCTCTCCAGAATTGACCTGGCTTTTCAACCACTGTTCAGTTTTCAAGGACCATTTCCCTCCGCCGCCCCCTCCCGAGCGGCGAATTATATACTATCAAATCAACTTTGCTTTGTCAATACCCTTTTTTCAATCTCGTATCGTTTAGAAACGATTGTTGGCTCTTCAGCCAACAGCCGTTATAGATTAGCACACACAACCCCTGCTTGTCAATACCCTTTTTTATTAACTCAAAATAACCCTTTCTTACGAAGCTCTTTTGTTAGAAGATGCGCCAAAATAAAAACATAGCAAGCCATTCAGGTCAAGAGCTCAGCAGATTAATTGAAAAGGCCAAATTGTCCTCCCGGAATATGGAATAGTTGTCCCAGAAGAGGCAGCTACCGCACACCACCAAACTTCCTCCGGAAGGCATCTTTCTCTCGGCCGCCATTACCGGTGCCTTTTCGCCCGAGCCTGTGAAAGCCGATTCTTTTCCACGCACTATTATCCGAACATCCGGATTCAACACTTCAATAGGAGCACTGTAAGGAAACACGATTTGGTTTACGCCCTCGGCATAGGCTTCTACCCTAGAAGTGATCACCATACGGCAGTCGCCGTCAGCAAAACTCTCTTCTTCCACAACCTCATCTTCCTTTAGTCTCAACCCGAACCTCTCGCTGACTGCATTGCATATTTCAGCAACGTTGTCTTTATTGTTAAAATGTGCAGTAAATATAACGCGCTTTCCGCCTCTGACAGCTTTCTCGATTGTCTTTATTTCTGCTTCATCAAACGGTTTCTCGCTGTAATTGAAGACTATTACCGGATAAAAAAACAACTCGTCGAAATTCGAAACTTCCACTATCTCTATACCCTTTTTTCTGCTTTCCCGCTCCAAAGCTGAAAAATAATAAGAATCGCTTATTAAAAATTCGCCGTGAGAGCTACTCCATGCCACCTTCAAAATATCGCCCTCCTTTAAATTTTAAGGCAAATTGGCGCTTTTCTTGAAAGTTTAAAGTTTAATAAGGCTTCCATTTGCTCCCACGCACAGCCTTATCATATCAAAAAACGGCATTTTTTTCAATACGTCGTGAATCATCGCACTGGATTAAACGTTGATTATTTTGCGCAAATAATATATAATTTTTCAAATGTGAAAGAAATATTTAGGTGGAGGAATGAATATGAAACTGGGAATCGTAGGATTGCCCAATGTAGGGAAAAGCACTCTTTTCAACGCCATCACTAAAGCAGGAGCTCAGGCAGAGAATTATCCCTTTTGTACAATAGAGCCCAACGTGGGGGTAGTACCCGTTCCCGATAAGAGGCTTGAAAAATTGGCTGAAATGTATAAGCCCGAAAAAGTCACCCCTGCGTTCATCGAATTTGTTGACATCGCGGGTCTAGTGAAAGGCGCCAGCAAAGGCGAGGGACTGGGCAACAAGTTTCTGTCTCATATACGCGAAGTGGACGCCATTGTGCACGTGGTAAGATGCTTTGAAGATGAAGATATAACCCATGTGGAGGGAAGCATTGACCCTATCCGCGACATAGAGATTATAAACCTGGAACTCATATTTGCCGACCTGGAAAGTTTAGAGAAGCAGATGGTAAAAGCGCAAAAAATGGCAAAAAGTGGCGATAAGCACAGCATAGAAAAGTTGCAGATAATGGAGCATATAAAGGAAAACCTGGAAAAAGGAATTCCTGTAAGAAGCCTCACCTTCTCAGAAGAACAGCAGGATTTTGTGAGACAGCTGTTTTTGCTCACCTCAAAGCCTGTCATATACGCGGCAAATATATCCGAAAAGGACGTAGGCAATGCTCAAGATTCCCCGCTGGTCAAAAAGGTCGTAGAATACGCCCAAAATGAAAACGCTCAAGTAGTGGTCATATGCGCCAAGCTCGAGGAGGAAATCGCGCAACTGGATAACGAAGAAAAACAGATGTTTCTGCAAGAGATGGGCCTAGAAAGCTCGGGGCTAGACAAGCTGGTATCGGCATGCTATAGCCTGCTGGGCCTCATAAGCTTTTTGACTGCCGGTCCTAAAGAAGTTAGAGCCTGGACAATCAAAAAGGGCACCAAAGCCCCTCAAGCCGCAGGTAAAATCCATAGCGACTTTGAGAGGGGTTTCATCAAAGCCGAAGTCATCCCCTATGACACTTTGGTAGCCGTGGGGTCCTATACAGCCGCAAAGGAAAAGGGGCTGGTAAGGTCTGAAGGCAAAGACTACGTTATCCAGGACGGCGACGTGGTGCTGTTTCGCTTTAACGTATAACATAACAGGGATGCCCCACACCTTTTCTTTGGCTTTAACCCTTTAACATCAATAGAGCGGCCATTCTGCCTGTATTGCCTTTATCCCTGCGATGAGAAAAGAACAGGTCGTGATTGCAGCTAGTACACATGTCCGCTACAGTTATGTTGTGGTGTGGAATCCCCATTTCTTCCAACTGCAGGGCATTTGCCATCCACAAGTTTACGTAATACCTGCCCGGTTTCTGACCGGGCTTTATTATTATATCCTTATATTTGTCAAAGACTTTTGCAAATTGCTCTGCCACCGGAAAGTCCACCTCAAAACAACAAGGGCCTATAGATGGGCCAATCCCTATCAGGCACTCCTCGGGGCGCGTACCAAACATCCGGCGCATGCCCTCCAATGTCTTTGCGCCTATGCGAGCTATCGTACCCCTCCATCCTGCATGGCTTAAGGCTATGGCCCTGCGAACAGGATCTAAAAAGAACAGAGGCACGCAGTCGGCATAGAACGTCACCAAAGCCACCTGCGGCTCTTGAGTCATAAGGCCATCCACCTGGAGTATATCGCTCTCCTTAAAGGCACCCTTCCCCCTATCACCGGCGCCAACCACAGCCACTTTGTCGCTGTGTACCTGGTCGGAGAACACTGTATTATGAGGGTTTATATCCAGCGCACGGCAAAACCTTAAAAAGTTTTGCATAACCGCATCGCAAGAATCGCCTTTCTTAAATCCCAAATTCAAGGTGCTGTACTGTTGACCGCTTACTCCTCCCTTTCTGGTGCTGAAACCATGGCTCACCAATCCGGTCCTTTCAAAACTGGGTATAACGCAGTACCATACGCCTTGTCTTTCTTTCAGCTCAAAACCCATATTGAATTCCATGCCTGAACATCCTTTTCCCTTCATTCAGTCATTTTTTCCTTCAAAAGCTTGTTTAGCTCTTCCATAAAGGTGTTTATATCCTTGAACTGTCTGTACACCGATGCAAACCGCACATACGCCACTTCGTCCAGCTTCTTTAGCCTTTCCATCACCATCTGGCCAATTTGCTGACTGGTAACCTCCTGCTCAAGGGAATTGAAGACCTGCTTTTCGACATCCTGAACCAGGGCTTCCAAATCCTTGAGGGATATAGGCCTCTTTTCACAGGCTTTCAACAGCCCCCTCATGATCTTATCCCTATCGAAGGATTCCCTTCTGCCATCTTTCTTGACGACAAATACCGGCAGCTGCTCAATTTTCTCATAAGTAGTAAACCGCTTGCCACACTTGGTACACTCACGCCGTCTGCGAATGGTAAGGCCTTCATCGGTAGGACGAGAGTCCACCACCTTGCTCTCCATGTGGTAGCAAAAAGGGCATTTCATGGCTGGCCAATCGAGCATCTAAACCTCGCAAATATACGCCGGTTTAGATGGTTAGGGTATTTATAATCCGCCTTTTTAAAGGCTGCCCCACCCCCAACAGGCGGTATTTGGGACAGCTAAGCAAGAAAGCAGGGCTAAAAGCCTCGCCTTCTTTTTTATTATTATAGCCCTTTTAGGTCAGCTCGTCCACACTTATGTGTTTTTAAAGCTCTGCCAAACTTTCTACAGCAGATTTACCTCTTTATGACTGCTGGATCCACATCAACCAGTATAACATCATCCCCTATCTTCTTTATATTCTCCCATGGGATGACCAAGTCCTGATCCCCTTTTAAAAATCCCAGCCACCGGCTGGGCCCAGGCACCACGATGGCTGTAATCCTCCCGCTTTGCAGGTCAAACTCCATATCGACTATTACACCCAACCGCCTGCCATCTCTGATATTGATAACCTCCTTCTGCCTGAAGTCAGAAGTTTTCTCCATGGTAACCCTCCCCCGTTTTCATCCGCGTTTTCGTCCAATAAAGTTTATTCACATTGGAACTTAAAAATGCCATATAGCTCCATATGAAATTCAATTACATCTACAACGTTCATCCTTCGAACAGGCACTGAGCAAAACAAAATGACAAAAAGAGAAGCCTTGCACAAAAGCAAAGGCTTCTCTTCTGGATCTGATTTTAAATTAACATCATATATACTTCCTCATATGTGCAAGGGCCGTTTTCTCAAGCCTGGACACCTGGGCCTGTGAGATGCCTATTTCTTTCGCCACCTCTACCTGGGTCCTACCTTCAAAAAACCTTAGGGTCAATATGAGCTTTTCTCTCTCGTTAAGCTTCTTCATGGCCTCCCTTAAAGCTATCCCCTCAAGCCAGCTCTCGTCCTCATTTTTCTCGTCCTTTACTTGATCCATCACGTAAATGGCATCCCCTCCATCGTGATAGATGGGCTCAAAAAGGGAAATCGGGTCCTGGATGGCATCCAGAGCAAATACCACCTCTTCCCTTGGAAGGTTGAGCTCGTTGGCAATCTCGGTTATGGTAGGTTCCTTAGCGTTTTTGCTTATGAGTTGATCCCGTACCTGCAGTGCCTTGTATGCTATATCCCTCAACGAGCGGCTAACCCTTATGGAATTGTTGTCCCTGAGGTACCGCCTTATCTCTCCGATGATCATGGGTACAGCATAGGTTGAGAATTTTACATTTTGAGAAAGGTCAAAATTATCAATAGCCTTAATAAGTCCGATACACCCCACCTGAAAAAGGTCATCGATGTTCTCCCCTCGGTTGCTAAACCTTTGAATCACGCTCAATACCAGCCTGAGGTTTCCCTGGATGAATTCGTCTCTCGCGCTTTTATCGCCTGCATGCATCCGTTCAAACAACTCTCGCATCTTTTCGTTGGAAAGCACCGGTAACTTGGATGTATCTACGCCACAAATCTCAACTTTGTTTGCCGACATACCAAAAATCCTCCATCCCTTTCACGCGATGTTGCTGCTAGCTCTTCGAACAGATTCTATTGAAAGTATTACCTTGGACAGAGGATTTTATTCAGAGTCACACCATGCGACTAATTTCCTTTTTTAACCTTTTTATTATCCTTTTTTCTAGGCGCGATATGTATGATTGTGAGATTCCAAGCATATCAGCCACTTCTTTTTGCGTCTTTTCTTTGCCGTTACCCAGACCGAACCTCAGCTCCACTATGCGCTTCTCCCGCTTTGAAAGCTTGTTTATAGCCATATCCAACAGCTCTTTCTCCACTTCGTCTTCAATGCTTCTATAGACCAGGTCGTTATCAGTCCCAAGTATATCGGATAGCAGCAGTTCATTGCCATCCCAGTCCACGTTCAAAGGCTCGTCAAACGATACCTCTGCTTTCATCTTGCAATTTCTTCTAAGGTACATCAAAATCTCATTCTCGATACACCGTGAAGCATAGGTGGCCAGCTTAATCTTCTTTGACGGATCAAACGTATTAACTGCTTTAATAAGCCCGATGGTTCCAATTGAAACCAGGTCTTCCACCCCAACCTTTGTGTTTTCAAACTTCCTGGCAATATACACCACCAACCTCAAATTTCGCTCAATCAACGTGCTCTTTACAGAGGTATCGCCCTTTTCCAACCGATGAAGAAGCTGATCCTCTTCCTCATTGGTAAGGGGAGGCGGAAGGGCTTCGCTCCCGCTTATGTAGAAGATAGGCAAGCCTTTTAGTCGGGGAAATTTAATGAGCAGTTTCATGATAAAAAGGTAGTATTGCATGGTAAGCCTTTTGCAAAATGTCATTTTACAATCCCCCCTTTTTCAAACAACTATCTCTGGATGGACCAATGCCTGGTAATGCTCGCTCTTCGACAATTTATCGTTATATATCCCAACAACAACGTTTCCAACGGTATACCATTTTCCGTTTTTTAATACCAAAACCTCATCGGGCTTAAAACCCATCAACAGGCCGCTAGGATTCCCTACCGTGGTATATGGAATTATTCTAAATCTCTCAATCCACCCTGACTTGCTGATGACCTGGACCACCGTATGGAAGTCACCCTCCAGCGACCTAGTAAATATCTCTCGTATTTCCTGAGGCAACAACTCCTTAACCCTTGAAAACTCTACCACCATAACAGGATGCTTACTTATGGGGTCCAAAAGCATGTTGCCAGTATCAAGCAGTGCATCAACCATGACTTCCTTCCCATCAAAGTATATTTTCACCTTATACAGCAGCTCGTCTTTGGAAAGGTGCAGGCGAATAAACCGCCACATGGCATGCATTAAGATGATGACTAGCACGCCGGTTAATATCAGCTTATTGACAGGGTAATCTTTTATCACAAAAACGCCTTTTTGGATGGCGATGTAATCCTGTGTAAAAAAATGCAGTCCCAGCGCAACGCCTCCAAAAACAAAAGTAGTAGCATAGAAGAAAGTGAATGCCTTAAAAAAGTCTTTAAAAGTGTTAAACTTAAATGCTACCAGCAACATTATCAACGATAAAGCTATTTTGAGGAAAAAGCTATGCAAAACTTCAAATCCCGGTATAAAAAATATGATTGCATATAAGGCCCCTATTCCCGCTGAAATCCACAACCTCCAAAGAGAACCCTTTACTTTAGATATCCTGAAGGTAATCCACAGTATCGAAAAATTCATTACAAAATTATCCAGCCATAATATATCCACATATCTGTACTCTACCCCATAGAGCATCCCCATTCCCCTTACCTTCGCCTTTATTATAAAGCAGGGCATGTTTAAAAATTTGTAAAAATAGGTCTGATAAAACAAAAAAATAAACGACAATAAAAACAATTTTTATTGTCGTTTTGCACCTTTGAACTAAAATTCCCTCTATTTTTGTATGTTACAACAAATACGCGTAAACTACCAGCCACCTGTAGATGTGGTGGCTCACAAGAAGCGATGGAGTCTCCTTGCGTACTTTTAACCAACCCTACATGAAAAGCCTTCTATCCTCTAGTTCTTCTTAAGAAAATGGGTATATCCAGGTCATCGTCATCCCGGGCACTTGAAAAGAGCTTTTCTGCCGCCCGTTCTATTTTCTTTTTCCCGTCGTCTTTCTTATTCTTTTCCTCAAAACCGGTAGCAATTACGGTTATTCGTATTTCGTCCTGAAGGCTTTCATCGATCACCGCTCCAAAGATTATATTGGCATCCGGATCTGCAGCCTGAGCCACCAGCTCTGCTGCTTCATTGACCTCATACAGGCTTAAGTTTTCGCCTCCGGTTATATTCAGCAGCACGCCTCTGGCACCTTCAATGGTGGTCTCAAGCAGCGGGCTTTGGATGGCCTGTTTGGCCGCTTCTAAAGCACGCCCTTCACCGCTGGCCCTGCCAATGCCCATGTGTGCCAATCCTCTTTCTTTCATAATGGTCCTCACATCGGCAAAATCCAGATTGATTAAGCCCGGAACCGCTATGAGGTCGGAAATCCCCTGCACGCCCTGCCTTAAGACATCGTCCGCTATTCGGAACGCTTCTAACACAGAGGTACGCTTTTCGACGATCTGCAACAGCCGATCATTGGGTATGGTGATCAAGGTATCAACCCTTTGCTTGAGTTCCTGAATCCCTTTTTCGGCATTAAGCATCCTCTGCCTGCCTTCAAATGCAAAAGGTTTTGTAACTACTCCTACGGTTAAGATCCCCAGTTCCTTGGCGATCTCGGCAATAACCGGAGCAGCCCCTGTCCCAGTCCCTCCGCCCATGCCTGCTGTTATGAATACCATGTCAGCACCTTTTAGTGCCTGCGTAATCTCCTCTCGGCTTTCTTCAGCCGCCCTCTGTCCAATCTCGGGATTGGCACCGGCACCCAGGCCCTTTGTCAGCTTTTCGCCGATCTGTATCTTCTGGTTAGCCTGGGAAGCAAATAAAGCCTGCTTATCGGTATTTACGGCAATAAACTCTACTCCCCTCAGGCCAAACTGTATCATCCTGTTTACGGCGTTGTTTCCTCCGCCCCCTACCCCGACCACCTTAATTTCGGCAAATTGTTCCATGTCAATATCAAACTCTATCAAAATACACCCTCCCCTTTACAACCTAAAAGATTTCAACCAACTGATTTCAAGGTAGTCGACACTACCCTTATCTTCAAAGGATATTCGTAGATGTAGCACTGGCCGTCTGCTCATTCACAGATTGATCAGCACAATCGAGGCATATGTACCTGCCTTCATTTTCATTGCTTATTTTTACCAATCAACTAAACATGCTTTTGTATAAGGCATGTCCTCTATCAACTTAGTATAGACTGACAAATTTACTATAATAGTATGTTACCACATAATTGAATAAAATTAAATCTCTTTATAGCAATTTTTATTTAAATTCATTGCCTTAATCTTTCACGCCAACGATTCAAAAGATGGCGCCTAATCATGGCAAAATTCTGAAAAAGCCTGGTACCAAAAGCAAAGATGGCTGCCAGATATATGGGCACGTCCAGCCTATCTCCTATATAGGCCAGACCTGCAGCCAAGAACGCATTGCCAAAAAAGCCCGATATAAAGGCATCAGGCTCAAATTTTTGCTCGAGGCTTGCCCTTATCCCGCCGAAAACCGAGTCTAAAGCTGCAAGAACAGCAATTGACATATAGGACGAATACGCCATGGGTATATGTATGGGCAAAGTCAACCCCAGTACTATGCCCACCAAAATTCCGATAATGGGCAACAACAAACTACTCACCTCCTTCAACGGGCCTGGCATAACTGAAATTCACTTCCCCATAATAGCGGGGTATTTTCACATTATTAAGCTTTTTGATGCTGAACTCCAGGCCATAAAAGGTCAATATATGATAAATGCTATCAGGTCTTTTAAAATAATCAGCCAGGGCATCGGGATCGCCAATTGCGTGAATGATAAACGGAGGAGCAAACCGCTGGCCAGCTCCAACGGTGATGGTAGGCCCACCACAGCTTATCCTGGATGTGGCCAAAATCCTTGCACCGTTTATAGCAATGGCCTCGGCACCCGCCGCTTTGAGCTCATTGACCACCTCTAACAGGTCTATATCATGCACGATAAAATCCGAAATAGAATAGGGCTCATCTGGCATTATGGTGTCTTTTTTTCGATCGTTGAGTATAATCTCAATTCCAGGACCTTCTAAATCAGTAAGCCCTGCCAGTATCCTCGCCTGTTCCAGCTGTTTTCTAATCTCCTCACCCCTATATATTCTCTCCGTAGCCTCTGTCTCATATTTATTGAGTACAGCTTCTTTTTGGCGCAGGTCTTCCTTTAGTTGCCGGTTTGTCTCTTGCAGAGCTTTAAGCTGGCTCATCAGTTCCTGAATCTTGTACACAGAAGTCGTAACTCCAATATCATAGCCTATTCTCTGGTTGTCAAAACACTTTACAATGAAGAAACTCAAAAACATGGCCATGAAGCTTAAAATCAATAAGTCCTTCCTTGCTTTCATTCCCTACCCCTCAACTCCTGGCATTGGCATCCTGAACCGGCTTTGCAAACTTGTATTGAAAAGTTCCTCTGTATTTGGGGATCCTGATATTGTCCACCCTCCTGATGTTGATCTGCAGATATACGCCAAGGTCATCGGCAACTCCTCCCAGCAGCTTGAGTGCGGCCTCCAGCGTGTCAGGATTCCCAATCGCTTTTATCTCAAAGGGCGTTGAATAGCGATTGGTATTTATGACTATATAGTCGCCCGCATTCCGTATTTCGGTGGTAGCGATTATCCTTTCATCGTTGATTGCAATGGCTTCGGCACCGGCAGCATTGAGCTCGTTCACCAGCTTTAGCAGGTCATCATAGCGCACGTTTTGAACGATGGCATCCTGTCCCCATTCGCTTACGTATTTAACGTTGACAGTTACCACCACGCCAGGCCCTTGAACATCCACAAGGCCGGCCAGCATCCTGGTGCGCTCCAGTTCCTCGTAAATCAGCTTGTTGCTCTGACCTTCGCTCTGAACGGCATTCTCGAACTCCCTTATCCTCTTCTCATACTCCTGTATACGTGCTTCCAATGCTTCATTTTCCTGCTCCAACTTTTGTACCTGCCGTGTGAGTTCCTGGGTCCGCTGCAGCGAAACGCTTCCACCTACCCTCTGAACGTTTTTGAACTGGGCAGCCAAAGCCAGTCCCAGTATTAAGCTTACAAGGGTTATCGACAACTGGGCACTTAGGGATTTCTTCATTGGTCCACCTCTTCCTCCAAAGGTTTGAATATTGCCTGGTTTGCAATGCTTACATCCAGTATACCATTTGCTCCTGTAGTGTCAATTTGATGGAAATTGGGAGTTTTGAGCCATTTTAACTTCTTGTCAACCTCTATGGCTTGTCCCAATCTTACCACAGTGCCATTCCGGGAAACGATATAAATATCATTTGGATTATCCATGATTATCTCCGAGATATCCTCCTCCAGCTGCTGCTTGTATACTTCATCCAGCACGCGGCTTAAAGCCTTCATCTGATACCAATCAGCAACAGAAAGGGGTTTGCCTAAGGTACATCCCCGCAGGCTCAATCCCTGTACCAGAGGATAAGGCATGTCCCCCAGATTATCGTGTATCTCCATCACATAGCCTTCTATGTCGATGACAACATAAGACCCCAAATAGGGGATAGCCGCTACCGGCTTTCTCTCCTCTACACTGATGACAACCTCATCAGGATATTTAAAATCTATGGCTAAAACCTTTAAAAGGGGATTTTTTTCGATATTTTCCCTTATTTGCTTTCTATCTATTTTAAAAATATTTTGACCTATGGGTATTCCTGCTATTCTAACAATATCGTCATCTTTTATATTCTGATTACCTATAACAGTTACCTTTTTTACCTGAAATACCTCTGTACCAATATATACCATGGCAACCAGCACTGCCAGCAAAAACAATAGCAGGAATAACCCCTTTCTTCTTCCGTTTCCCATAAAACTCCCTCGGTTTTTCATTTATATACAAGCTCAGATTTAATCGTTTGTTTTTACAATATCAGCTCCTATGCTGCTCAATACGGCTTCAAGCTGTTCATAGCCTCTATCAATGTAAAAAGCGTTTTCCACAATGGTTTGGCCTTCGGCGCGCAGTCCGGCCAGTACCAGCGCCGCTCCTCCTCTCAAATCCTTGGCCACAACAGTAGTACCCTTCAAACTCCTGACCCCGTGTATAATGGCGGTCTGTCCGTCAATCCTGATATTAGCTCCCATCCTTACAAGCTCCGGCACATGCCTGAACCTGTTTTCAAATATCGTCTCCGTTATTATGCTGGTCCCCCTGGCCACCGACAACAGGCTTGTAAACTGAGCCTGCATATCAGTTGGAAACCCCGGATACGGTAAAGTCTTGATGTGTTCTATAGCCCTGAGCCGGTATTTTCCCTTCACCCTTACGCATGAGTCCTGCACATGAACAGTACAGCCTGCTTCCCTCAGCTTGTATATGATGGACTGAACGTGTTCGGGTATTACGTTCTCAATAAGAACATCACCTCCGGTTATAGCAGCCGCAACCATATAAGTACCCGCCACAATGCGATCAGGAATAATGGTATATTCCACTTCACTGAAACCACTCTGCACGCCTTCCACCACTATGGTATTGGTACCCGCTCCCCGTACATTCCCTCCCATGGCATTGATAAAGTTTTGTAGGTCCACAATCTCCGGCTCCTTGGCGGCATTATGGATAACAGTACGCCCTTTGGCCTTTACCGCTGCCAGCATTATGTTTTCGGTAGCTCCCACGCTGGGATAATCTAGATGAACAATTCCTCCTTCCATCCTGGGCGCAACGCAATCCAGGTACCCATTAGATTCGTCTATAAGTACTCCCAGCTGCCTGAGCCCTTTGAGATGGAGGTCAATGGGGCGCTGCCCTATCTCACAACCTCCAGGATATGTGATCCGCGCTTTACCTATCCTGGAAAGCATGGCTCCCAGAAATATTATGGAGGAACGAATCTCCCGAACATAGCAATCCGGTATTACCCAGCTGGACACCGTAGAAGGGTCAATGATTAAATCCCTGCCTTCCCTCTTCACCTTACAACCGATAGATTCAAGGATCAAGATGGTCTTTTCGACATCGAGAAGCCTGGGGCAGTCATGTAAAACAACTTGTCTTTCAGTCAACAAAACCGCTGCCAATATGGGAAGACTGGCATTTTTAGCACCGCCTACACGCAGCTTTCCCTCCAATCGCCTGCCGCCATTTATGATATATTGTGCCATTGGTCACACCTCTTTTCATGAATATCGTGCTCAATATTTTAGTATGTCTCAACTCTTCACAACACCATGATATGCAGCCTCAAAAAGAGGTGTGACACAGTGGCCAGGCAAGCTAACTCGCTTTAGCGTATTTTGATATATTGAGCAGCACTCCTATGCTGGCCATGAAAATGGCCAATGAAGAACCTCCAAAGCTTATAAAGGGAAGTGGCAAACCAGTAGGTGGCATGGAGGCGGTTACCACCGCTATATTTATAACGGCCTGAATGCCTATCATGCCAATGATCCCGGCTGCCAGCAGACATCCAAAGAGGTCAGGGGCCGTAATGGCTATCTTCAAACCCCTCCATATGAGGATAACGAACAGCAGTATGAGCAGTGTGCATCCAACAAATCCCAGCTCCTCACCGATTATGGCAAATATGAAGTCGGTTTCCGGATAGGGTATGTACAGATACTTCTGCCTGCTCTCGCCAAGCCCCATTCCAAACAAGCCACCTGCTCCCAAAGAATACAGCGACTGTATTATCTGATATCCCGTTTCCAAAGGGTCCTTCCATGGGTCCCAAAATGCTATCCACCTGTCCATGCGATATTCAGCCGCCATTATAAGGGCAGCAGCCGCCGCAGCACCTCCAGCCACCAACAAACCTAGATGCCACAGCCTGGCACCCGCCACAAAAAGCATCACCATTACAAGCAGCACCAGGCTGCCTGCCGTACTCATATTGGGTTGCATCATTATAAGCCCGAACAGTATGCCCGTTACCAGAAAGTAGGGTATCACCCCTTTCAATAAGTACTTTATCTTGTCTTTCCTTTGAGACATGCTGTCGGCCAAAAACAGCACAAGGGCAAACTTGGCAATCTCGGAAGGTTGAACGCTCAAACCTCCTATATTAAGCCACCGTTTGGCGTTATTTCGTTCAACGCCCACAAGGAGCACAGCAACCAAAAGCGCTATGCTCAGTACCAGCAACGGCTTTGAAAATTTTTTGAGCTTCCAGTAATCCAAATTTGCCGTAAACGCCATAGCCACAAAGCCGACAACCGCCCACAGGCACTGGCGCTTGAAAAAGTAGTATTTATCCCCCCACCTCATTTGAGCGTAGTAAAAGCTGGCGCTGAATACCATGATGGTACCAAAGGCAACCAGTATTATAATGGTAAGCAGAATGGGATAATCAAACGGTTTTTTTGCCTTCTTGGGCTTTTTGGTCATTCAACTTCCCCCTTAAGAGCCCTGACAGCGCTCTTAAAGACTCTTCCCCTTTCCTCATAATCCCTGAACATATCCCAACTAGCACAGGCCGGAGAAAACAGCACGTTATAGCCCGGGGAAGCCAGGCTAAAGGCCTTTCTTACGCTCTCTTCTACGCTGCCTACACGGTATACCCTGTCAAATCCCTTTTCTTTTGCGGCCTTGATCAGCTTATCTGCCGTTTCTCCCAGCACCACCATATGGGTGACGGTTTCACCAAAGGCATCTATGAACTCATCAAAGCTGCTGCCCTTATCCATTCCACCCGCAATGAGGACGGTAGGGCCTTTCATGGCCTGTATGGCTTTTATAGAAGCATCGGGATTGGTACCCTTTGAGTCGTTATAAAACTTGACCCCGCCAATGGTGTCTACATACTCGATGCGGTGCTCTACTCCTTTAAAGGTCTTCAAAGTAACAGCAATCTCTTCTGCCGTTGCCCCCATTACCCTGGCCATTAAAGAGGCAGCCAGAGCATTTTCCAGATTATGTGCTCCCGGTATGAATATGTCTTGCACGCCGCATATGGCTTCTTTTCCATACCCTATATCCAGCACCACCGTGCCATCTTCTACCCATGCACCCCTGTGCAGAGGTTTTAAGCGGCTAAAAAACAGCACCCGGCCCTGGGCCTGCGCTGCCAGCCTTGCCGCCGCTTCATTATCTGCATTTAAAACCACCCAGTCATCAGAGGAGCAATTTTCAAAAATCCTGGCCTTGGCCGCTATGTAATTTTCCATAGTCTTATGGCGATTGAGGTGGTCTTGGGTAATGTTAAGAATGGCAGCTACTCGAGGATGAAAGTTATGTATCGCCTCCAGCTGAAAGCTGCTTACTTCCACCACCGCTATATCGTCTTCATCCATTTCCAAAGCCTTGCTGACAAACGGCACGCCAATATTGCCTACTACGTATGCATTAAACCCGGCTTTTCTCAATATCTCCCCTGTCAGGGTTACAGTGGTTGTCTTGCCGTTGGTACCGGTAATAGCGACAACAGGCGCCCTGCACAGCCTGTAGGCCAGCTCTAGCTCGCTTATGACCTCTCGCCCTAGACGTTGCGCCTTTTGAATAAACGGCGAGTCGATGGGCACAGAAGGGCTTATAACGATCAAGTCGACCTTATCAACCAAGCCATCGGGCGTATCGCCGAGATAAAATTCCACATCAAGCGACTCAAGCTCTGATATAGAATCGCCCAGCTGCTGCCGCGTCTTTATGTCATTTGCTATAACCTTTGCACCCAGGCTCTTCAACGCTCTGATAGCAGCAATACCGCTTCGCGCAAGGCCTACTACAAGAACAGTCTTCCCCTGGTACGTCATACTATCCTCCCGTACAATTGCTGATTTTGCTGTTTCTATAACTTACACCAATATACTCTAATCACTTTAGCTCAAAACAATGATTATCATAATTCAGTCAGTAACTACCTACAACTATATATAACTATAACAAAACACGTTCCACTATAATCTATCCCAAGTATTCCAGCCTTTGTCAGTGTTCAAACCCTTTCATCGGCTACAAAACGAAAAGCAGCAGATAATGCTCGCTTTCCCCTCATATGGCCAGCAAACCAATGAGGCATAGCATAGTGGTTACTATCATGAACATGGTGACCACCTTGGGCTCGCTCATGCCGGTAAGCTCAAAATGGTGATGAAGCGGGCTCATGCGAAATACCCTCTTTCCGGTCAACTTATACGACGCCACCTGTATTATAACCGATAATGCTTCTGCCATATATATGCCGCCGATTATGGGCAAAAACAGCGGCAGCTTAAGCAAAACCGCCAGAGCCACAACCGCTCCACCCAGCCCCATTGAACCGGTATCCCCCATAAAGACCTGTGCAGGGTAGGCGTTGAACCGCAAAAAGCCAAGACATCCCCCTGTTACAGCTCCAGCAAATACCATAAGGTTGCCGTAGTTTACCGCCAAATACTCCAGGCCTTCCTGCCGCATAGAGGATGCCAGGTATGCCGCCAAAATGCTGAATGTGGCTGCCACTATAAGAGTAACTCCTGAGGCCAGGCCGTCCAGCCCATCATTCAAATTTACGCTGTTCACAGTACCGACTATTACAAATGTCATCAACGGGATGTACATAATGCCCAGGTCCCATTCCGACTTAAAAAAAGGGATGGTCACGGTGCTGCCCAGATGAGTATAGGCATAATAAGAAAACACGACTCCGATGGTGATCTGTGCCAGCAGCTTCTGATAAGCCTTAAGCCCCAGCGATCTGCGCCTGGCTATCTTGATATAGTCATCCACAAACCCTATAAGCCCAAACCCCAGCATCACCAATAGAGCTGCCAACAGAAAATCCAGGCTGCCCCTGGCCAACATGAGCGATGCCACGCAAATCGGTATTAAAAATATTATCCCTCCCATGGTAGGGGTGCCGGCTTTTTGCAGGTGAGTTTGTGGACCTTCATGGCGCACGTGTTGACCAAACTTGAGCCTCCTGAGCATGGGTATGGCAACTACTCCTATCGCAAGCGAAAGCACAAACGATATTATTACCGCGTATATCAGTGATTCCAAGGTTTATAACCCCCTTTTAAGAGATGGGACACCACTTCTTCCATCCTCATCCCCCGTGACCCTTTCACTAATATTGTATCACCGCTATGGACAATTGTGCTTAACAAGTTTATTACATCTTTGTTACACTCGCAGTGATATATGCTTGAGGACGGCATACCCGCCGCCTGTGCTTCCATGCCTATCCAGCGGCTGTTCTGACCGCGGGTGATGAGCAAATCGACTTTATTTTCCACCACCGCCCTGCCCACCTGACGGTGTCCTTCTTCGGCATAATCTCCCAATTCCAGCATATCCCCCAGCACAGCAATCCTGCGCGCAGCCGGCATGTCCCTCAAGACTGAAAGAGCGGCTTTCATGGAATCAGGGCTGGCATTGTACACATCATCAATCACCACAACGCCTTCCCGCGTCTCAAAAATATTGAGCCGCATGTTGCCCGTTTTAAAATCCCTTAGAGCCTCCCTCATCTCCTGAAAGCTTATCCCAAAAAGCCGTCCCACAGCGATGGCCGCCAGGCTGTTATACACGTTGTGCCTTCCGGGCAGCGAAAGCTCAAATGGACGCTCTTCATTATCGCTTATCAATTTAAATTTGACCCCCGATTGGCCGGCCGTACTTATGTCTACAGCCCTAAAGTCGATGTCCTGGCGCGTGCCAAAATATCTAATTCCAAAGCTGAAGCGTTCTTTCACTCCCCACAGCATGTCATCATCGCCGTTCAATACGGCAACCCCATTTCCGGGGAAATAATCGAAAATTTCCAGCTTTGCCTTGAGTATGTTTTCCCTGCTGCCCAGCTTTTCTATATGGGAAACGCCTATGTTGGTAATCACTCCCACACAGGGAAGGGCCGCTTCAGCCATTCGATGGATCTCCCCAAACCCACTCATGCCCATCTCCACTACCGCTATTTCATGATGGCGTTGTATCCTAAACAATGTCAGTGGCAGACCAATTTCGTTGTTGAGGTTACCTTCGGTTTTGAGAACATTGTAACGCGCCGAAAGCACGCAGTGTATCATGTCTTTGGTGGTGGTCTTACCCGTACTGCCTGTTACCGCCACTACAGGGATATTGAACTTCTTTCGATAATAGCCGGCAAGGCGCTGAAGAGCGGCAAGGGTATTATCAACTTTAATCACACTCATACCCTCGGGAAGCTGATCCAGCGCACGCTGGACAAGAACAGCCTTTGCACCTTTTTCTGCCGCCTGAGGGATAAAATCGTGGCCGTCAAACCTGTCGCCAATCAGAGATACAAACAGCTCCCCCTGCTTTATCGTCCTGCTGTCGGTACTTACTCCCGCTATTAAACCCTTTGCCTGTCCTTTGATCAGCGTTCCGTTTGTAGCCTCCAGCACCTCTTGTATCGATATGGGTTCCATCAAACCTTCTCCCTTCCCAGCAGCTCAGCAACGACTTCCCTTTCATCAAAGGGAATTACCAGATTATTCTTCAATATCTGGTAGGTCTCATGGCCTTTGCCGGCAAGGATAATCACATCCCCTGCCCTGCCGTGGTTTAAGGCATAGGCAATGGCCTCCCTGCGGTCCTCGATGACCACATAGGGACAGGTGGTCTTTTCGATGCCGGGTATGATCTGCTGGATGATGGCCATGGGCTCCTCATTGCGCGGGTTATCAGAGGTAATGACGCAAAAGTCGGAATACTTCCCCGCCACCTCTCCCATTATGGGCCGCTTTGAAGGGTCGCGGTCGCCACCGCAGCCAAACACCGTAATGACCCGTCCTTTTGTGAAGTCCCGTGCTGTCTTAAGCACGTTTTCCAGCCCGTCAGGCGTATGAGCATAGTCTATTATCACAGAATACTCAGTGCCGGTGTTTAAAAGCTCAAATCGCCCCGGGACACCCTTTACCTTTTCAAGACCGGCTTTTATGTGTCGAACCGGCACTCCCAGCGCATGGCATGCCGTTGCAGCAGCCAGGGCATTGTACACGCTGAAAAGCCCGGGGATATTTAAGCTTACCATGCTGCTTTCGCCCGGTAAAAACAGCTGGAACGACACGCCCCTGGAGGTAATCTCTATGTCCCTTGCAAATACCTGCGCTGTTCTACTTATTCCATATGTCCACAGCTGTCCCTGTACTCTCTCTGCAAACATCCGTCCGGTCTCATCATCGATGTTTATGGCCGCCTGCCTGCTCTGCAAAAACAGCTTTGCCTTGGCCTCACGATACTCTTCAAGGGTATGGTGGAAATCCAGATGGTCCTGGGTCAAATTTGTAAATACACCGACCTCAAATTCAACGCCGGCCACCCGTTTAAGGCTCAACGAATGGGAAGACACCTCCATGACGATGGCATCTACGCCCTCATCCTGCATATCTTTGAAAAGCTTTTGCAGGTCCATCGACTCGGGCGTGGTCCTCTCAGCAGGGAGCATCTTAGAGCCTATCATGTTTGCAATGGTACCGATAAGCCCTACCTTTTTACCTGCTTCCTCGAGTATGGATTTTATCAAATAGGTTACCGTAGTCTTGCCGTTGGTACCGGTCACTCCAATTATGGGTATATCCCGTGCGGGATACCCGTAAAAGCTTCGCGACATCAAAGCCATGGCCATACGCGTATCCTCAACAAATATCCTGGTGACATGCTGCGGCAAGGGGACATCCTTGCGCAGCACCACGGCATGTGCCCCTTTGGATACTGCCTCAACGGCAAAATCGTGCCCGTCGAATCGAAAACCTTCAATGCAAAAGAACAAAGATCCAGGCGTAACCCTGCGCGAATCGTAATATATGGCATCTATTGGTTTATCGACATCGCCTTCTATGCGAGAAACCTGTATTTCTTTTAACAGCTCCTTCAGCAACATTTCGCCATCCTCCCATACATCTTTTACCTATTTAAAGTAGTATTTACATATCATGGTAACATTATTCGCCATTTCGGCGTACACCGTTCTGCTGCCCTTCTGTTGGCAGTGCAAACCGTACCGTCACTTCAGTACCGAGTTCAACCTGCGTCCCAGGCGCCGGGTCCTGCCCCACCGCAATTCCTGAACCTTCTATTCTAAGCCTCAGGCCTTCCGAAACCAGGATACGGTTAGCCTCGCGAATCGATTTGCCCAGCACATCGGGCACGATTACCATCCCCTCAGCAGGCGGCTGTGCAGCCTGCTCCTCCGGCTGGCTCTCTGCCCCTCGCTCAGTGTAAAGCAAAACGGTAGTCCCCGAAATAACCTTTGCGCCCGGCTTGGGCATCTGGTCTTTTACAACGGTCCCTGTCTCATCAGCCAAATACTCCAGCCCTGCCTCTTTGAGGGCTTGGGCAGCCTCTTCCAAACTCATTCCTATAACGTCCGGCACTTCCACCTGCTGCATATCTTCCTGTGTTTCCTCATCAAACACCGGCTCAACGCCCAGATACTTAAGAGTATCCTCCAGGATGTTCTTCACATAAGGCGCCGCGATAATGCTACCAAAAGTAACGGGCGCCTGTGGTTCATCCACCATAAACAGTACGATCACTCGTGGATTGTCAGCAGGTGCAAAACCGATAAACGACGATATATTCTTATTGGGTATGATCTTGCCCCCCGGTCCATATTTCTGCGCTGTACCGGTCTTTCCTCCTACCCTGTAGCCAGGAATATATGCGTTTCTTCCACTTCCATCGGTCACAACGCTTTCCAGCACTTCTCTCATGATTTTTGACGTCTCAGGCGATATCACCTGCCGCACCTTTTGGGGAGTAACAGTTTTGACCACCCGCTCGGTTTCCTGGCCGTTTTCATCGACCACCACCTCGCGAAGCTCCTTGGCGATATAGGGCTTCATCAAGTTGCCGCCGTTTATGACCGCCGAAACCGCTGTGATGAGCTGAATCGGCGTAACTGAAATGGCCTGCCCGAACCCCATTCTAGCCAGGTCAACATTCTTTGCAGACTCCTTTGGCATTATGATGCCTCTCTCTTCGCCAAGTACATCGATCCCCGTGGGCTGGCCAAACCCAAATTCGTTCAGGTAATGGTAAAACTTATCCTTGCCCAGCCTCAATGCCAGCTCCATAAATACCGGATTACAGGAATTCTGTACGGCTTTAGGGAAAGTCTCGTGGCCGTGGCCACCAGCCCGCCAGCAGTTTATCCTCTGCCCGTCCACCATCTTATACCCCGGACAATTGAAGGTGCTATTCAGGCTGACAACCCCCTCTTCAAGGGCCGCAGCAGCTGTTATTATTTTGAAAGTAGATCCTGGATCGATGTTGTCCTTACACGCAAAGTTCTTCACGTACTGCTGCATCTCTTCGAAATCGCCCACATCGCGCGGCGGGTCATTGGGATCGAAAGTCGGCCAGTTTGCCATCGCAAGTATTTCACCCGTATTGGGGTCCATGACGATGGCATACACCTTCTTGGGATTATACTTGGCAACTACATTGTTTACCTCTCTCTCGGTGAAATACTGTATAACCTGGTCAATGGTGAGCACCAAATTAAGCCCGTCGATGGGCGGAATATACCTGTCTACATTATAAGGCATTTCTCGACCTGCAGCATCGGTCTCCATTACTATTTTGCCTGGAAACCCTTTCAGATACTTGTCATAGTAAAGCTCTATACCCTCCTGGCCTTTTAATCCTTCCCCCGGTTCTGCATATTTCATGGTGAATCCCAAAACGTGAGCAGCCAGGCTGCCGTTGGGATAATACCTCTTGGGCTCTTCGGTGAAGTCAAGGCCCTTGATGTTCAGGGCACGGATCTTGTTAGCAGTCTCCCTGTCAACCTGGCGCTTTATCCACACGTATGTACTTGATGTGTTGGCCAACTTTTTATATAGCTCCTGTTCGTCCAGCCCGAGAATCGGCGCAATTAAAGAAGCCACCTTCTGTGGATCGCTTATCTGGCTGGGCCTTGCCGCTATAGACTCGGAAGTAGCGCTCTGCGCCAGGACCTTGCCATTTCTATCCTTAATGACCCCTCTTCTTGGGAAAACGTCCAAATCGCGGGTCCACTGGTCTGCCGCTTTCTTCTGAAGGTCCACTCCCCATACCAACTGTATGTATCCCACCCTGATGGTTAAGGCAAAAAAAATTAGAGTAAATCCCAGCAACAGAGCCACCAAACGCTTTCTGTTGGTAACTCCTGGTAATGTCACGGAATTACCACCCCCCTTGCTTCACCCCTCAGTCGATCAATCTTAGAATAAAATCCCATATGTCCGTCTCCTGGTGCTTTGCCACTTCTGTCTGTTTCTGTTGCCCCTCATCCTCGGGAAGCTCAACAAATTGTATCTGCGTTTGGTCAGGATAGTCCATATGAAGCTGATTTTTGGCAACTTCTTCTATCCTTCTCAAATCCTCGCTTGCCGCAAGCTCCAGTTTCAGCAATTCACTTTGTTTGAGCGCTTGATCCAGCTTTTTCTCAAGCTCAAGTATCTGCTGATGATTTTCTGCAATCGTAGCATGCCGGCTAACTACCAGGAATGCCATCACGAATCCTAGCGCTACCAAAATTACAGGCTTTATCCTTCTGGCAAGCTTTGGCTTGGGTTTAGCGTTTGCCCTCGGTTTGACTTCCCTTCGGGGTTTAGATAGCTGTTCTACCTGATATTGTCGTTTTGGAGCTACTACCAATTTTATTCATCCTCCTTATCTTTTATGTATCCTCATTCCTGGTAGCGGTTCATAACTTTTGGCAGCATCTCGCCTTAGCGCTGCGCGAACGAGGATTGGCAGAGACCTCCCTTGAGGTAGGGGTTACTGGCTTGCTGGTCAGCACCTTCACCAGAGGCCGTCTGCCGCAGATGCAGACGGGAGAGTCAGGGGGGCATGTACATGGATTGCTCAAACTGCGGAACATCTGCTTTACTATCCTGTCCTCCAGCGAATGAAAGGATATGATGCACAGCCGTCCGCCCGGCTTTAGAACTTCTACCGCGCTTTCTATTGCCCTGGGAAGCAAATTAAGTTCCTGGTTTACCTCTATGCGTATGGCCTGAAAGGTACGCTTTGCAGGATGCGGGCCTTCGCGCCTGGCTGCAGCGGGTATGGCCCTCTTTATGACATCCACCAGCTGTCCCGTAGTCTCAATAGGTCTGCTGCTTACTATGAACTCCGCTATGCGCTTGGCCCACCGCTCCTCGCCGTATTCCCTGATGACACGTTCCAGCTCTTGCTGCGAATATTCATTGACGACATTGTAAGCGCTGAAAGTTTGTGTAGGGTCCATTCTCATGTCAAGTGGCGCATCCTGCATATATGTAAAGCCCCGATCTTTCTCTTCCAGCTGATAGGATGAAACGCCAAGGTCCAACAGCATCCCGTCAACAGCATCTATTCCAAGGCTTTTGAGCACCTCTTTTACATTGGCAAAATTGGCATGCACCAGTTTAAAACAGCCTTCAAATTCCTCCAGCTTTTTCTGCGCCGCTTCCAATGCATTCGGGTCTCTATCAATGCCGATCAAAAATCCACCGGGAATTATCCGCTTCAGTATCTCATAGGCATGGCCTCCGCCTCCGACCGTCCCATCCACGATGACCTGTCCAGGATGGCAATCCAAAAGTTTAATCACCTCATTCAGCAAGACAGGCGTATGACTGAACTCCATCTATCCACTCCTCCGGCTATCAAATCCCAAGCTCCGCCATCCTCTCCACAATTGCTTCATGGTCGAGATTTGAAGCGCTATTATACTCATCCCATCTGTCTTTGCTCCAAATCTCCACTCGGGTAGATACGCCTATTATAACCACATCTTTTTCTAGCCCGGCATACTCTCTCAAATTGGCTGGAATGAGAATCCTACCCTGCTTGTCCAGCTCACACTCACACGCACCCGCAAAAAAGAAGCGTATAAAAGCGCGGGCATCCTTATTGGTTAAGGGAAGTGAACGGAGCTTCTTTTCTAAAATGCCCCATTCCTCATTGGGGTATACAAACAAGCATTGATCCAGCCCTTTGGTCAACACGAATTTTTCTCCCAGACCTTCTCTGAACTTGGCTGGCATTATGACCCGGCCTTTTGGGTCTATGGTGTGCTGGTACTCCCCAATGAACAAGCCCCCACCCCCTTAACCTATTATCCCACCACTTCTCCCCACTTTCAACCACTTTTATGAATTATTTCTCTAAAACTTTTTAAAATCCTGCTGCCATAAGTAAAAAAATAAAAATTTAATTCCGGAGTCCTATAGTATATTTTTTCAAAATAAAAACCCTGCTCTTGAGGTACTACTTCGTTAGTACCCAGGCAGGGTTTCCATCCCAACGCATAACATTTAAATGCTCATATCCAGCTATCCTGTCACAGCCATACCTAGGCAATACACTGATATACAAGCTGTTTCTCATAAAGCTGACGGTACAGGCCTCCCTTTTTGATCAGCTCATCATGGGTGCCAATCTCCTTTATCCTGCCTTTGTCAATCACTATGATCTTATCGGCATTTCTTATGGTGGAAAGCCTGTGGGCTATGATTATGGTGGTCCTTCCACCGGATATATTGGCCATGGCCTGCTGAATGGCCATCTCGGTCTCGGTATCGATATTTGCCGTTGCCTCGTCCAGCACGAACACCGCAGGATTGAAAGCCACTGCCCTAGCAAAGGATATTAGCTGCCTCTGTCCAGCCGAGAAGGTACATCCCCTTTCCTTTACCTCTTCATCATATTTATTAGGAAGGGACTCGATAAATCTGTCGGCGCAAACCAGCCTGGCTGCTCGCACGATGTCCTCATCGGTTATCGAGCTGTTTCTCAAGCGTATATTGGATTTGACATCACCCGAAAACAAAAACACGTCTTGCATTACCACCGCTATTTGCCGCCTCAAATCCTTCAAGTTGTACTCCCGTATGTCCACCCCATCGATCAATATTTTCCCTTTTTGTATATCGTAAAATCTTGCCATAAGGTTTATGATTGTAGATTTTCCTGAACCAGTGGCTCCTACAAAAGCCACCGTCTCGCCCGGTTCAATCTTAAAGCTGACGTCTTTTAGCACCCAGTTTTCATCGTCGTATGCAAACCACACGTTCTTAAACTCAATCTCTCCCCTGATACGCTTGACATGTCTTCCTCTCTCCATATCCTCTAAAAACTCTCGGGTATCGAGCACGTCGAATATACGCTCTGCCGAAATCAAAGCCGACTGTATGGATGTATAGAATTCTGCAATCTCATTGATGGGCGCAAAAAACTGCCTGATATAGGTTATAAAGGCGTACAGGACTCCTATCTCCAGGTATCCACCCGTAATCCTGCCGCTGGCATACCATATCAGCAGGGCGATGATCAAGGTGTTTATAACATCTATGATTGGTCTCCCCAGGCTGTTTAAAACCACTTCCCTCAGGCTGGTGTCAAAATACTCTTTATCCAGCTTTTGAAACTCCTCCAGCTTTTCCTTTTCCCTGTGAAAGATGCGCACCAGCTTCATGCCGGATATGTTCTCAGCCAAAAACCCGTTTATCCTGCCTATGAGCACCTTCATCCTCATGAAGTTCTTTCGCGCCGCCCTTCTATATATAACAGTAACCAGCGCTATCAAAGGAATGCTGCACATGCTGATCAGCGCAAGAGAGGCGTCCATGGCAAACATTGTGGCTATTATCCCCAAAATCATGATTATGTCCCTTATGGAATTGACCAGCACTCCCGAAAATATTTCATTTAAAGCCTCCACATCGTTTGTCACCCTGGTGAGTATCCTGCCCGATGAGTTCCTGTCGAAAAATTTCATGGACATGTTCTGTATATGTGTAAAAAGCTGGTTTCTTATGTCATACATTATTTTTTGTCCGATATAAGTCAGTATATAGGCCTGAGAATAGGTGAGCCCGCATCCTGCCAGCACAACTGCCAAATACAGCAGCCCCATGCGCATGAAGACGTCAGGAGCGTATATCTTCAAAGCCAGATAGTTGTCTATCACATACTTTATGATATACGGCTTTATGATGGTGGCACCGTTTATCAAAAACGCAAACAGTATATTCAAAGCCAAAAGCGGTAAATAGGGCTTAAAATATTTAAGCAGCCTTATGACCAAGGCCTTTTTGTCCCTGCGCAAAGAGTATTCGCTGTCTATCCTGTACTCCATTTTAATTTACCCCCTTGCCTGTAACAACAGATTATCCTCAACCTGTTCTATTTGGGACCTGTACAGGTTGTAATAAGCCCCCTTAAGCCTCATCAGCTCTTCATGGGTACCCCTTTCGATGATCTGCCCCTCATCCATAAATATGATGTGGTCACAGTACCTCACAACCGAAACTCGGTGAGATATCACTATACCCGTCCGCCCCTTTAACACATTTCTAAGGTTCTCCAAAATCTTCTGCTCGGTCTTCGTATCCACAGCCGAAAGGCTGTCATCAAGTATAAGTATAGAAGGGTCTTTGATAATGGCTCTGGCTATTGAAACCCTCTGCTTCTGGCCGCCCGACAGGGTTACCCCCCGTTCACCCACGATGGTGTCAAACCCTTCAGGAAAGGACATTATCTCATCGTAGATACCCGCCATTTTGGCAGCCTGTTCAATCTGGCGGTCACTATATATCGGCTTGAAAAACTCAATGTTGTTCTTTATTGTAGTGGAGAAAAGGAAATTGTCCTGGGGTACATAGCCTATGTTTTCCCTCAATACCTTTAGCGGTATGCGGTTTATATCCCTTCCTCCTATGAATATGTGGCCATCCTCCACCTCGTATAGCCTCAATAGCAAATTGACCAGCGTGGTTTTGCCGCTACCGGTCCTACCCAGTATGCCCAAAGTTTCGCCTTCTCTGATTTCCAGATTGATATCCTGCAGAACTTTTTTATCCGTACCCGGGTAGGCAAAGGTCAAATCCTTTATTACGATATCGCCTTTCAACCTCTCTATCTCTGTTGAATCATCTCTTGCCTCGTCGTTTAATCCAAAAAGCGATACAGCAGCCAGCGCATTTTCTGCATCCTTTTCGCTCTTTTCGCAGAATATCCTGTCAAGCCGCTGGATGGACGCCAGTCCCCTCTGCCATACCTCTATAACCCTGCCTATGCTTACGATAGGCCCCATGATTACCATTATATATGAGCTGAAGGCCACATAGTCACCCAGGGATATCACGCCTCTTGCCACCAGGCCGCTGCCATATATGATAAACAGCACAGTGCTTATCCCAAAGGTCAGCTGGGTTACCGGCCCCAGTACGGCTGATACCCTGGTCAAGCTCATCTGGGTATCAACCCGGGCCTGGTTGTATCTTAAGAAATCCTGAACCTCTTCCTCTTCCTGCGCAAAGGCTTTTATAACCCTGATGCCCGATATGTTCTCCTGGACTTTGCCGGATATCTGAGCAAAAGCTTTTTGTACCGCCCCAAACCTCTCCCTAATCTTCTTTCGTAAAAAGTATATGATCATCACTATGAGGGGCGCCGGTGCAATGGCCATCAATGTCAATATTGGATTGATGGTCCTCACCATGATTATAATCGATATGGTATTGACCACCAGGCCATCCAGGATTGAAGTAAAGCCGAAACCAAAAACCCTCCTTATGGCCTGTATGTCGTTTATGGCATAGGCTATAAGGTCTCCCGTCTTGTTGTTGTCATAAAAGGAGGCCGGAAGGGTTTGCATGTGCGCAAACAGCTTCTCCCTCAAATAACACTCAAGGTATCTGTTGTTGCCAACCAAGAAATACCTCCAGGTAAACCTCAGCAAAAATACAGCCACAGTAGCAGCCACCAGAATGAGAAGATACTTATTCGTAACAGAAGCAGGCATCCTGTCGTTGATGCTGTCGGTCACATACCCCATTATCTTGGGGATCATAGACGATATAAAAGACGTGACAAATAGGACAATTATACCTATTATATACCTCCACTTAAATTGCTTTATAAACTCCCACAGCAGCTGCGTAGTTTTCATCATATACGAGCGCAGGAGACTCCATCTCCTTCAAGATGGAGATGAATGCGCTCTTCCCTCCTTTCTAACATTAACGCCTTTGCCTTCTCTATAAGTCTTAACTTGCTACGTTTGGCACTGTCGTGTATCTTCTCCCCTGAAAGACTCTTATATGTTTTTAACCGTATTGGGGAAAACTTTTTAAGAACCGCCTGAAAATTGCTTTTAAGACGACTCCCTTATGACGAATTCCGAAGGCAGGACGGTGGTAGGAACCATATCCCCCTTATCAATGGCTCCCAGAATCATCTCGGCCGCTTTTAAGCCCATGTCATAAAGCGGAAGCTCAATAGAGGAGAGAGTGGGGTGGATGAGCTCAAAAAAGTTGGACGAACCCACGGCCACAATCCTCACATCCTGAGGTATCCTTATGCCCAACATGTGACACGACTTTACAGTCAGCATGCCAAACCGCGGAGAAGCCGCAAGGATGGCATCAGGCCTGCGGCCTTTGTCTTCAAGCAACCTCATTATGGCCTGGCATACCTCGCCGTTATCATGCCCTCCCAAAACTATAAGCTCCTCTTTCACCTCATAGCCGTGCAAAGCCATGGCTTCCTTAAAGGCCTCCAGCCTTCTATCGTTGGCGCGCCGGGGAACAGGCCCGGCATATGCTATATCTTTCACTCCCTGGGATTTAAAATACCCTATGACAGCTTGAATATGGCTCAGGTGATCGGTACATACCTCACCCACGTCTCTCCCTGAAGGATAGGTATTAACCATCACATAAGGAATACCCATGCTGTCCATATACTCTATATCTTCATCAGATATTGAGGCAAATGCAAAAATTATACCGTCTATCCTGTTTGAGCTGTAGTATTTTATGAACTCGGCTTCCTGTATGGATTCATGTTTGTTAAAGAGGAGGCTTACCGAATAGTTGTGGGCCTGAAGCCCGTCTCTGATGCCCTCGAGCGTCTTCATAAAATAGAAATTGGTGACATTTCTGTCGGTGACCACGCCCACCGACATCGACCTTTTAAGCTTCATTCCCCTGGCGATCTGATCAGGGTGGTAATTGAGCTTTTTTACGGCATCAAGCACGGCCTGCCGGGTCTCGGGCCTTATCTTTATTCCCTTTACATTGTTGAGTATATACGACACCGTAGCCTGGGAAACACCGGCCTCCCTGGCTACATCCTTGCTTGAAACCGATTTTTTCTTTCTCATATTTTACCTGCGTACCAGACCACCTTCCTCAAGATGGTAAATACGCGCTCTCCCTCCCTTCTAAATGATGTAAATTTACGCCTTCTTTTGCAGCTATACTCCCGATACCGCGTTGCCAGCCAATACTTATCATCCATTTTTTCGTCCTATTAATCCTCCTCCATTGCCCCCTCATGCACTTATACGTATAAATTATTCTTTGACATTAATTTATACGTATAAATGGAGCCGTAAATAGGTTGAAATGCATTATTTTTAAAGAAGTATGCTCTCATGGTCCGATAGAATATCGAACATAACCTGGTTTATTTATACGTATAAATTCTAAAGCATATAAACTGATTTGTCAATAACAACCAGCCAAAAAAGTTAAAAAGGCAGATCAGCTGCCTTTTTAACTGCTGAAGCGTCCGTGAAAGCGCTTCAATTTATAGATTTGGTACGAATTTCCTCCAATATCATATTCATGAACTCATCAAGCGACATAGCGCCAAGGTCTCCCTTGCCTCGGGCCCGTACTGCCACCGTCCCATTTTCCTGCTCTTTATCGCCCAGCACCAGCATATATGGAATCTTTTCCAGCTGAGCCTCTCTCACCTTGTATCCTATCTTCTCGTTTCTCAGATCGGCCTCCACCCTGATGTCGGCATCCCTGAGCTTCTGAGCCACCTCTTCTGCATAGGCATTGGTCCTATCGGTAATGGTGAGTACGCGCACCTGTACCGGCGCCAGCCATGTGGGAAAAGCGCCCGCAAAGTGCTCAATCAGGATACCTATAAATCGTTCAATGCTTCCAAACACCACCCGGTGTATCATCACTGGACGGTGCTTTTCACCATCCGGACCAACATAGGTCAGGTCAAACCTCTCGGGCATCTGGAAATCCAGCTGGATAGTCCCGCACTGCCACGTCCTGCCTATGCTGTCTTCCAGGTGAAAATCAATCTTGGGTCCATAAAAAGCTCCTTCCCCCTCATTGATCTTGTATTCCAGGCCCTTGGCCTCCAGCGCTTCCTTCAGCGCGTTGGTGGCCCGCTCCCAGTCCTCATCCGAGCCCATCGAGTTCTCTGGCCTGGTGGACAGCTCCACATGATACTTAAACCCAAATATGCTGTAGAAATAATCCACCAGGTCAATAACGCCTAGGATCTCGTCCTTTATCTGCTCGGGCAGCATAAAGATATGAGCGTCGTCCTGCGTGAAACAGCGCACCCGCATCAGGCCGTGCAGCACGCCCGACAGCTCATGCCGATGGACAAGCCCCAGCTCGGCCACTCTGAGGGGCAGGTCCCTGTAGCTGTGTATCTTGCGCTTGTACAGGATCATGCTGCCTGGACAGTTCATGGGCTTTATGGCATAATCCTCGCCGTCAATCTTGGTGAAATACATGTTCTCGCGATAATGGTCCCAGTGCCCCGACCTGATCCACAGGTCGCGGTTTAATATTATAGGCGTCTTTATCTCCTGATACCCTCTCTTGTAGTGCTCTTTCCTCCAGAAATCCTCCAGTATATTGCGAATTATCATGCCCTTTGGATGGAAGAACGGAAATCCCGGCCCCTCCTCATGAAGGCTAAAGAGGTCTAGCTCCTTACCCAGCTTTCTGTGGTCCCTCTTCTTTGCCTCCTCCAGGCGCTGCAAATACTCATCCAGCTGGCTCTTTTTAGGGAAAGAGACTCCGTATATCCGCTGCAGCATCTTGTTTTTCTCATCGCCGCGCCAGTAAGCGCCAGCCACGCTGAGCAGCTTTATGGCCTTGACCATACCGGTTGAGGGAAGGTGCGGGCCACTGCACAGGTCCACGAAATCTCCCTGTTTGTAGAACGAAATCTCAGCACCCTCCGGTATATCCCCAATGAGCTCCACCTTATAGAGCTCGCCTCTCTCCTTCATGAACTCAACGGCCTGCTCCCGAGGCAGCACAAACCTCTCAAGGGTCAAATCCTCTTTGACTATCCTGTTCATCTCTTCTTCGATGGCCTGTAAGTCCTCAGGCGAAAAAGGCCTTTCCACATCGAAGTCATAATAAAACCCGTTGTCTATTGCAGGCCCGATGGCCAGCTTAGCATCCGGAAACAGCCTTTTCACGGCCTGCGCCATGATGTGCGATGAGGTGTGCCAGAAAACCTTTTTTCCCTCATCATCGTCAAAAGTCAGGATGTTGAGATTGCAATCCTCATATACCTTTGCCGACAGGTCAACTGTACGCCCGTTCACCTGAGCAGCCACAGCCGATTTTGCCAGCTTCTTGCTTATATCGTTTACAATATCCGCTATGGCCGTCCCTTCAGGATACTGCCTTACCGAGCCGTCTTTCAGCATCACATTCACCATAACTCATTCATCCTTTCGTATAAATATTGTGAGTATTTTTTGTAAGTATTTATTTAAACCCATTGCGACGTCAAAATTACACAAAACCAACGCTACTTTATGTAGACAATTAAAAAACCTCTCATCCCTTAAGGGACGAGAGGCTACCCGCGGTTCCACCCTTATTGGTCCTAAAATCAGGACCCACCTCCATCGGCCGTTAACGGAGCCAACCGTCATGCTCAAAGGGTGGTCTTCAACTGGACCTAGTGCGGAATGCTTCCAGCCTCAGGCATCCCTTCTCTATCACCGGTTTCCAGCCTACTCTTCCTCATCATTGCATGTAAACTATCAACTTTAAGTTGGTTTGGAATTATTATAATCTAGCGTCACCCGTAAGTCAAGCCCTGCCCCTTCCTTCAATTCTGTGGTTCCTTTAATTCTGTGGATACAACCCTTCTTGGCTCATTACCACTTTACCCCTGAAAACCTTATTTATGGTATTCAAAAGCTCGGTATTCTTTATTTTATCACACCCGTGTATGGTGATCTTGCTTGGTGCAATGGTTATGAGCGAGCTTATCAGCAAATCGTCATAGCTCATCTCGGTATCCGATATCTCCCTGGCCAGCTCCTTCAATATGTCGTTGTTTATGACCCTCATGCTGTCATCCAGCAGTATATATCTCCTGTCATCGTCCACCAGCACGTGAACTTCCCTTACCTTTGGTTCCTGGATCTCCACAAAATACCTAAGCAGCTTGATAAACTCGTTGTACTCCCTTTCCACCAGCAGTTCTTCTACTATTTTTTCCACAGTTTCTACCAATTCCTTCATAAAGTCCTTCAGCCTAAACCGTATAAAACCCTCCACGATGAGTTCATTGTGCGTATCCAGGTGTTCTAAAATGCGCTGCCTTATCGGATCATGCCATTTCTCCCTCAGCTGGTTAAACAGTTTTTCGGATTCTTTCCCTTCGAATACAGCGTTTAATACTTCCTGCCTTATCTGCTCCCTGTCCTCATTTTCAAAATAAAAATATTCGTCTTCTATAATCCTCTGAATCATCGCATGCTGTAAGTCATTCACGATAAAATCCGACAAAATATCGGCAATACGGTGTTTGAGGGCATCCCTCAACCCGCTCCATGACTCAGATCTGATGGGGTCATCGAGTATATAATTTATAAACAGCAGGTTACCTGCTTTTCTTTCTTCAATTTTAAACCCTTGGGGTCTGATATCTTCCATCTTTTCTATAACCGAATCCATAAGGCCAAGGTTGCGTCCCTCAAAACCAATGGAAAAAAAGTGCATCACACCACTCCCTTCATTTAAATCCCTTGACCCAATTCGCTTATAAATTGCTCCACGCTGATTCTCGATAAACATTATATGCGCTATTTCCTAGATAGTTGATTTCATATTAGTAGTATTCCCAACAATGCGTTAAACTCATGATGTATTAACTGGTTACAGAGTAGGACATTTACATTTAAAAATAAAAATTGGGAACGAACTCTAAAAATGCTCGTCCCCAATCTTAACCCCAACTTTTATGATTACAGCTCATCTCCACTGTCCAATCCCTGACCAATCCTTTTATATATATCAATCCTCTCATTAAGGTCAGGGTACCTGCGCACAATATCTGGCGAAAACATACCCTTGTTTATGTCACGGGTTGCCATCTTTTCGTGTCCGATCAGAGCCCATGTGGCATCAACAAGATTTCTAAACTCCTCATTTCTCAAATGAGTACACACAAAGGACTGTCTTGGAGAATTTATGTCCTCACCGCTTATCTGGAAAAATCCATATTTTTCGCACAACGCCTTTACCCTTTTGAGCTGCTGTATGGTGTTTCGTGAAGGCATATACGTCACCGCATTAAAGCCCAGCTGGCTTATCACCTCAAACAGCAGTTCAAGATAATCGTCTTCAAACTTCTGGCTTCTCTTATCGCCGGTGACTGAATCGGTCACATCGCCTAAATATGCATAGGCCAAAATAGCCCCAATGCTCCTTGTCAGCTCAACCACTTCCCTTACGTCAGGGCATTCCCGCGTAGCGTCAATATAAAACCGCGGTACCAGATCGCTCTTCAAAGCCCCCAGCAAGTCATATTCATAAAACGGATTTTCGGCATCCAGCAAGTATCCCGCTACTCTTGGGTTGACCTCCAGCTTTAAATCGTCTACCAAAAAGTCAACCAGCGCCTGCCCCTTCCCGAATTTAGCTACCAGCTTAAGTGACAGGGCATACAACAGGTGGCGCTCGGTTATGCTTCCCCCTTCATGGCTTTTTGATAAGGGCACAACGTCGTCTTCAAAGCTGAGATGAATGCCAAACGGCTCGAATATTTGATTGATCCTGTCCACCATCAGGGCATTTCGCTTATTCCTCTCTTTGACGTAAGGCACAAAAAAATTCCTTACCGCATCGATCTGAGTATGGGGAATGCCGTGTATGGCCACATAAGCAATAGACTTTTGATCCGGATTGTTGATCCTCCTGCCCTTCAAAGGGGTGTTTGAAAAGTCAGCCCGGCATTCGACACCTATCGTGGTCGCTATGCCTGCTATCTTTCCTGCTTCAATGAATTCCCTGGCCCCGCTTATCGAGTCGTGGTCCATAATGCCGGCGGTTTTCAGCCCTGCCCTGTAAGCCATCCATATGGCCTTTGTAGGAGAATAGGGCGAAAAGGAATAGGTCGTGTGTATATGATTGTTGACATCATCGCCCTGCTGGGGCTTCTCTATTTTCCCCTCATGCACTTTTTGCATCAATGCTCTTAAAGACTGTAATCTAACGCTTACATCGTCATCATTTAACTGATCCACATACCGCATGGTTTCAGCATCCATGATATATACCCCCAAACTAGATTATCCACTTTGCATTATACTACCATGCGGCTGACAATTCAACTTCAACATTTCCCCGAGACTTGTTTCATTCTCCCAAATACACAATTCCGCTGGGTTCCTTTCCCACCTGAATATCGTCCAATTTCTTACCCGCTCTCCAGTCTACCACATACACTCGTCCTTCTTTCGGAGCGGTCACATACGCATATCTTTCTCCTTCATCCAGTGCTATATCCTTTACAACCTCTCCTATCTCGATGCTGTGCACAACCGACCTGGAGGCCAGCTCCACCACTTCCAACCTTCCCGCCTCACACGAGGCCACAAGTAAAAACTCTCCACCGCTGGTCTCCAATAGCCTGTGAGGCATGCATCCCACGGCAATCTCATGGCAAACCGTATCTTTATCCAGGTCAACCAGCAACACCTTGTTGAACAACCTGTGGTTATGGAAATAACACCCCACATAAAGGATATTGCCTTTTGAGCTGAACTTAACCTGAATTGGATAATCCTCTATCACCATCCTTTTCACCATCGTATACCCTTCGGTTTCCACAAGCCATATGTCCTGCGAGTTAATATGGGCGATGGCCAAAAGAGGAAGGTAAGGATGACAGTCAATTCCCTGGGGCATAGACCCTACTGGTATTTGACTGACCACCTTCAAAGCATTACCGTTTTGTACAATCGAAATCGAGTCGGAATCCACATTGGTAACGTAAACAGTGTGCGTCTTGTCACAAACAGCTACAAAGCTTGGACAGCACCCAACAGGCAGAATTTTTTCTACAACACCTTTATCCAGGTCAAGGCATGCCAGCGAATTATCATAAGCTTGGACTATCAGCAGGGTTGAGGCGCCCTTCATCTTGGCAAGTGCACATGGTCCCGTCCCTGGTTCCAAATAAATGCGATACTCTTCCCTCTTGAGGTGAGGGTTCAAAAAAGATATGCTATCCTCTACTTTGTTGGCAACTGCAATCTTTCCCTGCCATATCATAAAAACAAATACCCCCATTGGAATTTCTCTACAACAAGCGGATACTTCATTATATGACCGCCTGCTGCAAAGGGTACCAACAGGGGCTAAGCGCTACATTTTAAGATTTCATATACGGGGATATAAAATGCGCTCCAGCAATTGCCTGCCATTTAAAGTCATGTTCTTCTTTCTGGCCTCTTTCAGCAGATAAACGTAAATGCTTTTTAACCAGCGCACCTTTTCATGATCCAAATGAGAGTCTTCGGCTTTCTTCCAGAGTATCAATACCTTGTGTACAAGCTCCAGCAATACATCGTTTTCATCCTTTTTAATGTCACCATTTTGCACCATACCACCAGCTCTCATTTTTAAACCTTCAAGTTGTTACAGTAAATATCTATGATGGCATGGCCAATAAGATTCGCATATTTTCTTAAAAATAAGGAACTTTTACCCGAATTAGCAACAACACAGGGCTTAAGCTGATTTTAACAGACTGCGGATCTTCCCTATCAAATACAGCGACCCTGTAAATAGCAGCACGCCATCGTGACGCACCCTGCTAAGTCCCATGGTAGTCGCCTTTTCTATATCGGGCTCCACCACCACATCCTGGCAATACTTCTGTACGCGCTTTGCCAGCTCAGCCGGATCCATGGTCCTGGGGCTGTCAGGCCTGGTCACGATGACCGACTCAGCCAGAGGACAAAGATGCTTCACTATCGCATCGGCATCCTTGTCCTTCAGCATGCCTATCACCAGCGTCACAGGCTTTCCTTCAAAATACTCATTAATGGCACAGGCCAAAGCCTCGGCACCCGATTCGTTATGAGCCCCGTCCAAAATCACATAGGGCTGGCGCCTTAGCACCTCCAGGCGCCCCGGCCAAAATGCGCGTTCCATACCCCTATACACGGCATCATCGGGAATCGCGATGCCTTGTTTTCTCAATGCAGCTACAGCAGTCAAGGCAGTGGCAGCGTTGAGTATCTGGTGGCGGCCCGTCAACCGTATGACGACGCCCGAAAATCTCTCCCCGTCAAAGGAATAATTGAAAATTTGCCTTCCCACCTCGGAAACAAGAACCTCTATCCTGTCTTTATTTACCTCAAACAGAGGAGCGTTGTGCTGATGCGCCACCTTCTGTATCACGGCCATGGCCTCCGGCTGCTGCGGGTAGGTCACCACCGGCCTGCCCTGCTTTATGATGCCAGCCTTTTCAGCTGCAATTTTCTCCAGCGTATCCCCCAGCACGTCCATGTGGTCATAGCTTATGGAGGTTATAACCGATACGATAGGGTTTACCACGTTGGTGGCATCCAGGCGGCCACCCAACCCCACCTCCACCACCGCACAGTCCACTTCCCTTTCGGCAAAGTAAACAAAGCCTATGGCGGTCACGATCTCAAACTCGGTGGGATGGTTTTTCCCCTCGCTCACCATCTCCTCTACCTTTTCTTTAACCCGTTCCGTTATGCGTGCCAGCTCGTCAGGCTCAATCTCTTTTAAATCTACCTGAATCCTCTCTGTAAACCTTTCAAGGTATGGGGATATAAACATCCCCACCCTGTAACCAGCCTCATGCAGCACATGGGTCAACATGGAAGTGACCGAGCCCTTCCCATTGGTACCGGCCACGTGCACCACGCCAAACCGCTCATGGGGATTGCCCAGGCGCCGCAACAAATCCTTTATGTTCTCAAGCCCCAGCTTGGAGCCAAACCTGTAAGTGCCGTGTATAAATTCTAGCGCCTCTTCATAGTTCATTCAACATCCCCCTGCAAATTTTACTTTCTCATGCTGTTTAACGCCTCAATGCGGCTCAATACCTTGGCCATCATGTCCTCATACTTTGCCTTCTTCTTTCGCTCTTCCTCCACCACCGCCGGCGGCGCTTTCTCGACAAAATTGCGGTTGGAAAGCTTTCCTTCAACTCGCGCCAGCTCTTTCTCGAGATTAGCTTTTTCCTTGAGCAGGCGCTCCATCTCCTTCTCAAAGTCAACCAGGTCTTCAAGCGGCATGAATATCTGCGCTTTGTCGGTCACCGCCGAAACAGCGTTGGAGGGGATGCCTCCCTTATCGCTCTTCAGTACCACCTCAGATGCCCAGGCAAGCCTTTCAAAATATGCCTTGCTCTCCTCGAAGATGTCCCTCCAATCATCGTTGACCACCAGTATAACCTTCGCCCTGCGGGAAGGCGGCACTTCCATCTCGGCCCTTATATTCCTGATGCTCCTTATGGCATCCATCACAGCGGCCATTTGCTCTTCGGCCTCGGCATCTATCTCCTCCTCATTAACCTTGGGCCAGGAGGAAATCATAATGCTGTCGCTCTCACGAGTGGGCAGGTGCTGCCATATCTCCTCGGTGATAAATGGCATAAACGGATGTAGCAACTTCAGGGTATTGACCAGCACATAGGTGAGGGTATACAGCTTGGACTCCTTAAGCCCCGGATCCTGGCTGTATAGCCCGGGCTTTGCAAGCTCAATGTACCAGTCACAGAATTCATCCCATATAAAGTCGTACAGCTTTTGTACGGCTATACCCAGCTCAAACTTTTCAAGGTTGTCTGTGACTTCTTTGACGACACGGTTATACCTGCTTATGATCCAGCGATCGGGAAGTTCTAGTTTCCCCTTTCGCGGCTTATCTATTCCGGAGTTCTGCATGTTCATCAATATGAACCTGGCGGCATTCCACAGCTTGTTGCAGAAGTTCCGGTTTGCTTCCACCCTCTCCCAGTAGAACCGCATATCGTTGCCTGGCGAGTTTCCCGTCACAAGGGTAAGGCGCAAGGCATCTGCACCGTACCTTTCAATCACCTTCAGCGGGTCTATACCGTTTCCAAGGGATTTGCTCATCTTTCGCCCTTCCGAGTCCCTGACAATCCCGTGTATGAGGACGTACCTGAACGGGATCTCACCCACGTGTTCCAGGCCCGAGAATATCATCCTGGCTACCCAGAAGAATATGATGTCGTATCCGGTCACAAGCACGCTGGTGGGATAGAAATACTTAAGGTCCTCGGTCTCATCCGGCCAGCCAAGGGTAGAAAACGGCCAAAGCGCCGAGCTAAACCACGTATCCAGCACATCCTCGTCCTGTTTTAGGTTTGTACTGCCGCAACTGCTGCATTTCTCTGGCATGCTACGCTCAACCATCGTCTCGCCGCAGTCCTGGCAGTAATACGCCGGAATTCGGTGTCCCCACCACAGCTGCCTCGAGATGCACCAATCCCTTATGTTTTCCATCCAGTTGAAGTAGATCTTTTCAAACCTTTCGGGCACGAATTTGATTTTGCCCTCTTTGACAGCCTTTATGGCCGGCTCGGCCAGGGGCTTCATCTTCACAAACCACTGCTTTGAAATGAGTGGTTCAACGACTGTGCCGCACCTGTAACAGTGGCCCACGTTGTGCTTAAGGCTTTCTGTCTTTTCAAGGAGCCCCAGGCTCTTGAGCTCTTCCACAATCGCCTTTCTTGCCTCATACCGATCCATTCCCTCATACTTCCCGGCATTGTGGTTCATAACGCCCTTCTCGTCTATAACGCAAATCCATGGCAAGTCGTGCCTTGCGGCCACTTCAAAGTCATTAGGGTCATGGGCGGGGGTAATCTTTACCGCACCTGTTCCAAATTCGCGCTCCACGTATTCATCAGCAATAATGGGTATCTCCCTGTTCATGATGGGCAGTATAGCCGTCTTTCCGATGAGGTGGCGGTATCGCTCATCTGCGGGATGCACGGCAACGGCGGTATCGCCCAGCATGGTCTCGGGCCTTGTGGTAGCAACCATTATGCTCTCATCGCTGTCCTTGATGGGATAGCGGATATACCACAGGTTGCCCTGCTCCTCCTCGTGCTCCACTTCGGCATCCGATAGAGCGGTTCTGCAGTCGGGACACCAGTTTATTATCCTATCACCGCGGTATATGAGGCCTTTTTTATACAGGCGCACAAAGACCTCCACCACAGCCCTGCTGCAGCCCTCGTCCATGGTAAACCTTTCCCTGGACCAATCAAGCGACGAACCCAGCTTCTTAAGCTGCTGCGTAATCCTGCCCCCGTACTGCTCCTTCCACTGCCAGGCCCTCCTCAAAAACTCTTCTCGCCCCAGGTCGTTTTTGGTGAGGCCCTCCTCGGCCAGCTTCTCCACAATCTTTACCTCGGTAGCGATGCTGGCATGGTCAGTCCCGGGAAGCCATAAAGTTACATATCCCTGCATCCTCCTCCAGCGGACGAGTATATCCTGCAGGGTATTGTTCAAAGCATGCCCCATGTGAAGCTCCCCTGTGATATTGGGTGGGGGAATTACTATACAAAACGGCTCCTTGTTCCAATCAACCTTGGCCCTGAAGTACCCTTTTTCCATCCACATGCGGTATATTCGATCCTCTACCTGACTTGGGTCATAAGTCTTGTCGAGCAACTTGTCTGGCATGTCCTCAACCTCCTGTTTCTAGAATGTATTCATTATCTTGAACATCCCCAGTATCACAAGAATCAAGCCGGCCAATTTCATCGCTATTGTCCACTTCATCGACTGCTCCTGCGGCGGCTTTAATGCATACAGCACAATCCACCTTGCCCCATATCCCAGTATGCCGCCCAGCAACATAAATATCATGCCTACAGGGTCTATATGTTTTACCTCAAACAAGACCACACTCCCCTTTTAACAAAAAATCCTTCATCCAGTAAAGGACGAAGGATTATACTCCGCGGTACCACCTTTTCTCCTGCCGTTCCAAGTGCACGTTTGTAAACACTTGCCCGCCCCGCATTCCTCTACAGCAGCGCAAAGCACTTTGGTCTGTAGGACTCCGGTAAACCGGCAGGCACTCCTTCGCATAACGGTAGCGTCCCGTTTCAGCCTACTGCCATTCAGCTGAAATGCTCCGAAGCGACCTTCCATCCCGCCATATCGCCCAAGGAGACCTTTCAGCCGCGGGTCCCCCTCTCTGTTGGGAAGCGAGATGTACTCCTCTTCTTCATCGCATCTTGCCGTTATTCCATTATTTGCGTTGTCTTTATTATACGCTAAGTATGAATTTTGTCAAGGGGGCTGTCATATTATAAGCGCCGTGTACCTTATGGGTACATTTAAAAATCATCTGATAAAAACATTGAAATCGTCATGAAGTCACAATATCTTAAAAATTTTAATTTAAATATCACAGTACTGTATAGAAAAAATAAATTATCCCTTTATAATTAAATTATAGCCAAACGCAAAACATTTAAAGGGGGTTACCAACAATGTCTAAAAAAATTGCTTTTATAGGTGCTGGCAGCTTTGGCTTTACTAGAAGCCTGGTGCGCGACATCCTTACATACCCTGCACTGCAGGATTGTACCATTGCCCTCATGGACATCGATGAAGAACGCCTTGGCTACATAAAAAAGGCGGTCGACAAGATCATCGAAGCCGGCAACTACCCAGCCAAAGTCATAGCCACCACCGATAGAGCTGAAGCGTTGAAGGGCGCTGACGGAGTTATATGTACCATCCTGGTCGGGGGAGTGCATGTATGGCGCCACGACATTGAAATTCCCAAGAAATACGGTGTGGACATAAACGTAGGGGATACCCGTGGACCGGCCGGTATCTTCAGAGCCCTCAGAACCATCCCTGTCATGCTGGATATATGCAGGGACATCGAACGCTATTGTCCTGATGCCATATTGCTAAACTATACCAACCCCATGGCCATGCTGTGCCGGGCCATGCAAGGCGAGACCAAGGTAAAGGTAACCGGCCTGTGCCACAGCGTTCAAGGAACGGCAGAAATGCTGGCCTCATGGATAGGAGCCCCCATTGAAGAGATCACATATGTGTGCGCCGGCATAAACCATCAAGCTTGGTTCCTGGAGTTCAAGTGGAACGGAAAAGATGCCTATCCCCTCATCCGAGAAGCGGTTCAGCGGCCCGAAATCTACAACCAAGAGCAGGTCCGCAACGAGATGTTCCTCCACCTGGGCTATTACGTCACTGAATCCAGCGGCCACAACTCGGAATACAACGCATGGTTCAGAAAAAGGCCTGACCTCATAGAAAAGTATTGCACCCATGGCACAGGATGGAATCCCGGAGAATACGCATATATACTCAAGGAATACTTAAGGCGAGAGGATACTTGGAGAGACGAGATCAAAAAATGGCTGGAGCAGGATACCGTTAACTTAAAGCGAGGGAAAGAATATGCAGCTGGCATCCTCAATGCCGTCATTGGCGACGGAACCCTGTATAAGTTCAACGGTAACGTGAGAAACTTTGGACTCATCGACAATCTGCCTGAGGGCTGCTGCGTAGAGGTACCGGTGCTGGCGTCCAAATACGGGTTTGAACCCATCCACGTAGGCCCATTGCCGCCACATCTGGCAATCCTGAACAACGTAAACGCCATGTGCGAGGAGCTGGCGGTTGAAGGCGCTTTAACCGGCGATCCCACCAAGATATACCAGGCCATCTACTTTGACCCCTTGACGTCGGCAGTGCTCAGCCTGGCAGAAATCAAACAGATGGTCAGGGAAATGTTTGAAGTGAATAAGGATTGGCTGCCTCAATTCAAGCACTTCTGCTGATACAAAACTTCGTTTTAAACAATGCTTACATCACTCTCTATCGATAGATGCGTGCTCGTGTATGCTGCACTATACTGCTTTTAAGTTTATCTCACCGCTTTTCAAGTTTAAAAGGGGCTGAACTAGTACGTCCAGCCCCTTTTCGTTTTAAATTAGTTTTAAATTAAAATTTAGTACATTCACCTTTTGACGGCATTCCTTTTGAATGCCTTGTAACCATACTGTACCAGAGCTATGAGAGTCAAAAACACGGCTATGTACAGCAGAATATTATAATACGGAAATTTAAGCACAGTGGCCACCACTGCCACATAAAATGAAGCCGTAGCGGCTTTGCCAAAAAAATTTGCTTCCACCACTATGTTGCGATTCTTATAAAGAAAAGCGGCTCCAACGATCATGAGGAATTCCTTCACAAACACGATCAATATTATGGGCGCAGGGATAATGCCTTTGACGTACAGTGAGATAAGAACGGTGATCAACATGAGCTTATCGGCCAATGGGTCCATCAGCTTTCCCCATTTGGTAATGAGACCATACTTTCTGGCGATGTACCCATCCAAAAGGTCAGTTGCCCCGGCCACAATAAAGACCACAATACCCCACAAGACATTGTTCTGTATATCTGGGTTGTAAAACACATATACAAAAACAGGAATCAAACAAAATCTTATAACCGTCAATATATTAGGTATGTTCATTCCATTTACCTCTTTCGTTGATTGCGTTTTAATCAGCCATGTTTAAGCGTTTTTCTCATAAATAAAAAAATTTAAGTCACACTAACACAAACAGTCAGACCTTCTTGTAAATTGGCATCACATCAACTATTAAAAAATGGTCGGGGTGACAGGATTTGAACCTGCGACCTTCTCGTCCCGAACGAGACGCGCTACCAAGCTGCGCTACACCCCGACTTTCTGGAGCCAACAAGGGGATTCGAACCCCTGACCTGCGGTTTACGAGACCGCTGCTCTACCGGCTGAGCTATGTTGGCGTATTAAACTCTCAATGCAGTAATAGATTATAGCATAATTTTTTTTACTTGTCATCATTATTTTTCAGGTTTTTTTGCTATTTCAATTAAAAATTTTCACTGCAACGCTCAAAGATAAACATAAAGGAAAAAGAACAGGTCAATGTCTGATCTGTTCTTACGGTACAAAATGGCAAACCCGCTGCTCTTAATCTTTTATAGCCCTTGCCTCATCTTTTTTTATCCCTTCTACCGCGCTATCAAGTCAAATTTGGTTCCTTAAAAATCCGACAATATCGATAAAAAATAATTATTCCACACCCTCAGAAAATACTCTCTGAGGGTGTGGAATAAAGTCATTTACCCTACAGAAACCTATTATTCTAACATATCCTTGGTCTGCTGGTAGATCTCGTTGGACATCTGGACAAGCCTATCGGCCCCTTTAGCTTTGCACTCTTGTACGAAGGCATCCCATTCTTTTTCAATGTCAGCCTTTCCTGTAATGAACTGCAATGTCTTCTGCTTCACATAATCCATCAACGACTGGCTGATCATATTAGCCTCTTCTCTCTCCACCTCATCCATCAACACCGGAGGTGCTGGAGGACGAAGCGTGCATATCTCATTAGCCTTCTGTATAAAATTCCTTGCTTCCTCGGTCATATAAGAGTACATAAGTTCCTTGTGCCCATTATATATGGAAAAGATAAATACACCATTGCCCATACCAAAATCATTTCTAAGATCTTTAGCATTTTCATCGTCTACATTGATTCCCAAATATCCTGCCTTTATACCGGGCAACAACTCGAATTTATCTCCTACTTTCTTGTAAGTTACACCTTCCACTCCCCATCTGGTTAAAATCTGGCCTTCCTCGCTATACCACAGCCAGTCAACAAACTTCATAAGGGCTTCAAAGTTTGGATTGTCTAACGCCTTCTTGGTTATGACAATACCATTATCCAACCTCATTCCAGAAATGACTCTTCCTTTTGGCCCCTCGAGCGGCGGTAACATATCAACTTTGAAGTTACCCTCACCCAGAGTCTCCTTCATCTTCTGGCGCATCGAAATTATTTCCTGAGTATTGGTGCTTATAACAAAGGATTTACCAGTAGCGAATTTCTGATTTATAGCGATTTCATCTTCCTGGGTGAAGGACTCAGGATCCATCAACCCCTCTTTAACCAATCTGTTGAAGTATTTCAGCATTTCCTTGTATTCGTCCGTAATGGGGTAGAATCCAAATTCATCCTTATCCCTATAGTAGTAAATTCCATTACCGGCACCCCAACCGCCCTGGACGCCAAAGCTGAGTGAAGCGAAATTGAGCAGTGCATCGCCCTTCCATCTATCAGAGAAGGGATAGGTGTCTGGATACAACTCCTTCAGCTTCCTTAAAGCATTATACAAATCTTCCCAGCTTTCTGGTATTGGAATATTGTGTTTTTCAAATATATCCGTCCTTATTGCCAGAGAATAGTCAACAACAGCTATTTCGCGAAGCCCTGGCAACACATAGAATTTCCCGTCTTTTTGTTTAATGGTTTTGAGGTCTTCCTTTAAGTTCCACTCCTCAATCTGTTTTGAAAAATTGGGCATCAGATGTAGATAGTCGCTAACAGGTATTATTGCCCCAGCAGGAATAAAACTTACTTCCTGCCCCGGATAGGTGCTAGGAACAATCTCTGGCGCTTCACCGGTGCTGATGAGAAGGTTTCTCTTTTGCTCATAGTCGCTCATCGGTACAATAGTAAGTTCGAGTTCCACGTTGGTTCTTTTCTTTATTTCATCCCACAAGATCCAATCTTCTTTATAAGGATATGCCGGATGATCCCTGTAAAGCATTGTAAATTTTGCAGGTTCTTCCAACGGAAAAGCGATCTCATCTTTTTCATCTCCAGATGGCTCGTCACTTGGTTGTTCATTTGTATTGCCTTGGTCTTTACCTGGGGCAGTGTTATCCGATGTTTCCTTCTTACCGCAGCCTGTAAACATCACGCCTAACATGGAAATTATGAGAATACAGGCTATCAGCAATATTGCTTTTTTGGTCATTTTATTATAACCTCCCTTTTTTAATTTTAATGTTTTCTTTTAATCTTTTCTGGTGAGCTCAAGCCTTACAAACCATCCTCAATATTGTCACTCTATTCCCTTACATCACCTCCTCAGCAAATTAGAATAAATTTATTTTAATTAACCTTTCAATGACCCTATCATTATACCTCTTACAAAGTATTTCTGCACAAACGGATAAACCATTATTATCGGTAGAGCACTTACTACCATGCTAGCCGACTTTATGGTAGCCTCTATATCGCCAAATCCTTCGACGTCTCCACCCACTACTTCTCTAGCCTTTTGGGCTCCCGCAATTATATTCCTCAAATACAGCGATACGGGAAACAATTTCTTATCATCGAGATAGATAAAGGGCCCAAACCAGTTGTTCCATATTCCTACAGCATAAAAGAGCGACATTGTAGCCAATATGGGTTTAGACAGCGGCAGCACAATTCTAACCAGTATACCGTATGTGTTCATCCCGTCAATTGACGCTGCTTCTTCCAGCTCATCTGGTATCCCCTCAAAAAAGGTCTTGGTAACCAGTACGTTGTAGGTACTAATAGCCCCTGGTATGATTACAGCCCATATGGTGTTTCTCATCTGCAGCATCCTGCTGACCAGCAAATAAGTGGGAATCAGTCCACCATTAAAGAACATCGTAAACAATATAAACCCTAGGAATATTCCCCTACCCTTCAAGTTCTTTTTAGACAGGGGATACGCCAAGAGAACAGTCAAAGTCAGTGATATTAAAGTCCCTAATACCGTATAAATGATGGTATTTCTATAGCTGGTCCAGAAGTAATTATCCTTCAACAACACCTTATAGGTCCCCAAAGTAAACCCCTTGGGGTAAAAAGTGATTTCCCCCGCATATACATATTTTTCACTGCTCATCGATAAGGCAGTTAGATAAAGAAAAGGATACAGTGTAATAACTACTACAAATATCATTATTAAAATATTTATAACATCAAACACGCTTATTCTCTTTTTCTTTACAGAATTCAACCCTCGTCCCTCCTTTTACCACAAGCTGCTATCAGTGAATTTCCTGGACAGATAATTTGCAGTAGTCAGCAATAATACCCCTATTAACGATTCAAATAGACCGACTGCGGCACCATAGCTGTAATTGTTCATGGTTAATCCCATTCTGTACAGGAAAGTAGAAATAACATCCGCGGTTTCATAGGTTTGGGGGTTATAAAGCAGCAATATCTTTTCAAAACCTACAGCCATCAAGCTACCAATATTCAATATCAACAGCACCATAACAGTAGGCATTATACCAGGAATTGTAACATATCTCATTTGTTGGAATCTATTTGCCCCATCAATCCTGGCTGCCTCATACAATTCAGGATTAATACCAGAAAGTGCCGCAAGATAAATAATGGAATTCCATCCCAGCTGCTGCCAAATGCCTGATGTTATATAGATTGTCCTAAACCATCCCGGCTCAGAAACAAAGTCTATCGTTCTTCCCGTCAAATCCTTGAGTATCATATTTACTACGCCTACAGACGGGGATAAAATCTCCTTGATCATTCCCACCACTATAACAGTTGATATAAAGTGGGGCAAGTAGGAAACCGTTTGAACGAATTTCTTGAACTTTAGATTTTTTAACTCATTAAGCAGCAGGGCAAAAATTATTGGAAAAGGAAAACTTATCACTAGATACTCCACACTTAGAATTATGTTATTTCTAAATGCACGCCAAAAACCCTGATCTCTGAAAAACATTTGAAAATACCTTAGACCAACCCATTCGCTGCCATACACAGGTCCACCAGGCTGATACCTTCTAAAGGCAATGATAACTCCATACATAGGAATATATCTAAAAATGAAATAATGAACCAATGGCAAAAGCAAAAGCGTATATAATTGCCAATCCTTCTTTATAGCTTTCCATAGTTGTTTGGACCTACCAACCTTTGCTTTTGCTGCAATCCCTTTTGCATTTTGAACTTCGACTCTGGACTCCATATCCACCCTCCTTCTCCATAGTTTGTCAACTCAACAAAGTTCATTATACCATATTTGACTCTATTCGTCATCACTATATTCGCCATTAATGTTAAAAATCCTTCTTAAAATCTTAAAATATAAAAATTTTTTATTAATTTTTGTTCCCTTTTTATAAATTTTATCTTGTTTATCTCGGCAACACCCTTAAAACATTACCTATGCAATTAAAGTCAATCTGGCGTGTTGTATCTTTATCCCCCCCCTCAATTAAAATTATACAAGTTTCTGCTTGACAATGCAAATCAAAATTTATAAAATAAACTCGTAATAATTAGTTAGTTAACTAACTAATTTGCCCGTAGTTAACCAAAATTATTCCAATTAATTATCAAGACTTATTATATGGAGGTAATAATCATGCATTCATGCCATCCAGTACAGGATGAACCTTTGGGACGCCTGTTTGCCCACACTTGTAAACTGCACCGTGACCTTTTCAGAAAGCTGGCCCACAGAAACGGCCTTGAACATGGCCAACCCATCGCACTGGCGGTTATCATAGCTAACGAAGGTATAAGTCAGCGCCAGCTCAGCGAAAAGCTGTTTATCACTCCTGCCTCCACTACTGCACTTCTGCAAAAGCTGGAAAAGGCCGGGTTAATTGAGAGAAAGCCCGACCCCAACGACCAGCGTGCTTTTTGCATCTACGCAACTGAAAAAGGGCGTATGGTGGACCAGCAGATGAAGGAAGGGTTGAAAGAACTGGAAGAAGCCTGTTTTCGCAACTTTTCCGAACAAGAACTTAAGGAATTTCGCAGGCTTCTTCTAAAACTCTACGACAACTTATACAACTTAAATGAAGGGGAATGGAGGAGCAACCCATGATAAGGATATCTCGCTATTTAAAGCCTTACTGGGCATATGTCTTGCTGGCACCCCTTTTTATGGCGCTGGAAGTCTACATGGACCTATTGCAGCCCAACTATATGGCAGACATAGTAGACAACGGTATTGCCAATGGAGACATGAACTACGTCTTAACCAGGCTTCTCATTATGCTCGTCATCGCCTTTGTGGGCATGCTGGGCGGCATAGGGTGCGTCTACGCATCCAGCGTTGCCGCCCTTGGATTTGGCACCGATATCCGTTCGGATCTGTTCCGCAAGATCCAGACCTTTTCTTTTGCCAATCTTGACCGCTTTCCAACTTCCTCACTAATTACCCGCCTTACCAATGACGTTACCCAGCTTCAAAACGTGGTCACCATGTCCCTGGCCATGATGATACGTGCTCCCCTGCTGTGTATCGGTTCCATAATAATGACCATAAAAATCAGTCCTTCCCTGGCTTCGGTGCTTTTAATAGCCTTGCCGCTCACTATCATAGGCGCAATAGCCATAATCAGAAAGGGCTTCCCTCTGTTCAGAAAAGTCCAGTCTAAAATAGACAGGGTAAATACCATAATGCGGGAAAACCTGGCAGGTGTCCGGCTGGTGAAGGCATTCCTACGAAAGGATTTCGAGGAAAACCGCTTTCAAGCCGCCAACGAAGACCTTCGCGATACCGCCATCAAAGCTGGCAGGATCATGGCAACCGGAATGCCGCTTTTGATGCTGATTACCAACCTTGCCACTGTGGCGGTATTATGGATGGGCGGTATAAAGGTGCAAAATGGCGGCCTACAAATTGGAGACCTTATTGCATTCATCAATTACCTGGTGAGGATAATGATGTCACTGGTGATGATCGCCTTTAACCTGATAGCCTTTTCCAGAGGTAAGGTTTCGGCTGACCGCATAAGAGAAGTGCTGATGGAACAGCCCGACATCGTCGACCCGGCAGAAAATACAGATGACACTTCACAAGAGCCCAAAATAACCCGTGGACAGGTAGTATTCGAGAATGTCATCTTCAGCTACAGCCCGGACGGGGAACCGGTTTTGAAAAACATATCTTTTACAGCTGAGCCGGGAGAAACAGTGGCCATACTTGGCGAGACAGGCTCCGGCAAGACCACGCTGGTAAGCCTTATACCACGGCTTTATGACCCACAGGAAGGCCGTGTATTAATAGATGGCATCGATGTGCGAAAATATAGCCTTTACAACCTGAGAAAGGAAATCGGAATGGTGATGCAAACCTCTCTCCTCTTCTCGGGAAGCATTCTCGATAACCTCCGCTGGGGAGATCCCGATGCAGACCTGGAAAAAGCCATAGAAGCGGCGACCATAGCCCAGGCCCACGACTTCATTATGCAAACCCCCAACGGCTATCAAACCGATTTAAGCCAGGGAGGAGTCAATCTGTCAGGCGGCCAAAAGCAGCGCTTGAACATCGCGCGTGCGCTCATGAAAAGGCCCAAAATACTTATTCTGGATGACGCCACCAGCGCTGTCGATATGGCAACAGAGCTTAAAATACAGCAGGCTTTAAGAAGGTGGAACCACAAGTGTACCACCTTCATAATAGCTCAACGCATAACTTCAGTCATGGATGCCGACAAAATCATCATCCTGGAGCAAGGACGCATAGCAGGAATAGGTACCCACGAAGAGCTTCTTGCTTCCAACCCGCTGTACCAGGACATTTACAGATCACAGATAGGAAAGGAGGTAAAACAATATGCCTGATGATAGAAGTAATGCCCAGCTCAATCCACGTAAAGCCGATAAGGGAAGCTCGGTTTTACAGGATAATACTCATAGAATCGGCACCTCTTCCGTCCACGGCATGCGCGGCGTCGGGGGCCCTGGTATGCACCGGTTTGACAGGAGGGGCCCACATGGTCCACATGGCCGGTTCATGGGACCAGGAGAAAGGCCAAAAAATCTGGGGAAAACCCTTGCCAGGCTGAGTAGATACTTGAAAGAAGATATTCCAGGTCTCATAATAGTCATACTATCCATCTTGCTCAACACGGCATGCACCCTTATAGGGCCATTGCTCATCGGGAAGGCCATAGACCAATACATCATTCCCGGAGATTTTCAAGGGCTAGTGCGGATCTCATTTCTCCTTCTGGGTGTTTATATACTAAACTCGCTTGCTGCCTTTTTGCAGGGATTCTTTATGGCTTCTATATCCGAGAAGACGGTAGCTCGCATGCGCAGGGACCTGTTCAGCAAGTATCAAGTACTGCCATTAAAATTCTTCGATTCTCACACCCACGGGGAGCTGATGAGCCGCATCACCAACGATATAGACACCATATCCTTCACCCTCCACGCCAGCCTAACTCAGTTCATATCTGGCGTCATCACCATAATAGGTACCATAATACTCATGCTGTCAAAGAGCATAATACTTACCCTTATAACTCTATCGGTAATCCCATTGATGTTTCTTCTAACCCGGCTTATAACCAAACATACAGGCAGGCTATTTATAGAGCAGCAAAAAACTCTGGGTGAGCTCAACGGCAAGATAGAGGAGACAATTTCAGGCCAAAGAGTTGTCAAGCTGTTCTGCCGCGAACAACGCGTCATCGCCGAATTTGAAGAGTCCAATCAAAAGCTAAAGAAAACAGCATTGAAGGCACAAGTGCTATCGAGAATCATGGGACCCTCCATGAACATGCTCAATAACCTGGGCTTTGCGCTCATCGCAGGAATCGGGGGTCTGCTGGCCGTCAGAAACGTCGGAGGCGCCATAACAGTAGGTACAATTTCGGTATTTCTCAACTACTCAAGGCAGTTTACTCGCCCCCTAAACGAGATGGCAAACCAGTACAACATGGTGCTTGCGGCAGCAGCCGGCGCTGAACGGGTATTTCGGGTTTTGGATCAAGAACCCGAGCCGGCCGATGCTCCCGATGCTGTAGACCTCAGAGAAGTAGGCGTAAAAGGCCACGTGGAATTTGAAAACGTCTCGTTTGCATATGACGGTGAAAACCTGGTGCTGAAGAACTTTTCCCTTGAAGTAAAACCTGGTCAAATGGTGGCCCTGGTCGGGGCAACCGGAGCCGGTAAGACCACAATAATAAACCTTCTCATGCGATTTTATGACGTTAAAGAGGGGAGTATACGCATAGATGGCATCGATATAAGAAAAATCAAGCGCGAAAGCCTGCGCTCTTCACTGGGAATCGTGCTGCAGGATACCTATCTATTCAACGCCAGCGTTCGCGAAAATATACGGTATGGCCGTTTGGACGCCACCGACGAAGAAGTGGAACAGGCAGCCAAAATCGCTCATGCCCATGACTTCATCATGCGCCTGCCCCAGGGGTATGACACCATTCTTACAGATGACGGCGGAAACTTGAGCCACGGCCAACGCCAGCTTTTGGCCATTGCCCGGGCAGTGCTGGCCGATCCGGCCATACTCATATTGGATGAAGCAACCTCCAGCGTAGATACCCGTACCGAGATATATATTCAAAAAGCGATGTTAAACCTGATGAAAGGCCGTACCAGCTTTGTCATAGCGCATAGATTGAGTACCATAAAAGACGCTGATTTGATTGTAGTGATAGATAATGGTAGGCTTGTAGAAAAGGGCACGCATCAGGAGCTGCTGGAGCGTAAAGGGGTCTACTACAACCTCTATCAAAGCCAGTTTGTTCGCACCAGGCAAGTTGAAGACAAAAACATAGAAGCGGTTTTGTAAAAATAAAAGGGAGAGAGCATTTGTGCTCTCTCCCTTTTTGCTTTTCAAATACTTGCTATGGTTTTTAATCATATAACAATGGTTTTAGAGAAGTGGGGGAGCGCGAGGGGCAGTAATCCCCCTCAATTTATTGAGGGGATACACGGACCCCTCGCCCTGGTATTGACAACCGTTTTACGGTATGTTACCATAATGGTATGAAGAAGGAAATTTGGGAATCAACTGGAACAGCAGTTTACAATATCAATTACCACTTTGTATGGTCAACGAAGTACCGCCGTAAGGTATTGTTGCCACCAGTAAACGAAACCCTGAAGGGAGCAATTACTACTCTCTGTAAGGAACATGGCTACCAGTTGCTGGCTTTGGAGGTTATGCCCGACCACGTACACGTCTTTCTTTCTGCTCCTCCTAAGATAGCTCCGGCGGTGATAGCCAAAATATTAAAGGGTTCCACGGCTCGCCAGCTCTTTGTAAAGCATCCAGAACTTAAGAAAAAGCTCTGGGGCGGGCATTTATGGAACCCAAGCTACTATGTAGGTACAGCCGGAGAGGTCTCCAGCGAGACTATCAGGCAGTACATCGAAGCTCAAAAAACAGAGGGAGGTGAATGAGTGCCTCTAATCACACTCAAAGCCCAAATCCATGCGGACCCGCAGACTGAAGATGTCCTGAAGGACGCTATGTTCTGTGCCACCAAGGTCTACAACGGGCTTTTGTGGCATCTGCGGAAAGAGCACAAGGAAACCGGGAGAGTAGATATTTCTCGAAAGAATCTCAACCGCATCTTAAAGGAACTGCCCAGGGCTAAAGGCTATTATTCAATGTCGGTGCAGCTTACACGTGATGAAGTGCGGGAAGCGTATAAGTCTTTCTTTGCCCTCAAGAAAAAGGGTCTTACGCAACACGAAGCCCCCAGCTTTCGACGAAAAGGTTATTTTTCTCCGCTCAAGTACGTGCAGAGTGGATTCAAAGTGGAAGGGGATAAAGTCACACTAAGTCTGGGCACCAACCGGGAAGATGGTGTAAGACAGGTCTCTTTCCGTATATCTCACCGTCCCGATATTGAATACGAACGGGTGCGTGAACTTTCCATCACTTACGACAAGGATTCCGGGCGAATAGAAGCCCGTCTGGTGGTGGAAGTTAAGGCCTGCGAAAACAACGGGACGGGGAAGGCAGCGGTAGACCTCGGGGAGACAGTTCTCATGGCCTGTGCTTTTGACGATGGCATGGTAATGCTTTACTCCGGCAGGTTCATCAAGTCGGTGAGGCGGTACTGGCAGAAGGTGCGGGCAAGTCTCCGGCAGAACTCCCGCAGGTGGAAGGAGATAGCACATAGGGAAAGAAAACAGGTAGAGCAGTTACTGCACATAGCCACCTCCCATTTTATTGCGGAATGCATACGGCGGGGCGTGAAGGAGATAGCCATTGGTGACCTTAACGGGATCCGTCAGGGCATTGACTATGGAGACCGACTGAACCAGCGATTGTATGCCTGGCCGTACCGAAAGCTGATTGATATGCTTAAATACAAAGGGGCACTGGCGGGAATTCTGGTACGGGATAACGTAGATGAGGAGAGCACGTCCATCACTTGTCATGCCTGCGGGAAGGTTGTGGCTTCCAACCGGAGGCACCGGGGTTTGTACGTATGCTCCTGCGGGTGGAGAACACAGGCGGATATAAACGGTGCCCTGAACATCTACGAAAGGGCGTATCAGGTATCTCCCGTGAAGGGGAGTAGTGGCCGTGTGGCGCGGCCCGCGGTCGTGTCATACCTCCTGGGATGGCACGGCGTCGCCGAACCGAAGCGCGAAGGTAAACCTTTGCGTGCATCCGTTTTAGGATGCCCCTCAATTTATTGAGGGGAGGGCGTCACCTCCTCTGAATCAATGTTGGTTTTATCATACCAGTAGAACCCTGTATCGATTTCCTTACACCACATTATCTCCAACTGCATCCCTTTTCATCATACCCTTTTTATCCTGTTCTTCAGCTTAAAGGCCCATTCCCCCATGGTTCCCATGGGGCAGAAGGCACACCAGGTTCTCTGGTGATAGTAAATGCCGAGTATAATATCAATTATGGTGGTTATAAGCACCATGCGAACAAATACCGCCCCTATAGCTGCCCAACTGCCCCATGCGAAGGTCAATTGCACGGCAAAAAAGCTCATTAGTATTATCAGGAATATCACTTTAAATGTGGTGGTCTTAAACATGCCGGGAATGCCCTTCTTTAGGGTGATCTTCTTCAATATCACGTCGTTGAAACTACCCCTTGGGCAAAACGAGTTACACCACTTCCTCCCCATGAAGGGCGCCGTAACCACCGGTGCAAGCATGCACACCAGCGCAACTACCCCTATTGGCGGATACACAAGGCCTGCAATGCAAAACGCTATTAACACAAGCCATAAATACTGTTTGACTGAGTTCATTACCATATCACCTCCTGCAATTATTTTATGACATTATCATTATATTAGAAAAATACAATATTTATTATATTAAAAATCTACCAAACTGCAAACCCCTTAATTTCAATTTTTATTCGATCAATCTGAGCCCCAGCTCTTTGGCATAAAGCCTTGCTTCTTTATATTCTTCCGGACTCAATCTCCGCGCAATCTCCTCGTATTTGTAAGCCTTATAGTGAGGGTAATACTGATCCATGAGATTAACTGCGCAGTCGGGCGAAAGCTCTTCTTTTATAAACCTTAAAATTTCCTTGGTATCTTCAAGCCCTCCAGGCATTACGAGATGCCTTATCAAAAGCCCCTTGTAAGCTACTCCCGTTTCATCCAGCTTCAAACCACCCACCTGGCGATCCATCTCCTTTAAAGCGCTCTTTACATACCTGGGATAATCCCTTACTTTGGAATATTTTACACCCCGCTCCTCTATGCTGTACTTGAAATCTGGCATGTATATATCCACTACTCCATCGAGCAGCTTAAGGGTTTCCACCCTCTCGTATCCTCCACAATTGTAAACCAGCGGCAGTTCCAGTCCCTTTTGAGCTGCAATATACAGCGCTTCCAGGATATTTGGCACGAAATGCGTGGGAGTGACCAGGTTTATGTTATGGCAGCGATATAGCAAGATAACCTACCGGCTATCTTTCAAACTCGCGGGGATGCCTGCGCTTGAGCTCAGGTATCGCATGGCCTCGACCTGTCTTTTCAAGCCATTCACAGTAACGCTTCAGATGGCCTTGGTACCACTTTAGAAGTTTATACCTCCACCCCCAGGAAAACCCTCACCAGAAAGCCGATCAAGAAACTGAGGGCTGCAACCCCCAGGCTTATGGATACCATCTCCAGAAAGCGCCTTTTAAAGTCCAAATCCTTGGCCACCGAAACGTAAAAATTAAATATAAGTATGACCAGCACGGCGTTTATGACCGTAAGCCCCAAGCACAGGAAATAACTTTCAAACAGCAAATACGGGAAGATAAGGAACAGCACCGTAAAAACGTAGGCAAGGCCTGTATAGATAGCCGCTTTAATCGGGATCTGTGACTCTCCCTCAGATTTTGTGGATAAATATTCAGAAGCCGCCATTGAAAAAGAGGCCGCTATTCCCGTTATAAAACCGCTGAGCGCAATCAGCCTGGTGTTTTGCAGGGCAAAGGTCAGCCCCGCCAGGGTACCCGTCAGCTCCACCAGCGCATCGTTAAGCCCTAATACCATTGACCCAACATAGTTTAAATGTTCCTCCTCGATGAGCTCCGTAAGCTTCTTTTCATGCCTGTCCTCATCCTGAACGATCTTCTGTATCTCAGGCATGGTATCAGCTAACTTAGAATATACCTCTTCAGCCCGCTGTTCGCCTTTCTCCATCAGCTTGACGCCAAACGTAAGGCCAAAAACCCTCGAAATTATAAAATACAGCCACACCTTCCATCTATCGGGCTTCATGTCCTGCCGGGTAATCCTCTGCCAGAATTTATAATGTGCCAGCTCTTCATCGGCTATCTCGGCCAAAACCTCTTTGTTGTGCTGGTCCTTTATCGAGGCAGACAATTTGGTATAGATGTGATATTCGGTGATCTCATTCTTCTGCGCCACAAGAATGGCCTCTCTTTGCTCAGGGGTTATATTGTTAAAATCCATACACACTTCCTCCTTTGGCAGAGATTAAGGTACAAATCACCTACATAATATCTTTTAATTTAGTCTTCTTTAGTCTTCTATAGATTTAATGAAAGTCCTTCAAAAAATTTAAAATAATTTGCCAAAACAGTATTGACAAAAAATTAACGATTTGCTATAATGCAAAGCGTTACAACTTAATCCTAATTTAGTGGCGCTGTCGTATATTATGGATATACAAAGGTCCAAATATACTGCAATTCAGCGTTGCTTCGTTCATTGCAAAGCCACGAAGACAAGGTATATTTAAGTTGGGATTTCTATTTATCCTGCAGATCCCAATTTTTTATAAAATATTTGGTTAATTTTTTAACAATAATGCAGGAAATATTGCAAAAGGAGGATGAAAAATATGGCCAGAGAAAACCTGTCATTGGTAGTAAACAACACTGAAGATGTAAAGGCCCAAATCGATGCTATGGTGGAAAACGCAAACAGGGCCCTGGAAGAATTCATGGAAATGACCCAGGAGCAGGTCGACAGCATCGTAAAGGCGATGACCCTAGCAGGAATCGACCACCACATGAGGTTAGCCAAGCTTGCCGTAGAAGAAACCCAGAGAGGCGTATACGAAGACAAGATAATCAAGAACCTTTTTGCCACCGAGTATATATACAACAGCATAAGGCATCAAAAAACGGTGGGCGTGATCAGGGAGAACGACCTTGAAGGCTATGTAGAAATAGCAGAGCCGGTAGGCGTGATCGCAGGCATCACCCCTGTGACAAACCCCACCTCTACCACGATGTTCAAATCGCTGATCTCCATGAAAACACGAAATCCAATTATATTCGCTTTCCATCCTTCGGCCCAGAGGTGCAGCAGCGAAGCCGCCAGAGTTATGAGAGATGCAGCCATCAGAGCAGGCGCTCCCGAGCATTGCATTCAATGGATAGAACAGCCATCCCTTGAGGCCACGCAATACCTCATGACCCATCCAGGCGTATCTCTGATACTGGCAACCGGTGGCGCCGGCATGGTGAAAGCAGCGTATAGCAGCGGCAAGCCCGCCCTTGGAGTGGGGCCGGGCAATGTGCCGTGCTACATCGAAAAGACGGCCGACATCAAAAGGGCTATCACCGACTTGATTCTCTCAAAGACATTTGACAACGGCATGATATGCGCTTCCGAGCAGGCAGTCATCCTTGATGAAGACATCGCCCAGCAGGCCATAGATTACATGAAGGAAAACGGGTGTTATTTCCTCACTCCCGAGGAGATTAAAAAGCTTGAGGCGGTGGCAATCGATAACAAAAAAGGAATGATGAATCCGGCGGTGGTTGGCCAGTCGGCTTATACCATAGCTAAGATGGCGGATATAGAAGTTCCTCAGGATACAAAAATCCTAGTCGCTCATCTTGAAGGCGTGGGTCCCGAGTACCCATTGTCCAGGGAAAAGCTGAGCCCTATCCTGGCGCTTTACATCGTCAAAGATTATGAGGAAGGAGTTAAGGTAGCGCAGCAGATAGTGGAGTTTGGAGGCCTTGGCCATTCGGCTGTCATCCATTCCGAGGATCCCAAAGCAATAGAGCTATTTTCTAAAAAGATCAAGGTGGGTAGACTGATCGTTAACTCTCCATCGAGCCATGGCGCCATAGGGGACATATACAACGCCAACATGCCGTCGCTTACACTGGGTTGCGGGTCCTATGGTGGGAATTCCACTACCGCCAACGTATCGGCCGTCAATTTGATCAATATAAAGAGGGTGGCTAAAAGGCGGGTCAACATGCAGTGGTTCAAGGTCCCACCCAAAATTTACTTTGAACCCAATTCCATTCAGTATCTTGAAAAGATGCCGGACATCAGCCGTGCTTTCATAGTGACCGACCCTGCCATGGTCAAACTGGGATATGTGGATAAGGTGCTGTACTACCTAAGAAAGAGGCAGCAGTACGTCCACTCTGAAATTTTCGCCGAAGTGGAGCCTGACCCTTCCATCGATACGGTAAAACGCGGAACCGAGCTCATGAACAAATTCAACCCCGACGTCATAATAGCCCTTGGAGGGGGTTCAGCCATCGACGCTGCAAAGGCCATGTGGCTATATTATGAATACCCCGACACCGACTTCACTTCCCTGCGGCTGAAGTTCATGGACATACGCAAGAGGGCCTTCAACTTCCCCAAGCTTGGCCGTAAAGCAAAGATGGTAGCCATTCCCACCACCTCTGGTACCGGCTCCGAAGTAACCTGCTTCGCAGTTATAACGGATAAGAGGAACAATACCAAATATCCCCTGGCCGATTATGAACTCACCCCCGATGTGGCCATAATCGATCCCAATTTAGTTATCACCGTACCCCCTCACATAACAGCCGATACGGGAATGGATGTGCTGACCCATGCGATAGAAGCTTACGTATCCACCATGGCTTCCGACTATACCGATGCACTGGCCATAAAGGCCATACAGCTGGTATTTGAATACCTGCCACGGGCTTACAAAGATGGCAATGACAAAGAGGCCAGAGAAAAGATGCACAACGCGTCCTGCATAGCCGGTATGGCTTTCACCAACGCATTCCTGGGCATCAACCACAGCCTGGCACACAAGCTTGGAGGGGAATTCCACATCCCCCATGGCCGCGCCAATGCCATACTGCTTCCGCACGTGATCGAGTACAATGCTCAAAAGCCCACAAAGTTCGCTACCTGGCCCAAATACCAGCACTTTGTAGCCGATAAAAAATACGCCGAAATAGCCAAATGCCTTGGACTTCCGGCATCTACCACTCAAGAAGGGGTACGCAGCCTGATCGATGCCATCGTAAATTTGATGAAGCAGCTCAACATGCCGCTCACCATTGCGGAATGCGGCGTACCGCGGGAGGAATTTGAAGCAAAGGTAAAGGAGCTTGCAGACAAGGCATTCGAAGACCAGTGCACCGTCACCAACCCCAGGATGCCGCTGGTAAGCGAACTGGAGGAAATATATAGAAAGGCTTATGGGAACTTGTCATAACCGCACCTATAATCATCAAAATTAAAAAGTTAGGAATTCTTTAATAACTATAGGGTAATACCGCCTTGTATTTCAACAAGGTGGTATTGCCCTTTAATACGTTTCCTTTTCCATAAAATATTGCATTGGCAATCTCTCAACTTTTTGTGTTTCCCGGTTCAATTTGATGCCTTTTTCATATATAGAATTCACTCAATTAATACTCACCTTAAATTGAAAGATTTGTACTATAGAAAAAAGCGGAAACAAATTCCGCTTTTGAATTAATGCCAATATTCAGTAATGAGTATTGAAATTTTTATTGCCATGAGGTTTAGTTTAATCTTTGCATAGGCAATGTCCTCAATAATACCTATACCGCCTGCGCTTAATGAACACCTTGTGTATAAACACCCCAGCCAAAAATCCGCTTATGTGCGCCCACCAAGCTACACCGCCCACACTTACACCGCCTATCCACTGTATGACCCCTGAATACAACTGGCTTATAAACCACAAAATCAGGTATATGAAGGCCGGCACGTGTATGAACATGGGCAAGAAGAAAAAGAACGGAACCAGGGTCACAATCCTGGAATGAGGGAACAGAATGAAGTAAGCGCCCATGACGCCGGCAATAGCCCCCGAGGCACCAACGGTAGGCACTTTGGATGTAGGGTTGAACAAAAAATGGGTAAACCCTGCTATCAAACCGCAAAGGATATAGAATATCACAAACCTTATGCTGCCCATCATATCCTCGACGTTGTCGCCAAAAAGCCACAGCACCCACATATTGCTTATGAGGTGTACCCAGTTACCGTGAAGGAACATGCTCGAAAAAAGGGGCATGTATGTACTCGCTTCAAAAAGCCCGAGCTGTGCTATCGACTTTAAAAACCTGGCAGGTATAAACCCGTACTCATACACAAACTGTGCAAACCTGACGTCGGGCATCAACGACTGGCCTATAAATATCATCACATTGATGACTATAAGCAGGACTGTTGCCAAAGGTTCACGCCTGCTGGGTATGGTATCTCTCAATGGAATCATGCAATATTCCCCTTCTTCTCTTAATATCCATTTTTATACTACCATTTTTATGAATTGTTTTCAATCATATTCGCTTAAAATCCTCAAAAGCAGCTTTAATTATCAATGGCTATGTGTTAAACTTATTATGACAACTCGCCGTACCAATTATTCGACAAAAGGCGAGCCAATATCAATAAAAATAATATTTTGCTTAAAGAAAAGTTCTCTTCAGGCAAGCAGTTCTGTTAACTGCGATGCCTAATGTCAATAAAATCTGCTTATAAGGAAGGGACAGGCTACCATGCATCTTTTTGATGTGCTGCCGCAAAATCTGTTCTCCATTCTGGCATCCAAAAACAAATATATTTACGCGGATGCGCTGTTCGTGCTGAGAAAGGCCTTCCGCCAGGAGATGACCATAAAGAAGGACGACCTTGTCTCCATGCTCATTTCCAACCTGGATGAGAAGATGCTGGGCGTCGATATGTTGGAAGAGCTGGAGGATGCAGAAGAGCCTTTAAATGAAAATAATTTGAACGGTACCAATGAAAGCAACATCAGCCTATCAGCCATCGCGCACTTTATATTAAGGCGCCTTAAAGACACCGGCTGGATCGATATAGAGTATCAGGATGATTCCTTCGAGGAAGTGGTTACGCTTCCGGATTATTCCATAAAGCTCATCAACCTGCTATTTTCCTTTACCGACGAAAACTTGAAGGAGTATAACTCCTACGTGTTTTCCACTTACTCGGCCTTAAAGACCGCCCATGAAGAGCAGGAAGACTCCAGCAATTATAACGCACTGCTCACGGCATACGAAAACACCGTTAAGCTGGTGGATGAGCTCAAGTCCCTGCACAACAACATCCGCCGCTATCATCAGGCTTTAAGCGAGTTTGCAACGGTAAACGAGGTGCTGAAAGGGCACTTTGACGAATACAAAACCTTGGTAAGCGACCGAATATACCACCCCTTGAAGACTCTAGACTCCATCCCTCGCTACAAGGCTCCCATACTCCGGTTCCTGCAGCGCTGGCTGACAGACAGCTCACTGCGCCAGCGTACGGTGGAGCAAGCCATGATGCGCGGTCGATACAAAAGCCGCGAAGAAGGGCATGAAGACGTCATCAGTAAAATTGGGTATATCATGGACACCTACGAGCGCCTGGACCACATACTTGAAGAGATTGACCGCAAGAACACGGCTTATACCCGGGCATCCGTCGAAAAAATGCGCTATCTTTTAAACACCGACCGCAGCATCAAGGGAAAGATTGTGGAAATCTTAAAGAGGGTTGCCGACAGCTCACAGGAAAAGCAAGAAGCCCTGGTTGCCAAACTACAGGAAGCCGTGGAGTTGTTCCACCAGGGATACATCGACGAGAATTCATTGTATGTAAGGGCTGCACGGCACAAGAAGCTTGAAAGCCCACCCTTGCAGCTGCCGCCATCCCATGAGGACCATGAAGAGGATATAGTGAAGGAGTTCCTGGACAAAGCCAAAAAAAGCTATAACCACACCAGAATAATGGCTTTTATGAGAAATATAATGAAGGACTTCGATGTGGTATACAGCCATGAAGTTCCGCTCACCGATGATGAATCCTTCATCCTTCTCATGCTGGCCACCTTAAAGGGCTACGACCGTAAGGCGTTCTACAGGGTGGAATTTATGGATGGATACGTATATAATAATGGTTACAGAATCCCCAAAATGAGGTTTATAAGAAAGGACAAGGCCAATGTGGGTTGAAGAATACGAAAAGCTTAGCAATTCAGAAAAAGAGGAGTTCAGAAGGCTTTTGAACCTTATCCTGTCCCGCACCTTCATCATACGGGATGTTTACGACCCCAAAGAAGGGATGATGCGCGTAAACCCCGAATACCGCTTCGTAGAGCGCAACTTTGCGCTGTTCAACGAATACCTGTGGTTCTCCGGCTGGGCGCTTTACAAGGACAGCCAGTACGGAGTAATTGCCCTTGTGAACACCTACGAGTACAACCGAGTCAGACTTGACCGAAACACCACCCTCATACTGTTCATACTGCGCCTTATATTCGAAGAAGAGCGGGAAAAGGTGACCCTTCGCAAGGAGGTTTTGACTAGCACGGGCCAAATCGTCCATAAAATGCTGACGCTGGGGCTTATAAAGAAGAAGCCCTCTGACCGTGACCTTGCCGAGGCCTTACGTCAGCTGGCTTATTACAGCATCATACAAAAGCTGGAAGGACGGTGGGAAGATCCTGATAACAAGCTTCTCATCCTGCCTTCTATACTCTTTGTGGTTACCAATGAAAAGATCAGCCGGATCTACGAAACCCTCGGCGATGAAGAGGATTCTGATCAAGAAAGCGAGGAAGCCGAGGAGCAAGACGTGATAAGAGGCGAGGTGGAAGAATGAAAAAGCTCACCAGGCTCCTTCTCATCAACTGGCACTACTTCTGGAAGGAGCTCATCGAATTTGATACCATAAATTTTTTGACGGGTGCCAACGCCGCCGGAAAGTCCACCATAATCGACGCCATACAGCTTCTGCTGCTTGGGGACACCAGCGGCCATTTCTTTAACAAGGCCGCCAACGACAAGTCTGCCAGGACGCTCAAAGGCTACCTCTGGGGCGAGATCGGCGACGACGGCGACGCCGGATTTAGATACTTAAGAAGCGGCAGGTTCACCAGCTATATAGCCTGTGAGTTTTACGATGACTTCAAAGACAACTGGTTTACCCTTGGAGTGGTGTTTGACTGCTACGACGATGGCACATTTGAACACCGGTTCTTTATACTGGATGACTCCTTGCCCGAGAACCACTTTATTCAAAACAATACCCCTATGCCTTTTAAAGAGCTGCGCAGCTACCTTATGAAGAACTACAAAAGAGGAAAGTTCCAGTTCCCAGAAACAAATCGCGGGTACCAGGAGATACTCAGGGGCAAGCTGGGTGGCCTTAAATCAAAGTATTTCAACTTATTCAAAAAGGCCGTACCCTTCTCCCCCATCGCCGACATCGAGTCCTTCATCACCAATGACGTGTGCGACATAAAAGGCCCTGTCGACATAAGCCTTATGCAGGACAACATCCGCTATTACAAGAGGCTGGAACAGGACGCAGAAATGATGATGAAGCGCATAGCCGCCCTGGAGGATATCCAGCAAAAATACAACGCCTACATGGAAGAAAAGCAGAGGTTTTTGGTACACAGCTACATCATAGAGCGGGCCCAGCTTCAGATGGCGCTTGATGAGGTGGCACGGCTCGAAAAAGCCTATAGCGACAACCAGCAGAAAATAAATGAAATGGAGGCCAAAATAAACAGCATCAGAGAAAACATAAAAGCGCTGGAAAAGGAACACGAACAGCTGATAGCCGATAAAATCTCGTCAGATATATACAGAAAAATGGATGCGCTGCAGAACCAGAAAGCCCGGCTGGAAGAGCAGCTCCAGCAGCTCAAAGGCGACCTGACACGCACCATAAAACGAATGCGGCATTACGGCAGGGTATGGCGCGAGTGCATACATGCCCTGCAGAGCAGCCAGACACCGCAATGCCGTGACGCAGCCTGGACAGCGCAGCTCTCCAAAGCAGAGCCTACCGCCGTGCGGCAAGGTACGCCATGGGACGAGCCTTGCGTTTTGAACTGGCAGGATATAGAGGCCGACTGGAACAAGCTGATGGAATTCTCTGATCAAGCTTTAACTTATGCCGAACAGCTACTCAAAGCCGATGGCGAAATCCTTGATGCCATGGCCGCTCAGGGATTTGGAAATATAATAACTCTGATAAACAACCTCAAACAGACGGCAGCCAGAATAGGAAATCTTATCGATAGCGCAATAATCAAGGCCAAAAGGCTACTGAGTGAACTTGCAGATGAGGTAGAGAATCTAAAACGCGGGATAAAACCCTATGCCCGAAACCTGTTGGAACTTAAAAATGAAATCTCCTCTGCTCTCTCGGCTAAATACGGCCGTGAAGTGCAGGTACACATTCTGGCCGACCTATTGGAAATACGGAATACGCGTTGGAGGAACGCCGTAGAAGCTTACCTTCACACTCAAAAGTTTTATCTCATAGTGGAGCCGGAGTACTTCGTGGATGCCTTGAAAGTATATGACAAATTGAAATTTGAAAGAGGCTTCTATGACCTGGGACTGGTGGATACCGGCAGGCTCGCCGAGCTTAAGCCCGCTGCCATGGAAAACAGCCTGGCACAAGAGGTGGAGACCTCCAACCCCTACGCCCGGATGTTCGTCGATTTTGTAATGGGCAACGTCATAAAGTGCGATAAAGTGGAGGACCTGCGAAACCATTCGCGGGCCATAACCGATTCGTGCATGCTGTATCAAAATTTCGTGGCACGCCAGCTCCACCCCGACCGCTGGAGAAATCCATATATCGGCCGAAGGGCCATTGAGGAGCAGATTGAAAGCAAAACGGCACAGATAGCCCAGATTGAAAAAGAAGTAGCCAGGCTTGAAAGCCTGTCTCAAAGGCTATGCAGCATATACACCATGGAATCCATGAACCTCAATGAGGCCGAAAACATCTTGGAGGTACTGGAAAAGAGCAAAGTCATACCCTCCCTGGAAGCAAAGCTTAAAGACATAGTGGATGAGCTGGGGAAACTGGACTTAAGCTGGCTGGCGCAGCTGGACAAAAAGATAAAGGCGATGGAAAAAGAGATTGAAAACCTGAAAAATGAGGAACAAGCCTGCCTGACCGAGCTCATTGGGCTTAAGACCCAAAACAACGAAATAGCAGAAAATAAGTTGCCTGCAGAAAAGCAGAGAGTCGAGTTCTATCGAAACAAAATAAACAGCGAGTTCCCCGGCAATTGGATTCAGGAGAAGGGCGAACCACGCTTTCAAAAGGAGCTGTCCAGCAGGGCTTCGGCTACCGAAGTTTACAATAACTTCTACAGCCAACTGGCCCGGACACAAAGCCAGATGACCAAGAAGAGAGAGGAGCTGGTGGCCGCTCGTTCGGAATACAACCGGGAATACCGCATGTCATACGATATTAACCTCCCCGACAACGGGCCCTATGAGAAGGAGCTCAACGAGCTTAAGGCCATCAAGCTGCCCGAATACATGGAGAAGATCAAGGATGCCAAGGAAAAAGCCTACCAGCAGTTCCGCGACGACTTTTTGGCCAAGCTCAAAGCCAACATAGACATGGTCAAGGAGCAGATTGAAGAGCTCAACACCGCCTTGAAGGAGAGCAGCTTTGGGAATGACCGATACAGATTCGTGGTTAGCCCCAGGCCGGAGTACCGGCGGTTTTACGACATGATCACCGATGAACTGCTGATGGACGGCTACAACCTGGCGTCACAGGTCTTTCTCGAAAAGCATCGAGACGCCATCGAAGAGCTGTTTAAGCAGATCACCGACGTCGACTCGCAACTGGATGCCGATGCCCGGGCTGAGCTGGAAAAGAACATCAAGCGGTTTACCGACTACAAGACTTATCTTACCTTTGACCTCATAGTCACCGACAGCCAGGACAGAGAGCAGCGCCTCTCAAAAACCCTGCACAAAAAGTCGGGCGGCGAAACCCAAACCCCCTTCTATATAGCCATGCTGGCCTCGTTTGCCCAGCTGTATCGAACGCGATACAATAACGAGTCGGGCAATACCATTCGGCTTATAATGTTTGACGAGGCCTTCAGCAAGATGGACAGCGACAGAATACAGGAAAGCATCAAACTTTTGCGCAAGTTCGGGCTTCAGGCCATACTGTCGGCTCCATCCGAGAAAATAGGCGATATAGCCCCCCTTGTGGACAGAACCCTGTGCGTGATAAGAAGCGGGAACAGGTCGTTCGTCAAAGCCTTTGATGCCAAACGGATAAGGGAGGAGATGTATGAACTACAGAAAGCTGATACTCAACCGGCTGCTGGACAAGTATGAAAGAAGCAGCGCCTATAAAGGCTCTGCTTCGACAAACCGGAGGATTCTCATAAATTTATGCTCTGACGAATTCCCTGAATACAACATAGAGCACACGCCCACCAAAGAGCTCATCAATTCGGTGGTGATGGACCTTGAAAAAGAAGGGATAATCGGATTTGAATGGATGCGCTTTGAGAAGGGCAACATCATCAGCCGCATATGGCTAAAGCTGGACGCGCTGCAGGAAGCATACAGGCAGGCCGAAAGAGTGCCCAAACGGGAACAGGTGGAAAATGCCCTTGCTATGGTGTACCAGCTCAAAAGCCGCGTCACCTCCCCCTGGATCCGCAACTTTTTAGAAGATGCTCAAGCATGGATGGAACAAAAGCTGTCCATTCCCCCTTTCCTCCCCGAGGACAGTGACCTTATGCAAAATCTTTTGAAGGCGCTGCTCTTTATCGATACCAAAGGTGAAGACGAACTGTTCGAGCGGGTGTTCAGCTTAAGGTGCTTCGGCGACTCCAAATACTTCGAGAAAAATCTGCGCCGAAGGCTGCTGGGAATTCTCAAAAAATACTGGCAGGAAGAAGACCTGCAGGCCGGAGAATGGACCGATGATGAGATTTTGGCCCTCATCGGCATTGTCAAGGCGCCCGAGCAGGTGGAGTTTTGCGGCAACGTGCTGGCCTCCATCCATGGCCAGGCCGTGGATTTCTCCCCTCTGATACACGGGGTGGCCATCAATGCCCCAACCATACGCGATCTGGTGATCTCGGACTTGCCAGAAGTAAAGCGCATCCTTTTTATAGAAAACAAAGCTAATTACGTAGATTATGTATTTAAAAGGAGGACACCTGAGGAGCTGGTGATATACCATGGCGGCTTTTACAGCCCGGTAAAAGGGCTGTTTTTCAAAAAAATATATGATGCCGCCTGCAGGCGCGGCATCACGTTTTACCACTGGGGCGACATGGACCTGGGAGGGTTTCAAATATTCAAACGCCTCAAAACGCAAATCATACCCACCCTTCGGCCCTATCTTATGGACGTTGATGCGTTTATGTCCATGAAGCGATTTTGGCAGGCCTTTGACAGCAAATACGCCCAAGCCTTGGAAAAGCTACTGAATGACGAGGACTATCAGGAGTTTCACCAGCTCATCCAAGTCATGCTTAAGGAAAAGGCCAGAGTGGAGCAGGAGGCTTTCTTAAGCTGTGAGTGACGGCAGCCCAGTAAATAAAATCCTCACTGCACAACCTTATTCACAACAATCTACTCACGACAGAACTTTCTTTAATACTGAAACATAAAAAGCTATTTTATTGCACCCTTTATGGATTGTATATATTTCGCATAATCCTTATCAGCCTTACTAATATGGTTCACAAACCAATCGACGATTTTTTTGTTAAACAGCCATCAATTGCTCATCAGTGCTCTGTGCTTTACACAGCTGGCTGTACAGGCCCCCTTTCTTGAGAAGCTCATTGTGCCTGCCAGCCTCCACTATTTCACCATCCTTGAGCACGATGATTTGGTCAGCATCGCGGATGGTCGACAGACGGTGAGCAATCACTATGGTGGTCCTGTTCTTCATCAGATTCTCCAAAGCCTCCTGAATCAACTTTTCAGTTTGCGTATCAACCGACGAAGTCGCCTCATCAAGAATAAGTATCGGAGCGTCTTTAAGAAGCGCACGGGCTATGGAGATCCTCTGTTTCTGCCCTCCCGACAGCTTCACGCCCCTTTCGCCTACCCTCGTGTTGTATCCCTCAGGCAGCTCCATTATAAAATCGTGGGCATTGGCAGCCTTTGCGGCTGCAATGACCTCTTCATCAGTGGCATCAGGCCGACCATATAGAATGTTTTCCTTCACGGTACCATTGAACAAGAATACATCCTGCGACACCATGCTTATCTGTTTTCTCAGGCTGCTCAGCTTAATCTTTCTTATGTCTATGTCGTCTATTAGGATCTGGCCGGAATCAGGGTCATAAAACCTGGGTATCAGGTTGGCAATGGTGGTCTTACCCACCCCCGTGGGGCCTACCAGCGCTATCATCTCGCCAGGATTCACCTTAAAGGACACGTTTTTCAACACCGGCACGTCATCGACATAGCGGAAACTTACATTTCTGAACTCTATCTTGCCCTTGACCCTGTCCACCTCTATTGCATCGGGGTCATCCTTTATCTCGGGCTCCTCATTCAATATCTCAAACACCCGTTCAGCACTGGCCAGCGCATGCTGTATACCTTCATTGATCATCCCAAATGAGGTTATGGGCTGGTAAAAGGTATTAAGGTACAGCAGAAAAGCCACCAAATCCTCCAGTGCCAGCTGATTGGCCAGGGCCAGCCTGCCACCGAAGAATATGACTATAACCGTCCCCAGTCCGGATACAAACTCTATACTGGGATGAAAAGCATTGCTCAACTTAAGCGCGCGCAATATGGCCCTGGTGTAAGCGGCTATCCGACTCAAAGTGCGTTTGCTTTCATATTCCTCCTGAGTGAAAGCCTTAATCTCCTTAATCCCTGAAAAATTGTCCTGAAGGATTGCGCTAACCTCTGCAATTTCTTTCTGCGCTTCCTTAAACATTGGACGGGATATCTTGCTGAACTTCACAACCATCCAGAAAAGCAAGGGAATAGGTATAAGTGTGTAAAGTGCCAGCTTCAAATTCATGGAAAACAGGATGACAGACACCCCGATCAGCATCAAGCCGTTGACCACCAGAGTTGGGATGGCATGAGCCAGCAGCTGTTCAAAGTTTCGAGTGTCATCGAGAACCCTGGACATGAGCTCTCCCGTTTGCTTGTCATGGAAAAACCTCAGCGACAGCTTCTGCAGATGGTCATACAGATGGCTCCTTATGTTCTCCAGTATCTTCCACGCGGCATAGTGAGATATGTAGTTGGTACCAAACTGCGACACCGCTCTCAACAAGTATATCGCAATTACGGCCAGCGCAAGGAAATTGACCTGAGCTATGCTTGCCTTCCCCTCTATGCTCTGGGTCACCGTGCTTATCAGGTTGCGAATCATCCACGGACCGGCCATATTCATTGCCGTAACCATTATCATGCAAACTGTAGCAACAAATATATGAAGCCTATAGGGCTTCATAAAGCGCATAAGCGCCCTCAATTCCCTCATAAGAATCCCCCTTTATCCCCCTAATCACCCTTTCATAAGCTTATCCAGCAAGCTTTTAAGAGTTTTCAGCTCTTCCTGGCTTAACACCCCCATCCTCTCTTCTATATTCTTTTGATGCCTGGGGATCAGCTCTTCCTTCAGCCTCTTGCCCTCTTCGGTCAGCTTAATCAACCACACGCGCCTGTCGTCCTTGCAGTGTACGCGGTAAACCCAGTTGTTCTGCTCCATGCGGTCAATTAGCCCTGTCATATTGCTGGCATTGCAGTTAAGCTCCTTTGCCAGCTCATGGCTGGGAATGCCCTCATCGCCGATGTGGTACAACGCATGAAACTGGGGCCAAGTGATGCCGTTCTGTGCCAGCTTATTGTGCAGTTCCCTCTTGATGCCGTTGTACGCATCCCTCAAAGCCTTGTAAACCTCCAGCTCCAGAGAACCATTCACCTGGATCACCTCCGTTAGATTTGCTTATCGCCTGCCTACCTTAATGCTGGAGTGAATCCTGCAATGGACATCATGACTATCTTTTCGTGAGCACGACAAGACTGCAAAGAATATAAAAAATTGCCTATAGCAAATCTATCAAATATTTCACACCTGAATTATATAGCATTTAAATAATTGGTGTCAACAAAATTAATTCTCCAAAAAATAAAAGAGGAGGGCATAAGCTCATAAGCTCATCCCTTCCCTCATTTTTGAACCTTCAGTTATGACTATAACTTTATAAATCAAGCTTTAAGGCCTGTGGTTGCGATGCCTTCAACCAGATACCGCTGGAAAGCAAAGAAAATTATGAGTACAGGTACCAGTGAAAGAGTTGACATGGCCAGCAATCCACCCCAGTTGGTTTTGGTAGTGGCATCGTTGAATGCTCTCAAAGCCAGCCAATCTGATAAAATCACTCCACCAGCCATTGCAACGCCTTCTCTATGTATCTATCCCAAAATCTCCAGTCGTGGAATCCTCTATCCTCTACATAGGTGTGCTCAACGCCTTCTGCCGCCAAAAAATCCCTAAATTTGCGGTTGTTCTCTATCAAAAAGTCTTCCCTCCCGCAGGCGATATAAATCCTGGGGATGACACCCTTCTCCTCTTTTATCTTCTTTACAAGGAATTCAGGGTCCTTATCGCTGCCCTTCAATTTTGACAGATCGCCAAAGACGTACTCATAATAGCTCCTCCGTGCAAATACCCACTCGGCCTCTTCGCTGGAGGTCACAGCCTGGTCGATTATCAATGCCGCCGAAAGTGCTACTACAGCGCCAAAGGTGTTATAATACTTAAGCCCGTTTCTGAGAGCCCCGTAACCGCCCATGGAAAGCCCACCTATGAAGGTATCCTCCCGTTTAAAAGACAACGGGAACAATTTCCTCGTCTCTTCCACCAGTTCATGCCCAATGAACTCGCCATAATAGTTATGCCCCGCCTGATGATCAACGTAAAAACTATTATCTCCCGATGGCATGATCACCGCCACGTTGTACTTTTGAGCCAGTCTGGCTATGCGAGTATTCACCAGCCAATCGCTGTGCCCACCCATGATTCCGTGCAGCAAGTAAAGCGTTTTGAAAGGTTTCATCTCATTTGGCGCAATATTTTTCATGGCCGGTGAATCTGTAGGAATAACGGCTTTGTACACAACGTTTCTCATAAGAGCATTTGAAAAATAGTTAACATCGATTATAGCCATAGTTCTCACCCCTTTACAGCTTAACACAGAACCTAGACATCTGCAATACGCAATCATATTGCTTTAAACACACCATAAAAACAAAAGACCACCTGACTCATCCAGGTGGTCCTAACATTGGTGGAGCTGAAGGGATTTGAACCCTCGACCCCCACAATGCGAGTGTGGTGCTCTCCCGCTGAGCTACAGCCCCTTATCAAGTTATAATTATATTCATTTTTTATCAAAAATTCAAGCCAAAATTCGCGTGTATAATTTTTACTTTTTAGATAAAATTTGCAAACAAAGCACCACATTGAGTCTTGCACTTATAGATTTAAAGTCGCTTTTTAATCTTCATTGATTGAAACTTTTTTTGCGCCTCTTCGATCCTGCCTAAAACATTACTCTATTTTCCCACAGCACTTCTTGTACTTTTTACCGCTGCCGCAAGGACATGGGTCATTCCGCCCTACCTTAGGCTGTTCTCTAACATAAGGCTTATCAGAGCTATACCATGGTTCAACATAATCCTCGTCATCTTCTAATTCCTCATGACCTTCACCCAGCAAACCCTTAAACAGATTAAATATACTTGTATATCGGCGTTCCTCCATTCGATATCTGCGCAGCATCTTCTTACGTTGATTAGGATTTTCCAATGCTGTGAAGAAATCTTTTTTAACAGCGTAAAGTTCCGGGTATTCCTCTTTCAGATAAAGTATAGATTTTATATACGAGTAAACATCATTAACGAGTCCGTACTCCATAAAAAATTGTGCAATCTCGGGTGGAAAAACACTGTCCAAAAAATCCTCTGGAACTATTTCCAAAGCAATAAAATCAACAATTGCTCTATCGAGTTTAGGGTCATCATATGCAGCAGCCAATATTTCTTGCAGTTCACCAAACCTATCCAACCTCTCTTTATAATCCAATAACTCCTGATCATCGGGAATTATTGATATCGTCTTATCGATAACAGCTCTTGCCACGTCAATCATACCGTTTTGCACAAGAACGCGACCAAGTTCAGCCATTGCCCAACCTATTGCTTCCCTTATATCCTCCCGTTCTATCGCAAGCCTGCTCAGTTCTTCCAGGTGTATATTGAATACATCCATATTATCAGTTAAGATGTCATTTTGTATTATATTAAAATACAGAGATACGCTATCCCATCCCTTTTCTCTCGCCTTTTCCAATGCGCTTATTAAAACCTGCCGCTGCCTATCGTAATCCTTGGCTAAATAATACGCCTCCGCCAACCCAAGCCAAATAGCAAGGTTATCCTCATCCAGTTCTATTGCCTTTTTAAAGGCCTTTAAAGCCTTTTTATGCCAGCCTCGTTCTAAATATGCATTGGCTAAATTGCTGATAAATGATGCATTATCAGGGTGTTTCCTAACTAAATCTTCAAAAACGTTTATCGCCTTTACAGTATTGCCGTTTTTAAGGTAAGCCTCTCCTAACAATTCCTGTACGATAGAGAGATTTGGAACCCTTTTGATTATTTCTTCAAGCCCATTGATAGCTTCCTCATAATCTCCCTCTTCAAAAGACTTACGGCAATACTCATAAACATTACGAATAACTGGTTCCATGGTCATAATAGAGTCATATTCGCTGCGTGTCTGTTCATTCGACAAAACCTCATAGGCCTCACGAATCTCCATAAACTCCTCAGGAAAGCGTTCAGGGTCATACTTCCTCACCAGTGAGAAATACGCTTTTTTTATCTGCGCCTGCGAAGCATTAGTGGGCACATTAAGAATTTGATAATAATTCTTCATCCCTCAATCCCCTCTTACTCAATTTAAAAGCTTTTTTCCACCAATCAACTAAGAAGTTCCGATTATTAGATAAACGCATGCTTTTAGCAATATACTTTGTTGAATAAGGATTATCCCGATCCAGGCTTAATGCCATTTCCCACTTTGACCGGGCTTGCCGAAATTTACCCCTTCCATATAGACATAAACCTAGCAAATTAAGCGGATAAACAAATGATGAGCTGAGAAACTTATTGCTATTGATTATCCTTATGGCCTGGCTATATTTCCCTGATCGAGCCAATTCCAAAGCAAGGTCGTACTGTTTTTGAAGGGATTTAAACTCATCACTTTCCATGTCATTCAGGTACCGAGCTGCGGGATTGGTTTCAGAGTTAATAATGAGGCTCTTTTGCCATGCCTTCTTTGCCTTATCAAAATCTCCAAGGCGGTATCTACACAATCCCAGTACATTCCATGCCTTCCAATTGCTTTCGTCAAATATAACAGCCTTCTCCAGCACCTCTACTGCGCTGGAAATCCTATTTTCTAAAGCCAAAGCCAATCCCCATCTGTAATATTTGCTACTTAAATCCTCAAACATTACCATTCATCCTCTATATCGTATAGTAAATCGTTCAAAGTTTCCGCTAATTCTTCCAATACAGAATCATCATCTTCCTTAAGCAACGCCTTCTTTAAATCTTTTACAACTCCATCCAATTCCGCAAATAAAGGCAAATCAGGATTTCTATCGAGCAACCTCTCAGCACGCCTGATAATTCCACGGTATTTTCGAGCCTTAGGAGCCTCTTTCCAATTGCTAAGGTCCAATTCTTCCTCCATCTTAACACCTGTAGTTTCAATTGTAATGCCCGCTTTTTTATTGGTGCTCAGTATGATACCTTCGACATTTAATATCCCGTTAACGTCATAGGAAAATCTCACCTTTATTTTTTCCTTAAACGCCGGAGCCGGAGGTATCCCATCAAGAATAAATTTCCCGAGGAAGTTGTTCAGCGAGGCTTTCCTGTAATCTCCCTGATAAACCTTTATTTCCACCTTTTTTTGGTTGTCTACCACTGTACTATATACTTTTTCTTTTACGACAGGAATAGTGGTATTTCTCGGAATTATGACATCGTACATATCAGGAACCGGGAACCCTGCAACAAACTCGAGAACCTCTACCCCTAGGGTGTAAGGGCATACATCGGTTATCACTATATCCTTTTCGGCAGAAAGCTCTTGATTGATAATAGCTGCCTGAATAGCTGCACCCATGGCAACTGCCAGATCAGGATCCACTGGGGACACAGGTTGTCGTCCCATCACCGACTCTAAAAATCTTCTAACCAGTGGAATCCTTGTCGAACCCCCAACCATGAAAACCAGATCAATGTCATCCTTTGTTAGCCCCGAATCCCCAAGAGCAATGTTTATGGGTTCAATGGTGGATTCAACGAGGTCTTTTATAAGGTTTTCAAACATATCACGTGTTACTACCCTTTCAAGTGCTACGGGTTTGCCATCTTTCTCGGCAATAAAAGGCAATTCTATCTTATACTCTTCCTGCGTACTTAAAGCAATCTTGCATGCTTCAGCTGCTTCCTTAATCCTGGCTAGTGCCCTTACATCATTGGAAAGGTCTATATCATATTGGGCTTTGAATTCCTCCATGAGCCAGTCCATAAGGCGCTCATCAAAATCTTTACCCCCAAGCTTGTTATTGCCGCTACTCGCCTTGACCTCCAGCACTCCTTCAAACATCTCCAACACGGTAACGTCCAGTGTCCCGCCTCCAAGGTCATAGACAAGAATATATTGATTGTTTTCCATGTTATCAATACCATAAGCCAGTGCGGCAGCAGTGGGTTCATTTATGATTCTTTCTACCTTGAGCCCGGCCAGGTTACCCGCTTCTACAGTTGCCTTACGCTGCTCGTCCGTAAAATATGCGGGGACAGTTATTACCGCTCTCGTTATCTCCTCACCCAGATAATCCTCTGCGCACTTCTTTAAGTATTTAAGAATAAATGAAGAAATTTGCTGTGGTGTATATTCTTTACCACCCATGGATACCTTTTGTCCGGAACCCATCAAACGTTTTACCTCTATAACCGTGTCTTTGGGACGAAACAGCATCTGATCCCTGGCATCCTGGCCAATTAAAAGATTGCCATCCTGGTCAATCCCCACTACCGATGGCGTTATTATTTGGCCTTTAGAATTAGGAATAACCTTCGGTTTGCCCTCTTCCAGTATAGCCACTTCGGAAGTCGATGTCCCCAGATCAATTCCTATTATTCTGCTCATAAAATTGTACACCTTCCTTCGTATTGCTGGTTTCAGCGCAGTTTAAAGCTTGTTCATCTTGTTCCTCTAATGTTTGATTGACAACAACTTTAGCTTTTCTTATTATTTCCCCATTATACATGTAGCCGCTTCTGATAATATCCACAATCTGTCCATTTGGAATGCCAGGAACCTGTCTTATCTCTCCAACCGCATAAAGCTGAGGTACAAAGAGCTCTCCTATGCCTTCAATCCTCACAATACCGTTTTGTTTCAGTATAATGCCTGTCCTATTCCATTGCATGGTCATCTGCTCTTTCCATGATTCATCCCCGTATTTCAATGAATACCTATACAAATCTTCATATGAATCAAGTATATTTAATAAAACCGCTACGAGTTTTTTTACTTCCATATCCTTCATTCTGTTTTGCTGCTGTAGAAAAACACATTCCTTATGGTAATTCTCTTGTTCTTCAAGGAACATCATAATTTCGTCTAACTGATGAGAGTACTTGTACTGCTCTTTCCCCAATTTGTTTAACACCTTGTTAAATTCGCCAATGACGTCAGCGATATCACAAAAACGTTCAAGTGAATCTTTGTGCAAATCTTCAATAAATCCTTGCAACTCTTTATCTACATCGATCATTCCGAACTCTCCCCAATTATAAAGATCATTATCTTTACAAGCCCAAATTATAACTACAACTTTATGCTTATTTGTTTAAAACACATTCCCATAAAACTTCTTCCGCTCGGGCTATACCATTTTAGGTTTTCCTACCAACCCCCACAATCAATAAATAAAATAAATCAATTTAATAATACCACCTAACAGTTAGCATGTCCATAGCAAAATAAAAGGTTAGTTGTAAATTTTGCGCAAACAAAGCCTTAGCAAATGGTTAAATAAGGAAACTTAATTAGACATATTTCGGCTTTGTTAACGCACCTATTAATAGCTTAGCCAGCTTGGTAAGCGAAAGGATTATTATTCGTATCCCCTCTATTGTCCTTTCCACAAAACCTTTAACTCGAGAACATTTTTTAACCAGTGTCTTCACAATTTATAACTATCTCAACTTGTTTGAATTCCCTGTAGTACTCCACCAGTTCCCGGACTGAACAAATGGGGTGAGGTAAACATATCCCTGCCCTGCCCACATCCTGCGGCTGGTGTGCATCCGAGCCGGCAATCATAAGAAGGCCGTTTTCTGCAGCAAATTCATAGGCCAGGTCGTTGTGGGAATCGTGACGGGGATTGCCGTTAAACACCTCCACTCCATGAAGAAGGTCGGGATCAGCGGGCTTTAAACCTACCCTAAACGGATGTGCCTGGAATATAAGTATGTTGTGGTTGTCTATCAGTTTTTTAAAGCTTTCTAGCGTATGTTTATAAAGCTCGGGATTCTCGACGAGAAAATCCTCATCTATTCCGTATACGAGATAATCCTCTACGCTCTCATGAAAGCGCAGCTCCATGCCCAGCATGACACGCAGTCCAATGCGCTCCCCTTCTTCCAGCGCTGCTCTATATCCCGACAGAAACTTCTGCACTTTGGCCTCCCACGGCTGATCCCCCAATAGCTCGAAATAGCCGTCGTAATAGTGGTCCGTTATGATTATGCCCTGATAGCCGGCGTCCTTGTAATATCGCACCATCTTCACGGCTGGAACCTTGCCACACGGGCTCACCTCCGAGGTATGCACATGGGTATCAATCAAAAACGATTGCCCTTTCAACTGCATCGTCTCCTTTATTACCGCAGAGATTTCATACTTAATGTACTGTACTTTTTAGCACACGCATCTTATTATAATGGATAACCGGTACCCGTTCAATAGCCTACCCCGGAGAATTCAGCCACGTGTCAATATTTCAATATAAAGTAATATGTTTCCTAACATGATTTCTGCGACCGACGAATAAGAGCGAATATAAGCCTCGCATTTAACATCAATTACTTCAATTCAACGCTTTTAAAAGCTCATCCTTATCGACTATGGGAGCCTTGCAGGCAAAATTTTCGCATACATAAGCGGTAGCTCTGCCATCTACCGGCTTTTGATCTCTTATATATGGCACCATCTGCTCCAGCTGCCTTCCTTCCTCATCATCTGAATGCAGGAGGCTCACGGTATGGGGTGTAAACACGGAATTAAAAGCCTTGATCATATCCATAACGTCCTGGTTTTCTTTAGAACCGGCAAAAACTATCTCCCTAGTGGGATACAGCGCAAACATGGCTGCCATCATAAAGTAAGTATGAGCAGCAGGGTATTGCTTAACGACATCTGCAAAAGCCTTAAGCTGCCTTATCGCCATGTCTTCCAGGCCCTGGTCTCCAGTCAATCTTGCCAGCTTAAGCAGGTTCATAGCCGCAACTGAATTTCCGGACGGCAAGGCTCCATCATAAACCTCCTTTGGCCGTGCAATTAGCTGCTCGCCATCGCTGCCATACAGAAAAAATCCACCCCTATTGGAATCCCAGAACAGGCGAATCATCTGCTGGTTTTCCCTGATAGCATATTGCAAATAAACCGGTTTGTATGTGGCTTCGTAAAGTTCAATCAATCCCCATATCAGATAGGCATAATCATCCAGATAAGCCGGATATGCCGTCTCGCCATGTCGATAGCGTGCCAGCAACCTGCCGCTTTTATCCACAAGTTTATGGAATACAAACTCCGTTGCCCTTTCGGCCGCCTGGATATAGCGTTGGTCTTGCAGTATCCTGCCGCCCATGGCCATGGCAGCTATCATCAAGCCGTTCCATGAGGTCAAAATCTTATCATCCTTGAAAGGATGAACGCGCTGTTCTCGACGCATAAACACCCTTTGCCGCAAAGGCGCAATCAAGGCTTCATCCTGGTTTACGGGTGCTGAGGTGTGGATGCGATTTGGAATGCTTCTCCCCCCAAAGTTCCCTTCATCCGTGATGCCATAATAATCGCAAAACATCTGCCCCTTCCTTTCTCCCAAAACGTCTTTTATCTCGCCTGGCATCCAAAGATAGAACTTCCCTTCCTCTCCTTCAGAGTCAGCATCCTCAGCCGAATAAAATCCCCCTTCAGGCGATGTCATATCCCTGAGAACATAGGTAAATATTTTTTTTGCCACTTCAGCATACACATCTTTTTTAGTGCATAAATAGGCCTCCAGATAAGCAATGGCCAACAGCGCATTGTCATATAGCATTTTTTCAAAATGCGGTACCAACCACTTCCTGTCGGTGGAATAGCGCGAAAATCCGTATCCTATATGGTCGAATATCCCTCCCCGATACATCGCATCCAGGGTCTTTTCAACCATTTCCAAAGCCTTCTGTTCACCGGTCATCTTCCAGTACCGCATGAGGAAGTAAAGATTGTGAGGTATGGGAAATTTAGGCGCATGGCCAAATCCACCATATACCGGGTCAAATGAGCGCTTAAGCCCTCTATAGACCTCGTGAATGTCTTCTTTTGACAAATCGTCCTCTTCAGACTCCAGCCTGAATTGCTCCTGCAAAGCGTCAACGATCTTATTCCCCGATTCAATAAGGCCTTGTCTGTTGGTCTTCCAGGCCTGAGCAACTGCTTTCAATATATCGATAAGGCCTGGCATGCCCATACGCCCATGTTTAGGGAAATAGGTTCCCGCATAAAAAGGCTTTTGGTCAGGCGTCATTATAATGGTGAGGGGCCATCCTCCATGACCGGTAAGCGCCTGGCATACCGTCATGTATATGTGATCGATATCAGGCCTTTCCTCCCTGTCCACCTTTATGGAGACAAAATTTTCGTTGAGGATATCGGCCACTTCCTGGTCCTCAAAGGACTCTCTTTCCATAATATGGCACCAATGGCAAGTACTGTACCCTATGGATAAAAATATAGGCTTATCTTCCCGTTTTGCCTTATCAAAAGCCTCCTGACACCACGGATACCAGTCCACAGGATTGTAAGCGTGCTGAAGCAAATACGGAGATTTTTCCGAAATAAGCCTGTTTGGTTTACGGTTTTTCTCTTCCATGTCGACTTCCTTTCATGTTTAGGATAAAGTAACCATCTTTTCACTTTTATTTTTATCATCAGCAGTACTTCTTATACTTTTCTAGATATAACCTTAAGCAAAGCAAAAATTCACAAGGATTTTTTATATGATGCATCTACACATCCATTCCACAATGAGTTTTATATACATTTGGATAACTTTATAACCAAAACAAAAATGGGGTACTGCTCAATCAGTACCCCAGACATCATTTAAACAACTTTCTGAGAGCCCTGGCCGTTGTCCTGCCTGCAGCTCTGCGCGCTGCCCGTTTGGCGACAGCCCCGGGCCCTTTGCTGACGGCATGGACATCCCCTAGAAAACGAGCCAGGCCATACAGCAGGCTTCTGGTCTGGCTAATACCGTTCTTTTTCCTTGGCATGCCCTTCAAGCCTCCTATCGGGCACCGTTAACCGTAAGCCAACTTTAATATAGCATCATAACAAGTTACCAATCACATATATCTGCAAATACAAAGATATAACACCACCATAACTCTTTCAAGGAATACCTTAAAATCACTTATTGCCGTAGACCTGTATAAACCTCCTCAGAGAGCGGTCGTATGTACGCTCCACTTCCGGCGGAAACAGGCACCCCGGCAGCTCCTTTCGGCTCCAGTGATAGGAAAGGCACTCACAGCACTTACCCTTACGGCTACAATAATCATAGCTGCAGGTGCAGTTTTTCAAATTGCTCGTCATGTTGCTGCAATCCCTGCTTGCCATGTTTATCCCCCCTTGACAATGTTGTCTCTGTTTCAAGCTTATCTCTTCTCCGGAACAATCTCTATCCAGTATCCGTCAGGGTCCTCAATGAAGTAAATCCCCATCTTCTTATTTTCATAGCAAATGCAACCCATCTCCTTGTGATGCTGATATGCAGCCTCAAAATCGTCCACAACGAAAGCAAGGTGTATCTCGTTGTCAGACAGGTCATACGGCTCCTTTCGATCCCGCAGCCAGGTAAGCTCTATCTGATGTTCTGTAGTGCCATCGCCCATGAACACCAGAATAAAGCTCCCATCCTCGGCTTCCTTTCGCCTCAGCTCCTTAAGCCCTAGAGCCTTTTCATAAAAGGCTATGCTCTTTTCCAGGTCAAGGACGTTGAAATTGGTGTGCGCCATCTTAAATTTCATCATGCATCTCCTTTCCTGTATATGATCTTCTGTCCCCTGTGGGACAGGGATGCCACTTTTGTCGGCAGGCCTTTCATCCTTTCGGCAAACTTGCGCGTAATATCATATTGCTCCCAGAAGTGCATTGGCACAAAAAGGTCAGGCCTCAACCGGTTTATAAAATGCTCCCCTCCCATATAATAATATTCTTTCAGCCTGGGGTCAACCGGGAAAAAAGCTATATCTATTTGCTCTCCCGCCATTTTCTCGATTTCCCTCTCAAAGCTTTCCTTATCCTGCTTAAGCTCCTCAGGTGTTGACTCATAGTACCAGTACCAGCAGTTCAAATCCCCGGCATGGAATACCTTGAGCCCATCCACCTCGACCAAAAAGGACACGCCGATATCGGTAGAGCCATAGGTTTTTATCTTTATATCATCTATAAACAGTTGCTGGTAATGTGAAACAAAATATGAATTTTGCAATTTGGGCCTCAGCTTAGGCTTAATGTCGCTACTCAAAACATAGACTATATCCGGTCTGTCATCTTGCCAGTCAAAAATCACATGGCTGAAATGATCCCCGTGTCCATGGGACACAAACACCACTATCTTCTTATCTTTATCCAGCTGGTCCGGAGTAACAACGCCGCTTTCAAGGCTCCTTGCTTCACCCTCGGGTTTATCACAGGAGTAGTCAAACACCAAGAAATGCCCAGCGGTTTCAACAGCAAAGCCGCTGTGATGCAGATACCAGATGTTGGCTTGAGGCGCATCGATATTTGTTTTCAAAGGTTGGCACCTCCTCCTTTTGTCGCTCATCTCAAAGTGATCATAAAATCATATGTCTTAAAAAATATATCATTTATTCTCTTGTTGTCAAAACAATAAAAACAACTACCACCATATTTTCATTTAAAAAAACGTGGTAGCCGTTTTTATATATCTCGTGATGTCCTTCTCTTAATAAATGAGGAACTTCCTTTTATAAAGAATTTATTGCTACTTCTATATAATACCAGGACTTCTATCATCATCGGTGGCTGCATCATAGGTTTTTATAAAATCAATTATTTCATCTACCGTAGTAAAAGCAAGGGCCACATAGCTATCAGCAGCCCCATAGTAAATTGCAATCCTTCCCGTCTCCGCATCACTTAAAGCGGCACATGGAAATACCACATTAGGTACAAATCCCCTTTCTTCATACCATTCTTCAGGAGTAAGAATAAAATGCCCGGACCTGTGCTTTACAATTGAAGGATTTTCGATATCTAGCAAACATACCCCCATGCTGTATACATAGCCGTTGCACGTCAATACCACACCGTGGTAAAAAAGCAGCCATCCCTCGCTGGTTTCAATAGGTACGCCCCCTGCTCCAATCTTGAGCGATTGCCACCATTCACGCCCCCGACCCATAACTCGTCTGTGTTTACCCCAGTAGATCAGGTCAGGACTTTCGCTTAAGAATATATCTCCAAACGGTGTATGCCCATTGTCGC
>Ga0247720_100028_pt1 | contig 80997 bp, 72 predicted proteins | sample MSEWel2015_12_15_FD_189078 | JGI IMG/M metagenome (GOLD analysis project Ga0247720, IMG submission 189078) | Subsurface sediment microbial communities from gas well in West Virginia, United States - MSEEL Well Study Marcellus 3H_2015_12_15 | ecosystem: Environmental > Terrestrial > Deep... | reverse complement strand
GTGTAGTGCCAGAAGGTGGCCCAACCCTCGTTCATCACCTGGGTCTGGCGCAGTATTTCTATCCCCAGCGCCAGACCCAGGTGATGAACGAGGGTTGGGCCACCTTCTGGCACTACACCCTGCTTCACCGCATGTACGACAAGGGCCTGGTGAATGACGGCTTCATGCTCGAATTCCTCCAGAGCCACTCCGCGGTGGTGTACCAGCCGCCGTTTAACAGCCCGTGGTATTCGGGCCTCAACCCCTACACTCTCGGCTTTTCGATGTTCACGGACCTTCGCCGAATATGCGAGCAGCCGACCGGGGAAGACCGGCAGTGGTTCCCCGACATCGCCGGCAGTGACTGGTTGGAAACCCTTCATTTTGCGATGAAAAACTTCAAGGATGAAAGTTTCATCCAGCAGTTCCTGTCGCCGAAGGTGATGCGGGACCTGAAGCTCTTCGCGATCCAGAACGACGACCAGGAAGACGTCTACCGCGTGACCGCCATTCACGATGACCCCGGCTACCGGGATTTGCGTGAAAAGCTGGCCCGCCAGTACAACCTCAGTTACCGCGAGCCCAACATTCAGGTCTGGAACGTGGATGTTCGCGGTGACCGCTCCCTGACCCTGCGGCACATTCCGGTGGACCGGGTGCCCATGGGCAAGGAAACTGAAGAAGTGCTGCGCCATGTCCACCGGCTGTGGGGCTTTGATGTGCACCTTGAAAGCGTGGATGATGGTACCACTGTTCAGGAATACCATTGTCCACCCAGGGAACTCGAGGAGGATTGATCTGGAACCCACTGGCACTCTCGGGCCGGTTCTGGCCGGCCCGATCCTGCGCCATAGCGCACCAGATTCGCTGGTGCTCTGGTTGGCAACCAGCGAGAAAGCGTCATTTGCAATCCGGGTGTCAGACGGCACTACCAGCCTGCTGGACCGCCCGGTAACCGACCAGGAGGTCACCCGGCTGAGGATCGGTGCCCGTGCCTGGGTGAACCTGCTGGTCATTCAACCGGACACCGCGCTGCCCGGGAATACCCGGCTTGAATACGACATTGGCCTGGACCGCGATTCCGGTCAGGCTCTGGAATGGATCCGGGACTGGGCACCTCACCTCTGCCCCGAGGGCAGTGATCGTCCGGGCTTTACCCTGAAATCGAAACTCGACCGGATTCTCCACGGCTCCTGCCGCAGGCCCCACCACCCTGCTCCCGACGGCCTGGTTCGGGTGGACGAAGAATTACAGCGAGCAGAGCGGCTGGAGGATATTCCGTCCCTGCTACTTATGACCGGCGACCAGATCTACGCCGACGATGTGGCCGGCCCGATGCTGCACGCCATTCACTGCGTGATCCACGGGCTTGGCCTTTACCAGGAAGTACTGGAAGGAGCCTCGCTCAGCCACAGCCGTGAGCTGACGTCGATGACGCTCGCCTACTACCATCGGGATGCCTTGTTGCCGGAATCCGACTTCAATGAAGCTCTGACCGAACGCTTCTTTGGTGGTGTCCGGAAACCGGTTTTTACCACCGCGAACGCGGGCAACCACCTGATTTCGTTCGCCGAGGTAATGGCCATGTACCTGTTGGTGTGGTCACCGGAACCCTGGAGCCTGGTCACAGCGGCAGAGCCGGTCAACAATTCCGAGGATCTGGCCCGTTACCGCGAGGAACAGCAGGCGGTTGATGCGTTCCGGGAGAGTCTCCCCCGGGCCGCCCGGGCGCTGGCCAATGTGCCTGTGTACATGATTTTTGATGACCATGATGTCACCGACGACTGGAACCTCTCCGCCCTGTGGGAATCGACCGCTTACGAGCACCCGTTTTCCCGCCGGATCATCGGTAACGCACTGCTCGGTTACCTGCTGTGCCAGGGCTGGGGCAACCAGCCTGAAAATTTCGACGACGTCCTTGAACAGTGTCAGCAGTTGTTTGATGCGGAAAAGGACCAGAATGAACTGGACAAAGAAATGCAGGATAAGCTGATCGATCAGCTCTTCCACTTTCATCGCTGGCACTTCAGCCTGGCCACGTCGCCCCGAATTGTGGTTTTGGATACCCGCACCCATCGCTGGCGCAGCGAAATCCGCCGGAGTCACCCGTCCGGGCTGATGGACTGGGAGTCACTGACCGACTTCCAGCAGGAGGTGATGAATCAGGAGGCGGTGGTTGTGGTCTCACCGGCACCCATGTTCGGGGTCAAGCTGATCGAGATGATCCAGCAGGTATTCACCTTTTTCGGCAAGCCGCTGCTGGTGGATGCAGAAAACTGGATGGCCCACCGGGGGGCGGCCAATGTGCTTCTGCATATCTTCGGACACCCCCGCACGCCCCGGCACTTTGTTATTCTCTCGGGTGATGTCCATTACTCCTTTGCCTACGATGTGCGGCTGCGCCACAAAAAAAACGGCCCGCGAATCTGGCAGATCACCAGCAGTGGCATCAAGAACGAATTCCCCAACTCCCTGCTGGAATGGATGGACCGGCTCAATCGCTGGCTGTTCGCACCCTGGTCGCCGCTGAACTGGTTCACCAAACGGCGGCGCATGCGGATTTCACCCCGGCTGCCCGAGGGCCGGGAGGCCGGTGAAAGGCTCTGGAACGGGACAGGCATCGGAGACGTGCGGCTGGATGATGAAGGCGCACCCACCGCCATCCGGCAACTGGACGCCGGAGGCGGGGGAACGGTTTTTCAGCAGCGAGCTAAAGATGACTGATCAGGCGTTAACCGAAGGCAGCCCGGACAGCGCCATGGCCAGCTCCTGCTCATCGTACTCGTGATCACTCAGATCACCGGCAAAGTAAGACGTGTAGGCCGCCATGTCGAAATGGCCATGACCGCAGAGATTGAACAGGATCACCTCTTCCTTACCTTCCCGCTTGCATCGCAGAGCTTCGTCAATGGCACCCTTGACCGCATGGTTGGCCTCTGGAGCCGGCACGATACCCTCATTCCTGGCGAACAGAACACCGGCCTCGAAGCATTCGCGCTGGGTGTAGGACACCGCGTCAAACAGCCCCAGCTCCTTGGCGTGGGATACCAGCGGTGCCATACCGTGATAGCGCAGGCCGCCGGCGTGGAACCCGGGCGGTGTGAATCCCGAGCCCAGGGTATGCATCTTGGTAAGCGGGGTCATGTGGGCGGTATCACCGTAATCGTAGGCGTACTTGCCGCGGGTCAGTGTGGGACAGGCCGAGGGTTCCACCGCAACGATCCGGGACTTCTGGCCGCCTCTCAGGGCGTGGCCCATGAACGGGAAAGCAATGCCGGCAAAGTTGGAACCACCGCCGGTACAGCCAACAATCACATCGGGCCAGCAGTCCGCCATCTCCATCTGCTGCATGGCCTCCAGGCCAATGATGCTCTGGTGGAGCAACACATGGTTGAGAACCGAGCCAAGGGCATACTTGGTATTCGGATCCTGGACCGCCAGTTCCACCGCTTCGGAGATGGCGATACCCAGACTGCCGGTGTGGTCCGGATTCTCCGCCAGCACCTTGCGACCAAACTCGGTCAGCTCCGAGGGCGAAGCCACACATTTGGCGCCGTAGGTTTCCATGACCGCCCGGCGATAGGGCTTCTGGTTGTAGGAAACCCGCACCTGGAACACGGTCACATCGATATCGAACAGGGAGCCGGCAAAGGACAGCGATGTGCCCCACTGACCGGCTCCGGTTTCGGTGGTAAGGGTGCGAATGCCCGCTTCGCGGTTGTAAAAAGCTTGCGGAATTGCGGTATTGGGCTTGTGACTGCCTGCCGGGCTCACGCCCTCGTATTTGTAGAAGATTTTTGCCGGTGTGCCGAGGGCCTTCTCGAGACGATGGGCCCGGTAAAGAGGCGCGGGGCGCCAGAGGTTGTAGACGTCACGCACCGGTTCCGGAATTTCGATTTCCCGCTCCGTGGTTACTTCCTGTTCAATCAGCGCCATTGGGAACAGCGGCTCAAGATCCGAGGGCTCCACCGGTTTCTGGGTGCCCGGGTGCAGAACGGCCGGCAACGGCTCTGGCAGGTCGGCCTGCAGGTTGTACCAGTATTTCGGCATCTGGCTTTCTTCGAGAAGGAACTTGGTTTGCATAGTTCTGGATTCCTTTATATTTGCTTTGTTGTCATACCGGTAGCCAGGCTTCAAGCAGATCCACCAGCCAGGGCACCAGAAGGGCCGTGGCAAAGGCCGACAGCGCCATCGCCAGGCCGGAAAACGCACCCATCTGGGAGCTTACCTGAAACGCCCGGGCAGTGCCGATACCATGGGCCGCCACCCCCATGGCAATGCCTTTGGCAGTGTCGTCCCGAACCCGGATCCACTCAAACAGCTTGGTGCCCAGCACGGCGCCGGTGATCCCGGTGATCACCACCAGTACCGCCGTCAGCGAGGGCAGACCGCCGATTTTCTCCGAAATACCCATGGCCACCGGCGCGGTGGCAGACTTGGGCGCCAGGGACATCTGGATCTCGATGGAGCCGCCGAGCAGTCGTGCCAGACCGATGGAACTGCCTGCCGCAATCATCACGCCACAGATCAGTGAAATCATGACCGGCAGCCAGAGCTGACGCAGCCTGGAAAACTGCTGATAGAGAGGCACGGCCAGAGCCACTGTCGCCGGCCCCAACAGGAAGTGAACAAACTGACCGCCTTCAAAGTAGTCATTGTACGATGTGCCGGTCGCCAACAGCAGGATGATCAGCATGGCAACCGAGGTAACCACGGGGTTGGCCAGCGGGTTGGAATTGGTCTTCAGGTACAGCCGATAGGCCAGCCCATAGGCCACCAGGGTGATGGTGAGACCAAGCAGCGGCGAAGCCGACAGATAAACCCAGATATCTTTCAGGCCTGGTTCATTCATCACGCTCACCGTTCCCGGCAAGGGGTTTGGCAAACCAGCGAGTAGTCACCTGCATGATCAGAGCGGTGGCAACCATGGTGATCACGGTACTCAGCAGCAAAGCCAGGGTAATAGGCACCCACTCGTCAGCAATACGGCCGAAATGCGCCATCATGCCCACACCGGCGGGTACGAAAAGCAGCGAGAGATGGCTGAGCAACGCGGTCGAGGCCTGGTCTACGGATTCCGGCGTTCTGCCGCGGACCATCAGGGTTATAAACAGCATGACCATCCCAAGCACCGGGCCTGGAATCGGCAGGCCCAGCAGGCGAACCGTAATTTCTCCCACCAGCTGGTAAACCAGCAGCAGGGTAATGCCATTCAGAAACTGCATCGGTCGATTTTCCGGTCAGTGAGTCTGGACTCTGGTATCGGGAATGGTACCCCGGCCATACATGGCAAGGATAAACCCTATGGAGAACATCGGCACCCCGTATACCGCCAGCGGTATGGACATGGCGCTGGATTCCACAGCGCCTCCGGATGTTTTTGTTTTTACTGTAAGCAACCGATGAAAAGTAGCACAGACCGGGCCCCTTCGGGAGCATTCAACAGCAACCGCCTGTAACAGGAAAAGCATGGCAAACCGGGGAACTTTCTGGCCGTGAGGATCGTGTACCGGAGCGGTTATCAGTATACTTGCATCACAAAACTAAAATACCTGGACACTCGTGGAGATACTCAAGGAATGAAACGCCTGGGAACCCTGGATGCCTCCTGGCTGGCTGTAGAATCTGAAGACACCCCGATGCACGTGGGCAACCTTCAGATCTTTTCGCTACCGGATGGCGCCCCTGAAACCTTTCTCCGGGACATGATCACCCGGATGAAAGAAACCGGCGATGTCGCGCCCCCCTGGTGCTACAAGCTTGCCTGGTCCGGCCTGCTGGGCCGTGTACTGGCACCGGCCTGGAAAGTCGATAAGGACATCGATCTGGATTACCACGTCCGACACTCGGCCCTGCCCCGCCCCGGCGGCGAGCGTGAGCTGGGCATTCTGGTGTCACGGCTGCACTCCAATCCGCTCGATTTTGCCCGCCCGCTCTGGGAGTGCCATGTCATCGAAGGGCTGGAGAACAACCGCTTTGCGCTGTACACCAAGATGCATCATTCAATGATTGATGGCATCAGCGGCGTGCGCCTGATGCAACGGGTGCTGACCACAGACCCTGACAAGACGGACATGGCACCCCCCTGGTCGGTTCGGCCAGAACGCCGACGCGGCAATAAGTCCGACTCCGAGGCCAGCGTCCCGGGTGCGTTTTCGCAGGCCATGGATGCCCTCAAGCTGCAGGCCGACATGGCACCAAGACTCTGGCAGGCCGGCAACCGGCTGGTCCACTCGGTCCGCCATCCGGAGGACGGTCTCACCGCACCTTTCACCGGGCCGGTGTCGAAGATCAACCACCGGGTCACCGGCCAGCGCCGGTTCGCGACCCAGCACTATCAGCTTGATCGCATCAAGGAGGTTGCGCGAGTCTCCGGCGGCTCCCTGAACGATATCGTACTGTACCTGTGCGGCACCGCCCTCCGGCGGTTCCTGCTTGAGCAGGACGAATTGCCCGACACCCCGCTCACCGCCGGCATACCGGTCAACATCCGGCCCGCCGATGACCAGGGCACAGGCACCCAGATCAGCTTCATGATCGCCTCCCTGGCAACCGACGAACCGGACCCGCTGACACGACTTCAGAACATCAAGACCTCCAGCCGGCGGGCCAAGGAACATCTGCAGAAACTGCCCAAGAGTGCACTGACCCAGTACACCATGCTGCTGATGTCGCCCTATATTCTTCAGTTGATGTCAGGGCTTGGCGGGCGAATGCGTCCGGTGTTCAACGTGACCATCTCCAACGTACCCGGCCCCCAGAGAACGCTCTACTATGAGGGCGCCCGGCTGGAAGCCATGTATCCGGTGTCGCTGATCACCCACGGTGGTGCACTGAACATTACCTGCCTGAGTTATGCCGGTTCGCTGAACTTCGGCTATACCGGCTGCCGGGATACGCTTCCCAGCATGCAAAAGCTGGCGGTATATACTGGCGAAGCACTGGATGAGCTGGAAAGCCTGATTTTGCCGCCGCTGGCGAAACCGGAAGCCGCTGAAAAACCGGAAGCGGGCACTAAGCCGCGGAAACCTCGCAAGAAGGCCGCGCCTAAAACGTGAAGGTATATGCCCGGGCCCAACTCAGCCCGGGCTCTTCCAGTTGGCAGCGCCCACGAAAATCAACTGAAGGAAGCGGGTCGTCCGCTTCCGGATCTGATCAATCTGGTAATCATCATCCGGGGAAACGCCCAGCAGGTCGGTCAGACTGAAGGCGACGCTGCGAACCACCAGATCCGATGTTATATCCAGATCCTGGTCATTGAGATGATCCACCAGCCTCAGTCTGCGCAAATCATTGGCCAGCTCGCTGGCGAAGAATCGCATTTCACTGCGAATCCCCTCCTGTACCGCCCGGCTCTCGCCGGCAAGTCCCTGGGCCATGAACATGAAAAAGCTTCGGTTGGCCCGGGCATGGTTGATGAAGATGGCCACGGACTCCTCAATCAGCTTGTCCGAATGCTGAACGTTGGCCCGGGCTTCCCGCATCATCCGACGTAACACAAGACCCAGCTCATCCACCAGCTGCAAGCCAAGATCATCCATATTCCGGAAGTGACGATAAAACGACGTGGGTACCACACCGGCCTGTCGGGTCACTTCCCGTATGCCCAGGCTGGCGAAATGTCGCCCCTTCCCCACCAGTGTCAGTGCCGCCGTCATCAGTTTCTCGCGGGTTTCACCGGGTTTTCTTCGCTGCTTGTCCGCCATCACCTGTCCGTGCTGCCTCTCGCCAATTAGTGGTTTACGAGTGTACACATTCGAAAAATTAAAAGTACAGAATGCTTGTCATTTTACGCCAACCCTTCATGCCCGATTGCTACTCCGGATATCCGTGTGTACATTCGTACACATTAGTGTACAACTGTTCACACCACGAACGAGATAGCTTGGGAGAGTAGCACCATGTTAGCAAAACAGCCCCAGAGCCGAGCCCTTCACTGGCTTGGCAAGCAGCTATTCAACCGGAATGATCCAGCGGCATTTTTCGACCCCTTACTGGAGCGCATCAACCCGATGTGGATACGAGCGTACACACCGGCCAGAGTCGAACAGATCATTCAGGAAACTGCGGACACCAGAACCCTGGTTCTCAAACCGTCACGGAGATGGTCCGGCTTCAGGGCCGGTCAGCATGTGACCATCTGTGTTGATGTGAACGGCGTGCGGCGTCACCGCACGTTCAGTCTTTCGAGCTCCCCGATGTTCTGGCAGCAGCAGGGACGGGTGACCCTGACCATCAAGCGCCTGCCGGGCGGCCGGGTGACCAACTGGATACACGAGGAACTCGATACCGGCTCGGTGATCGGGCTGGGCGAGGCCTTCGGTGACTTCCTGGTTCCCGAGCCAGCGCAACCGGTCCTGTTTATTGCCGGAGGCAGCGGCATCACGCCGGTGCTGAGCCAGCTTGAAACCATGGCTGCCAGTGGTTATCGGGCGCCGGTCACCCTGCTCTATTTCGTCCGGACCGCCGACGATGTCATCGCCCGGAAAAAACTTCAGGCCTTGTCAGCCCGCTACAGCGCACTGAGCCTGCACATCATCACAACCCACGAAGGCGAGTCACCACGATACCTGTGCGATACGGACCTTGATTCCGTCCCCGGACTCCAGGCGCGGCAGGTCTATCTCTGCGGCCCGAGAGGCCTGATGGATCTGGCCAGGGACCTGGTGAATCAACGGGGCGTCGATGACACTGCCATCCACAGCACCTACTTCTCCGCGCCGCAGGCCGACCTTCGCGATAGAGCACTGGGCGGGCAAGTCAGATTTGCCGGCAGCGAAGTCGACGTTAGCTCTGAGGGCGATGCCACCCTGCTGGACATTGCTGAAGCTACGGGCCTGTCACCCCGCCACGGCTGCCGAATGGGAATATGCCATCAATGCAGCTGCCGCAAAACCTCCGGCACCGTCATCAACCGCCTGACCGGCCAGGCCTCCGGACCCGGTGAGGAAAACATCCAGATCTGCATCTCGGTACCCAGGGGGCCGGTTTCCCTCGACCTTTAGTCGCCGACAGCCAATTTCATCGCGGAGCCCTGGCGGCCCCGCAAGGAGAAGCACCATGAAACAGATGACCGAAACCCAGCTCTCACAGCTCGAACAGGATCTGAACGCCATCCGGGATGAGGTTATCGCCGATCTCGGCGAGCGGGATGCCCAATACATCCGCCGGATGATCCGACTGCACCGGTTACTCGAGGCGGGGGGCCGGGTGATGATGCCGTTCGGCTTCATTCCCCCGGTCTTTGTTGCGGCAACCGCGACCTTGGGCATCGCGAAGATCCTGGAAAACATGGAGATCGGCCACAATGTGATGCACGGCCAGTACGACTGGATGAACGATCCCGCCCTGCACTCACAGACCTACGAGTGGGACACCGCTTGCACCGGTGATTCCTGGCGCCGCACCCACAATTACGAACACCATACCTACACCAACATCATTGGCAAAGACCGCGATTACGGGTACGCGGTTCTGCGGCTGAGCGATGATGAACCCTGGAAGCCATGGCATTCTCTGCAGTTCATCAACTACATTCTGCTCAGTGTGCTCTTCCAGTGGGGTGTGGGACTGCACGAACTGGAAACCGAGAAGCTTCAGCGCAGAGAAATCCGCTTGCGCGAAAAGCTGCCGTTCCTGAAAGAGTTTGCCCGCAAAGGGGGCCGACAGGCCTTCAAGGACTATGTGTTCTTCCCGTTGGTCACCTTCCCGGTCGCGCCCATCGTGCTGGCAGGCAACATTGGCGCAAACCTGATACGCAATCTCTGGTCGTCAACGGTGATTTTCTGCGGCCACTTTACCGAGGATGCAGAAACCTTCAGCGAGGAAGAGTGCAAAGGTGAGAGCAAAGGCCACTGGTACCTGCGCCAGCTAACCGGTTCCTCAAACTTCACCGGGGGCCGCTGGCTGCATGTTCTGAGCGGGCACCTGAGTTACCAGGTGGAGCACCATGTCTTTCCCGACCTGCCCGCACACCGTTACCCGGAAATCTCGGGGAAAGTACAGGCGGTCTGTGAGAAACATGGCATTCACTACAATACCGGCAGTTTTGCGAAGCAGTACGGCACGGTTCTGAAGCGGATACTTCGGCATTCCCTGCCGGAGCGGCTCGCCGGTTCAGCGATCAGGGCGTAACCGGTTCAGCATTGTCGGCGCTCAGATTGCCCGGTGGCCGTACCGTTACCCGGTTTCGTCCGGCCTGCTTGGAGGCATAGAGCGCCTCGTCAGCTGCCGCAATCAGCTGGCCCGGCTCCACAGGAAGCCCACCGGGAGCCGCGGCCACCCCAACGCTGATCGTCACCGGAACCGGCTGGCCTTCCCATTGGAACCGGAGCTCCTGCTCGACGTTTTTGCGAACTTTCTCAGCCAGTTCCCCGGCGCCCGTGGCGTCCGTGTATGGCAGAATAATGGCAAACTCCTCACCACCGTAGCGGGCAACGATATCTGTCCCTCGCCTGACAACGGTGGTCAAAGCATCGGCGAGCCGACGCAAACAGGCATCACCAGCCTGGTGCCCCAGATTGTCATTGAACGATTTGAAATGATCAACATCGATCATGATCAGCGCCATCGGCCCCTGACGGCGGGAGCGGAGGGCTTCTTCCGCCAGCCGGGTATCGAAATACCGGCGATTGAACACCCCGGTTAATCCATCCGTGGCACTCAGGGCTTCCAGCTGGTGATTAACCGACTCCAGTTCCGCGGTCCGCTCGGCCACCCTGGACTCCAGCTTTTCGGTCATTTCCTGCTGAATACGCTGGGTTTCGAGTGTCATATGCCGCAGCCGGTCGGCCAGAGCTATAGACAGCAGTATGACCTCAAACGCGGACCCAATCTGAATGCCGTACTCGGTGAAGAAGTTGGCGGGAACCACGGCAAAGGTCTTGAGGGTATACAGCAGCATGCCGGAAAGCAGTGCGGTCCAGGCCACCATAAAATACCTGGCCGGCCGGAAACGCCGATACAGGCAAATGCCGCCGGCGAGAATAACAAATCCAACTGCCACTGCCGCCATAAACGTATTCACTCTGATAACAGGCCCATAGGCCGGCCAGAAGAGCGATGCAGCGCCAGTCACCACAAAAAACGCCATGAAGGCCAGGAAGACCTTTTCCAGCCTCGGGACATTCTCCCGAAGCGCCAGAAATGACCGGGAGAAACCGAGCACACAAAACATGCCTGTTGAGATCAGGAACCCCACCGCCCGATTGTTCCACCAGGGTGACTCGGGCCACAGGTGTTCAAAGGCCAGACCATTCAGGGTGAACTGCAACAGCCCATAGGAGAGGATATAGGACACATACCACAGATAGTTGGTGTCCCGGATAGACACGAAAATCAGAAAGTTGAAAATCGCCATGCAAACGAGGAGCCCGTAGTAAAGCCCCAGCAGGAAACGCTCCTGATGATCCGCCGAGCTGAACTCGTCGGAATGCCATAACAGGGTACGCATCTGCACAGCGCCAGACGTCTGAACCCGGAAAAACAGATCGACGCTCTGGCCGGGTGCCAGCTTCAGGAAGAAATTGATGTTGTGATGGTCCCGAGGGCGTAGACGAAAGGGAACCGAGTCTCCGGCTATCTGACGGCCAATACTGCCGTCTGCCTTGACCACAAACATCTCCATTCGGTCAATGATCGGGTACAGCCCCTCAATCACCCAACGGTCATTGGGGCTGGACTGATTGGTAACACGGGTATGGAACCAGTAGACCGAATTGCTGAAGCCGAAATTGTAGGCCTCATCAGGCATACCTTCGGACCGGATCTGCGGCCACCGACTGACAATTTGCGAAATGTTCAGGCTGGCGGAGGGATCTTCGTAGTAGGTCAGACGTCGGGATATGTCGAGGCGCCCGGTGTCTTTGTCCAGAACAACAGGAAAACGGTCAGCTATATCGATCGCGGCCGCACCGGATGAACACAGCAGCAGCACGACGAGAAAGGCAAGATGAATCACGCCGTCCCCGGGCCCCCCTTATTATTGTTTGGTCTTCAGGTTCCATACTATCGGACGGGACGGGCCACAAGCAGTGAGATATGTATTTGATTGGTAAGTTTCTGTATCCCCGTCAGGCAATCTGCAGCAGCCTCAGCAACTGGGGCCGATGCTGATCCTGGATAATATCGGCCAGGGTGTATTTATCAAGCACTTCCAGAAAGGCGTTCAACGCCTCACCGAACATGGACTTCAGCCCGCACACCGGTGTGATCTTGCAGGCGTTCTTGGAGGAAAAGCACTCTACAATACTCAGATCCTGCTCGGTTTCCCGCACCAGAATGCCGATATTGATGTCTGACGGCGCCATGTGCAGACGCATGCCGCCTTTCTTGCCCCGGATGGTCTCGATATACCCTTTCTTGTTGAGCTGGTGAACCACCTTCATGAGATGATTTTTGGAAATGTCATAGCTGTCCGCAATTTCCTGGATGGTTGCCAGACGATCACCCTGGGCTGCCAGATAAATCAGTACCCGAAGTGAGTAATCCGTGTAACGGGTGATGTGCATTCAGTACTCCAGTCGTTATCACAATCAGTCAATAGGATGGCCGTGTCACCAGGTAACAGGCGGTGGCGCACAGACACACTCCGGAAATCGCCAGAACCAGCCCGGATGCCCCCAGCATGACAAGCAGTCCCCAACTCAGGGCCATCATAGTACAGGCCAGAACCTTGCCCCTGACCGGAACCGCCCGGCGCGTCCTCCACTGGCTTATTGCCGGACCAAATTTGGGGTGGTCGTCAAGCCACTGCGCAAACTCCGGCGAGCCCTTGCTGGCAAAGAAAGCCGCCAGCAACACAAACGGCGTTGTCGGTAAAAGCGGCAGGGCTATTCCGGCAATCGCCAATGTTGCTGAGGTATACGCAAGAATGCGAAATCCGGTTTTCCCAAAACGATCGCCCATCATGGGGGTCCCAGCAAGGTTCATAACTGCATCCATTCTACCGGGATTCAGTGGACAGGTCTGCCCAGGCGGCTGAGAAAGACCAACCTGGCAACGTAAGCGACCTTGATACCCACTGCAAACAGCAGGGTTCCAACGTGCGCAAGAATCTGAATGGCCATGGGAAAGTACTGCGCCAACGGGTAGGCCACCAGTATTGTCAGCACCAGCCCCAACAATGACCAGACCATCGCGCTGTTCGCCCTGAATAACAGCTTTTCCATTTGAAACCTCCTGAATACATCTTTAATATGTATTTTATAGACTTCTTTCAAGAAGATTTCAACCCATAAAAACCCGGAAACAATGATCAGGAGCTGGATGCTCAGCAAACACCGACCTGAAACAGCCATTAAGCTACATTTAACATGAACCTAATGGAGAAACACAATGCACGCACAAACCTGGCTTGAAACAGCCTCCGAGGAAGAACTGATTGAGCATATTCTCAACCGGTATCACGACACCCACCGGGACCAGCTGCCCGAGATGATCCGCTTGGCCCAGCGGGTGGAAAGAGTGCACGGAAGTCACCCTGACTGCCCCTCCGGTCTGAGCGCGCACCTCGAGGCGATGCAGCAGGAGCTGGAGAGCCATATGGCCAAAGAGGAGCAGATACTGTTTCCTATGATTACCCGCGGCATCTCCGGCATGGCGCGGGGGCCCATCTCGGTCATGCGCGCCGAGCATGAAGACCACAGCTCGGCGCTGGTGCGGCTCGGCGTACTCACCAACAATCTGACGTTACCAGAAGAAGCCTGCAACACCTGGCAGAACCTCTACCAGCAGATTGCCACTTTCCAGAATGACCTGAATGCGCATATCGCCCTGGAAAACAGCGTGCTGTTTGCGCGGATAGATGGAATGACGGGACCCTAGCTTCAGCCGGAGTAGCTTGCTTACCTCCCGTGGGGTATCGGAAAAATTGATCCAATCTGCAATACTTGGCCTATACTCAGATCAAAAAACAAGCGGTAACAGGATTAACCCGATGCCCCAGAGCAAGCTGACAGACCGTTTCGGCCGCACCGTCAATTACGTGCGCCTGTCCGTCACTGACCGGTGTGACTTCCGTTGCGTCTACTGCATGGCCGAAGACATGACGTTCCTGCCCCGCCAGCAGGTTCTGACTCTTGAGGAAATTGCCCGGGTTGCCCGCAACTTTGTGGATCTGGGTACCGAGAAGATACGCCTGACCGGCGGCGAGCCGCTGGTTCGCAAGGACATTCTGGAGCTGGTCAAGGAAATCGGCACCTACGGGCTGCGCGACTTTGCCATGACCACCAACGGCAGTCAGCTCACCACGATGGCCGAGCCCCTGCACAAGGCCGGCATGCACCGCCTGAACATCAGTCTCGATTCCCTGGACGCGGAGAAATTCCGCACTATTACCCGTACCGGCAGCCTGAGCCAGGTGCTGGACGGTATTGATGCGGCCCGGGAGGCTGGTTTCCGTGGCATCAAGCTCAATACGGTGGTGATGAAAGGCCGTAATGATGAGGAAATTCCGGAGCTGATTGAATTCGCCCGCAAGAAGCAGGTGGATATCAGTTTCATCGAGGAAATGCCCCTGGGCGAAATCTCTGAACACGACCGGGGCCTTGCGCTATGCACCAGCGAGGAAGTACGGGATATCATCCGGCAGCATCACGAGCTGGTGCCGGCCACTGAGGATTCTGGTGGGCCGGCGCGCTACTATCGCATGCCCGACAGCGCCACGAAGGTGGGCTTTATCTCTCCCCACTCGCACAATTTCTGCTCTACCTGTAATCGGGTCAGGGTGACTGTCGAGGGGCGGCTGCTGCTGTGCCTGGGCAATGAACATTCGGTGGATCTGCGGCGGGTTCTTCGTGGCAATCCGGTAACGGATGACAAGTTGCGTCAGACCATTATCAATGCCATGGATCTGAAGCCTGAGCGGCATCACTTCTCGACCAATGGGGATGTGCAGATTCTTCGGTTCATGAATATGACCGGCGGGTGAGCGGACCTCTTCGTTTTTGCCGCCCAGCCTTCTTGTTTGGGAGGTGGAGCGCTGAACAACAGTCCTGCTAAAGACGGGGTCAGATGAAAACCTTCATCTGACCCCATTTTCACATGGAGTGCTCTGACGTTTCCGTTTCCGCCTCCCCCATATCCTGCATTTCGCTCATCTCTCCCATGGCCGCGCCGGTGTTCAGGTGTTCCATGGTGATCTCGCTGTATTTCAGAACCTCACCGCCATACTCCATCATGAAGCCATGGGCGGCATCCTCGGTGGCGAATGACGCCAAAGTCGGCCCCATGGCGCCTTTTCGGTCGGAACCCACCACATAGTACGCATCCCTGGCGTCGATCAGGGCGGTGTCATTCGGGTTTTGCCAGTCGGTCTGGGCCATGTCGTGGACGTACAGGGTGTGATTACGGTTGACGTTTTCAGGTTGCAGCAGCCAGGCGAACATGTCCCTGGTGGAGCAGAATTTGCGGACATGCTGGTCTTTTTCAGTGAAGGCCTGTCCTTTGGGGCCCGGGAAGCCTTCGATGATCATGCCGCAGACGTGGCATTCGTCGCCGCTCTCGAAACGGACCGGTTCGGGTCTGGCGGCGATCTGCTCTTTCTCACCGGAGCAGGCTGTCAGTGTAAGAACGGCCAGAGCGGCAAGTAGCCAGGCCAGTTTGTTTCGGTTCATGAAGGTCAACTCCGGTCAGATACGATGGTTTCGGAAAAGTAACAGGGCCCCTGTCAGCGGGACGGCACACCAGAGCACCAGGCCAACCCAGAGGCCAAAGGCACCGATGGGCAGGTCGGCGCCCAGGCTGAGGACACCGCTGAGATGCGCTGCGTCACCGAATGCGACAATGTTGAGCAGTCGGTAGATGTCAGTGGGGTTAAGCATCAGCAGCCAGGGCAGCAGTTCGGCGCTGAATTTGCCCTCGCTCGCCACCAGGGTGCCGAGCAACATCAGATCAAAAATCAGCACGAAAAAGAACCAGATGGCCAGGGCCAGGCCGGCGGCAATGGGCTTTTCGCTGACCCGGACACTGATCACGTAGGCAAGGGCAATGAAGCCCCAGCCCAGCAGGATAGTGGAGGCGATAAAACGGGTCATGGCAGCGGCCAGACTGGCAATGGCCACGTCTTCAACCAGCAGGGCGATGGCCACACCCGCAACGCCGAAGCCAATCAGGGTTGCCAGGGCGAGGGTCAGGCCGTGGCCCAGGAATTTGCCAAGCAGCAGCTGGCTGCGGCTGAGCGGATAGGTCATCAGGAGCAGGAGCGTGCCGCCCTCCGCTTCGCCAACAATGGCGTCATAAGCCAGCAGCAGCGCGATCAGGGGAATCAGGAAGATTCCCAGGCTGGCGAGGCTGGCAATGGTGGCCGGCGTAGAGGCATAGCCCACCTGGCCGGAAGCGGCAGCCCCGAACCAGGCGATGCCGAGGGCCAGGGTGGCGAAGACCAGGGAAATGGCCATCAGCCAGCGGTTGCGCAGGCTGTCACTGAGTTCCTTGCGGGCAATGGTCCAGATGCGGTTCATTGATTTCCTCCCCGACGGGCCAGGCCACCGGAGCCGATAAAGTGCACGTAAATATCTTCCAGGCTGGGCTGCTGGATACTGATATCAGCCACCTCGCCCGATGCCATCACCGTTTTCAGCAAGGCCATTTTCTCCCTGGGTTGCACGTCCACCCGCAGGCGCCCGTTGTCCGTCTTGATCATCAGTCCACTGCTGGTGGACGCTTTGTCGATGACCCTCTCGAGTGCAGAAATACTATTGGCAGGCTCCAGCGACAGGGTCACCGGCATATTCGCCTGCCGCCTCAACGCCGCCAGATCCCCGGCGGCCTTCAGCGAGCCCTCGGTGAGAATGGCCGCGCGGTCAATGTATGGCTCAACCCCGGGCAGAACATGGGAGCACAATACGATGCCCGTGCCCTCGTCCCTCAGATCCCGCAGCAGCCGGTACAGATCCGCCGTAGCCACCGGGTCCAGACCCACGGTCGGCTCGTCCAGCATCAGCAGCTTTGGCCTGCCCAACAGCGCCTGGGCCAGCCCCAGGCGCTGGCGCATACCCTTGGAATAGGTCTTGGTCCGGGCATCCCGGGCATCGCCCAGCCCCACCTGTTCCAGCAGCTTCGGCACCTGGTGAAGAGAGGAGCCCTTCAGCCGCGCAAAGTGGCTCAGAATTTCCCGGCCGGTCAGCTGCGGATAGAACATCACGTTCTCCGGCAGGTAACCGATGTTCTGAGTCACCGACGGATCGCCGGCGCGGCCACCAAGCACCGACACTGTGCCCTGGGTTGGCTGCATCAGCCCAAGAATCAGCTTGATGGAGGTGGTCTTGCCGGCACCATTATGGCCGAACAGCCCCAGAATCTCACCCGGCTCCAGACGCAGATCAATACCCTGCAGTACCGGGCTCTTGTCGTACCGGTAACTCACATTCTCAAGACGAAAACAGCTCATCGGATCTCCGGTTTCAGGTCTGGGGGAATTCGCATCAGCGGATAGGAGTCGGTCACCCCGGCGTCCTTCACCACCGGAAAGGCATCCTGCACCCAGCGCAGGGTATCCACTGCCGGGCTGAACATCAGGATCTTCGCTTCCGGATACTTCCACAGCAGCCGGTCGATATTGTCGTTGGGCTCATAAGGCACATCCCCGATCCTGTCCTGATCACGGTCCCAGCCCAGGTAGTCACTCCAGTAATTCCCGCTACCACCCTTCGACCACTCCTGGGTGCGAGTCGCCACATACTTCACCTGGCGCTGATTGTTCACAAAGGCATTCCCGAACACCTCGTTATCCTCAGAACCGGCCGTCAGGTGTATACCAATGTTGCTGTCGGCAAACAGATTGCCCTCAAAGGTGTTGTACAGGGAGTTATAGATGAACACCGCCTTGCCTTCGACCCCCTCGATCTCCGCCGCACCAAAACGGCCCCGGGAAACCCCGATGACCACATTGCCCCTAAGCTCCGACTGGGTAATGAAATTCATCAGAATCCCATAGTTTTCATCATTCACCGACCGGTTATTAAGCACTGTCAGCCGCTTGCTCTGCATCAGCGCATAACCGGTCCGCGTACCACGGGTGACATTGTCCTCCAGCAGATTGTTCATCGAGTACATGTAATGAATGCCATAACGCAGATCCGACATCTCATTGCCCCGAATCGTATTGTTATTGGCCGTCTCGATGTAGATCGCATCCCGGGTCTGGCTGATGTCATTGTCCTCGATCAGCGCCCCGGTGGTATTGAACAGATGAATCCCGTTACCCCGGTCATTCGGACGCATACTGGCATCGCCACGAATCGTATTGTTCCGCACCGTCACATCCGGCGTCGCATCCAGCCAGACCCCGAACGCCGGCCCCTGCAGACGGTTATCGGCAACCACCGCCCCCCGGGCCTCCCGGGCGACAAAAATCCCCGCATCCAGCTTGTTCAGATTGCTGCCCCAGTTACGAACCGTACACCCGGATAACGTCACCTCCTCGGCAACAATATCCACGGCATTCCCCTGCCCCCCGGCATCGATCACCGTGTCCGGATGGCAGGACACAGTCACCCCGGGCACCCGGATAGCCAGAGACGAAACTTGCTCAGGAGGAAGTTCAAAAGACGCCCCCGGTTCCAGGGCATCAAGCCGTTCTTGCAGGCCCGCGTTCGCGGTCAGCGATAACAGAGCGACTGTCAGGGCCACCCCATAACGCAAAAGTGAATACATCAATGTCTCTCTAAAAAACGAAAAGTTGCAGAGGACTGCACTCAAGCATGGCAAGCCAAGAGGAAAGCCCTTTCCAAAACTGTGCGGAGCCATGGATGGCGGAGCCCAAGCGCCCCAGGGATGGGCCGCCAGGAGCGTGTTTTGGAAAGGGCTTTCCTCTTGGGTTGCTTCTCCCAAGTCGATTAGCTGAACGCCGGACCCCCTAAGCAGGGACCCCGGCGAGCGAGCGGCCTATCAGGCCTTCTCAACAAGCATGCGCCCACGCATCTCCATATGCAGCGCATGACAGAACCAGTTGCAGTAGTACCAGTGAACCCCCGGCTGATCCGCCTTAAAGGTCACCGAAGACGTCTGCTGCGGACTGATCTCCATGCTCACGCCATGGTTCACCATACAGAAACCGTGAGTCACATCCTCAATGGTGTCCAGGTTGGTCACGTACACCGTTACCTCATCACCCTGCTTCACCTTGAACTCGGTCATACCATACTGCGGCGCAATCGAGGTCATGTACACACGAACCTTGTTGCCGTCACGGATAACCTTGTTGTCGGCTTCCAGAGTGACGCCGTCCTTCTGCGCCTGCGCCCGGGCCGAAGCAAAGAACGGATCGTCACGAGTGTAGATTTTCTGCGTCTTGATCTGATCACGACGCACCAGGATACAGTCATGGGGCTCCGCAAAGGTCGGGCCATCGTGCACCAGCTTCATTTCCTCGCCGGAAATATCGATCAGCTGATCGTTTTCCGGGTGCAACGGGCCGCACGGCAGGAAGCGGTCCTTCGAGAACTTCGACAACACCACCAGCCACTTGCCATCGGCGTCCCGGGACTCGGTCAGGGAGGCGTGGTTGTGACCCGGCTGATAGTGAACATCCAGCTTCTGGCGGATGTAGTTCACCTTTTCGCCGTTGTAGTGCTTGATGGCATCGGCAATGTTCCACTTCGCCACCTGGCTGTCGATAAACAGCGTGGTGTACGCGTTACCACGGCCGTCATAGGTGGTGTGCAGAGGCCCAAGCCCCAGCTCGGGCTCACCGACCACGGTATCGCGCGGCTCGATCTTGCTGTCGAACAGATTGTCCAGCTTATCGATAGCGATGATTGTAACGGTCGGCGACAACTTGCCGTTGGCGATGAAATACTTGCCATCGGGCGAGGTGTTCAGACCGTGCGGGTTTTTCGGAACCGGGATGTAACGGGTCAGTTCCGAACCATGGCGACCGTCGACCACAGGAACCTTGGAATCCCCAAGGGTCTTGTAGTTACCGTTCTTCACCGCCTGCTCGATGCGCTCGATATTGAACACGACCGCCCAGTCGCGATCGTTGCGCATGGTACCGGCCAGGTCCAGGGCCTTCTCCGAGTTGTAGCAGGTGGAACAAGCGTATTTCCCGGTGTAGTCGGCATCGGTGTTGTCCAGGTTACCGTCGACAATCACCTGGAAAGCCACTTCCATGGTGTCCGCGTTCACCGCATTGAACATGGTGAAACTGTTTTCAAGGCTGGTGTCGCTGCCATCGTTCGGATGGGGGATCACATACTCGGCGTTGCAGAACACATACTTGGTCCTGGGGACCTTCTGAAGCCGCAGACCATGAATCGCCTGAACGTTGGGAATGGTGGTGATCTTGTCACACTTCATGATATCCAGACGGATCCGGGCAACCCGGGAGTTGGCCTTGTCGTTGATGAACAGGTACTTGCCATCATAACGACCGTTTTCCATGGAAATGTGCGGGTGGTGGGCGTCACCGTTGGGGAAGCGGCTGCTGTCCCCGAGTATTTCTTTACTCTCGTTGGTGATGCCCCAACCGGTGGCGGAGTCCACGTTGAACACCGGAATCCGCATCAGCTCGCGCATGGAGGGAACCCCAAGTACACGCACCTCACCGGAGTGGCCGCCACTCCAGAAACCGTAGTATTCGTCCAGCTCACCAGGGTGAACCACATACTTGTTGCGGGCCTCTTCTGCCGCAGCCGCGAACGACTCCCGGGACATCACTGCCGTGCCGAGACCGGTTGCACCGGCCACGCCGGCCAATGCCGCAGCGCCCATGAACCGGCGGCGGCTCTGGCCGCCTTCCGGAAGCTCCCGGGTATCCTTGCTCAGATCATCTCTTTTTTTCATCACATCCAACTCCGTTATTGGTTATGGCGGTTTTTGCTTCTCATGCTTTCTTTTTTTGGGACTGCTCAAGTCACCTGAACCACGGGGATTTCCTCCGGGTGGCCCGGCGCATTGTGACCACGGCGTTTGCCGCGGCGCTTCACAATCAGTGGCGGACACTTGTGGTCATCAAAATAGGTCATCTGGCAATCCAGACAGTAATGGCATTCCATGTAATTGATGTGTCCGTCCGGATGAATGGCCTGAACCTCACACTCGTGGTCACACAACCGGCAGGGGTTGCCACATTCCTTGCGCCGCTTGAGCCAGTCAAACACCCTGAGCTTGGTGGGCAATGCCAGTGCCGCTCCCAGAGGGCACATGTACCGGCAGAACACCTTGCGGGTGAACAGGTTGACCACCAGCAGCAGAACTGCGTAGGTGACAAAGGGCCAGCTGCGGTCGAACTTCAGGGTGATGGCGGTCTTGAACGGCTCTACCTCGGCCAGGCGCTCGGCGGTGGCCATGGAGTCCAGCGACACCCCGAACAGCACCAGCAGAATGATGTACTTGATGGCCCATAGCCGCTCATGCACGGCAAATGGCACAGTGTACTGGGGCACCTTGAGCTTGCGGGCGATTTCGTTGAGCAGTTCCTGCAGCGCCCCGAAAGGACACAGCCAGCCGCAGTAGACCGCCCGCCCCCACAGCAGGATGATGCCGGCCACCACGGCCCAGAGAATGAAAATCACCGGGTCGATCAGGAAGGTTTTCCAGCTGAAGCCACTGATCAGGCTGTTAACGAAGGTCAGCACGTTGACGATGGACAGTTGCCCCATGGCATACCAGCCAATGAAAAACAGGGTATAGGTCAGGAAGGCGTGGCGGATCCAGCGCATCATCTTCGGTTTCTTCACCAGCCAGTCCTGGAAAAACAGGATGAACAGCAGCACGCCGATGCCAATGCCCAGTACCGTGATCTGGAATTCACGCTGGTACCACACCTGCACCCACATGGGCTGGTTCGCCAGCATTTCCTCTTCGGTCATAACCGGTTCCGGGCGCGTGTAGTACTGGTCCGGCAACTGGTAAGTCAGTGGAAACACCTGGAACTCGCTGTCCAGCGGACCAGTCTGGCGCTTGACCGTGAGCTCGAGAGTCCATTCGCTGCCGGGATCAAAATTGTACTGCTGGCGAATGACGAAGATCGCCATTTCATTAAACTCCGGCATGCCCTGGGCGTAGACATCACTCAGCCGGTAGTAATCGAGATCCCGGAAGTTGAAGGTGTCGCCAAACTGACGGATCTGGATACGGTCGAAGATGCCACCACGAACGTACCCGGACCCTTTGAACGAATACTTGCCGTTGGCCATGACCGCAATGGCGTGTTCGCCTTCCTTCAACTCGCCGGTCAGCCACTGGAACTGGCTCTCGCCCAGCAGGTTGCGGCCGATGGTTGGGACATCCAGGTAAGCGGTGTACAGGTCAATCAGGGGTTTGCCGCGCTGCTTCTTCGGCGTTGTCTTTATGCCTTCCGCAGCCGTGCCCTTGAAGGCGTCATCCACCTCGCCCCGGGTCAGTTTCATCCTCCGCACTGCCCCTTCTCCGAGCAACGTCTGCCAGCTCTTGTCCTGGAAGCTGTCGGTCTGGATGTTGGCCATTGGCGGGCGGGCCTCGCTCAGACTCTCTACCAGACCCAGTTCGGCAGCAACCCGGTGGGCCGATTTCATGATGACCTCATTGACCACCATGACCGTGACGGTAGCGCCGGACAGCCCATCCACGGCCACCTTGCGTTCGGTCGAGGTTCCACCGACCGTCACCCTCTGGTCTGCCTTCAGTCCAACGTACTGGTCAGTAAAATCATGCAGTTTGCTCTCGGGAATACCGACCAGGAGAATCGGCTCGTGATGCTCGATGACCCGGGTATTGACGATTTCCCCTTCGGTATCCAGAACCACCACAATATTCAGCGGCTTGCCGGAATAGGCCGGCGTCTGGACGAAGTCGAGGCTCTGATAGGCGTACCCTTTCAACTCATCGCCGGCGTAGAGCTCCTGAATGGCGCGGTTGCCTTCCCGCGGCGTTACCGCGGTGACGGATGGGAAAGCCTTCTGAATGACCTGGCGGGCAGCGACAGGCTGGTACTCGCTGACAGGCACTGCTTCCAGAACCCCGGCCATGAGCGACAGGAACAACAGGAAAGCCAATCGGGAAAATGCGGTCACAGGGGGCTCCAAAACATAAAACTCTTACTACCAAGCCTAGTCAAACCTGAGGAAAATCAAATACCTCTTTCTGTATACACCAGGCAGAATCTGGGGATAGATCGCTGTCAACCGAGGCTGACAGCATTTCCTTCAGCATCGAGGGGCAGGTAATTGCCGATATGACCAAGGCGAATGGACTCCACCATCATGGTCAGAGGCTGTTGTGCTTCGTCCGTTGACGGCGCCATTCCGCCCCGACCGGACATGGCAGCGATAAACACCACATCCCAGGCCTGCCCGGTGGTCCGGGACTCCTCGACAAGGGTCTGGAAATCGGGGGCTTCGTCGGGTGTTTTATCCACACAAATCACTGGTGTCAGGGCTCCGCCCTCGCCGCGCTCGAACGCCGCCTTTTCTTCGTCGGACGCTTCATCGGGGAGTTCGGCCCGACAGAATACGAATAACAGGCGTTGGGCCTCCTGCTGGCTGCGGGACGCCTGAATCAAATCACTGTAACTGCTGATCATTTGTGAAAATCCTTGCGGGTATCTGGCCGCTGCAAATTACGCCTGGCGGACAATGAGCTGGCGGGACGCGGTGAGTCTGCGAACTTCGTCACACACTTCTTCTACGGCCTCAACGCCATAACTCTGCCCATAATGTTTCTTGAAACCAAACTCGTAGAGCCGGACGTGCTCTTGCGGTTCGACACCGATGTTTTCGAGACAGGCCCGGGCACAGTGCAGCGGGCAACCATCGATGACCGTGATCGGGCGCCCGGACCGGGCGGTTTTCACCAGCGAAGGCACCTTGCCGCCTACGCCGGAAATACACGACATTTCAAATTCCCCGGCGTGGTCGAGCCGGACTGCGACATTATTGGCCAGCTGCGCAACATCGGAGCAGCCGGAACATGAGTAAATCAGTGGACGTTGCTTTCTCGCTGTCACTGGTCCTCCTTTCAAAAAGCCGGGAGGCTTGAATGTGGTCAGTTACTGGCTGATTTCGATCAGGCGCTGGGGGTCTGAGATAAACAGTCGGCTGCGATTAACCCGTACCAGCCCGTTAGACTTCAGGTCCGCCAGAATCCGGGAGAAGGTTTCCGGTTGCATGGCCAGCCTGGAGGCCACCAGGCATTTGGGCAGCGGCAACTCCACTTCCCCGCCTTCCTCTGCCCCATTGGGGAGAAGATCGATCAGGTACCGGATCAGCCGGTCCCGGGCGTTCTGGACGGTCATGATTTCCAGGTCGTGAAACCGGGAAACGGCCCGTTTGGCATAATGCCGAAGGGCGGCCTGAGCGTATTGGGAGTTGTTTTCAATCATGTCCTGGTAGGCCTTGACCGGAATCATCAGCACTTCACTGGATTTCAGTGCTTCGGCGTAGCAGGCGTACCTGGGTGGATCCGCATAGATCATGACTTCGGCGAAGCAGTCGCCGGGGGCGATGCTGTCGAGGGTTCGGTCGATGCCGGAGGAGTCCAGGCGGTAAAGACGCAGGCGGCCGGAGATCACAAAGAAAAAGTGGTGGGCCGGCATGTCCTGGCGGTACAGCAGCTGGTGATGGCCAAGACGGATCCTGCGGGATTGCAGGATCAGGTGCTGCAGGTCTTTGCCATTGAGTTCGGCGAACAGTGGATGGTTGCGCAGGGCCTTGAGGCCGTCTTCGTCGTCGAACGGTTTGTTGACGGCAACCAGGACGGGTTTGGTGTAGCGGTTTTCGGCCGGTTGTGTGAGTGCCATAGGTGTATCCCCTCTGCATATTCATGCATCCAAAATCATGTTTTAAATACTAGAAGGATACGAGGTGAAAATCGCTCCCCCCATGGGGGTAGTCAGGGGGTTATTCAGGAGTAATTGATCTAACTCAATTATTGACATTGCTAACTAGTTTGGTATTTTCCGGGAATCATAGAGCGCAGGCCGCCGGGTAGTGGTGCTTTCCAAAACACGCTCCTTCGGCACATCCATGTGACGCTTGAGCTCCGCCATCCATGGCTCAGCACAGTTTTGGAAAGGAGTTCCCCGCCAGCCTCCAGAGCTCGGGGGCGCGTCTTTTACTGCATCAGTGGAGAATCTGGTAATTCCAGATCTACACCCTCTACGCCAGTTTCTGCTGCCAAAACTTGCAAGTACTGTCGGAACGCTCTTCTGGTCACGCTCTCGCTCAGGTACTGCCTAATCTGGGGCTTAACGTGCTCATACGGGAGCTGCTGGCCGTCGATGCGTTGGTCAACGCGGACGATGTGCCAGCCGTAGCGGGTTTCGATCAGCTCCGGGTTAAGGCCTTCCTGCAGGGACAGGACCGGGCGTTCGAACTCTTCCACGGTCTGGCCTTTGCTGATCTGGCCGAGGCTGCCGCCCTGGTGGCGGGATTCGCAGGCGGAGTATTGTTTGGCCAGTTCGGCGAACCGGGAGCGGCCATCGATGAGGGATGACAGCAGTTGGTTGCCGGCTTCTTCCTGGCGGATGCGTTCCTGGACGTCGTCCGGGGCGGCGGCCAGCAGGATGTGGCTGACGGCCATCAGTGTGGGGCTGCGGAAACGGCCGGGGTTGGCGGCGTAGAAGCGCTCGCAGTCCTGTTCTGTCGGGTCCGGGACGTTGAGTTCCAGTTCCAGAACGCGGGCGATGCGGTCTTCTTCGTCGGCGATGTCGTCGAGCTTGAGGCGGCTGGCCTGTTGCAGGAGCAGTTCGCGGATGACGAGGCTTCTGGCGGCTTCGTGCCAGGCTTCGGCGGCTTCCTCGGCCGGGTGGTGCTGCATTTCCCTTGCGATGTCGTCCTCGCCGATGAGGGTTTCACCCACGTAGACCGGCGGGAACTGGTTTCTGGGTTTTTCGGCGTCGCCAACGGGGATCAGTTGCATGGTAATTACCTCAGGGAACATGGGGTCAGATGAAGGCTTTCATCTGACCCCGTTTTCAGAAGTATACTCAGGGGGTAGACCTGAACCTGGGGTCAGATGAACGCTTTCATCTGACCCCGTTTTCACCGACCTCAAGCGCGCTTGCGTACCACCTGGTACCTGCGCCCGAAATATTCCACCGGCACGCTGAGCATGTGCACCAGGCGGGTGAACGGGAACAGCACGAAGATGGTCAGGCCCAGGAAGATGTGGGTCTTGTAGATCCAGTGCACGCCGACCAGGTAATCCGCCGCACCGCCCTGCAGAGTAACGATGCTCTGGGCCCAGCCCGAGAATTTCAGCATGGTGCTGCCATCCAGGTGGCCCAGCGTGGGCAGGATGGTGAACAGGCCCAGCGCCAGCTGCACCACCAGGATCACGATGATCATGTTGTCAGCAAAGGTACTGCTGGCCTTGATCCTGGGGTCGGTCAGCCGGCGCCAGGCCAGCATGCCACCGCCGATGATGGCCATGGCGCCAGCGATACCACCCACCACAATGGCCATGACCTGTTTGGTGCCGGGGGTCATGAACGGCTCATAGACCGCGTGAGGGGTGAGCAGGCCCACCAGGTGGCCGAAGAAGATCACCAGTACGCCAACATGGAACAACACGCTGGCAATCACCACGTTTTTCTTGCGCAGCATCTGGCTGGAGTGGGCTTTCCAGGTGAACTGGCCGTGGTCGTAGCGGGCCCAGGTGCCGATCACCATAATGGCGATGGCGACGTAGGGGTAGATTCCGAACAACAGTGTATTGAGATAGGACATCATTTTCCTCCTGCGCCCTCAGGCGCGCCCTGCCTGACGGGGCGTGGCGTCCGTCATCAGTTGATCACTCAGGTGAATGGTCTGGGTCTGTTCCAGTTCGCGGCGGCGCTGGCCTACAACGCTGCCGGTGCTGCAGGAACTGCCCTGATCATCGACAAACTTCACCATTTCCTCTTCCCAGACTTTGTCCAGGGCCTCCGGGGTGTCGTCACGCTCTTCCGAAGCAACGATCCGGGCCAGCTCCTGGCGGTTTGCGGTGCGGCCAGACAATACCAGCAGGGAATCCATCACCACGTGATAGAAGCTTTCCCGCTGGTACAGGCGCTCACCCAGAAGCCCCAGGATGTGGTGGATATCCTCCAGCCAGTTCCGGATCTCGTCCCAGGGGCGGGTGGAGAGGTATTCCAGGAACAGCGGCAGGTAATCCGGCAGTTCCCGGGCATCGATCTCCAGACCGTTGGCGCGGTACTCCTCCATCAGGTCCACCATGGCCTGGCCACGATCCCGGGATTCCCCGTGCACGTGTTCGAACAGCAGCAGGGACGTCGCCCGGCCCTTGTCGAACATGCCCACGTAGTTCTCCTGCATGTCCAGAAGGTCGCCATCGCAGACCATTTCCACGCAGCGCAGCAGTTGCTCCTTGTTCTGCCTCGGCAGCCGGCTGTCCTCGAGGACAGCGGCAATGAGGGCGTCCTTGGAGGCCTGGAGTTCTTCGGTCGGGTACTCAAGAACCCGTGCCAGTACTTTCAAAAGTTGCATCCCGGTCTCCTTATTCCTGCAGCTGTTTCGGGTCAACCTGCTTCACGGTCGACAGCTTCTGGACCATGCTGGTGGTCTGTTTTCGGCCACCGAACATGTTGAATTTGCTGTCGCCGTTGCAGCCGTCACCGAAGCTGAAACCGCAGCCGTTGCGCTCGCCATGGGCGGTGGCATCGGGGAAGGCTTCCTTCGCCAGCTCGCGGTGGCTGGTGGGAATCACGAAGCGGTCCTCGTAATTGGCGATGGCCAGGTAGCGGTACATTTCGTCCGCCTGGGCCTTGGTCAGACCGGCTTCCTCGAGGGCGCGCAGGTCTTCCTTGCCTTCCACGGTCTCGGCACGCTTGTACAGGCGCATGGCCATGATCCGCTTGAGGGCCCGGACGATCGGCTTCTCGTCACCGGCGGTGAGCAGGTTGGCCAGGTACTTCACCGGGATCCGCAGGCTTTCGATCTTCGGCAGTATGCCGTCGAATTCGACCTTCCCGGCTTCCGCCGCGGACTGGATCGGGCTCAGGGGCGGCACGTACCAGACCATGGGCAGGGTGCGGTATTCCGGGTGCAGCGGCAGGGCCAGTTTCCAGTCCACCGCCATCTTGTACACCGGGCTGCGCTGGGCGGCTTCGATGACATTCATCGGGATGCCGTCTTTCTTCGCCTGCTCGATCACTTTCGGATCAAACGGGTCCAGGAAGATTTCCAGCTGCTTTTCGTACAGCTCATGCTCGCCCGGGGCGCTGGCCACTTCTTCGATGCGGTCGGCGTCATACAGCAGCACACCGAGATAGCGGATCCGGCCCACGCAGGTCTCGGAGCACACCGTGGGCATGCCGGCTTCAATCCGCGGGTAGCAGAAGATGCACTTCTCGGACTTGCCGGTTTTCCAGTTGAAGTAGATCTTCTTGTATGGGCAGCCGGAGACACACATGCGCCAGCCACGGCACTTGTCCTGGTCGATCAGCACAATGCCGTCTTCTTCCCGCTTGTAGATGGCACCACTCGGGCAGCTGGCAACACACGCCGGGTTCAGGCAGTGCTCGCACAGGCGCGGCAGGTACATCATGAAGGTGTTCTCGAACTGGCCGTAGATGTCCGCCTGTACCTGGTCAAAGTTCTTGTCCTTGCGGCGCTTGGCGAACTCGGTGCCGAGAATCTCTTCCCAGTTCGGGCCCCATTCGATTTTCTGCATGCGCTGGCCGGAGATCAGCGAGCGCGGCCGGGCAACCGGCTGGTGTTTTGTATCGCCGGCGGTGTGCAGGTGCTGGTAGTCGAAATCGAACGGCTCGTAGTAGTCGTCGATCTGGGGCAGGTCCGGGTTGGCGAAGATGTTCGCCAGTACCCGGAAGCGGCCACCGATCTTCGGGCGGATCTTGCCGGAGCTGTCACGCATCCAGCCGCCCTTCCACTTGTCCTGGTTTTCCCACTCTTTCGGGTAGCCGATACCGGGCTTGGTCTCGACGTTGTTGAACCAGGCGTATTCCATGCCTTCACGGCTGGTCCATACGTTTTTGCAGGTGACTGAACAGGTGTGGCAACCGATGCACTTGTCCAGGTTCAGCACCATGCCGACTTGGGAACGGATCTTCATTTTACAGCCTCCTGAACAGTGTCATTGCCTTCACCGTCGAGCCAGTCGACGTTGTGCATCTTGCGAACCACCACGAATTCGTCGCGGTTGGAACCTACGGTGCCGTAGTAGTTGAAACCGTAGGAATACTGGGCATAACCGCCGATCATGTGGGTCGGCTTCGGGCATACCCGGGTAACCGAGTTGTGGATACCGCCGCGGGTACCGGTAATTTCCGAGCCCGGGATGTTCACGATCCGCTCCTGGGCGTGGTACATCATCACCATGCCGGGCATCACGCGCTGACTCACAACCGCCCGGGCTGCAATGGCGCCGTTGGCGTTGAACAGCTCGATCCAGTCGTTGTCCTCGATGGCCAGTTCTTTGGCGTCGTCCTCACTCAGCCACACGATGGGGCCTCCGCGGGACAGGGTCAGCATCAGCAGGTTGTCGCTGTAGGTGCTGTGGATACCCCACTTCTGGTGCGGTGTGATCCAGTTCAGCGCTTTCTCGGCATTACCGTTGCCGCGCTGGTTGATCATGTGGCTTACGGTTTTGGTGTTGATCGGCGGGCGATACACCAGCAGGCTTTCGCCGAAGGCACGCATCCACTCGTGGTCCTGGTAGAACTGCTGACGACCGGTGAGGGTGCGCCAGGGGATCAGCTCGTGGACGTTGGTGTAACCGGCGTTGTAGGAAACGTGCTCGTCTTCCAGGCCAGACCAGGTCGGGCTGGAGATGATCTTGCGCGGCTGCGCCACGATATCCCGGAAGCGGATCTTCTCCTCTTCCTTGTTCTTGGCCAGGTGGCTGTGATCCAGGCCGGTAAACTCGGACAATGCCGCCCAGGCTTTTACCGCCACCTGGCCATTGGTTTCCGGAGCCAGGGTGAGGATCACTTCCGCGGCATCAATAGCACTCTCAATCTTCGGGCGGCCGGCGTTGGCGCCGTCGATGTGCTTGTAGTTCAGATCACCCAGGAACTTCACTTCCTTCTCGGTGTTCCAGTTGATGCCCTTGCCACCATTACCCAGCTTGTCCAGCAGTGGCCCGAGTGAGGTAAAACGGGCATAGGTATTCGGATAATCCCGCTCAACGGTGACGAAGTTGGGCGCAGTTTTGCCAGGGATCAGGTCACACTCACCCCGCTTCCAGTCCTTCACATCGAACGGCTGGCCCAGCTCGGCCGGCGCGTCGTGCAGCAGTGGCAGGGTAACCACGTCTTTCTCGACGCCCAGGTGGCCTTCGGTGGCCTTTGAGAACGCCTTGGCAATGCCCTTGTAGATCTCCCAGTCACTGCGCGCTTCCCAGGCCGGATCGGTGGCGGCGGTCAGCGGGTGGATGAACGGGTGCATGTCGGAGGTATTCAGGTCGTTCTTCTCGTACCAGGTGGCCGTCGGCAGAACGATGTCGGAATACAGACAGGTGGTGGACATCCGGAAGTCCAGGGTCACCAGCAGGTCGAGCTTGCCTTCCGGCGCCTCGTCATGCCACTTGACCTCTGTCGGCTTGGCACCACCTTCGTGGCCCAGATCCTTGCCCTGCAGGCCACTCCTGGTGCCCAGCAGGTACTTGAGCATGTACTCGTGGCCCTTGCCGGAGGAACCCAGCAGGTTGGATCGCCAGATAAACATATTGCGAGGATGATTCTCGGGTGCTTCCGGATCCTCACAGGCAAACGCCAGGGAGCCGTCCTTCATGGATTGCGCCACATAGTCTGACACTTCCATTCCGGCTTTTTCCGCCTCGGCGGCAATGCCCAGCGGGTTACGGTTCAGCTGCGGCGCTGAGGGCAACCAACCCATGCGCTCGGCACGCACGTTGTAGTCGATCAGGCTACCGCCGAATCGGGACTTGTCCGCCAGCGGCGACAGGATCTCGTCGACACCCAGTTTCTCGTAGCGCCACTGGCCGGAGTGGGCGTAGAAGAAAGAGGTGGAATTCATATGGCGCGGGGGGCGCTGCCAGTCCAGGCCAAAAGCCAGGGGCTGCCAGCCGGTCTGCGGGCGCAGCTTCTCCTGGCCGACATAGTGGGCCCAGCCGCCACCGCTCTGGCCGATACAGCCACACATGATCAGCATGTTGATCAGGCCGCGGTAGTTCATGTCCATGTGGTACCAGTGGTTCATACCGGCACCGACGATGACCATGGAACGGCCCTTGGTCTTGTCGGCGTTGTCGGCGAACTCACGGGCAATGCGGATCACTTTCTCGGCGGGGACACCGGTGATCTTTTCCTGCCAGGCCGGGGTGTAGGGCTTCACTTCGTCATAGGACGTGGCGCCGTCGTCTTCGCCCAGGCCGCGGCTGATGCCGTAGTTGGCGACCATCAGGTCGTAGACGGTAACCACGCGCCCTTCGGAACCATCGGCCAACTGCACCTTGCGGGTACCCAGCTTGTGCTTGAGGATGCCCTTGATTTCCACATGCTTGAAGTGGTCGTGCTCGATACCGCCGAAGTACGGGAAGGCAACGTCCACAACGTCATCGTGCTTCTCGACCATGGACAGCTGCAGGTTGACGTCGGAGCCCTTGGCGGTCTGCTTCAGGTTCCACTTGCCCTTCTCGCCCCAGCGATAGCCAATGGAGCCATTAGGCGCGGTCAGTTCGCCGGAAGCCTCATCAATGGCGATGGTTTTCCACTCGGGGTTGTTTTCTTCACCCAGTCCGTCCACCAGATCGCTCGCACGCAGGAACCGGCCAGGCACGAAGCTGCCATCATCCTTTTCGTCCAGCATGACCAGGTAGGGCATGTCGGTGTAGCGGCGCACGTAGTCGGTGAAGTATTCACTGGGCTTGTCGACGTGAAACTCTTTCAGGATCACGTGGCCCATGGCCATGCCCAGAGCGGCGTCAGTGCCCTGCTTGGGGTTCATCCACTCGTCGGACAGCTTGGAGACTTCGGCGTAATCCGGGGTAATGGCAACGGTCTTGGTGCCCTTGTAGCGGACTTCGGTAAAGAAGTGGGCATCCGGGGTACGGGTCTGGGGCACGTTGGAGCCCCAGGCAATGATATAGCCGGAGTTGTACCAGTCGGCGGATTCCGGCACGTCGGTCTGCTCACCCCAGGTCTGCGGGGAGGCCGGCGGCAGGTCGCAGTACCAGTCGTAGAAGCTCATGCAGACGCCGCCGATCATGGACAGGTAACGGCTGCCGGCGGCATAGGAGACCATGGACATGGCGGGAATCGGCGAGAAGCCGAGAATCCGGTCCGGGCCATGCTTCTTGGCGGTGTAGACGTTGGAGGCACCGATCAGCTCGTTGACTTCGTCCCAGCTGGAACGTACGAAGCCGCCCATGCCACGGCGGGGTTTGTACTCCGCGGTTTTCTTCGGATCCTCGACAATGGAAGCCCAGGCCTCCACCGGATCCTTGTGCTCAACCTTTGCCGCGCGCCAGAGCTTCATCAGATGCTTGCGCATCAGCGGGTACTTCAGACGGTTGGCGCTGTACATGTACCACGAGTAGCTGGCACCACGGGGGCAACCACGGGGTTCGTGGTTGGGCAGATCCGGACGGGTACGGGGGTAATCGGTCTGCTGGGTTTCCCAGGTCACCAGGCCGTTCTTGACGTAGATCTTCCAGCTGCAGGAGCCGGTGCAGTTTACGCCGTGGGTGGAACGCACGATCTTGTCATGCTGCCAGCGTTGACGGTAGCTGTCTTCCCACTCGCGGCTGACTTCGTGGGTCTCGCCATGGCCGTTGGCGAACGGCTCGCGCTTCTTCCTGAAGTAGTTCAGTTTATCGATCAAATGACTCATGGTCTCTCTCTCCGTCTTCCGGATCGTTTCTCCGATTTGAGACCATTGTGTGTGAGAAAAACCGCAAAATCTGCGTGGTTACTACCTCATAACCCACCTCTACCACCCTGGGGGTAGATCACTTATATCCCCGGGTGGAGAAGGCTTTCGCGCTCGTGCCGGCGGCTCTCCCGGGCAAACAGGAAGAGGCAACCGATGAGCAACAGGAAGAGGATCATAAAGACGGCGCTGCGAATGCCCAGCCAGTGATTGAAGCTGCTGAAGATCACCGGCAGGACAAAGGCGACGGAACAGGCGCCAACCAGCAACAGACCGGCAACGAACGCAGCCACCTGACGGTTTTCAATAATAACCAGCCGCTGGAGACTGGCCATGGTGCAGCCCATGGCCAGTCCCAGGGTTACCACAAAAAATCCCTCCACCGGCATCGGCAGGGCAAATTCAACACGAATGGTCGCATCGACGCCCTGGATAAACAGCGTCATGGGTGGGTAGGACAACAGGAACAGGGCCACCAGGCACACCATCAGCGCCCGGCTGACAACCCGGGCACTGCCAAATCGATCCGACAGGCCGCCGCCGGCGATCTGGGCCAGGGCACCGGGAATAACAAACCACTGCGCCAGACGCGCTCCGGAATCCACCGGCAGCTCGAACTGTGCCGACAGATAATCCGGCAGCCACAGCGCCAGCGCAAAGAAACTGCCGGCCACAACGCCGAAGTAGGCACACAACTGCCAGGCCCGCCGCCGCCTCATCTGGCGCAGCAAGACCCTGACCGAGGTCTCCGCTGCCGGGTCTGCCTCGGCATCCTCCGGATCGGTCAGCATTAGCAGCAACGCAATAACCAGCACCAGCACGATCAGATAGGCCAGTGGAACCCCGTGCCAGGAGAAGGCCTCATGGAACAGAGGCACCAGGTAATAATTGAAACCGGCGCCTGTGACTCCGGCGCCGAATACTCCCAGCACCAGCCCGAGCCGTTGCGACTCGCAATGGCTGGTCACGAACTGCAAGCCGGCACTGTAAAAACCACCGGCCAGGCCAAGCCCGCCAGCGGCAACCAGGTAGCCGGGAAAAGTATCGGTGGAAAGCAGTATCACCATGCAGCCGGCAAGTCCTGCCAGACAGATCAGCATCACCCGGCGGGCGCCGAACTTCTGGGCCGCCAGCCCGGCGGGAACAGCCAACGCCGCGCTCACCGCCATGGGCATGGCCAGCAGGAACCCGAACTGGAGGGTGCCGAGATCCAGCTCCGAGCGCAGGTGTACACCCGCCACCGCAAACAGGGTCCAGCACCCGGCTGCAATGACAAAGCCTGCCATTGCCAGGGGCAACACCACTGCCAGCGATGCCAACCGCTCATCTGCCTGATCCGCCTCGGATTGCATGACTGTCACTCTGTGAAAGAAACCTGCCTTTCAGTTTCATCTTTTGCTGCCGAAACGGTCAAAGATTATGATGGGTTACCACCTATCGGGGTAATTGACTATCCTCAAGGAGGTATCAGGAAACTCAGGACCCGGGCATAATCGGACCCGGTCACCCAGACGCATTGACGCACACGAGATCTGATGAAATCCAGAAGCCCGCTTGTTAACCGAATCGCCATTGTCGTTGGCGCCGTAGCACTGACAGCTCTTGTCAGCATGGCGACCACGCTCGCGGTTTCCAAAAGCATTGAGGGCAATGCCACAGCCATCAACCTTGCTGGCGCCCTGCGCATGGGGGCTTTCCAGCTGCTTGCCCGCAGCGCCGGCCCGGTAACGCAGGAAACCGGACTGGACTCGCTGGGCCAGATGCTGGACCGATACCAGGAAAAGCTGTCCGATAGCAGCATTACCACCGCCATTCCGGAGTCCCTCGACCACCCGTTGGCCGCCCAGTACCAGGCCATACTGGAGTCCTGGGAAACCATGCTGCGGCCGGCACTGCGACAACATGATCAGGGATCCCCCGTCACCGGGGCCATGCTGGCCTCGACCCAGGCCTACGTGAATGATGTGGACCGGCTGGTGACCATGCTGGAGCAACGGACCGAGGCCCGTATTGATCTGCTTCACCTTATCCAGATCATCAGCCTGGCCTTTTCCATCCTGATCATCGTTGCGCTGTTTATCGACCTCAAAAATCGCATCCTGCGGCCATTGCGCAAACTGGTCAGTATTGCCATCGCCGTGGGCGATCAGGATTTTTCCCACAAGGCAAACCTGGCAGGCTCCGACGAGCTGGCCCAGCTCGGCCAGGCCTTTGACCAGATGACCAGTGAGCTGGCACTGACCTACTATGAGCTGGAGGAGCGGGCACGCCTCAAGACTGAAGAGCTTGAAAAGAGCCACGCAGCCCTTCAGCTACTGCACTCCGCCAGCCGTGACCTGTTTGCCCAGCACGACCTGTGCAATGGTGCGATCCCGATGCTGCAGCAACTGGAACAGTTACTGGGCATCGGTCCGATCCGCCTGTACCTTCACGACAAGGAGTCGGCATTGCCAGTGGAGGCCATTACCACTGCTACCCCGGAGCGGCCCTTCTACTGCCGCGACCACCACTGCAATGCCTGCCTCGTTACTCCCGAGGCCTATGACGAGCTCCCCGTGGAATCGAATGACGGGCGCAGGCTGTTGCTGCCGATCCGGACCCCCGGCCAGCTGCTCGGTACGCTGGAAGTCTGGTATCCGGCCGAAGAAGGCCTCTCGGAAACCTCCAGACGGTTACTGGAAACCCTCAGCGACCAGCTGGCCACGGCGATCTTCCTGGAACGGCAGATTACCGAGGAACAGCAGCAGACCCTCGCCGAAGAGCGCACCGTCATCGCCCGGGAGCTGCACGACTCCCTGGCCCAGTCACTATCCTACCTGAAAATGCAGGTGGCCAGGCTGAGACGGCTCAACATCGAGGGCCAGCAACAGCAGACTCACGAGGCGATTCTGGATGAACTCAGCACCGGGCTGAACAGCGCCTACAGACAGCTGCGGGAACTGCTTGCCACCTTCCGACTGAAACTGGACACACCGGATCTTGCCACTGCCCTGCGCAAAACCATTGAGGAGTTTTCAGAACGGTTGGGGAAACCGGTGGAACTCAACTACAATCTGCCACCCCAGACCCTGTCACCCAATGAAGAGATCCATACCCTGCAGATTGTCCGTGAAGGGCTGGCCAATGCGGTCAAACACGCTGATGCCACCGACATCACCGTGGATGTGCTGTTCGAGTCGCCCCAGGTGCGGGTAAGAATCCGGGACAATGGCAAAGGCCTGCCCGGTGGCGACCAGCCGGTCAATCACTATGGCCTGATTATCATGCAGGACCGGGCCAGAACCCTGGGTGGCCAGGTCAGGGTACAGAATCGCGATGAGGGCGGCGTTGACGTTACCCTGCAGTTCGTCCCCAAGAGCCGGAACCTGATTGCCACAGAAGTTTCAAACGCCTGATGACAAGAGAGAACTTAATGTCTGAGTCACCCGCTAGTATTCTGCTGATCGACGATCACCCGCTTCTTCGCCAGGGCATCAAACAGCTTATCGACATGGAAGACGACATGGTCGTCGCCGGCGAGGCCAGCAATGCCGCCGATGGCATTCGCCTGGCCACCGAACTGGAGCCGGACCTGATCCTGATGGACCTGAACATGCCGGAGATGGATGGCATCGAGGCGCTGAAGAAGCTGCGGGAGCAGAACATCAGCTCCCGCATCGTGATGTTCACCGTGTCCGATCAGGAAGACGACGTGGTGGCGGCCCTGCGGGCGGGCGCAGACGGCTACCTGCTGAAGGACATGGAGCCCGAGGATATGATCGCCCAGCTGCACCAGGCCGCCGTTGGCAAAATGGTGATCAGCGACCGCCTGACCACACTACTGGCCCAGGCACTGCGCTCCAACAAACCCCAGCAGGCTTCCCGTCCGGATTTCGACAGCCTGACGCCACGGGAAAAGGACATTCTGCGCCTGATCGCCGAAGGCCTGTCCAACAAGATGATTGGCCGCAAACTGGACATCAGTGACGGCACCGTCAAAGTCCACGTGAAGCACCTGCTCAAGAAGCTGAACCTGCGCTCCCGGGTGGAGGTGGCCGTGTGGGCAGTAGAGGAAGGCCTGCACCGCTGAAAAGCTGAAATTGGGGTCAGATGAAAACGGGGTCAGATGAAAATGGGGTCAGAAGAACGCTTTCTTCTGACCCCATTTTCATCTGACCCCAGCTTCACTAGCACATCTGAGTTATATCAAAGCCCTGAAGCCCGCTATCGCCTACCCTGCTCCAGTTACCCAACACGGAGCCAATCATGCGCCTGTCACTGCCCAAGTTGCCCTCACTGACCGCACAATCGCCACTGCTTGACCAGACTCTGGCCGTGCTCCGGGAATACCTGCCCTCGCCGGCACCGGCGCTCGGCCTGATAGACCGGAGCATCCCCATGCCCTTCAAACAGCTGGCGGCCGAAGCTCCCCTCAATCGACTGTTCGCACAGGCCATTGCTGACGGCGAGTTCGATGACTTCGAAGGCCGCCGCATCCGGCTGGAAGTAAATGGCGGACAGCCAGGCCTCACCCTTGGCTTCTGGGCCGGCCGGCTGCGGGTTCTGGAAGGCCCGGGGGAAGCCACCATCCGCGGTTCGCTCAGGGCCTTCAAAACGCTTGCACAGCGCAAACAGGACCCCGATCAGCTGTTTTTCCAGCGGCACCTGATAATCGAAGGAGACACCGAACTTGGGCTGGGTTTAAAAAACCTGCTGGACAGTCTGGAATGGCAATTTACATTTCGCCAGATAGTTTCCCGCTAACCAACACCTTTAACATTCACTCTTGATAAATGTTTAAAAATCCCCCCTGGCTGACTAAAAAAGCCACTCACCAAAAAGAGCCTGAATTCCAGGACATTTTACCCGAAAGCCTCATGAAATTAGCCCCAAAGTACCATTTATTTACAGCTCCCCAAAAACCTAGAGTGAAGAAGAGCCAGGTTAACCCTTGCTCAAAACATTCATAACAAATACTGGAGATATGATATGAAGTGGACTGATCCGGATTTCAAAGACCTGCGACTGGGATTTGAAGTAACGGCCTACGTTTACGTTCGCTGACCGTCCCACCCTGTTCCCGCAAGCAATCCCTGCTGCGGGAGCAGGCTACTGAAAGTGGCCCATTCTACCTGTGAGGCGCACCATGGCTGATCCAAACAATCACAACAGCCTGTCCCGATTCGGCATCGCGCCGGTGTTCATGTTCCGTTGGGAAGAATCCCAACAGGCCCACGTGCTGATGTATCCCGAAGGCATCGTCAAACTGAACGCCACTGCCGGCGAAATCCTGGCCCGCTGCAACGGGCAAAACACGATCAACGACATCGTTCTTCAACTGTCCGAACTGTTTTGCGAACAACCCGAATTTATTGAACCCCGCGTTCACCATTTTCTGGAGCTGTGTCATGGCAAAGGCTGGATCCAACCTCAATCTTGATGGCCAGGGCAACCCGGTATGGTTGCTGCTGGAGCTGACCTACAAGTGCCCTCTCAAGTGCGCATTCTGCAGCAACCCAACCGATCTCGATGCCCATGACGACGAACTGACGACCGCCGAATGGAAAACGGTGATTCATGACGCCCGCAAGATGGGCGCCATGCAGATCGGTTTCTCGGGTGGCGAGCCTACCTTGCGTAAGGATCTGGAAGAGCTGGTCGCGGAAGCCAACAATCTGGGGTACTACACCAACCTGATCACCTCCGGTATTGGCCTTACCCGCAAGCGACTGGAAAATCTGAAAAAAGCCGGTCTTCGTCATATCCAGCTCGGATTTCAGTCGAGCGATCCGCAAACGGCCCATTGGCTCGCGGGCGTCGATTGCTACGAAAAGAAAATCAGCATGGCCCGGGAGATTAAAGCTCTCGAGTTTCCGATGGTCCTGAACGTTCCAATCTCCAGCCTGAACATCCACCAGGTGGCGGACGTTATCGATCTGGCCGCCGATATCGGTGTTGAATACCTGGAACTGGCGAATGTGCAGTATTACAACTGGGCACTGGTGAATCGTGACCAACTGATGCCGACCCGGGAAGCACTGGAAACAGCCGAAGCCCAGGTCGCCGAGGCTCGCAGTAAGCTCGGCGACCGGATGACTATTTTCTTTGTCATCCCTGACTACTACGAAGGCCGCCCCAAGGCCTGCATGAATGGCTGGGGTAGCATCCATGTGACCATCGCACCCGATGGCATGGTCCTGCCCTGCTCGCAAGCGCGCTCCCTGCCCGGCCTCCACTTTCCCAGTGTACGCGATCATGACCTTGGCTGGATCTGGCACGAGTCCGAGAGTTTCAACCTGTACCGGGGGGACAGCTGGATGAAGGAGCCCTGCCGCAGCTGCTCCGAAAAAGAACAGGACTTTGGCGGCTGCCGCTGCCAGGCCATGCTGCTGACCGGCGATGCTGCTAATGCAGACCCTGCCTGCAGCAAATCGCCCCATCACCACATCGTCCAGGATGCCGTGGCCAGAGTACTCACCACAAAGCAGGATCACAAAAAGCTTATCGCCCGCGATGTGGGCTGGGTACCAACGGAGGTGTGACATGAGCTGGACATTGATAGATATCGCCCTGCGCTGGCTCCACATCGTATTTGCGCTGATCTGGGTCGGCCACAACTATGCCAACGTGGTCAAGACTCCGAGGTTCATCCCCTTGCGCATTGATCCTGATGCAGGAAGCGAACGCTCCCCCGACCTGACCCGGCGTATGCACCAGGAACATGGTACCTTCCGATACGCCTCTCTGGTGGTTCTGGGCACAGGTGCCCTTATGCTTTGGAATCGCGGCATTCTCACGGACGTGTTGATGCTTCAGGGCCACCATGCAGTTATCGGCACTGGCGCCTGGATCGGTATCCTCATGGTGTTGAATCTCTGGTTCGTGCTCTGGCCCCACCAGAAGAAAGTACTGGGTTTTGTGCCGGCTCCGGCCGCAGAGCGCATCCGCTGCTCACGAATCACATTTTTATCATCCCGGACCAATACCATTCTCTCCTTCCCGCTGATTTTCTTTATGGCGACCGGAAGCCATGGTCTGGCGCTGTTCTGATGAACCGCAAAGGGCGAATCTACAACTTCGCCGCTGGGCCGGCGACCCTGCCACCGGTGGTACTGGAACGGGCACGGGCAAGCCTGGACGATTGGCAGGGGCAGAGGTATTCGTTACTGGAAGCACCATTTACCGGCGATGAATTCAAGACCCTGATGGACACCACCCGGCTTCAGGTGAAATCGGCCCTGACGGTGCCGGACAACTATCAGGTGATTTTTCTGCAGGGTGGTGCATCGGCCCAATTCTCGCTGGTCCCGATGAATCTGTTACCGCCCACGGCCACCGCGGGCCATGTGGAAACGGGGCATTGGTCGGCAAGAGCACTTGAAGAGGGGAGGCGGTATGGCCGGAGTCACGTGGTGGCCAGTACGCGGGACACGGGGTTTGATCGTATTCCTGCGGTTTCTGAATGGGCGCTTAAAAAGGACCTGCATTATTGCCACATAACGCCCAATGAGACGGCAAACGGTGTCCAGTTTCCCGGCGACCCGGATTGCGGTGAGATCCCCCTGATCGCAGATATGACATCGGAGTTTCTGTCGCGTCCTGTCGACATTGAGCGATATGGCATGATTTACGCCGGAACCCAGAAAAACCTGGGCCCCGCCGGCCTGGTCATAGCCATCATCCGCGAGGATATGTTGGGGCAGGCACGGCCGGAAACCCCGACGGTATTCAACTATCAGGCTCAGACGGAACGCCAGAATCGCATCAACACCCCACTCATGTTCGGCATTTACCTGGTGCACCTGATGCTTGACTGGCTCAACGAGCAAGGTGGTGTCGACGTAATTTATCCCCACAATATTGCCCAGAGCCAGGTGCTCTACCGAATCATTGATGAAGACGACTTCTTTTACTGCCCGGTGATACCGGAATACCGCTCCATCATGAATGTGTGTTTTGGCATCCGGGATGAAAGTCATCAGCCACGTTTTCTTGCCGAAGCTGAGGCAGTGGGGCTCATGAACCTTGCGGGGCACAGCCACGCCGGCGGGCTTCGCGCCAGCCTCTATAACGCCCAGCCGGATGCCGCAGTCGCAGCTCTGGCCTCATTCATGGCCAATTTCCGCCAGCGCTATGGCTGATCTGTCCACCAGATCGACCGACGCCCGGGAACAGGCTTTTGCGAACGCCTGCACCCAGGCAAGTACCCTTTTGCCAGCATGGAAGCGCCTGGCGGAGGGTGCTACTCCCATCAACTGTATGGGACTTTCCTTCCCCAACCGCCTGGGCATTGCCGCAGGTTTTGACCGGACAGGGAAACTGGGGCGACGTGCCGGCAACCTGGGATTTGGTGCTATTGAACTTGGAAGCTGGAACCGGGAAAACTGGCCCGAGAGGCTCCCCATCGAGGCCCCCAAGGCATTACTCGGTACCCGGCTGGGGGTTCGGCTGGCGGCAACAGCTCCGGCATCACCGGAACAGGAAACCGGACAACTCATTCATCTGATTGAAAGGGCCTGGTCAACCGCAGACTACCTGACCGTAGCTCCTGACTGGCTTCAGCAGCGAACTCCCTCCCAGCAGCTTCACCGCAATCTACAACGATTGCAGGAAGCCCAGCAGACATTAGAAAACCAAACCCGGAAATCCTGTCCGATTGTTTACAAGCTTCGGATAAAGCCAGGACAGGAAGATTTTTGCAACCTCGTGCCCTACCTCGCTTGCCAGGGAATCGATGGAATTCTAGTCAGTTTCGACTTCGGAAAGCCGGTCACTGCTACCAATTACCGCCAATGGCGAGACCCTGAACTTCAGGGGAATACTTGCCGTGTCATAGAAACGTGCCAACGTCATCTTCAAAAAACGTCAGCCCTGCTCACCAATGGCGGCGTGCTGTCACGCCAGAACTTTCTGGACCGGCTCCAGGCCGGAGCCGATCTGGTGCAACTGCACAACGCGCTTGTGTTCGAGGGAGCTGACATTGGCTGGAGACTCAGTCTGTAACCCGAACCAGAAACTCACTCGGGCCTTTCGTAACTGGATTCTATTGAGGTAGTGTCAGGGTTTCCGCCCATTGGGGAAAAGGTTGCCAGCGGGAGAGCCAGTCTGCCAGTTTCTCCGGGGCCATTGGAGGCGATATGGCATAGCCCTGGGCCATTTCGCAGCCCAGGCTTAGCAGTATTTCGCCCTGCTCGATGGTTTCCACGCCTTCGGCAATCAGTTCTCTGTCAAAAATCCGGGATAATCCGATGACTCCTCTTAAAATCGCATAATTCTCCCCGGTATCGTCCACACCACTTACGAACTCCCGGTCTATCTTGAGGGTATCAACAGGTAACTGTTTAAGATAAGAAAGTGATGAGTAGCCGGTGCCAAAGTCATCCAGTGAAAAAGTGACACCAAGTCGCCGGCACTCTTCAATGGTAGTCACAGCCTTATCAAGCTCCCCCAGAGTAGACGATTCCAGGATTTCCAGATCAAGACGACCTGGGTCCAGGCCAGGGAACCTTTGCAAGATGCGCCCGAGCCCCTCCGCAAACCCCTCTGTCTGCAACTGAATTGCGGCTACATTGACACTGATGTTCACATGGACTCCCTGACTGTCCCATGCGCCCATCTGCGCCAGAGCTTCAAATAAAACCCACTCGCCTACTCTCACCATCAAAGGATGGTGCTCAATTGCTGGCAAAAAACCGATAGGGGATAAAAACCCTCTATCAGGGTGTTGCCAACGAATAAGTGCCTCAACCCCTTTGACCTCCCCCGTCCTCAGATTTATTTTTGGCTGATACAGAAGCCTGAACTGACCGCTTTCGAGGCCCGTCCTGACGTCCGACAGCATCTGTTGGCGGAAACGGCCGGCTTTCTTTTCTCCGGCATCCAGGAACAGCCAGCTTCCTTTAAGCTCCTGCTTGGCGCGGAAAAGCGTATGGTCTGCCTGGCGCAGAAGCGTGTCGGCATCTTCATCGACATGCCCCTGCTCATTATCAGGAAACAGGGCAATCCCAGCTGTAAAGCATACCAACGCCGAACCGCTTCCCAAGTCGAAGGGCTGGCGGCCAGTTAGTTGCAGCGCTGCCAACCTGGTTTCGACCTGACTGGCATCCGGGAGAAACAGGGCAAACTCATCCCCCCCGATCCGGGCAAGAGCAGCATCCCGTGGCAGTGCATCCAGCCAGCGCCGGGCGAGTAGCCCCAGCATACGATCAGCGGCCTCCTCGCCAAAACGCGCGTTGATTTCATGAAAGTTGTCCAGATCGATGGATACCAACGCAGCGGAATCCTTGTCCAGGTCGTCGCGTTCAAGCAGCTCCCGAAGAAATCGGGTAATGCCATTCCGGTTCCACAAGCCTGTGAGGGGGTCTGCGTAGGCCAGGAACTCTATCTGTTTTTGATGATCACTTGCCTGATTCGCCAGAGCGCGGTCCAGCTGTTCACTCTGCAGCCGCTGTAATTCATCTTCAGCTTTGTTTCTGGCCATTTTTTCCCGCATCAGGTGAATCGTACTGGCCGACAGCTTTCCGTATATTTCCAGCAATGCAGTTACAAGAACGGAGACGGAACCACTAAGTTCAGAATCAACCTTGTCTCTGGCCTCCACCAAAGACATACCTGCTTCCATAGCTTTTAAAGTGAGTGCCATGCGCCGGTCTGATTCCAGGATGTGAAAAGCAAGCCAACGGGTCAGGTAATCGAAAAGCTCCGCCAGGACATCTTCTTGTGGAGCCGTACTTTGGCGAAACATCTGGATCCGGGCAAAAAACATCTGGTGGGAGTCATGATGGTTACGAACCATTTCTGACTTGCCGAGGCTTTCCGCCCAGACCCCTTCCTCATAGCTGAAGTGATAGGAGGCGTAAGCAAGAAGTTCATCAAGAAGACGCAAACCATCCAGCTCAGAGTTGCAGGATGCAAAATGCCACGCCAGACGGTTCAGAATATTCACCAGCACCCGGTGCTGCTCATCAATATCGTCCAGGCCCGTCTCAAAATTACGATTCCACGGGAAGATCTCAAAGGCATCGGTCTCGCTCTGCCAGAATGTTGTCACCTTTAAACATGCTCCCGGTTGCAAAGGTAGGGCAAACACTGACAGCTTAGCCTAAACCAGCAGGGTTGGCTTTGCTGTGCGTCAGGAGCACGCTATTTTCCAGACGACGCTGTTGACAGCTCAGATCAGCCCAAGCTCCAGCCTCGCTTCCTCGTCAAGACTGTCGTAGCTCCAGGGAGGGTCGAACACCACATCCACCCTGCAGTCTTCGACGTGAGGCACCTGCAACAACTTGTCTTTCAGATCCCCGGCAATAATGTCCCCCATGCCGCAACCTGGTGACGTCAGGGTCATTTCTACCCGCACGCTGTGGCTGTTCTGGTCAACGTCCAGCTCATAGATGAGCCCCAGGCTGACGACATTTACCGGAATCTCGGGATCGTAGACCAACCGCATCGCGTCCCAGCACTGCGGCTCACTGATCCGACCACCCTCAGGTGGCTCGAACAGGATCGCGTCCGATTGAAAGCCCAGTTGTTTGGTGACTTCCGGGGACAGACGGTACAGATTGCCCTCGTAGTTGACGGTGAAGCTACCCCCGAGCGCCTGGGTGATTGACACAGATGCCCCTTCCGGAAGAGTCACGGACTCGCCGGACGGAACCCGCAAGGCGCTACAGTCTTCCGCCAGAACAAACGTCTTGGGTGGCTTGGCGGGTTTTTTCGAATTCGGCGCCTTGATCGTCAGGGTCTGCAGTTTGCCCTCTCCATGAAGGCCGATCTGCATGTCCTGCAGATAGGGTACGCTCGCCGCTTCGAAAAACAGGGTCAGATCCTCAAAGTCTCTTCTGACATCATCCGGCGACTCTTCACCCGGCGGACAAAAAGCCAGACAGGTCTCGGCATGCTGTGTACCGCCCTTATCCACATAAACACGCGCCGCCATGCCCGGCACTTCCTGCCTCCCCAGTAAAGAAACAAGATAGTCGCGGGCTTCTGGCGTAACGTCAGCCTTGATATTCATGAGCTAACCACCTCTTGATGCATCGAATAAATAAACACAACCATCACTTCCCAACCTGACTGACACGTTTATTTCATCGGAGATATCCTGCCATCAGAGGCAAAGCAACTATTAAGCCATGAAAAATACATCCCGGAAGTTACAACCGACTTGGCTGCGGGCCACGGAAAGTGAAGATTCGGGATTCACTCCCTTACATGACCAACACTGTCATGATGACAGCACTTACCCATAAAAATCAGTGTCCAAATAACTACAACTCCAGGGCACAAATAACAAAACCCATTCTTTTCAGGAAATAACAACCAGTTAAGATTTGGCACGCAGAGTGCTTACTTAACCGTACACATAAGAATCTCTTTTAGATTATGGAACTCAAGTCTATGAGGCCCTCACGTAATGTTAAATGAGTATCCCATAACTGATATCACTCCGGAGTCAGGCAGTGAAGCCCTGCCCGGTGATTTTGCAATGTGGTTATTTATCCTTATGGAATTAACCGTATTTGCTATCTTCTTCATCAGCTTTGCAACCACGCAGAACTTTTATCCTGACATGTTCGGTGCCGGCAAAGCCTCATTGCATTCGTTGGCGGGCCTGATATGTACACTGGCTCTGATCACCAGTAGCTATTTCGTTGCCCTGGCGGGAATCCGGTTACGGCAGGGGCATCAATCGCACTGCAGCATGTTTCTGGCGGCGGCGCTTATGGCGGCGACGGTCTATCTAACCACAAAGTTCTGGGAATACTCGCAACTGATCGAGGCCGGATACAACCTGTCGACCAATACATTCTACACTCTCTATTTTTTCATAACGTTTTTCCACCTGATGCACGTTGTCCTGGGCATGGTAATTCTGGGTTACATGCTGCACCGCACCCGCCAGGGCGCTTATGCGTCCGGGGAGCACTCGGGTTTCGAATCGGGAGCCTCATATTGGCACATGGTTGACCTGGTCTGGATCATACTCTTCCCGATCATTTACGTGATCCAGTAGAACTGAATTTATCGGAGTGGCTGAATGAGCGAACTGACTATCAAGGCAACCAATTCCTGGCTGAGCCTCATCTCCCTGACGCTACTATCACTGGCCATCTCCGAATGGGTAAAGAACCCGGCCGTGATGACCCTGTTGATCGTTTTGGCGGTGATCCTCAAGGGGCGGAGTATTGTCGACATTTTTATGGGGCTCAATACTGCCCCCGTTGTCTGGCGCCGGCTCCTGCTCGGTTATGTCATGGTGGTTCCCGCAATCATCGGTGTCGTTATGGTGTGGCTGTGAATTGCAGGTAGCCCACGGAAATTCCGACCAGTGATGTCATGGCAAAGAAATAACCCGTCACTATCCGGCGAGTGAGCGGCGCAGCGTGCCGCAGGCCCATAAAGTCCCGTATGATCCAGCGTCCCTTGAGAAGAACAACCAGGCAGATGAAAAAGGTTGCCAGAACAGAAGGAGGGCCGGACTCGCCAACCACAACACTGAGTAACGTCAGTCCGACCAGCCCCAGCCATAACAGGTTCGTCCTGTCCGGCTTTATATTACCTGCGTCATGGTTCTGTGGTGTTTGCTGCATGGAATTATCTCAAGACGTAGATTAGAGGAAAAATGAGAATCCAGACCAGGTCAATCATATGCCAATAGCTGGCGGCCCCTTCCAGGCCCTCGTGAGAGTCCGCGGTATAATGGCCCAAAGCGGCCAGCACAGCGGTGCCGAGGATGGTAAAGCTACCGATGACAACGTGAAGGAAGTGATTGAACATCAGATAGTAATAGGTCGCGAAAAAATAATTGGTGCGGGCGGTGATGCCTCTCGCTTCATTCCACTGATATTCCCAGGCCTTGATCAGGCAATAGGTCACGCCGGCAGCCACCGTGCAAAGCAGCCAGATCACGGTCTGGCGTTGTGCGCCCCGCTTGATTGCCTGCACCGCCCGGGCAACACAAAAGCTGCTCGTGAGCAACACAAGGGTATTAAGAAGGCCAGCCAGGGTGTTGAGCTGCGACGGCCCTTCACGGAATTCTCCGGGAAAGTAGAACTTGGCAATCAGAAACGCGAGAAAGAAAAAGGCGAATTCCGTCAGCTCCGCATAAATGAAAATCCATACAGCGATACTTCCCGGCGTGTGACTCTTCCCCTGTATAGCAACAGGGCCGCTGAATAACTCGAGTGCTGTCACTCTACCCACCGTCAGAAGTGCGCATCGACCAGCTGAAGCAGCGATCGCCGGGTTGCCGGTTCATCTGTCAGTGGTTCGATCACGCAATACAGGCAGGCTTTGCGGGCGGGACAGCCACTGCGGAGCATCTGCGCGGCGTAGATCAGTAATCGGGTCGAGACCGCTGCGGTGAGATCGATATCCGTCAGCCGGCGAATATCCGTCGCCAGTTTCACGAGTTGCCCGGCGGTGGCCTCATCAATACCTGCTTCATGGGCAATGATCGAAGCTTCAACCGCAGACTCCGGGTAATCAAAACTCATGGCAACAAACCGTTGCCGGGTGCTGGGTTTCAAACCCTTGACCATATTCTGGTAGGACGGATTGTAGGAGACCACCAGCATAAAATCAGGGTGAGCGGTCAGAGTCTCACCGGTTCGCTCCAGGTGAACCGTTCTGCGGTGATCCGACAGGGAATGTAAAGCAACCGTCGTGTCCTTGCGGGCCTCGATAATTTCATCGAGATAGCAGATCCCTCCTTCGCGGGCCGCCCGTGTTAGCGGGCCATCCTGCCAGTAAGTCCCCTCGGGGCCGATGAGATGTCGCCCCAAGAGATCCGCAGCGGTTAAATCATCGTGACAGGAGACGGTATAGAGAGGGCGGTCCAGCTGCTCTGCCATATGCTCAACAAAACGCGTCTTGCCACAGCCTGTCGGGCCTTTGATCAGCACTGGTAAATGATGCTGGACCGCATATTGAAATATTTCACATTCATCATTCTGAACCTGGTAAAAATTCTGGCTATTCATGATCACCTCAAAATCAGTGCGTTGATACGTTCAAATAAATCCGTGGCAATACTTTTGGGAGCTGAGTGGGATCACTGACTACGGCAAAGCCATCGCGACCAAACAGGTAGGGCAGGTAATCATGGCCGTGCTCATCCACCGTAACGCAGTAGGGTGTTATCCCCAGTTGCTGAGCTTCAATAATCGCCTGCCGGGTATCTTCAATCCCGTAACGCCCTTCGTACTGATCCAGATCGTTGGGCTTGCCGTCGCTGACCAGCAACAGGACACGATGAGTCTGATGCTGCCTTTCGAGAATACGGGCGGATTGTCGTATGGCCGCCCCCATACGGGTATAGAAACCGGGCTTGATTCGGGCAATTCGGCCACGTACCAGGTCGCTGTAGGGCTCACCGAAGTTTTTCATTAACTGGTAGCGGACATGATTGTTGCGCACGGAGGAGAAGCCATAGATGGCAAACTCATCCTGTGTCTGATTCAGACCCTCCGCCAATACCATCAGACTGTCGCGGATTACATCAATCACCCGGCGGTCATCATTAACGTAGCCCTCAGTCGACAGGGACAGATCGGCCAGAATCAGACAGCAGAAATCACGATGGGTCTGACGCCGATCCAGAAAGAAATTCTGTCTTCCGGCATCCCTGAACGGTCTGCTGTAGTCATCAAGCCAGGCATCAAGATCGAGGTCGTGGCCTTGCGGCTGGCCTCGGAGCACGGAGCGCTCGAACCCCAGCAAAGAGAACTGCCGCTTGACGTGCTCACTGGTTTGCCTGAGATGTGTCGGTAAAGTGGCTGGCTCAGGATCGTCGGCCAGAAGGGGCTGTAACAGACAGATATCAGGACGCAACCGATTTTTTCTGTAGTGCCATTCGGGCAGGCGGATACCCGGCCCCAGGCAGAGTTCATCGTTTTCCGCAGCCGGCAAGTCCAGATCAAACTTCACTTTCGCCGCGCCGGCTTTGCGCTGACGTGACACCGTAATCAGGTCGATGTCATTGGCGATCTGCTCAAAATCATCATCGCTGTCCTCATCCTGACAGCGATCCAGATTGATCTGTTCGGTCCAGGTCATGAGACTGTCGGGCAGGAACACCAGCAAGCCATCCGTTTCACGCTCATCATCGATTCGCTGCGCCTGTTTGCGTTGCTGCAGGGTTTGTTGTTCGGACGAGCGCTCTTCCGATTCCGGTCCGGAACCGGCGGTGCTGACCGGAGCGCTGAACAGCGTCGGCGGTTGGGGGTACAACCATAGCCACACTGGAAAACAGTCAAATGCCGATGAGGGCAGATCAGCCAGCCGACCCGGATCTCGCAATGCCTGGGCAATCGCCAGCTCCCTCCGCCGGAGGTCCTCGGGAAGGTGCTCAATTGACGGTCTCAAAGCCATCAGTTCGGCCACCAGTTCCTTATACTGCCTGTTGAGGCCGGGATAAGCCGATGTCAATGCCAGTACCGCCTGCTGATTGTCCCGAAACCAGTTGCTGACCTGTGGCAGGCGGGCGGCCATGGCCACCAGCCAGTAATAGAGCGATGCATTGAGCCGGGAGGACGAGAATACCGCCAGTGATGCCGGCAAACGAACACTTCGGTCATCCTGCCATGGCAGGGCAAAACGCTGATGACTGCCGGCGACACGCTGCATACCCGTTCGCCTGAGCCGGACCTTTCGGGCATCGGCAGGCTCCAGGGTTTTGCCCGGTTCGCCGCCCAGCGCCCGATAATAGAGCGTAAGCTCTGCCTGCAGATCCGTGAGATTGACAGAGGCCCCGGTAAAATCAGAGGCCACCTGCCGGGTAAGCCAGCGATCCCAGATTTTGCCAATAAATTCTTCCATAGTAGCTCCCCGGATATAGGGGCTGCCCCTCGCCCGGACCCGGCCAGAACGGGCGGGTCGCAAGCGGAGGCAGCGAGCCGTTTACCTGATCAGATCACTATGACGTTTGCGGCAGCGCCGCACCGGCTTCAGCGCGAGCGGTCTCCCGGCCAACAAAGAAGCTGGCGAAATAGGCAACCAACCCGAGGGCAAAGATGACACCGAAGCCAAGCCGAACCCAATATATCCCCATCAATTCACCTTGGGTGGCCATGAAGCTGAGCGCCTCGCCCGACTCCGGTATCCGCTGCATTGCGACCTGCCAGGCGCCGGCGGCTGTCAAGGCAAGGGTAATGCCCACCATGCTGATACACATGGCCCAGAAGCCGAACTTTTCCACCTTTTGGGCGGCCAGCGGATTCCCCTGAGGGCGGCCCCGGAGAATTGGCATGGCATAGGAAATAATACACATCACGATCATTGCGTAGGCACCAAAGAACGCCAGGTGGCCATGGGCAGCGGTTAACTGGGTGCCGTGGGTGTAATAGTTGACCGGAGCCAGAGTGTGTAGAAAGCCCCAGACACCGGCACCCAGGAAGGCCATCACGGAACAGCCCAGAGCCCAGGTTACGGCGACCTGGTTGTGGTGCGTGCGGCGACGCTCTTTGACCACCTTGAAAGCAAACAGCACCATCATGAAGAAAGGCACCGGCTCCAGGGCAGAGAACACCGACCCCATCCACAGCCAGTATTCAGGCGCGCCAATCCAGAAGTAATGATGGCCCATTCCGATCAATCCGGAGATCAGAGCCATGGCAATGATCAGATACAGCCATTTTTCAATGTATTCCCGATCGACCCCGGTGACCTTGATCAGTACAAAGGCCAGAATCGCACCCAGAATCAATTCCCACACTCCTTCAACCCAAAGGTGTACCACGAACCACCAGAAGTACTTGTCGAGCGCGAGGTTTTCGGGATTGTAAAAGGAGAACAGGTAAAAAACCGCCAGACCGACCAGGCCAGTGATCAGCACCATGTTTATAACGGTTTTCCGCCCTTTGAGAATGGTCATTCCGATATTAAAAACGAAAGCGAGGCAGACAATAACAATACCAATCTTGGTGATGGTGGGCTGTTCCAGGAACTCCCGGCCCATGGTTGGCCACAGGTGATTCTTGGTGATTCTCGCCAGTTCCGCGTAGGGAACAAGTAGATAGCCGAGAACAGTTGCAACACTGGCCGCGGCAAAAACCCAGAAGGTGATTCTGGCCAGTCGGGGGCTGAACAGCTCGGTTTCGGACTCCTCTGGAACCAGATAGTAACTGGCACCCATGAAGCCGAACAGTATCCAGATAATCAGGAGATTTACGTGCACCATCCGTGCAACGTTGAACGGGATGGCGGGGAATCCGATATCGCCATTGATGTACTGGATGCCCATCAGAAGACCAAAGGCAATCTGCCCGGCAAACAGTATCAGCGCAAAAATAAAATAGGGTTTTGCAACCTGTTGGGAAGTGTACTTCATCATTGTCTTCCTGCCTCAACCTTCAACATTGGGTGGCCAGTCGTTGTCATCGACCCTGGACGTCCAGATCAGGAACTCCGCCAGGGCATCAACTTCTTCCTGAGTGAGATTGAACTGGGGCATTTTGCGCCGGCGGGGGTTATCCATGGGCTGCGCCGCAAGCCAGGACTGCATATAGCCCTTAAAGGCTTCTTCATTCCCCATACCTCTTCGATCAAAGACGTTTGCCAACTCCGGCGCATAGTACGCGCCCTCGCCCATCAGGCTGTGGCACCCGATACAGTTGTTGGTTTCCCACAACTCCTTGCCATGGGCTACTTCAGGGGTAATGTTCTCACTGCGGCTTCGCTCCGGGAGTTGCCGTACGGTATCAACGGTCAAACCCAGGAGGAGCAACAGAAAGAAAAAGCTACCGCCGTAGTAGATGTTCCTGGCCATACCTTTGGTAAATTTCTCAGCCATAGCTGACTCCTGTTATGCATTGGTCGTTCAAACTGCAACCCATATAAGCAATTGGCGCGCCAACGATATAAATCATTGATTTAAAATGTCTTTTTTATGGATTCAGAAAGCTCGTGGTAGGAAGGACAACGCCGGACTCAGGTTGAGTTGATAGCGAGTGTCAGAGTGACACCGGGTATTCCGGCAATCGCCCCGAATACACCCTTTTTCACTGAAAAACAGGTGGTTGAGGATCTGGCCCCGGAATTGCTTTGGTATTGCGACAGTTAAAAACGCAGCAGTCCAGACACCCGGGACAATGAGGAGTACCCCATGACCGTCGATTTCAATGCGGATCTTCTGGTGAAATATGACACCCACGGCCCGCGTTATACCTCGTACCCAACTGCCGTGGAGTTTTCGGGCGGTTTTGGTGAAGCGGAATACCGGCGTGAGCTTGAGCAGAGCAACCAGGCGAAGACGCCCCTGTCGCTCTATTTTCACATTCCCTTCTGCCAATCCCTCTGTTTCTACTGCGCCTGCGCAAAGATTATTACCCACAAGCAAGAGCGCAGCGTTCCCTATCTTGAGCGCATTCACACCGAGATTGCCCGGCAGGCGGAGCTTGTCGATCCGAATCGCGAAGTCAGTCAGCTCCATTTCGGAGGGGGTACGCCCACCTTTCTACATGATGAACAACTCTCGGCGCTGTTGCGGGAAATCCATAGGAATTTCACCCTGGCGCCTCCAGAGTCCCGCGAGTTCTCGATTGAGATCGACCCGAGGGCGGTACGCAAAACCACGATCCCGTTACTGCACGAGCTGGGTTTTAACCGCATCAGTCTGGGTGTGCAGGATTTTGACCCGAGAGTTCAGAGGGCGGTGAACCGTATTCAGTCGGTCGAACAGACGTTCGCGGTAATCGACGCAGCCCGCGCCGCGGGCTACCGGTCAACCAATGTGGATTTGATCTATGGCTTGCCACACCAGACGGTCGAGAGCTTCAGTACCACTCTGGATACCGTGCTTTCGAAAAGGCCGGAGCGTCTGGCCATCTATAACTATGCGCATATGCCCGACAAGGTCAAAGCCCAGAAACTTATCAATGATGATGACCTTCCATCGCCGGAAACCAAGCTGGCCATCCTGGAGATGACCGTTGAGCGCCTGCAGGGGGCCGGTTATGTCTATCTTGGCATGGACCACTTTGCACTGCCTGACGACGAGTTGACCCTGGCCAAACACAATGGCCAGCTGCAAAGGAATTTCCAGGGCTATTCCACCTACGCCGACACGGATCTGATCGGAATCGGCATGACCTCCATCGGTAAAACGAATCACAGTTTCAGTCAGAACATGCGACAGGAGGATGATTATTTTGCCGCCATCGACAGTGGCTCTCTGGCTATCGCCCGAGGCTATCAGCTGTCTTTTGACGACCGGATCCGGCGTGATGTGATTCAGTCGTTAATGTGTCAGAACGAGGTGGTTTACGAGACAATCAGCGCCCGTTATGGCATCGATTTCTTCGATTATTTTTACCGGGAGATGCGACAGCTTGCCGGGATGGCCATGGATAACCTCGTTATTATCAACGCTCAGCGGGTCGCCGTCACACCGACCGGGCAATTACTGCTACGGAACATTGCCATGGTTTTCGATGCCTACCTCCACCCAACCGAAAGCAAGCATCAGTTTTCCAAGGTTATCTGATCCATAAAGGGTTTCTTCAGGGGCTGCTGGTCACGCTTTTGAGACCAAGGCGCTTGGCCATTCGGTGCAGGTTGCCCCGATCCATGCCCAGGGATTTTGCAGCCTGTGACCAGTTCTGGTTGTTTGCGGCCAACCGCTCCGAAATGAGATTTCTCTGAAAGTCCGCCAGCGCATCGTTCATGGCGGTATCCGAAGAGCCTTTCGGTTCCGGAGAGGTGTCTGGCGCGAAATCCCGGGTAGGCCGTAAAGTTAGCGGTTGAACCTGGCCACCATCGATAAGGTCACAATGTCGGGATTCAATAGTGGCTATGCCCCGCTGCTGCTCCGACCTCGCCCTGAGTGATGCCCGGCTGATGACATGCTCCAGTTCGCGGACGTTACCCGGCCAGGAATAGGCGGCCATCTGGCTCAGCGCCTCCGGAGCGATACGGAGGCTCTTCAAACCGAGCTTGAGCCTCATTTTTTCGGCAAAGTAACCGGCCAGTAGCGAAATATCTCCGTGGCGGTGCCGCAGCGGGGGCACCTCCACCGGAAAAACACTGAGTCGATGGTAGAGGTCGCGACGGAAATGACCGTTTTCAACATCCTCTTTCAGGTCCCGGTTCGTAGCCGCCAGTATGCGAACGTCCACACGCCGGGTTTTATCCGCCCCCACCCTCTGAACCTCACCGTTTTGCAAAACCCTCAACATTTTGGCCTGCAACAGCGGAGACAGCTCACCAATTTCATCCAGGAACAGGGTGCCGCCGTCTGCCAGCTCAAACTTGCCGTCCCGATCCGAGGTGGCGCCGGTGAACGAGCCTTTGGTATGGCCAAAGAGCTCGCTTTCAGCAAGAGACTCCGGCAGCGCCGCGCAGTTGATATGAACCAGCGGCTGGTCCACCCGTGACGACAACAGGTGAATGGTTCGCGCCACTAGCTCTTTGCCGACACCCGTCTCCCCACCAATCAGGACAGACAGATCCGACGCGGCTACCAGTTCGAGCTCTTTGTTGAGGTACTGCATTTCAGCGCTTCTTCCGATGAGTTCGCCACCATCCCGTTTCAGCGCCTCGCTAACCAGTTCTTGCGCGAGCAGGTTCTTGTGCCTGGCCTGCTGCTCGAGCCATTCGATCAGCAGAGCCGAGCGCATGGCAGCCGCCGCCAGAGCAGAAAATGCCGACATGGTCTGATCATCGACACCATCGAACATGCCCGGCGTCAAGCCATCCAGTGTCAGAATGCCGAGCAGCTGTTGATCAACATAAAGGGCACAACCCATGCAAGCGTGAACCTCCAGGTTGCCTTCGTGCCCCAACACCAGTCCGTCATAGGGGTCAGGCAGATCGGAATCGGCGGGAAAGCGCACCGGTTGCGCCGATGCGATTATCTGCTGGAAGCGCGGGTGCTGGCGAGGATCAAACCGCCGCCCCAGAGTGTCGGTCGACAGACCGTCTATCGCTACCGGCACCAGGAGCTCATTCTCATACTTCAGCAGCACGGAGGCATCACAGGGCAGAACCCGGCGAACCGCGCCCAGCAGCCGCTGGTAACGATCCTGCGCTGACAGATCTTTGGTCAGATCGACAGCGATATCCAGCAATGCATCAATCATTTTCACCCTCCAGATTTAAACCCCTGACGATGCTCCGAGAAAACAGGAACAATTCTTGACACCCATTAAAATGTATTCTATATATATCTTAAAGCAAGAGAGGAGGATCAGCAATGAACTATCAGGACATTCTCGGCAACTGCAGTGAAACCACCGTCGGCCAGTTGGTTAGCCGATGCCCCCATACACTGGATGTATTCAGAAAGTACGTGCCGGAAATCGAGGCCCACCGCCTGACAACCGTCGACATCGTCGCCTCCCTTGCCGATGTCGAGCCGAAGCGGTTGTGTCAGGAACTGTTTGATACGGTGATGGAACAGACACCGATTGAGGAACTGGATACAGATGTGCTGCTGGAGCTCATATCAAAAAGCTACGATGCCCGGCACACAGAAAAACTGCCAGAAATTCACCGGCTCGCCCGCAAGATTGAAGCGGTACACCGGGCAAACCCCGACGTCCCCAAAGGCATCACACTGGCCGTCAAAAAGCTGGAACACATGCTCAGCGACCACATTGAGCGGGAAAACGCCTATGTGCTGAAGCGGATGGAGCATGACCAGCCTCCCCGGCCGGACACCCCGATCGCTCAAATGAACGAAGAGCACTCCCTTATCAAACGGCAACTGAACAAACTACGCCAGATGACCCGGAACTACCGGGCTCCGGATTCAGCCTGTCGGTCCTGGGAACGATTTTATCGGGAGCTGAAAGCGCTGGATTTCCGGTTGTCTGAGCAGATCTACCTGGAAAAGGAGGTGTTATTCCCGAGATTCCAGTTCTGATGATGGAGTTATAGGTCGTGAGCTCCCGGATTTTGCCGGGGGCTACGACCGATGCACCCGCACCCGAACCGAATCCTCACCATTTTCAACCAGTGTACGAGCCTCGCCGGCGCGCATTGCTGACAGCAGCCTGTCGCTGCGGGTTGTCTCGCGCCGGCTTCGGTAGCGGGCAAAGAGGGCGGCGCCTTGCATGCGATCAGGCTTTCCCTGGTGACTCTTCTCTACGTTTTTTGCGGTCCCGCTTGATCTGGTTGGATTTGCATTCGTTGCTTACGAGATCCAGCCACCTCAGGTGCTGACCCCAGATCGGGTCTTTCGTTTGCTCGGGCTTGCTGCTAGTCATTGTTACCTCTCCATGCACCGGGGAAATGAGAACAGTTCTTGACACCAATTAAAATGTATTCTATATATATCTTAGACAAAAAACGGGAGATCAGCAATGAACAATCAACAAGCATCGATTGAAGAGCTGGATATAGACGTGCTGCTCGAGCTCATATTAAGGGGCTGCTTCACCTGATCCCGGGCATGCTGTTCCAGGATTTCAGCTTCAGGTTCCAAGCGGAGGAACGGATCATGGCATTCAAACAACTGAAAGACCTTATTGAATGGATAACCGAATACCACGAGATACTGGAAGAACAGTATCAAACTCTGGCTGGCAGTCAGAAAGATGAGCGCATGCAGATGGCTCTCAGCTTCCTGGCCAGCCGTGAGCATCATCTGGCGGAAATGATGGAGGATTTTCTCCAGGATGCGGATGACGATCTGATGGACAGCTGGCTGGTGGATTCACAGGAGTTCGATCTCCGAAAGATTCCGTCCCACATACCGGAATGTACTGGCTGCGCGGACATACACGATGTGCACAAGAATATCCTGCAGGCCCATAAGACCCTGACTGACATGTACGAGTTGCGGTCACAACTGGCCCAGAATACCCGGGAGGCAGATCTCTTCCGGGAGCTGGCCGCCAACCAGCAGGCCGAGGCGCGCCTGCAATCCAGAGACATTGGCCGACTCGAGATGTATTAATGGGGCACCATCAACGTTCACCTTCTGCATGAAACCCCGGTCAGGCCGGGGTTTCATGTTTCTGCAGGTGCTCCCGATACACCCGGATGGAGGTCAGCAGGCTTTCCCGATAGGCGGCACCGTACTGATTGCCACCGGAATCCGATTCCCGAATGGCAGCCTCATACTGGGCAATACCCTGCCGGGCAAAGACTAAAGCCGCTCTCATACCATCACGGTTTTCGACAAAAGCCAGCCTTTCCCATTCCTGACTCTCCGGCATATCCATCCGTCACCTCCATGGTTACTTCACCGCTTCATGCATCATAACCGGTGTACGCTCGGCTTCAACCACCCCGGTGCGCACCAGAAAATCACCAAAGTACTCCGCAGCCTGGCGCTGCTCCCGGTAGGCACGGAATAGCGGCCGTAATTCGGTCAGAACCGTGTCAACATCAATGTTTTCGCGGTACAGCCGGTTCATCCGCTGGCCCGCAAAGTCCGCCCCCAGATACAGATTGTATTTGCCAATGGCCTTGCCGGTGAGCGCAATCTCGCCCAGATAGGGCCGGGCACAGCCGTTGGGGCAGCCCGTGATCCGGATGTTAATGGCATCGGATTCCAGTCCCTCATCGGCCATCAGCCGTTCAATCTGGTCAATAAACCCGGGCAGAAAACGCTCGGATTCGGCCATGGCCAGGCCGCAGGTCGGGAAGGCGACACAAGCCATGGAATGCTGGCGCAGGAGTGTACTGCGATTGCCGGCGTCCAGGCCGTATTCCTCCACCAGCGCATCAATGGCGGGTCGCTGCTCGGCGGCGACCCCGGCAATCACCAGATTCTGATTGCAGGTAATCCGGAAACTGCCTGGGTGAAGCTCGGCAATCTTACGCAGCCCTGTGCGTATCTGGCCGCCCTCTTCTGTATCAGCCACCCGGCCCGTGGGAATCAGCAGAGTCAGGTGTTGCAGGCCATCTTCGCCCTCTACCCAACCGAAACGATCACCATTACTGGTCAGGCTGAAACTTCGGGGCTTCCCGAGTGCCTCGCCGTGGTATTCCTGGAATTTTTCCCGGAACCAGTCCATGCCATGGTCATCAATGGTGTACTTGAAGCGCGCATGGGCTCGGTTGGTGCGATCCCCGAAATCCCGCTGGATGGCACAGATGGCCTGGCAGGCATCCACGATTCGGTCTTTCGGCACATACCCGGCCATGGTCGCCAGCCGGGGGTAAGTGGCCGGATCGCCATAGGTCAGCCCCATGCCGCCGCCAACCACCACGTTAAAGCCCTGTATCCGGTTGTCCTCGACGATGGTGATCAGGCCGATGTCGTTGGCAAACACATCGCAGTCGTTCTCCGGCGGAACAGCCAGCGCAATCTTGAATTTCCGGGGCAGGTATTTGTAGCCGTAGAACGGCTCCTCCTCTTCCCCCAGGGCCGCGACCCGCTCCTCTCCCAACCAGACTTCACCATAGGCACCGGAGCGCCAGCGCAGACGGTCACTGATGACCAGGGACAGCTCGTGAATTTCCCGGTGCAGGTGCGACAGCTGCGGGTTGACGTTGCTGATCACGTTGCGATTGACATCCCCGCAGGCACCCCGGGTATCCAACCCCAGGGCGTTGACCATCCTCATGAAGGTCTGCATGTTTTCCTTGAACACACCGTGGAACTGGAACGTCTGGCGAGTGGTCAGGCGCAGTGTGGAATTGGCGCACTCATCGGCAATCCTGTCCAGCCCCAGCCACTGCTGGCTGGTCAGGACCCCGCCGGGCAGGCGCAGGCGTACCATGAACTGGTATAAAGGCTCCAGCTTCTGGCGACGGCGCTCGTCCCGCAGGTCCCGGTCGTCCTGCTGGTAGCTGCCGTGGAACTTGGTCAGTTTGGTGTCATCCTCCGGCAAAGCCCCGGTAGCCCGGTCTTTCAGGCCTTCCAGGATAGTGCCCCGGAGGTAATCACTTTCGCGCTTGATAATCTCGGCTTCTGGCAGTTTCTCGCTCATCAGTACACATCCCGCTGGTAACGTTTATCCCGATTGAGTTGGCGCAGGTAATCTTCAGCTTGCTCCGCAGTTTTGCCGCCCTGCTCACAGACAATGTCGAGCAGTGCCTGATGCACATCCGGCGCCATGCGTTCGGCATCGCCGCAGACATACAGGCTGGCACCGCGCTCAAGCCAGGCCCAGACTTCCGCCCCTTGCTCCCGCAGACAATGCTGAACATAACGTTTCTCTTGCTGATCCCTTGAGAAGGCCACATCCAGCCGGGTCAGCAGGCCATTCCGGCGCCACTTCAGCCACTCACTCTGGTACAGGAAGTCGCAGCGGAAGCGACGGTCGCCAAAAATCAGCCAGTTGTCACCCGTCGCCTCCCGCTCGTCCCGCTCCTGCATGAACGCCCGAAAGGGTGCCACTCCGGTACCGGGGCCGATCATGACAACCGATGCTTCGTTGTTGTCCGGCAGTGCAAAGTTCTTGTTCGGGTCGATGTAAACGGGCACGGTAGCGCCCTCTTCCAGCCGGTCGGCCAACCAGGTTGAGGCTACGCCTTCGCGATCCCGGTCGTGGCTCTGGTAACGCACAGCGGCTACAGTAATGTGGACGTCGTCTTCCTCGGCGGCCTGGCTGGAACTAATAGAGTACAGCCGCGGTGGCAGTTTTCGCAGCAGATTTACCAATTGCTGTGGCTCCAGTGACGGCACCGGCCAGCGTTGAACCAGATCGAGAAGATCCCGGCCTTCCGTCCAGCTCCGCAGTTCGCCAGCATTGCCCGCCAGGACACTCAGCTCCTCCTGCCCCGCCAGTTCTGCCCACTGTTTTATTAGTGGCGGGGTCAGCAGCGTGATCTCGCGATGCCGGACCAGGGCCTCGCCCAGAGTGCCCGCCTCGCCATTGATATCCACGGGCACATCACTGTCGAACGCCAGCGCCGACAACAGCTGTGACACCAGTCCAGGGCTGTTTTCCGGGCACACCGCCAAGGCATCGCCCGGCTTGTATTGCAGCCCGGAATCTTCCAGGGACAGCTCAATATGTCGCACTTCCTTGTCAGAACCCCGGCCGTTCAACAGCTGGTTTGTCAGGATCGTCGCCTGAAACGGGTTTTTGCGACCATAGGGTGATGCTGGCGCCGCAACCCCCGCCGTTGCATCGCCGGCTACCGGCTGGGAAGCGCCGGCCTCGGATGCCACGGCCTCAAGCACCCGTTCAATCCACTGTTCTGCCAGGTCTTCATAGTCCACATCACAATCAACCCGCTCGGCCAGACTGGAGGCACCCAGCTCTGTCAGACGCTGATCAAAATCCTTGCCGGTCTGGCAGAAATGCTGGTAACTGGAGTCCCCGAGCCCCAGCACGCTATAGCGCAACTGGCCCAGTTTCGGGGCCTTCTTGCCCATCAGGAATTCGTGGAAGTCCAGTGCGTTGTCGGGGGGATCGCCCTCGCCCTGGGTTGATGTCACCAGCGCCAGGAACTGTGCCTGCTTGAGCTGCTTCGGCTTGTAGTCCGCGAGGTCGCACACTCTGGCGGCTACGCCCTTCTCCGTAGCGCGGGCGGTCAGTTGTTCGGCAACACCCTCGGCATTGCCAGTCTGGGAACCGAACACTATGGTCAGCTCGCTCTCATTCGGGACAGATGCCTGACCAACGGAGGGTGCCGGTGCTGCCATGTCAGACGTGGCACAAACGCCCGCGAGATACCCGGCAAGCCAATGCAACTGATCAGGGCCGAGCTCTGCGAGTAACTGGCCGAGACGTTGCTTTTGCTCCGCAGACAGCGGAGATGATGAGAGATTGCTTGTCATGAAACGCCACCGCAACACAGTGTGAATGGCCTCTCCGGAAAACTAACCGGGTGGGGCTGAAAATATCACGGACACTCTAGGAAGCAATCACGACACCCATAAATCAGATTATTTTCATTTACGTTATTTGTTTTATCGATTTAAAACTTAACAAACTGATTTAAAAGATGTTTATGGATATGCAAAAACAACAGACAGCAGATGACCTCAATCATTTCATGTTTTTTGGTTTTAGCTCTAACATTCATTTCAAACTTTTTATTCTATCAAGTGACATTTGCAGGAGCAGGAACATGACCAAACCGGAAACCACCCAACATCACACTATTGTCGTTATCGGCGCCGGGGCTGCCGGCACCAGCGTTGCTGCGTCCCTCCTGCGACAGCGCCCGGCGCTTGACGTTGCTATCATTGAACCCAATGACATTCATTACTACCAACCCGCCTTCACATTGGTGGGCGGAGGCGCCTACTCCCTTGCCAAGACAGCCAGGCCTCAGGCAGAAACCCTGCCGGCCAATGCCCGCTGGGTGCGGACAGCCGTCAATGAACTTCAGCCAGGCACCAATACCGTGTCTCTCTCGGATGGCCGTCAATTGGCCTACGATATCCTGGTGGTCACGCCAGGGCTCAAGCTGGACTGGGATGGTGTGAAAGGTCTTCGGAACACCTTGGGACGCAACGGCGTATGCAGCAACTATGAGCCATCAGTGGCGGAATACACTTGGCACTGCCTGAAAACATTCAAGGGTGGTAAGGCTCTGTTCACGCAACCGCCGGCGCCCATCAAGTGCGCTGGTGCGCCTCAAAAAATCGCCTATCTTGCGGCAGACCATTTGCGCGGGAAAGGCCTTGCCGGAAACAGCGAACTGAAGTTCTACGCTGCCGGTGGTGCCCTGTTCAGTGTTCCTGATTTTGTGCCACCACTGACCCAGGTGGCCAAGCGACACAATGTTGGTTTGCTGATGAATCACAACCTGATTGCCGTGGACGGAGACAATAAGGTTGCCACCTTCCGCTTTACCAACAGTGACGGCGAAACCAGCGAAGTGAAAGAAACCTTCGATTTTCTGCATGTCACGCCGCCACAATGCGCTCCGGATTTTATCCAGAACAGCCCTCTGGCCAACGAAGGTGGCTGGGTAGATGTGGACCAGCACTCCATGCAGCATGTCCGCTACGACAACGTGTTCAGCCTGGGGGACGCCAGTTCGCTACCAACGTCTAAAACTGCAGCGGCTATTCGCAAGCAATCACCGGTGGCCGCCGCCAACATACTTGCCAGGCTGTCGGGTAACAGTCTCGACGCCAGCTATGATGGCTACACCTCCTGCCCCGTAGTTACCGGTTACGGCAAGGTTATGCTGGCAGAGTTTATCTATGGCGGTAAGGTGACCCCTACACTGCCCCTGAGCCCGTTCAAGGAATCCCGATTCTATTGGCACGTGAAAAAACGTGCTCTGCCACCCTTCTACTTTGATTACATGCTCAAAGGCAAAGAACGGGATATCGCTCATAAGCCACTGAAATAAGGCGTTTGCAGGTTGGCTCTCGCGGCCTTCTATCCCATCGAATCTCCACCATCTGCTAAGCTGATACTAAACCCATACAGAGAATGAATGAAATTCCAGGAGGGTAGCAGAATGTCCACCTTTACCGTTCGCCTGTATCGTTACAACCCGGAACAGGGCAACGCCCCCTACAGTCAGGACGTCGAAGTTGACGGTGAATTTCGTAACCGCATGGTTCTCGATGTCCTGGAACACCTGAAAACCCGCGACGTTACACTCACCTTCCGCCGCTCCTGCAGGGAAGGTGTGTGTGGTTCGGACGGGCTCAGCATCAACGGGCGCAATGGCCTGGGCTGTATAACCCGGGTAGAAGATGCCCTGGGGAAGAAGGATATTCTGGAGATCCGGCCGTTGCCGGGTATGCCGGTTATTCGGGATCTGGTGGTAGACCAGTCACTGTTTTTCAAACAGTATGCCCGGGTGCAACCGTGGCTGATTAATGATCGCCCTGCTCCCGCCATTGAACGTCTTCAAAGCCCGGAAGACAGAGCCAAGCTGGACGGACTCTACGAGTGCATTTTATGTGCCTGCTGCACTTCAGCGTGTCCCTCATGGTGGTGGAATCCAGAGAAGTACATTGGCCCCTCCGGCCTACTCCAGGCTTATCGGTTCCTGATTGATTCACGAGATACCGCTACGAGTGAACGGTTGGCCAAACTCGAAGATCCGTTCAGTGTTTTTCGCTGCCGCGGCATTGGCAACTGCACGGCCTACTGCCCGAAGGGGCTCAATCCCATGAAGGTCATCGGTCACATCAAAACCATGTTGCTGCGAGAACAGACCTGATTAACCATGACCACTGACAACCAAAAAGCGCAGTCGACGCGGATTATCCATAACCGCCGCCACCAGGATGCCTTTGGCAGCCCGTATTCGCCAATCTATAACAGCACTACCTATCAATTCCCGGATACCGAAGCCCAACTGGACGTTATCGAAGGACGAAAGCCGGGGTACCTCTACACCCGGTGGGGCACCAATCCAACGATTCAGGAGCTGGAACAGGGGCTTGCATCCCTGGAACAGGCTGAGGCAGGGTTGGCCTTTGCCTCGGGGATGGCGGCGATTTCCGCCACCATCCTGGCCCATGGCCAACAGGGAGTGGTGTGTATTGGTGATATCTACGGCGGCACTCAGGAGCTGCTGGCCAATCATTGCCGGCCACTCGGCATCCCGGTCGCCTTTCTCCTTCAGGCCAATGCAGAAGATATCGAGGCGTCGCTGACCAGGCCTGGCATGCTGGTGTTCTGCGAAACCCCGGCCAACCCCACCCTCGCCATCATCAGCCTCCGGGAAATAGCCGGAATTGCACATAAAAAAGGAGCGCTACTGGCGGTAGACAACACCTTCGCCTCTCCGATTAACCAGAGGCCTCTGGCCCTGGGTGCAGACCTCGTGTTGCACAGTGCGACCAAGTACCTGGGTGGCCATAGCGACCTGACTGCCGGAGCCCTGATGTCATCGGCGCCATTATGCGAAACCGTTGCAGCCTGGCGCAAAAATCTTGGCCAGCTGCTCTCACCAGAGACCGCAGCCCTACTCTCCCGAAGTCTACGCACCCTGCCCGTGAGGATGCGGCTACACAATGAAAACGCCATGGCCGTAGCACAGGCCATGGACGGGTATCCCGGTGTTGCCCGGGTTCTTTATCCCGGCCTGCCGTCGTTCCCGGGGCATCGTCTCGCCAGTGAACAAATGAGCGGCTTCGGGGGAATGATGACCATCGAGATCTCCGGCGGACGGCAGACCGCAGCTGCCGTTGCCGACAACTTGGGGGTTTTCCTGCTGGCAACCAGCCTCGGCGGTGTGGAAAGCCTGGTCAGTCAACCATCTGCCACGAGCCACCATGCCATTGGTCGGGAAGAGCGGGAAAAACGAGGGATCAGCGACGGCATGCTCAGGTTATCCATAGGCCTTGAGGATCCGGAAGATTTGATTGCGGATTTGAGGCAGGCGATAGAACACACGCCCTATCGAAAGGTATCGAGCCCTATTTCTCTCAACAGGCAATGAGCCAGTTTTAGTCAGCCGGACGCGATCGATGAAATACTGCGCATTGATGCGCCCCTGATATCTAACCGCCGGATTACCACCCGGGATGTGGAAGTTGGCGGAAGACCTATTCCCAAAGGGGAGAAAATCACCATTCTGTGGGCGTCCGCCAACCGGGACGAGAAGGTTTTCGGCGACCCCGATGCGTTTTGCCCACATAAGAACCGTGACCATAATCTGCTTTATGGCGCCGGCGTTCACGTTTGCCCGGGGGCACCTTTGGCCAGGATGGAGCTCAGGGTCCTGATGGAGGAATTTCTTTCCGCTGTCGACACTCTGAAACCGGCGCCCGAGGATCAGCCTGAACGGGCGGTTTTCCCGACTGGCGGCTTCAGTTACCTGCCAATGACCATTAGTAAGCTATAAAGAGACCAGCCGCCTCAACCGACTCATCACATCCAGGTTGTTGGCTTCCATGGCCTCCAGTGCGCTCAGAGCATCTTCGCGGCGACTATCGTGGTGCGCCTTTACGGCTTCAATAGCATACACGTGCACCAACCGGTGAGGTTCCTCAATCGCCTTGAAATCCACGCGGCCGGCGTACTGTTGGTTACCGTCGCCCCGGTAGTACCACTGGCCGAGCCGGCATTCGGTTTCTGATGGCAGGGTGTCCGCGGTTCGGTCGGACAACCCGGCGAGGATCTGATACACCGTGAGTTTGATTTCCAGCTCTTCCAGGTTGGCAAGTTCAATTTCCGCCAGCAGGGCCGCGTTGCCCAGGGCTGTGGATGAGTTGCCTGCAAGATCGATCAACGACATCAAACGGTTTCGGGCGGCTCCGGCTTCTTCGGCAAGCTTTTGCATCTCTTCACTGCTGGCCTTGCTGGCTCCGGAAACTGCGGACGTCTGACTGCGGATTCGACCGATGGCTTCGTCGATTTCCCGGGTAGCGTCACCGGCCCGGAACGCAAGATTGCGAACTTCCGTCGCCACCACGCTGAATCCCCGGCCATGCTCGCCGGCTCGGGCGGCTTCGATACTGGCGTTCAGGGCAAGGAGCGAGGTCTGGTCAGAGACCCCGTCAATCACATCGACCAGCGACGTGATGCTTCCGGTTTCTGCCTCGAGCACTTCCATCTGCCCCGCTGAATTTACGACCCTCTCGCGGGCGCCGTCCAGACGCTGAACCAGCGTTGCCATACCGTCACGCACCTGACCGGATTCATCGCGGGTTCTCAGGGCTTCACTGCGGCGCGAGCCGAGTAGGTCCGACAAATTGCTGAAGGATCCCTTGAGCTCGGTCAGTGACGAGCCAAATTGGCCAAGCCCGGCCATTAATCGTCGGCTGAGATGAAGTTCCGCCCGGCTCTGTTCCAGGGCAAGATGCTTCTCTTCCAGTCCCACCTCCAGGCCTCTTTTCTGTTCACTGACCTCAGCAAACGCCGCCTTCAACGCCGACAACTCCGATTCCAGCGCCTCTGCACGCTTTGTGAACGGCCAAAAGCTCATACTTTACTCCGGCTTACCATTTTGATTTATATTATATACATGTTTTGAAATGGAGCTGTAGGGTTTTGTAACAACAGGCACACCTCCGGGCGAACGCAGCCAGTGGGCTCGAAAGCTCAGATCCGGTTGTTCAGAACAAAATCCCGAATTGCCACCGCATTGTTGTGCTCGGTATCCTTCGCAGCAAACACGAGCGTTATGCGGTCATGTTCCTCAAGCAGCTTTTTAAGTGCCTCGAGATCCTCGCTGGTGTCCCCTGATGTCAACTCTTCAAGGTACCGCTCCCGGAACTCCGGCCATTTATCGGGATCGTGACCGAACCACTTCCGCAGTGCGGTGGACGGCGCCAGACCCTTCAGCCAGTGGGCTACGTCTGCATCTTCTTTGGCCACCCCGCGGGGCCAGATCCGATCGACCAGCACTCGTGGGCCATCTGAGCGTGCGGGTTCTTCATAGGCGCGTTTCAGTCTGATATCCATGAGTTCTCACCTCTTTAACAGGCGGCCAGTTTTCATGAACCGGGCGGAAAATTAACCAGCAGATTTGTAACATTAAAGGACTCCATGGCGATCCACGCCACAAATGCCCCATAGATCAGTAACAGGCTCCAGGATTCTGCCCGGCTCACGATCATATGGGTGCGCATCATCAGAAACAGGACCACCGTCGCGAGGGTAAGCACCGCCATCATCGGAGCCGCCACCGAGTAGTTGATGACCGCCGTGCCCGCAATCAGAACGCCAATGGGAATGCAGCAGAGCAAATCGAAGATGTTGCTGCCCAGCACGTTCGCAGTGCTGGTAATGCCCTTGCCATTGCGGGCCGCCCGCACGGAAACAAAGGCATCGGGAATCGAGGTGCCAGCGGCCACAATCGTGATACCCCACAGGAAGCTGGGCGTGCCCAGAATATCGCCAAAATTGACCGCAGCCCGGACCAGCCCCTCGACGCCCACGAGGATCAGCGCCAGCCCCACCGCCAGCTTCCCCCACTCTCGTCCCGGCTGGATATGGGAGACATCGGCATCGGACTCATAGTCCATGGTGTCCTGGTACTGAACAAATATGTACACCACATAAAGCACCAGTGGCAGGAATGCCAGACCACGGCTCAGCTCGCCCCGCAGTTCGCCATCGGCGGATTCAACCGGGTTGTAGATGACCGCGAACGAGAAAGTCAGCAGCAGGGTTGCCACCGCAATCATGTAGAACTGGGCTTCCTTGTAGACAAGGTCGCGGTTGGTGGTCAGCTGATCCTTTGCGACCAGACCACTGAGGGCAGGAATAACCATGATGTTGAACAGGGCGGAGCCGACAATGGCCGCCACCCCCAGCTCAAACGCCCCATGAACCAGGGTAGAGACAACCACGGTCGCCAGCTCCGGAAAGCTTGAACCAATCGCAACAACAATTGCACCCTGGACGATCTCGGGCAGACGGTAATACACCGACAATCGTTCACTGGCGGCTTCCAGAAAGCCGCTGCCTTTCCAGACCACCGCGGTACCGACGACGGCAACGGCCGCCCACATCAGAAGCAGAAGGATATGGTCCCCTTGACATTCTACAAACGTATTCTCCTGTCATGCGGCTGCAGCGCCTGGTTTTCAACCAACCGGCAGCGGATTAATCAACAGGTTCAATTAACATATCTCAACAGGCCTGCTGCCCAACAGTGATAACCTGAACGACGATCACCATTCACTGAGAGAAGGTTATCACCATGACAAAAACGAGCGGATCGCTTCTGAGCATACTCATTCTGAGCCTTACCGTGTCATTCGCTGCCACAGCCGCAGAACCGGTCACTCCCAAGCTGACCGAGAAGCTGGATCGTCTGTTGCGGGAAGAGATGCGGTCCATTCAGACGGCGATGGGACAGATTCATTCGGCCATCGTTATGGGTCAGCACGACAAGGTGGCGGAGCAGGCCCGAAATATATACAACAGTTTTATCCTGGAGCAGTCACTTACCGAACAGGATCGCAAAGACCTGATGTCGGCCGTACCAAAAGGCTTCATCAATCTGGACAAGGAGTTTCATAAACTCGCAGAATCGCTTGAAAAGGCCGGCAAGAAAAACGATACGGAGAAGCAACTCAAGCTATTTGGAAAAATGACAAACAACTGCGTCCAGTGCCACAGCACCTATGTGTCTGACCGCTTCCCAGACGTCAAACCCGTTCGGGACTGATCGGTTTTAACCGATCAGATCCATCCCCGGCCTGCCATACCAGTACCCGTTGCAAGGTGGTGCCTCCACCAGCTGCAGCGGGTCGGTGGCCGGCACTTCTCCACGGCGTACCTGATCAAAGCGTTTTACCACTTCCTCCATGCCCTGATGTTCCGGGCTCAGGCGAACCGTATTCACGCCCATCCGCTCCATTTTCGGCAGCTCCCGCATCAGGTCGTAGCGGGAACCCGAGAGCGTGGAAATGCCGTTCAGGCGGAACAGCTCCTGGCTTTCCCGGGAGCGCAGCTCCATGCCGTCCGGATGCTCCAGACAACGGAACTCGCAGTTGTCCTTGGGCAGGTTGTAGTGGCGGGCGGTAAAACAGCGGGATGACCAGGCCAGGGGCAGAAAGCCCCAGGAAAATACTTCAGCAGGCAGATCCAGACCCTCCTGTTTCAGGCCGGTGATCAGCTGCTCCAGGGTCTCCTTGCCCAGCTCCACCGGCAGGTTCCAGCCTTTCAGCCCCTGCTTTGCCAGCACCTTGAGGGTGGCAACGTTGTAGATGTTCATGGAGGGGCCGGTAATAAACGGAATGTGATGACGGCTGGCGACCTGCACCGCGCTCTGGTCGTTGGCCTCCACCAGGAACTCATTCTGATCGCAGATCCGGCGCAGGCGACGCAGATCCGCTTCCGACTCGATCAGGGTCTGGGTAGAAAGCACCACCTCCTTGCCGCAGGCCTTCAGGTCCCGGGCCAGATCGAACCAGTCATCCGGCTTCAACTCACGGCGACGACTGCACACAGCTTCACCCAGGTAGATGGTGTCCACCGGCCATTCGGCGGCTTGGGCGTAGAAATCGAACACGGTCTGCTTGGACCAGAACCACAGGATGGGTCCGAGAGAAAGTTTCATCATGATTGGCAGAACCTTATTTCCACTTGCGGTGATAGGCGCCCAGGGTGGTCAGGCCGCCTTCGGAGAGCCCGGACAGGGTGTTGCGCCAGTCATTCTCCACGGTGAACATGCCCGGTGTTCTCTCCAGGTTGTCCAGGGCCTGGCGCCAGGTGCGGGCCACATCGGCAATATAGGCCGGGCTGCGCTGGCGGCCCTCGATCTTGACCGCGCTGATGCCCAGTTCCTGTAACTCTGGCAGCAGATCCAGCGTGTTCAGACTGACCGGCTCCTCGATGGCGTGATAGACACTGCCTTCCACCTCAAACCGGCCCTTGCACAAAGTCGGATAGCCGGCGGATTCACCCTGGCCGTAGCGGTCAATCAACACGTCGTTTAACCGCGACTCCAGACCCTGAGGTGTTTCCTGCCAGCGCACAGCCTTGGCCGGAGAGCAGGCGCCGCGGGTATTGGGGGATTCGTCAGTGAGGTAGGAGGAAAGATAGCAGCGGCCCTCGGCCATAATGCACAGGCTGCCGAAGGCAAATACCTCCAGCTCCACCGGGCTGTGTTTGGCCACGCCACGCACCTGGTCCAGCGACAGAACTCGGGGCAGCACCGCCCGGCGGATGTCGAAGTTGTCCTTGTAGAAGGAAAGCGCCTCGTGACTGGTGGCAGAGCCCTGGACTGACAGATGCCGGGGGATATCCGGATAACGGTTGGCGGCATAATCCAGCAGGCCCATATCGGCCAGGATAATGGCATCCACGCCCAGGCTTGCCGCGCGATCTACCGCCCCTTTCCATTGCTCCCAGCCATCGGGTTGCGGGTAGGTATTGATGGCACAGAACACTCTCGCGCCCCGGCGATGGGCGTACTCAATACCCTCGGCAGCACGTTTGTCGTTGAAGTTAAGGCCGGCAAACTGGCGGGCGTTGGTGCTGTCCCGAAAACCGAAATACACGGCGTTGGCGCCGTTGTCCACTGCGGTTTTCAGGGCTGGCAAACTGCCGGCCGGGCACACAAGTTCCATGGGCTTCTCCGCTTGTCACTGTGGCGCCCAAGCCTATAGAGCAACCGGCAAAAGGACCTTGACCTTTATCAGCAGAGCGGCATTTTCCCCTTGATACCCCAGCGGAGGTACTCTGCGCATCATTACGTACTGCCCGTCCTTCTTCATCCATTTCATCAGGTTAACAAACACTTACAGCAGCTTACACGGCTGAAACTACCTCCCGGCTACCCCTTCACGCTGATAGAAGCCAGCCCACACACCCGAGGATAATTGGCGCAAACTCTAATCAGACAAGGCAAGGCCATGAACCTCATCAATAACCTCTCCATGCGGGGCAAGCTGATCACCCTGGTGGTGCCAGCCCTGCTGGTCCTGCTCTTTTTTGCCGCCGACAGCGTCGTTACGAATTACGGCGAACTGGACAGCATGCGCCAACTGCGATCCATGGTGGAGCTGGCAGAAACCGGCGATCCCCTGACCGAAACCCTGCAAAAGGAACGTGGCCGTTCTGCCGTCTTCCTGGCCAGCAAACCGGGAACGGATGCGGCCCGCCAGGCTGAGACAAACCTGGCGGAGCAACGGCGACAAACCGATGCCCGTATCGCCGACTACCAGCTGGCAATTGATGCCCTGATGGCCAGGGTGTCTTTTGACAACTCTGTTGAAACCAGCATCCAGGCAGTACGCCGGGGCCTGGCCAAGCTGGACACCCTTCGAAATTCGATCGATAGCCGAAGCGTAACCCCGGGGGATTCTGCGTCCCGCTATACCGCGATGATCATGGAGCTGGTTGACCGCATTGCCCTGATCATTCGGCACTCCACTGATCCGGAGCTGACCCGCGACGTTAACGCCTACTACGCCCTGGCAGAGCTGGCTGAGAGAGCCGGGCGGGAACGCGCGGTGGGAGCCTCCCTGATCCGCAGTGGCAATTTTAACCTGCCCACTCTGCGCAAGATCGCCGGGCTCGAAGGGCAGCAGGATGCCTACTTCAACGAAGCCCTGGCGATGCTGAGCTCCGGGGATACGCTCCGTGCAACCCTCGAAAGGCAACCGGCAAGCGCTGCCAGCCGGTCTCTGGAACAGAAGCGTGAGACCCTGTTCAGCAGCCCTTCCGGCATGTATGCCCTGGATGCAGGCGAATGGTTTACAACCACCACCCAGCGCATTGGCGAGCTCAACGAGGTTCGCAAGGAAATGCTGGCTGACGTGTTGGCGCTGGCTACCGCCGGCGTTAAAGACGCCCGCAATGATCTGATCACGGCATCTGCCATATCCGCAGGCGCCGTTCTGGCGGTGCTCATCCTCATGCTGGTCATCATCCGTGCCGTCAATCTGCAGGTCGGCCGTCTGCTCGACGGCGTTCGGTTCGCCATGGACAACAAGGACCTGACCCGTAACATCGAAATTTCCAGCCGGGATGAAGTGGGCACCATCGGCAAGGCCATCAACGAGCTGTTCGGCCGCTTTGGCAATGCCTTGCTGCACATCGACAAGTCCAGCGTCCAGTTGGCCACCGCCACGGAAGAAACCAGCTCCACGGCAGGTCAGAACGCCAGCCAGGTGAAGAACCAGCAGCAACAGATTGAGCAGGTGGCTGCGGCCACCGAAGAGATGTCGGCCACCTCCGAGGAAATCTCCCGGAACACCCAGCAGGTGGCCGACGCCGCACGCAGTGCCATGGAGAAAAGCCGCAGTGGTGAGCAGGTCTTGCACGGCAGCGTGAAGAGCATCCGCTCCCTGGCCAAGTCGGTTCAAAAGGTGAATGAGGTGATTGAAGAGCTGGAGAGCCGCAGTTCCTCCATCGCCGATGTGGTGGACGTGATCCGCAAGGTGGCCGACCAGACCAACCTGCTGGCCCTGAATGCCGCGATCGAAGCCGCCCGCGCAGGTGAGCATGGCCGCGGCTTTGCCGTGGTGGCCGACGAAGTGCGCACCCTGGCGCAACAGACCCATGAGTCCACCACCCAGATCGAGGACATTATCAGCGGCTTCCAGGGCATCACCGACAGTGCCAGCCGCTCGATTCTGGAAAGTCACCAACTGGCCAACGCCACCAGCGAGCAGGCTTCGGAGCTGGAGCAAACCTTTGCCGATATCCTGACCGATGTGAACAGCATCTCCGATATGGCCAGCCAGATCGCCACCGCCTCCGAGGAGCAGGTAGCCGTTACCCGGGAACTGGCCGGCAGCATGGAATCGGTGAGCGAAGCGGCGATCCTGACCCTGACCGGCTCCCAGGAAATCACCCAGGTGACCGGAGAGCAGGCCCGGCTGGCAAGGGTGCTTCAAGACCTGGCCACTGAGTTCAAGGTGCCGGCGTACAGTTGAATGGAAGAGGTAAATGAGGGGTCAGATGAAGGCTTTCATCTGACCCCGGGGTTGGCTTGAGCCAAGTAGGCGTAAAAAGGGGGTCAGAAGAAAGCGTTCTTCTGACCCCAACTTTGACCCCGTCTTCGCCGCTGCTGTCAGATAATGCGGGAAAAGCGCTGGCTGGCGCCTTCTTTGCGATACAGATCAAAGAGCTGGCAGATGGCCCGGATCAGCAGGCGGCCGGCGGGCTGAACCTGAAGGGCGTTACCGTCATCAGCAATCAGTTCATCCTGCACCATGGGCTTCAGGCGGCTGAGCTCATCGGTAAAATAGCGGTCCAGATCTTCATTCCACACTTCTGCGAACTGCCGGCGATCCAGCCGGAACTGGCAAATCAGCTGGCCGATCACCCAGCGGCGGATTCGGTCGTCCCGAGTGAGGTTGACGCCTTTGGTGATGGCCAGTTGGCCGGCATCAATGGCCGCCTCCCAGGATGGCAGGTCGTGGTTGTTCTGGAAGTAGGCATCGTCGGTCTGGCCGATGGCGGAGACACCCAGGGACACCAGATCGCACTCGGAGTGGGTGGTGTAGCCCTGGAAGTTCCGGTGCAGGCGCCCTTCACGCTGGGCCACCGACAGGCTGTCGTCCGGCTTGGCGAAGTGATCCATGCCAATGTATTCGTAACCGGCGTCCAGCAGGCGGTTGATGGTGTTGTGCAGGATGGTCAGCTTCTGCTGCGGGCTGGGCAGGGTGTCGCCCTGAATCCGGGTCTGAGGGTAGAACCGGTCCGGCAGGTGAGCATAGCTGAACACCGAGAGACGGTCCGGTGACATTTCAAGCACCGCTTCCAGGGTCTCGGCGAAGCTCTCCGGCGTCTGGTACGGCAGGCCGTAGATCAGGTCCAGGTTGATGGACCGGAAGCCGATACGGCGCGCTTCATTGAGCACCGCTTCGGTCATTTCCCTGGGCTGGATGCGGTTTACCGCTTTCTGCACCTGCGGGTTCACATCCTGAACGCCCAGACTGATCCGGTTAAAACCCAGTTTCCAGAGAGTGGGCAGGGTGTCCTGGTCCACTTCCCGCGGGTCGATCTCCACACTGTAATCCCGCTCGTCGTCGGATTGCAGGTTGAACAGTTCGCCATACCCGGCCATGAGATGTTCCATGACATCCTTCGGCAGGAAGGTGGGTGTACCACCACCCCAGTGCAGCTGGGTAACGGGGCGATCCGCACCAAACAGTTTTGACTGGATGGCCGCTTCCTTCAGCACCCGCTCCACATACGGCATGGCCTTGTCACGCTTTTTGGTGATCACCTTGTTGCAGGCGCAGTAATAGCAAAGATGCGCGCAGAACGGCAGGTGCGTGTACAGCGACAGCGGCCGGCCACTGGCTTTGCTTCGGGCCGCGGCCTTGACCATATCTTCCACCGGGTAATTCTGGTTGAACTCCACGGCCGTGGGATAGGAGGTGTACCTCGGGCCGCTGAGGTCGTAGCGGCGGATCAGGGCTTCGTCCCAGATGAATTCCGGCAGTGTTGAGGTTTGGGTGTTGAGTGCGGGGGTGGCGGTCATAGAAAACTCGGGGTCAGATGAAATCGGGGTCATGAAACCGGGGTCAGATGAAAATTTCATCTGACCGCAAGTTCAAAGGGAAGCTGATGCATTTTAGGGCAATGCCATGCTTGCCGTTTTGATGCGGGTCAGCTGAGTGTTGGTTTCAGTTTATCAGTGTGGCTCATGAACCACCCTTGGGCTGTTGGCGTACTTGGTTTACCCCTTTGTGGGCATAGCCCGGTGGTTGGAGGGGAAGGCCTGCCAAAATACGCTGTGAATACGTCCGTGTACGCTCGGCTCCGCCATCCATGGCTCCGCACGATTTTGGCAGGCCTTCCCCTCCAACCACCTAACTTAGGTGCAAGCCCGCAGCTTACTGAATGGAGAATTCCTCACCATGCCTAACCTGATTCTGATTCTGGGCGACCAGTTAACGAGAGACATCAGCGCCCTCGACAACGCCGACAAAGATCGGGATCTGGTAGTAATGGCGGAGGTTCACGACGAAGCCAGCTACACCAATCACCACAAGAAGAAAATCGTGCTGCTGTTCAGCGCCATGCGTCACTTTGCCAGGCAACTGGAGAGCGAGGGCTGGCAGGTGCATTATCAGGCCTATCATCCGGCCAACGAGCGCCAGAGCCTTGAGGCGGTGGTTGCCGAACAGGCGCAACGGATAAGGGCGGACAGGGTAATCACGACCGAGTGCGGTGAGTGGCGGCTGCATGAACAGATCAGCGGCTGGCCTGACTGTCTTGGCGTGCCGGTGGAGATCCGGCCGGATAGCCGTTTTTTTGCCAGCAAGCAGGAGTTTTCGGACTGGGCCGAGGGGCGGAAGCAGTTGCGGATGGAATTTTTTTACCGGGAGATGCGGCGCAAGACCGGGCTGTTGATGACGGCCGAGGGCGAGCCGGAGGGCGGGCAGTGGAATTTTGATGCGGACAACCGGAAGAAATGGGTGGGGAAACCGCCGGCACCGGCGCCGTTCCGGGTGGAGCCGAATGCCATTACCCGGGAGGTGATCGGCCTGGTGGAGGAGCATTTCAGTGATCACTTTGGCACCACCGACGACTTCCATTTTGCGGTAACGGCGGAGAGTGCACAGGCGGCGCTTGAGCATTTTATCGATTTCGCCCTGCCCTGTTTCGGGGATTATCAGGACGCGATATCCGACGACGAAGACTGGCTGTTTCACTCCATTCTTTCGCCCTACATCAACTGCGGGCTGCTGGACCCGCTGGCGGTGTGCGACGCCGCGGCGCGAGCCTGGTATGCGGGGCGAGCGCCGATCAATGCGGTGGAGGGATTTATCCGGCAGATCCTGGGCTGGCGGGAGTTTGTGCGCGGAATCTACTGGCTGAATATGCCGGAGTATGCCCGGGAGAATCGGCTGGGCAATACCCGCGCCCTGCCCTGGTTCTACTGGACCGGGGATACCAGAATGCGCTGCATGCACAAGGCGATCGACGCCACCCGCCGCAATGCCTACGCCCACCACATCCAGCGGTTGATGGTGACCGGTAACTTTGCGTTGCTGGCGGGCATCAAACCGGAGGAGATCTGCGACTGGTATCTGGCGGTGTACGCCGATGCCTACGACTGGGTGGAGCTGCCCAATGTGCTGGGCATGGTGATGCATGCCGATGGCGGCTACCTGGGCTCGAAACCCTATGCCGCCAGCGGCAAGTACATCCAGCGCCAGTCGGACCATTGCAGCAACTGCCACTACAAGGTGAACAAGGCCACGGAGGACGATGCCTGCCCGTTCAATGCCCTGTACTGGCATTTCATCGACCGGCACCGGCGCGAGTTTGCGGGCAATCCCCGCATGGGCATGATGTACCGCAACTGGGACAAGCAGAAACCGGAGCGGCGGGAGGCGCTGCTCCGGCGCGCCGAATATCTGCTGGCGAACCTGGAGCAGCTGTAACGTCCTTGAACAGATAGATTCGCGGCCGGCGGGCCAGGGCCGGGTATCCAGCCGATACTTTTCTGTCGTTCATAGGCGGGGCTTCGTTGTTGTTCACGAGTAACAGAATATGCCCGAAGTTGTGAGGCAAAAGCCCCGTGTGAGTGCTAGCCTGGGTTAAGGGTTGTTAACAACACGGACGCAGCATTCGCCAGATCATTGCATCAGGCCCGCGCCAAGTGAACCATACCGATGGCATGACCCCGGGCCAAGACGAAGCCTAGGCCTCGTCTTCAAGTTTGAGCAGCGAGTCAATTTCCCGGGCTTCCAGAGTTTCTTCCTCCAGAAGCCGGTTGGCCAGTCGCTCGAGCCGGTCCCGGTTTTCTTCCAGGCGCCGGTAAACCTCTGATTCAATGCCGGTAATGAGCTTTCTTACCTCATCATCGATTTTCTCTGCCGTGGCCTCGCTGAAGTCACGCTCCCGGGAAATTTCGTGGCCGAGGAAGACCTCTTCCTGACTCGAACTTACCGAAACCGGGCCGATGGCATCACTCATCCCCCACCGAGAGACCATGCGCCGGGCCAGCTTGGTGGCCTGTTCAATGTCGTTCTCGGCACCACTGCTGACCTCGTCGAAGATCAGGCGCTCGGACACCCGACCACCCAGCATGACCGCGATGCGATCCCGGGCGTAACTGGCGGTCATATTGAGCCGTTCCTCGTCCGGCGCCTGCTCGGTCAGCCCAAGCGCCCGGCCCCGGGGGATAATGGTCACCTTCTCCAGCGGGTCTGCCTTGGGGAATAGCAGGGCCGTCAGCGCGTGGCCGGACTCATGGAACGCGATCACCCGTTTTTCGTCGTCGCTCAGTGTCTGTTCACGCTCCGCACCCATCAGGATCTTGTCGCGGGCCAGGTCGAAATGGCGCATTTCGATCAACTTACTGTCGTCCCGCCCGGCAAACAGTGCGGCCTCGTTGGCGAGGTTTTCCAGGTCGGCCCCGGAAAACCCGACAGTCCGGCGTGCAACCGCGGGCAGGTCGACATCATCGGCCAACGGCATGGCCCGGGTGTGAATCTCCAGAATTCTCTCCCGAGCCTTTCGGTGAGGGCTGTCCAGCGTCACCTTCCGGTCAAACCGCCCGGGGCGCAGAAGCGCAGGGTCCAGCACGTCCGGCCGGTTGGTGGCGGCAATCACGACCACTGCCTCATGGGGTGAAAAGCCGTCCATTTCCGACAGGATCTGGTTCAGTGTCTGCTCGCGTTCGTCATGGCCGCCGCCTACGCCGGCACCACGGGACCGGCCAATGGCATCCAGCTCATCAATAAAAATGATCGCCGGTGCCTCCTTGCGGGCCTCTTCGAACATATTGCGGACCCGGGAGGCACCCACCCCGACGAACATTTCAATGAATTCGGAGCCGGAAATGGAGAAGAACGGCACGTCGGCCTCGCCGGCAACCGCCCTGGCCATCAGGGTCTTGCCGGTGCCGGGTGGCCCCACCATCAGCAGGCCCCGAGGGAGCTTTGCGCCCAGGCGCCGGTAAAAGGAGGGGTTCTTGAGATAGTCGACAATCTCCGTCAGATCCCTTTTGGCATTGTCCGAGCCTGCAATGTCATCAAAGCTCTTGCGGGGCTGATCCTTCCGGAACCGCTTGGCTTTGGACTTGCCCATGTTAAACAGGCCGCCTCCCTGCTGACTGCCCATCTGGCGTTGCATGCGCTGCCAGAACCAGATGAACAGCCCCAGGATAATCAGCCAGGGCAGGAAGCTGACCAGCAGCCGGGATAGCAGGTCAGGCCCGGATTCCCTGGCGGTCACCGCCACGCCATTTTTTTCCAGCAGATCCAGTATCCGGGTCTCACCCACTTCCGGAACGTGACTCACAAACCGCTGCTCTCCGGGCCCGATATCGGAGCCCTGAGCCGCTTTGGAGCCTTCAGACACTTTGGAGCCTTCAGCCACTTTAAGAGTGCCCCGCACCTGGTAGCCCTCAATGGTGACTTCAGAAACCTGCCCTGCCTTCACCCGCTCCTTGAACTCGGTGAAGGTCAACTCGGTGGAACCGGACTGGGTCAACATCTGTACGACGTAAAAAATCACGAAGGCCAGCAGAATGAAATTCACCACCCGGAGCCACTGGGGTGGCTCATTCTGCCGACCCGGTTGCCTCATCGGGTCCACCGGGCCGCGCCAACCCTGATCCTCGTGCTGCTGGTCCGGTTTATCGTTGGAGCGCTGGGCATCACCGCGCATGGAACCTCCTTACTGATCGTTGGATTCCGTACTGCTATTGAGTCTTGCATCGGCACACAGCACCGTCAGCGCTCGGCATTCCAGCCCTTATCCGGTTGGAACCGGTCACCATGGCTCCTGGCCAGATTCTCCAGGGACTCCCGGATATTGTCGGAACCACGCTTGCGTGCGTAGTTCATCGGGCCACCGCGGAACGGCGCGAAGCCGGTCCCGAAAATCATGGCGCCATCCGTAAGATCTTCATCCTCGATCACCTGCTCCCGCAAACAGGCCATGCAGGCATTCAGCATTGGCAGGATCAGGCGGTCCAGCGTGTCATCCGGCGCAGCCTCGGGTTTGCCCTTCTTGTCGGCCTTACCGTGTTTCCACCGATACAGCCCTTCTCCCGTCTTCTTGCCGAGCAGGCCGTCTTCAACCTTCTTCCGCAGCCAGTCCGGTGCCGGCGGCATCCCACTGTCCAGGCGCTCCCGGAGCATGTCGGCTACGCTCAGGCAGATATCGAGGCCCACCTGGTCGGCCAGTTCAATCGGCCCCATCGGCATGCCGAAGTCTTCAGCCACCTGGTCGATGGATTCGGCGGAGACGCCTTCGTCCAGCATGATCATGGCTTCCACCAGATAGGGCGTGAGCGCCCGGTTGACAAGGAAGCCGGGCGCGGTTCTGACCGGCGCCGGCAAGCGGTCGATCTGGCCGACGAAACCCCGGGCCCGATCCAGCACCGCGTCGGACGCCTTGTCATGGCTGACGATCTCCACCAGCGGCATCAGTGCCACCGGATTGAAGAAATGCAGGCCGATAAGCCGGCTGGCATCGCTGACTTTTTCACTCAGTGTCTCCAGGGGAATACTGGAGGTGTTGGTGGCCAGAATGGCGCCTTCCTTCAGCCGGGGCTCCACCTCTTCATAGACTTTCTGCTTTAGGTCGACCTTCTCGGGCACGGCTTCAATCACCAGATCGGCGGTGCCGACCCCCTGATTGGCAAAATCCGGAATCAGCCGGTCCAGAATATCCCGGCGCTCGGATTCGCTACGGTGCTTTTTCTCACAGAGGTCCGAGAGTTTTTTCACCGCCTGGGCGAGCTTCTCCGCCTCCATGTCAAACAGGGTGACGTGCAGTCCCCGAACGGCGCACCAGCCGGCGATGTCCGCGCCCATTTCCCCGGCCCCGACCACGTGAACGTGGCGCACGGGGTCAGCCTTGCTGCGGGTCAGACCTTTCATTTTCTCCCGCAGGTGGAACACACGAACCAGATTCCGGGAGGTTTCGCTCATCATGAGTTTGGCAAAAGAGGCGATTTCGGCCTTGCGCATGCCGGGTCCGGAATCTCCACCGAAATCCTGCCAGAGCTCGATCAGCGCTTCCGGAGCGGGATAGTGCTCGGACGGCGCCTTTTTGGCACTTTCCGACCGCATTTTCCGGACTTCCAGCTGACGGGCCGGCTTGCTGGAGAGAAGCCGACCACGGACCCCGTTACCGCCCGGTTCAACATCACCGGCCACCACTGCCTGCACGGCGGCCTCCACATGCCGCTCCTCAACTACCTGATCGATCAGGCCGAGCTTGCTGGCCTTGCCATGGGACGCGGTTTTGCCCGTTAACATCATGGTCATGGCTTCTATCGGATCAATCAGACTGGTCAGGCGTTCTGTTCCCCCGAGGCCGGGATGCAGGCCAAGCTGGACTTCGGGGAAGCCAAGTTTGGCGCCAGGCACGGCCAGCCGATAGTGACAGGCAAGCGCCAGTTCCAGGCCGCCGCCCAGACAGGAACCGTGAATCACCGCAACGGTCGGGCAGGTAAGCGCCTCGAAGCGATCAACCACCTCATGGGCACTGGTCAGTTTGTCGACCACTTCGGTCTCGGAGCCCAGTTCCGAAAACTCGGTGATATCTGCACCCATGCAGAAGCCACTGGCCTTCGTTGAGCGCAGCACAACCCCTCTGGGCGGCCGTGACTCAAGCTCGCCAACGATCTCCCCAAGTTCGGTCAGAACACTTTCCGAGAGTACGTTTGCCTTGGCGTCCTTTTTGTCGAGAATCAGCCACGCGACGTCCCGTTCATCACGGGCAAGCCGCCAATGCTGCCATTGATCACTAACCGCGTCTGCCTCACTGAATGGTCCCAGGGCCATGTCACGTGCGCTGAGTGCCTTGAGAATATGGCCAGTCATTGCATCCTCCTGAATTCCGGAAGTCAGATCGTCAATCCGTTACGGGTTCTACACGGCTTCAATCAGCATGGCGCCGGACTGCCCGCCACCGATGCACTCGGTGGCGATGCCCCGTTTGAGCCCCTTGCGCTGCAGAGCGTTCATCAGATGCAGCACAATCCGGTTGCCACTGGTGCCCACCGGGTGCCCGATGGCGACGGCACCGCCGTCCACGTTCAGCCGTTCCCTGTCGAGCCGGCCCATGGGTTTTGCCAGATCCAGGGCTACCCTGCAGAATTCCGGATCGTCCCAGGCCTCAACACAGGCCAGCACCTGGGCGGCAAAGGCCTCGTTGATTTCCCATAAATCGATATCGTTGAGTCCGGCCTTGTGCCGTTGCAACAGTGCAGTGGAACTCAGCACCGGCCCCAGGCCCATGATTTCAGGATCCAGCGCCGACCACTCACTGTCCACCAGCACCGCTTTCGGTTCCAGGCCGTATTTGCTGACGGCGTCTTCCGAAGCCAGGATCATCCAGGAGGCGCCGTCGGTGACCTGGGAGCTGTTGCCGGGCGTCACCTGGCCAAACGGAGGCTCAAATGCGGCCTTGAGTTTCGCCAGCGCCTCTACGGAGGTGTCCGCACGGACGCCATCATCATGCCGATACAGCTCACCGCCCGGGGAGATTGCCGGTGTCACCTCATCATCCAGCCAGCCCTCTTCCTGGGCCCGGGCAAGCCGCTGGTGACTGGACACTGCGTATTCGTCGGCCTGCTGGCGGCTGATGTTGAATTGCTTGGCCAGCACCTCGGCGGTCTGTCCCATGCTCAGGCCCACGATTGGATCAGTCAGGCCCTTGGCCAGACTGATCTCCGGCTTGAATTGGCCCGGGCTGAAACCGGCCAGCTGGCGGGCGTAATCCTGTGGAGAAGAAGCGGCATTCAGACCCGCCAGCCATTCCACGGCCCCGGTCTTCAGGACCATGGGCGCATGGCTGAGCGCCTCGGTGCCACCGGCGAGGATGAGGTCGCTGTCGCCATCCCGGATGTACTTGAAGGCGGTATCGATAGACTGCATGCCCGAGCCACAGTTGATCTGGACGGTAAACGCCGGCATGGCTTCACCCATCCCCAGGCGAAGGGCAGCGATGCGGGCCGGATTCATTTCCGAAGGCACCACGTTCACACAGCCCAGGATCACCTGGTCAAAGGCATCCGCGGGCATCGGCTGCCGAAGTAGCAGCGGGCGACCGCACTG
>Ga0247720_100027_pt1 | contig 82290 bp, 66 predicted proteins | sample MSEWel2015_12_15_FD_189078 | JGI IMG/M metagenome (GOLD analysis project Ga0247720, IMG submission 189078) | Subsurface sediment microbial communities from gas well in West Virginia, United States - MSEEL Well Study Marcellus 3H_2015_12_15 | ecosystem: Environmental > Terrestrial > Deep... | reverse complement strand
GGGGAGGTGTGCCTGAACGTTGGAAAGTGATCAAATAATCGCCAAATCAGGCTCAATTACTCGGTTCTGGCGTTAATGGAACTGGTCTGCGAAGCTTGCTGGGTGGCTATGAGAAATCCGGGCTAGGCTGGAAAGCCTTCACCAGCCCTTGCAATCGTGCGGCGCTCAGCACACTGTATTATTCGAAATTTACGTCACCGTACATTCCTGACTGGTAATGGCCCGGCACGTTACAGGCAAATTCGATATTGCCTTTATCAGAGAACTTCCAGACAACTTCCTTGCTCTGCCCGGGTTCCAGTAAGACGCTGTTGGGATCGTCGTGTTTCATGGAATGACCATTGCCCATATCCATGTTCATCATGTCGTGGTTCAGCTTGCCGCCCTGAATCACGCCATGCTCAACCATCATCATCATTTCCTTCTGATGGGCTTCGTGCATATCCGGGGTGCCGATGTTGAATTCATGCACGAGGTTGCCCTTGTTCTCTACCACAAAACGCACCGTTTCACCGGGTTTCACTTCGATCGCTTCCGGCTCATAGTAGTTGTCGTACATTTCAACCGTGATCGTGCGGGCAGCTTCGGACGCTTTAGCAGGTTCTCCGCTGCTGGCTCCGTGCCCACCACCGTGGGCTCCTGCTGCAAAAGCACCCGCTGACATTGAAAAGGCCACACCCGCTACCAACAACTTTGATACATTCATACCATCTTCTCCTGTGAAATCGTTCAGCAACAATTAATTGTATTTTCAGGACACTTGATCAATGTCCAGAATCGTTACATAAGATCGCTTACCAACCTGAATTCTTACTGAAAATTCAAAAAAATTTATTTAGGCTGAATTCAGGACTACTAAAGACATTACGTTGAATTCACAGTCGCCGCTCAGCAAAAAGGAAAAAAAATGCGTTTACTACTGGTTGAAGACGATCAGATGCTCTCAAACAGCCTTTTGCATCAACTTGAAAAATCGGGGTTCAGCGTGGACCCTGCGTATACGGCAAAAGAAGCAATAACTCTGGGTGAACAGGAAGATTATCGGGTCAGCATCTTGGATCTGGGGCTGCCCGACGGCAACGGTTTAGATGTTTTAAAAAAGTGGCGCGCAAAGAACATTGCCTTTCCCGTACTAATCCTGACAGCGCGAGATGACTGGCATGATAAAGTGGCTGGACTAAAGGCAGGGGCAGACGACTACCTCGCAAAACCTTTCCAGACCGAAGAGTTAATTGCACGGCTGAATGCTATTGTTCGCAGGAGCGAAGGGAGAACACATTCATTGGTTAAGGCAGGCCGCTTTGTGCTGGATGAAAATCGTCAATGCTTGTCGGTGGACGATGGAACTGAACATCCACTTACCGGCACAGAGTTTCGTCTTCTGCGCTGCCTGATGAGTAAGCCGGGCCATGTCTTTTCAAAAGACCAATTGCTGGAGCAGCTTTACAGCCTCGAAGATAGCCCGAGCGCGAACGTTATCGAGGCATATATTCGGAGGCTGCGAAAACTGGTGGGAAATTCCACAATATCAACCCGACGCGGACAAGGCTATATGTTCAATGATCAAGTTTAAGAAACCTGCTTCTGTAAAAGGCGCCCTGCTTGCACTGCTGCTGCCCGCAGGTGTTGCCTTGATGGGAATTGCCTGGTTCACACATGGTGTTTTACTCGAGAGAATGTCCCGTGAATTTATCACGGACAGGCTAAGAGAGGAGGTTTCGTTTTTAGAGCACCAGATCCGGGACAGTGACGGAGCCTTCGACGAACTCAAGACGGGCGATTACTTTCAGCGCGTCTTCCACCATGCTTTTGTGCAACACTCCGATTCCAGGACCATCATTTCGCCAGAATCATGGAAACCGCTACTATCGCCGCTCATCAAATCGGAAAAAGAGGGCACTATTCGGGTCGAAAATTCTGAAATAGCAGGGGCCCCAACGGACATATTGGCATATCGGAGTTCCTTCATCGCAAACGAAAAATCGTTTGTGGTTATCGTTGCAGAAGATCTCGGCGCATTGAAGAATAGCCAGGCAGAGCTACATGCATGGACAGCAATCGCATCTCTTTTACTTATCTCGTTACTAGTTTGTGCAATCTGGTTCGGAATCAATCTATCCATGCATTCTGTCACACGACTCAAGGCGTCACTGAAAAGACTCCAGGATGGGAGCGTCTCGCGTATAGATATGACTGTCCCCGAGGAGTTCCACCCTCTCGTCGAACAGTTGAACCAGCTGCTTGACTCACTTGATCAACGATTGGAGCGCTCGAGGAATGCGCTGGCAAACCTATCCCACAGCGTTAAAACTCCGATTGCGTCTGTCCAACAAATTCTCAGCGACACTTCTACGCCGCTAGATAGCGAGTTAAGGCAGCAAATAGCTGCGCGTCTCGGGGATATTGACAAACAACTTGAAGCTGAAATGCGCCGCAGCCGGTTTGCTGGGCCGCAGGTAGGAAAAAGCTGCTATCCAGTAGAAAAAGCACGGGACCTTCTGTGGATGATGGGAAGACTATACCCGGCAAAATCATTTGAGTTATCAAGTTCTCTCCCAGAGAATAGCCGTTGGCCAATTGTAGAATACGACCTATCTGAAATACTGGGGATCGTGCTGGACAATGCGGGGAAGTGGTCACATAGAGAGGTGGAGCTAATATTGGAACAATGCGGCCCCTCAAAACGAATTGTCGTGACAGACGATGGTCCCGGCGTTGAGGAAGCTGAATTGAGCAAGCTTGGTCAACGAGGATTAAGGCTGGACGAACAGACTCCGGGCCACGGGCTCGGCCTTGCAATCGTTCAAGACATTGTTAGCCGGTATGGCGGCGAGATCGTTTTCTCGAATGGCCCAAGTGGAGGACTGCGGGTCGTCATGGAGTTTTAGATTCCCACACGCATTGTTGTGCTTGCACTTTGAAAACTACCTGCCGGTTATAGGGAATCAGTTGCCATAGGAATGATGTGCCAAATTAGATTGAGCATAACCGTTTCAGCTTCGTAGCGTTTCATTACAATCGCACACAAAAATGAAAAGCATTGTTTGTGATGTTCATTCCAACGCAGCTAAGATTCGCTCGGACCAATAACGAATGGCCTTTACATCCTGATACGCTGCTTTTCCCGTCATCATTTCTCTTGCTTGCATTCCATGGTGCGATATTCGCTTGTAAGCACCAGGAAACGTCTCGTCCAGATAAGTTGTTGGCCAGCGCAATGACTTCTTGATGAGCCGTTGTTCCAACTCCACGAGTGTAGCCTGCCATGCAAAGTCCGGCCTCGGCTGCTTTAAAAGGAGAGTTGACAGACCTTTGTTAATATCCGAAGTATCCACTTCCAAAAGGGCGTAATTCCGACTTTCGTAATTTAGCACTCGATATGACAAGCACCGGGGATTTCCGTCCGAGAGCAGGTGTTTCGAGTAGCCTTTTAACACTGGCAGCTTCCTGATACCCCCAAAAAGCAGTCGGCACCCCTTGTTTTCGAGCAGCTCAATCACAGTGGAAAACGCCTCAAAGTTACGGGTATAAAGATGGGACTCATTACTTTGATCGTCAACGGCATCAAATCCGCCCGCCGGAATGTCGCCATGAAGGGTCGGCTCATCGGTACTGACTTCCAGTTGGCCCTCACCTGGTTCGCTAGCTGTTTCCGGATTTTTTGCTCCAGACCGACGACGGCCACTAGTAGCTTTGCGAACTGTCATAACTGGCCGGGTAAACGAAAGATTAACCGGGGGAACATCAAGGATATGTTCTCCTGACTCCAGTGACGGTGGTTCTTCATCATCAATCAGTGGTTGGTTCGCAAGAGCTGGTACCCCTTGAAGGCTCCCACCGTTACCTTCTTTCTGTTCGATAAATCGAGGATCAAAGAACTCAACCATCGCCGAACTCTGAACGGTCAAATTCTCGACACTGTAGATCTCGTATACAAAGAAAGTCTGGATTCCCTTTTGGAAATGCCCCCGCACCATGAGCTCCACGTTCGACAAGGGGGGAGGATCAAATCGAAACCTCCAATGTCTGTACCCGTTTCTCTCTTCTGCCTCTCTCATCTGGTGTTGAGCAATACTGCTGAAGGACTGGCGAGCCTCCCTATCTAACAGTACCCAGGCCAACACTCTGCGCTGTTCGTGGTCGCCACGTGCATTCAAGGGTAGGGTGCTCGTCGGCAGGATATGAATTTCCGCTTTGTCGGGATCATCCCCTGACTGGATATCAAACTCTTCGTTCAGTCCATTGGGAATCATCGCAAGACGAGTCATATAAGCATTGTGGAAAAAGAGTGCTCGGGCCAGTTCTATTTGCGGCAAAAAAAACTCGATGCCCCCGGATTCAAAACTGAAACACCACTGATCTCGATCTTCTTGTTCACTGACATTCCTGATCGGACACTCTCGTATTCTGCGGTGCGACCACGTGCTCGTATCGTCTACCTTTGCCGTCCGTGGATACCCTGCTAGCTTGTGATCCTTGGTCGCGTTCAGAACACGCCGCCTGGGCATCGCTGTGAGCTGTGAAATGCTGAAACTCTTTTTACTCTGACCCGGATCCAGCTTGATATTGATGCGCCAGTCAGAGCCACCCAACCGCCGATAAACTGAACCAATTTCTTTAACCCAACTGTTATCCTTGATTCCCTTGATGTGTAGCGTGGCTTTCTTCGAGGCCATTCAGATAGTCCCATGCTTCCTTGGTTAGTCGTGACTCACTGAGCCCGGAACCGCGCAATAAGCGCCAGCGTGGAGGATACTCAAAGTTCTGACGGAGTACCTGCCGGGTGTTCCGCAATCGTCGCATTTGGTATTGAGCAACACTCTCGGAATATCGCAGCAGAAGTTGCTTGGTCTGCGGCAAAAGATGGAGTTTCTTTTCCAGCGTGGAACTCTTGCCTATCTGTTTAAGCAGAAAAGTTTGGGACTTCCGTGGGCCGGACGTATTAGCTCGTAAAAACCGGAGGATTTCTCGTAACTTCGCTAAATGGTGCCGATCTCTCTGCTGCCAGTCAATTCTCGGTTTCCTTTTTACCGTTCTTACCCGTTCCCGATCGCTATTTACCTGTATTAACCAGACTCGTTCGGATCGGTACAGCCTAGCGTAAAGCGCCGGTTTGGCAGCCCTGGCTACTTTCGGTGGCCACTCCTTCAGCATTTTCATCCAATCTCGCTGATCTTGTGTTAAATCGAGCTCGGCTTCAACACTTGCTCTTTTGGCTACTACACGAGCCGGCTTCACTGGCAAATCCCGAACACAATCAATAATGTCACCCATGCACCAGGAGTCTAATGACAACGCTTCGTGAACAAGAATGTGCTGGAGGTAGCTGAAGGATCTCCGGTGTTTTCGGAATATGGCTTGCAGCCACAAGCTACCTGCCTGGCCCCCTATCCCCAATCCATACCGACGCAAAAACTTTGAGGACCATCTGGCTAACACGGCTTCGTATATAGCAGTGTGGTCAATCTGGGACTGTCCGCGGATAAAGCCATGCTGTTGGGCCAGCCAATGGTAATGGACTGACCACTGCTCAAAGCTCGGAGATACAGCCGGCATTTGCTGCAGTAGCTGTCGGATCTGATTCTGAATCTTCACTGATCGGGCACAAACGGACTTTTGCGGGAACAAGGGGCATGCCTCAGGCGAAGCCGCATGATAGCGGTGTCGCTCTACCAACGGGCGGAGTAGAGCCGTATTCAACAACTCCCCATGCCTTTCGCAGCATTCAACACCTGCTACTTGCCATTCACGTTGCCAAAAATATTCTCCAACAGCACGTCCTTGTTCTTTGAGGCATCCCGGGCAACATCGAACGTGGCTCGGCACTTTCACAATTGAGGCTGCTACGCCCACCGCGAGGTGTATCGCACCTTGGGACTCACCAGCCATCCATGCCAGACAGCGCTTACGGCGCTCTTCGGGGATAAAAGGGGCGTACAATGGGAACAGGGTGTGGCGGTATGCTAAGGTTTCAACATTGTAGGCGGGCGGCAACCAACGAGTAACCTTCTCCAACTGGTTGGGCAAATCCAGCGTTGCTATGACCTTTCGATTGCCATAGATTTCATCCAGCAACTGCTTGGGGCTGATAATGCCCTGCCGAATCCCCGCCCTCGCTACTGTGCTGTATAGCAGCTCTTTATCGTAAGGTATTGGGAAATTCAGCATATCGCTTATCGACTAATCAACGGAAGCGAGCCACTGATCGGTGTTAAAAGCAAGGCCCGATTGCTGAACCGCGCCCAGCATCTGCTCCTCGTTGGCTGCCTGGGAATGCATGAATCGAAGGTCGTCTGAATCCAGGGTATGCCAGTCTTTTAACTTAATCGATCTGGGTTTTGGCTGTTTTTTCTCCGGAGGGGACTTCTCGGAGGATTGATACCATTGCAGAATGATGGGCATTAGATCTTTAACTTGTAATTTGGTGTATTCCTCAAAGGCTCGTTGGATGAGCGGTTCCAACAAATCCGACTCATAGCCCATATCAACCAGCATGTTGTGTAACCGAATTGCCTGATCGTTACCTCCGTACTGCATCGATGTTCGGATCTGATCCTTACTGGATTCCAACAGGTTACTGAGTTCCAGGATTTTCTTGTCAATGTCCGGAATCGTAAGATCAGAATAACGAGCAATTTTGCTTGGATCACCCGAACGCAATGCTTCCATCATGGGATGAATCGGTTTCAGCTCATCTTGGTAGACGGCTTTCATGATGTTGGGCGTGATTCGTTCGGTACCTGTCACTACCGCTCGAATCTGGGAAAGCACAAACAGCTTGATGACAACATCCATGATGCCCTGAGAAAGATCGAACCATAGGTCCCTCAGTTCATCCGGAACGGTTTCAGTGGCTTTGGTCAACCACTGGTATTTCCACAGCTTTTGCGTAAACGCCCCCCATTCGGTTCGCAGCACGTTTTCTTCAGCTGGGGGTTTGCTCAAGGGTTCCCATAATATCGAGCCAAACCCCGCTCCACGACGTGCAGAACGCAAGTCTGTTTCAAAGACCGGCTTGGCCTTCGGCGTACCCACCATGACTACGGGCACAGAGATCTCATTCACCAGGGTTACGAAAAAATTCAGCATCTTCTCCGCACCCCCGGATGCGCGAACACTCAGGTGCTGAATCTCATCAATCACCAGCAGACCGATGGCGTAGGTGTTTGCCAGCTGCGACATGAGAGCAATCATTGTCTCCACGCTGTGGCGTTTTTCACCATAGCGCCTGACATAATTTGTGGCGAGGATGGAATCGATTTCCCGGAAAAAATTGTGGCACAGGCTTTTGAGGGAACCGTCGTGAGGACAATCGATTTTCAGGAATACGATTTGAGTGAAGTTATGCTCTGGGTGGTGTATCAACTGTGGATAGGTTGCCAGAATACGGTTAAGCGAACTGGTTTTGCCGGAACCGGAACACCCAATGAACGCCAGGCTTTTCGCGGTCGACTCAACATGGTCAAACCGAAAAGCTGACAGATCCCCACGCATGATGCGCTCGTAGCCGTTCTGTATATGCGCCGAGAGGTCTCCAGTAGCCAGATTTCTACCAACGTATCCTCCGCGCAGCATGATCGAGATCTTGGATTCTAGCTGAATATGGCGTGCTAACGGCTGAAAGAAGCCATCGAGCAGCTGGGAGATGATGTGAATTCTGGTCTCACCATCAAGGTATATATCCGCCGGTCGGAGCTTTATGCTTCCGCCGAGCGCCGCCTTGAGCTGTTTGCGCTCAAGGATCGGTGGCAACGCCTCGATCAAGGGATTTCCCTGGTAGCTCAGCACGCCCGTCTCCCGGTAAACCGCGCTCACCATCCCTGAGGGTAGAGTCATTCATCATCTCCAAACAGCTCGTCGATAAAGTCCGGGAAACCGCCTTCATCCGGTTCCCCATGCAGGTATGTTACCTCAGACTTCGGTTTGCTGCGGTCGGGCTGCCGTGCTTTTGTTTGCTCGGCCCTCTGGGTATCTCTCTCTAGCTTTCGATTGTCGCGTATACCCCTGACAGTCTCTGCTTTGGATTGTCGGAATACCGTGGGACGTGAACGTTCAGCGTCCTTAATGGTTTGGCTGACCACATTTTCGAGGTTTCGCTTGCTTGTGGTTTCAGCAACCTTTGCGGCGCTGGTAGCTTGCCGCTGCTGTTCCTGACTGGCCCACAACTCCCACATCGACTTGCCTCGATACTGGCGTGAACGGTCTGTCAGAAAGCACACCCAGTATTCCGGGCTGCCTTCTTCGGGGAAAAGATAGATACAGTCAGCAACGGCGGGATCATAGGCCGCATACAGGTTGGTTACCCTGCGATCTCCGTTGCGATGCAACCAACCGGATGCCATTAGCTCCTTGGATGTGTAGTAGGCACCGAAACAGCTCACACCCAGATCGGACAAATAGGCTCGTTGCCTTGGCAACATAGCAATTCTTAGAGCGTCTTCAGATGCATTCCGCAATCGACCGGTCCGGTATTGTACGCCCCAGTTCCAGATGTTGAGCGGGGTCAGTGCCATGTCATTGGGCATATCCGCATCACGATCATATTTTGGCAACACCGCGTACTGATTCCGGTGCAGAATGGAGGCAAGCATAATGCGGGTAAAATCATCCAAAGTCAGCGTTGCATCCAGCCGGTAATCCTTGCCTCCCTGCTTTCTAATTCTTGAACCTGTCACCACACCGGGCGCAAACGGTTTGAATTCGGCCTGTAGGGTGCGGAAGTAACGCTCGACAATGCCTTTCGCATCGCCCCGGTATGGCGGCGTGTTTTCAATCCTTACGCCGAAAGCCTTTTCGAGGGACTCTATCTGGTGACCCAGCAACTCTCCACGGTCTGCCAGGATAGCATCGGGGATTCCAACAGTAGGCCACTGGTCAGCGGTAATCTCAAAGCCGTACCGGCCACACAGTTCAGTCTTCTCAGACAAAGCGGTAGTCAAAGCCCTCATGGCCGTCACATAGGACGGATTTTCCAATCCCACATAAAATCCTGTCACCATGCGGCTGAAAACATCAACCACTACGTATAAGGTGGGGCGGCCAATCACGTTTTGCCGGTCAGCGGATAGCAGGTAGATATCGGCAATCGTCGCATCGATTTCGTACCTTGAACCAGGCCCCGGGACTCCCGCCGTAGCGGTACCAATCAATGGACGAACGTCTTTCTGGTAGGAGATTTTGTTGGCTCGCAAGCGAATTCGGTCCGCTTTTTTGTACTCACGTTCGTAGAAATATCTCAGTTGAATGATCGTTGGGTAATCCTCGCGTGACACATTGGGATTTCCCACCTCGAACATATCGATAAATCTTCTGTGGACATAGGGCATTGAGTGACCCTTATCGTTAACGTAATGACGATCGAGCACGATTCGGAACATTCGTTCGATGGACTGGTCAACCGTAATGCCAGTGCCTGGGGCGGTTTTTCGCGGCCGACCCAACTTCTTCTTGGAAGTTTTCTTTTGGCCTTTTCCGCCGGACCGGCTGTAATCCGGCAACAACGCATTTGGTATCGCTCCCCGCTGCCAGTACTGTCGCAAGTGCTTGTAGAGGGTTTTTCGTGGTGTGCCAGTAAGGTCGCTGCGGGCTTGTACCAACTGGCCCCTGCCACTGCGATAGTAAATTTCCTCGTCTGCAAGCAACGGTGCGATTAGTTGGTGTCGATCGTCGCGTATTTTCTGGGCTTTTGTCCCTTGCTGAACAGAAACCGATGCCAGATAGGAGAAAGGATCGTCTGCCCTCCTGAGGGCTTCATCAAGCGTCCACTGGTCAATATTGGACCTTGTAACGACTTCGGGAAAAGCTTTAGCTGAATCAATGTTTATCCAGATAACAAATTTTCCTGAGATCGTCAGAACGCGGTATCGCTCTTCCTCCATCTGAACGAGGTCATTGATTCGCAGCATAACTCGCCCTCAACAATGTTATGTCCTCGACAACCTGGAGATCGCCAGCCACCAATTGATTCCATGGAATTGAGATATCAAATGTCAGTGCCCGTAAAGCCATCAAGGCACGCAATCGTGCCAGAGCAGTGCCAGGCTCCAGAGAATAGGACTGGTCAATTGACATCCCGACTTCGGGGAGCCTAATGTTCGGATTAGCGTTCAGGGAGTCAAAGTACGTAGGAAGGCTATTGAGTAGTACTGCAGGGCTCTCGCATTGGACTCTGGCGGAGTAGAGCAACTTCAGATTGTTTACCACGGTTTTCGGGATCTGTTTTTCAGTGACTAAATACCAGGAAACTTCTTTCTTTTGCCAGTAGCGGCGCTCAAGTTCCAGCTTTTCGATCGTGCGTGGGTCTTTGAGATCGGACGAGGCTTTAACCTGAATAGCCATTTGCTCTGGCCCGGAAGGTGCCGAGACATCAACCACGAAATCCGTGGACATGACTTGTGTACATCCGCCGATTTCCGGATGCCGAATGTTGGCTTCCTCAGCGAGCACCAGAGTATCTTCTAAACGGAGGGGGAATTGCTCGCGGATATCAGTGACGGCCGGATTCCACTCGAGCAAGAGAAAGGCCGCCAGTTCCATGTCGGAGAGTAAGTGATGGGTCCGTTGCGTCAGATGGCCCATTACCCGATGTGAACGCCCTTGGGAAGGCAGATCCCTGACAGTGAGCCAAGGGTGATAGTCTCTACCACTTCCTTTGCCTCGCTCTTCTTTGATCCACTTGCGGGTACGATTGTCGAGCTTGTAGTCGGTCATTCCCTATTATTCCTGAGAAGAATGACCTGACTTTGCCACAACGTCCGAAAGTTACCAACTTTATTACAAAGTTACCGACTTTTTTATGTTGTTACCAACTTTATTATGATCCCACAGCCAGTCACGCCTGGACGCCCAAGTTCACCACAAGCCTGTCCTACGGTTTTGCCGAAGGCGATCAGGAGGAAGCCCTGTTCCCGAACTCATTCAAAACCTTGCAGAGCGCTCACCTGAGCAACTTCTACCAGGTGGCTGATCCTGTAACGGTAGGCGTGGAAGTGTCCTACCAGAACAGAGAAGACGCAAACGGCGATGCAGCCGATAATACCCGCCTGCAGCTGGCGGCTCAGTTCAGCTTCTGATTCTTCCTTCAGAAGTTAACTGATCCAGCAAAAACCCCGGCTCCGGCCGGGGTTTTTGTTTGGAGGAACAGAATGGCAAACCAGAGCGAAGGATACCGCTGGCCAGCAACCGGGCGATCGTTGCCTGCCGGCTGCGTTCGGATTCTTTGGGAAACAACTTCGGCATGCCCTTTGGTAAACAGGCGTACCGCCCTTTCAGGTCAAATGTCGCAAGGAAGCAGAGCAGGAGAGATAAAGGAAGCAGAGCAGAAGAGATCTATGAGGAGCCGAAACGCGAGAAGGCGGGGCATACCGATTCAGGACAGTTGAGGGCCAGGGACGGCCCGAAACAAGCCCCCATGGATGGGCTCGCAGCGTGTCCTGAATCGGTATGCCCCGCCTTCTCGCCGCCCCCAAACCTCAAAGGCCGGGAGCGGATCCAGCGGTCATTACAGCAGAAGGGTACGAATATCCCCAAGCAGCTGACTGAGAACCGAGGTGAACCGCGCCGCATCGGCCCCATTCACCGCCCGGTGATCGTATGACAGCGACAACGGCAGCATCAACCGGGGCTGGAACTCCTGGCCATCCCAAACCGGCTTCATCGCCGCCTTGGAAACACCCAGAATCGCCACCTCCGGCGTATTCACAATCGGCATAAATGCCGTGCCGCCAAACCGGTTCGGAATGGCCCACCCGCTCGGCAATAACAGTCGCATGCACAGTTACATCAAAAACGAAGAGCTGGCCGATTGATCAGAATCGATTTCATCCCTGACTTGCTCGAGCAAACTGAGAACACGGCTGTGTAAAAATTGAGTGAATTTCTCCTTTGCCAGCGTCCGTTCTATCACATCCACTGGCAGAAACCGGTTCATCTCATCCCTGAAGGATTTACTTCTGATGATTTCGGGCAGCCTGCCAATAATTGCTTCCAGTTTTGCTCCATAGTCCTCGATCTGGTAATCCCGGATCTTGCTCAATACCAGATCCGGGCGCACAACTGCCTTTTCCTGAGACAAGTACGCCAGGTCCCAGATATCACGATGACGAACATACTTTTGCGTGGCCGGCAACGATACCAGCTTGTCGGCCATGATCTCGCTTTTATCCTCCGTCATGATCAACAAGTCTTCATACCCGTCGGGCAAGAAATTGTAGGTACGAATCAACGCCTGCGGAACAGATGTGTAGGCTGGAATATTTGCCACCTCAAGCTTGACTCGCTGCCTGGGAAGGTCTGGCCGCTCAGGTGAGGCGATAATGGCGATCTGCCACATATCCACATTGCGTTCAGAGTATGCTGGCTCCTTGCGCAATGACTTTGGTTCTTTAACACTAACCTCAAGACCGTAACGGGTGCTCAGATAATCAAGGATGCAATCCTTCATCTGCGCGAGCCGGGTGGATGAAAAATCGACGCCACCAGCGAAATCCAGATCCTCACTAAACCGCTTGCCACCATAGCAAAGGCGGACAGCCGTGCCGCCCTGGAACACCAGATCGTTCAGCAGGCCCTCCTGATCCAGCACAAAAAGAAGATCGAAGTGGATGATCTCTTTTTCAATCACGGGCCGCATATTGGCAAGATTGGGATCCCGCATGGCCAATGCAACAAGCCGCTGAAAGTTCTCTTGATTGTATTTACGCACGCGCTTCCTCCGGGTCAATCAAATGAGTGTTTCGACCCACTCGCTTGAGGTCTCGCAGTGCTGCCTCTTTGGTCGCGATTCGCAGTGGACGCCCTCTATCCCTCGCTCCAGCGAGAATATCGGTAACAGACCGCTTGGTGTGGGTGAACTCAATCACCCCATACGGGGTTTTGTATTCCCCTTTCCGCCCCGTGGTAACAACCGTAATGCGACCTACCGGCACCTGGGAAATCACACCGTATTCAGACAGCGCGGATTCCAGGCTGATGTAGTTGTACTCCCCACGACGAAGAGTCTTCGCCACCCGTTCAAGTAGATCTGAATCCTTGTGACGGGAGAGCTTATACACATAGACGCCTTTGGAGGGCCGCTCAAGAATACCGCTGCTTACCAGGCGCGCAACCGTTGCCTGCCGGCTACGGTCGGATTCTTCAGAAAACAGCTTTGCCAGGTCCTTGGATGAATAGACGTACCGCCCCTCCAGGTCGAATGTTGCCAGGCGTTTAATGGCGTCTGATTGCTTCATTACCTCCCCCGCTGGTGATCACTAAAAACACTTTAAAACGCGATTAATGTCCACATAGTAAACCAGGGTGTTCAAATAAACCACTTTAAAGCGTGGTTATTGTCCACTTGACGGAGAACCTAAGGAGAAAACAGAAGCGCCGGAACGACAAAGGCGGGCATACCTTTTCAGAACTGTTGAAGGCCAGGGACGGCCCGAAACAAGCGCACATGGATGTGCTTGTAGCGTGTTCTGAAAAGGTATGCCCGCCTTTGTTGCCCCCTCAGCTCGAAGGCTGGGAGGACACACAGCACGGGGCTAAACGGTTACAGCAGCAGAGTCCGAATATCCCCAAGCAGCTGACTGAGCACCGAAGTGAACCGCGCCGCATCGGCCCCGTTCACCGCCCGGTGATCGTAAGACAGCGACAGCGGCAGCATCAACCGGGGCTGGAACGCCTGGCCATCCCAAACCGGCTTCATCGCCGCCTTGGAAACACCCAGAATCGCCACCTCCGGCGTATTCACAATCGGCGTAAATGCGGTGCCGCCAATACCACCCAGACTGGTGATGGTAAAACACGCGCCCTGCATCTCCGCCGGCTTCAACTGCTTGTCCCGGGCCTTCTGGGCCAGCTCGGCGCTTTCCGCCGCCAGCTCCCACAAGCCCTTCTTGTCCACATCCCGGATCACCGGCACCATCAGCCCGTGGGGCGTATCCACCGCAATCCCGATGTGAATGTACTGCTTGCGAACCACCTCCTTGCGCTCCATGTCCAGCGACACGTTGAACTGGGGCAGTTCTTCCAGTGCCGCGGCGCAGGCCTTCAGCAGGAACGGCAGCGGCGTCATCTTCACGCCTTTCTTCTCGCCGGCCGCCTTCTGGGCCTTGCGGAAATCCTCCATATCGGTGATATCCGCATCCTCGAACTGGGTTACGTGGGGCACGTTCAGCCAGCTACGCTGCATGTTGTTGGCCGTGGCGAACATCATCCGCGACATGGCCTCACGCTTGGTTTCACCAAACTGGCTGAAGTCCGGCAGCTTGACCCCAGGGATACCGGAGCCGGTTGCTACGCCACCGCCCTGCTGGGCCTGTTTGAGCTGGCTCTTCACATAGGCCTGAACGTCGTCTTTGACAATCCGGCTCTTCGGACCAGAACCCTTGATGCGGGTCAGATCGGCACCCAGCTCGCGGGCGAGCTTGCGCACCGCGGGGCCAGCATGCACCTTGGCGCCCGGCGTGGGCGGCTCATAGGTGGCACCCTGGGGCTCAGGGGCGGACTCGGCAGCCGGCTTGGACTTTTCTTCAGACTTGGATTCGGCCTTTTCTTCCTTCGCGGGCTCCTCAGACGCCGGTTCAGAGGTTTCTTCCTCTTCGCCACCGTTCTCCTCAACGGTCATCTCCAGCAGTTCATCGCCTTCGGAGAGCTTGTCCCCCTCAGACACCAGGACCTTTCCCACCTTGCCCGCGTAGGGTGAGGGAATCTCCATGGTGGCCTTGTCGGATTCCACCGTTACCAGCGGATCGTCGGCTTCAATGGTATCGCCTTCCGAGACGTTGATTTCGATAACCGGAACATTGTCAAAGCCATCCAGCGCCGGAACCTTCACGGTTTCCTTGCGGGAGCCGCCGGAAGCCTTCTTCGGGGCCGGCTTGCTCTCTTCGGATTTCTCCGCCTGTTTGGCTTCTTCCTTTTCTTCCTCGGCCTTCTCTTCGGATTGTTCCTCGGGCTCGTCGCCGGAATCCTCAGAGCCACCGCCATCGGCGCTGGCTTCCATCATCCCGACAACGTCACCTTCCTTGACCTTGTCACCCACCTTCACGGTGATCTTGGTGATCTTGCCGGCACCGGGCGACGGCAGCTCAACCGAGGCCTTATCTGACTCGACCGTCAGAATCGGATCCTCTTCTTCAACGGTATCCCCTGCGCTGACGGTGATTTCGATAACCTCGACCTCATCCGCACCGCCGAGATCCGGAACCTTGATTTCCTGTTCACTCATGGCGGACTCCTTAGCTCAGCACCGGGTTCGTTTTGTTGCGATCGATTCCGTACTTGCGCATGGCTTCGAGAACCACATCGTTCTTCACCTCGCCGTCCTGGGCCAGGGCCGAGAGCGCGCTTACCGTCACGTAGTAACGGTCCACCTCAAAGAAGCTGCGCAGCTTCTCGCGGGTATCGCTGCGACCGAAGCCGTCAGTGCCCAGAGTCAGGTAGGTTTTGGGAATGAACGCCCGGAGCTGCTCGGAGTGCAGCTTGATGTAGTCGGTGGAAGACACCACCGGCCCCTGCTGCTTCTCAAGCATCTGGGTGACATAGGCCTTCTTGGGCTTGTCATCCGGGTGCAGGCGGTTCCAGCGATCCACGTGCTGACCTTCACGGGCCAGTTCGTTGAAGCTGGTGACGCTCCATACATCGGAAGCCACGCCCCAGTCATCTTTCAGCATCTGGGCTGCCGCGCGCACCTCGTTGAGGATAGCGCCGGCACCGAGCAGCTGTACCCGGGGCGTTTTCTTGTTGCCCTTGGTTTCAACAGACTCGAACTTGTACATACCCTTGATGATGCCCTCTTCACAATCCTTGGGCATCGCCGGCTGTTCGTAGTTCTCGTTCTCGATGGTCAGGTAGTAGAAGACATTCTTGTTGTCCTCGAACATCTCCTTCATGCCCTTGCGGAGCACGACGGCCATCTCGTAACCAAAAGCCGGATCGTAGGCCTTGCAGTTCGGAATGGTGTTGGCCAGCACATGGCTGTGGCCGTCCTGGTGCTGCAGGCCTTCGCCGTTCAGGGTGGTCCGGCCGGCGGTGCCGCCGATCAGGAAGCCACGGGCCTGCATGTCTCCGGAGGCCCACGCCAGATCGCCAACCCGCTGGAAGCCGAACATGGAGTAGAAAATGTAGAACGGGATCAGCGGGAAGTTGTTGGTGCTGTAGGACGTTGCCGCTGCCATCCAGGCCGCCATGGACCCCGCTTCATTGATGCCTTCCTCGAGGATCTGGCCCTTCTTGTCTTCCCGGTAATACATGATCTGGTCACGGTCTTCCGGGACGTACTTCTGCCCTTCGGCGGTGTAGATACCGAGCTGCCGGAACATGCCTTCCATGCCAAAGGTACGGGCTTCGTCGGGCACGATGGGTACCACGCGCTTGCCGATGCGCTTATCCTTGGTCAGGGCCGTCAGAATACGCACGAACGCCATGGTGGTGGAGATTTTCCGGTCGCCGGAGCCATCCAGTACCGCCTTGAAGATATCCAGGTCGGGAATCTGCAGTGGCTGGCAGTCCTTGCGACGCTTGGGATAAAAGCCACCCAGCTCCTGCCGGCGCTTCTTCATGTAGACGATTTCCGGGCTATCCGGCGCTGGCCGGTAGTAGGGAACATCATCAAGCTCGTCATCCTTCAGGGGCACAGCAAAGCGGTCCCGGAAGGCCTTGAGCTGCTCAACATCCAACTTCTTCAAGGAGTGGGCGGTATTCTGAGCTTCGCCGGCTTCGCCGAAACCGTAACCTTTGATGGTGTGGGCCAGGATAACGGTCGGACGCCCGCCGTTCTTGTTAATAGCATGGTGGAAGGCTGCATAGATCTTGTAAGGATCATGGCCACCCCGGTTGAGCTTGTTGATCTCTTCATCCGACAGATCCTCAACCAGCTTGGCGGTTTCGGGGTACTTGCCGAAGAAATTCTTACGGGTATAGGCCGGGCCATTACTCTTGAAGTTCTGCAAGTCGCCGTCGCAGACCTCGTCCATGACGTGCTGCATCTTGCCTTCCTTGTCCCTCTCGAACAGGGGATCCCAGTGGCGACCCCAGACCACTTTCAGGACGTTCCAGCCGGCACCCCGGAAGACGCCCTCAAGCTCCTGAATGATCTTGCCGTTACCACGGACCGGGCCATCCAGACGCTGCAGGTTGCAGTTAACCACGAAAACGAGGTTGCTGAGGTTTTCCCGGCCGGCCATGGAAATCGAGCCCAGGGTTTCCGGCTCGTCACACTCACCGTCACCGACAAAGCACCAGACCTTGCGGTCACCCATCTCGATGAGTTCCCGGCTGTCCAGGTACTTCATGACGTGGGCCTGGTAAATGGCCTGAATCGGGCCCAGACCCATGGAGACTGTCGGGAACTGCCAGTAATCCGGCATCAGCCAGGGGTGCGGGTAGGAAGAGAGGCCAGTGCCGTCCACTTCCTCACGGTATTTGTCGAGATCTTTCTCGTCGAAACGGCCCTCAAGGAAGGAGCGCGCATAGATGCCAGGTGAGGAGTGACCCTGGAAGTAAACCAGATCGGATTCGCGCTTTTCGTCGCCGCCGTGGAAGAAGTAGTTGAAGCCAACGTCGTAGAGCGTCGCGGCCGACGAGAACGAGGAAACATGGCCACCCAGGTCCCCGGGGCGCTGGTTGGCGCGCATAACCATGGCCATGGCATTCCAGCGGATCAGGGAGCGGATACGGCGCTCCATAAAGAGGTCACCGGGCATCGGCGCCTGCTGGGACACCGGAATGCTGTTCCGGAATGGCGTGGTAATGGAATACGGTAGCTCGGTTCCATCCCTGCTCGCTCGTTCGGAGAGCCTCTCAAGAATGTATTTGGCCCGGTCTACGCCTTCGTTCTCGATCAGAGATTCCAGCGCGTCCAGCCATTCACTGGTTTCAATGGGATCATCGTCCTGGTACATCAAACCCTCCCCTTGGCATCAAAAAGTACAGCGCGGCCACGATCAGCAGCCTGGCGCGTTGCGGTGTCGGTAAGCTGCGATGAAATGCAGTGTGTTGTTATGGGTATTTCAAGGAGCCTTGGACAAGCCTGACAGGTGTACCGGCCCCCGGCACACAGAACCTGTATAAAGCATAGATCAGCTCTCACACTTTTCCTGCCCGATTGCCCCGATTCACGAGCTTTTGGCCCTGCGGATGACTGGTATGCCGGTGAAGTGCGCGGATCAGCCCACCCATTCGCGTAGTATTTTTACTACACTTTAACCATTAAATTCAATTAAAGCCCCATGGAATTCCATTTCGGACGGACTTATTGCGGTTAGTTACGGAAGAATGACCGTTTTTAGACCATCAGACAAGCTAACTGCGACCAATGTCGTAGCATTCTTATCAACCGATGTTTCCATTACACGCTAAACGATATGCATCCTGAAATTCGCTACCATTTCCGGACTTTTAGCGCTTGTTATTGAATTTTAAGTCAGATCCGGTACTACACCTGCCTGATTCACAGCAACTTTTTCATTAGACCTGAAAATATTTTTCTATTTATGTATACTCGCCTGCCTGATTTTTAACCACCGAAAAGTGGTCGGACCACTTTTTGTCATCGACACCAACAGAGGGCGATCTATGAACTCCATCGTCACCTTTCCGAACCGGATTCCCACTACGGAGTTCGAGGAACGGCGTTTCAAGGTCTACACGGACCGCCAGCTCGACAAGATCGAAGTCATTCAGAATCTCCCCGAGGAGACCCTGTTTGAAATGAAGGTGGTGGCCAGTGTGCTGCCGTTCCGGGTCAACGAATATGTGATCAACGAACTGATCAACTGGGACAAGGTACCCAACGACCCGATCTATCAGCTTGTCTTCCCGCAAAAGGGCATGTTGAAAGACGAGCATTACGAGCGCATGGCAAAAATGCACCGGGAAGGTGCCGACAAGAAAGAGATCCAGGCTGTCGCCAAGGAAATCCGGGACGAACTGAACCCGCATCCGGCCGGACAAATGGAAATGAACATGCCGGAGCTGGACGGTGAAGTGCTGGACGGCGTGCAGCACAAGTACCGCGAAACCGTGCTGTTCTTCCCCGCCCAGGGCCAGACCTGCCACTCCTACTGCACCTTCTGTTTCCGCTGGGCGCAGTTTGTCGGTGACAAGGACCTGAAAATGGCCAGCACCGAAGCCGAGAAGCTTCATGGCTACCTGCAGGAGCACACCGAGGTGACTGACCTGCTGGTAACCGGTGGTGACCCCATGGTGATGAAGACCAAGAACCTTGTGCAGTACCTCGAACCACTGCTGCAGCCGGAGTTCGATCACATCCAGACCATCCGCATCGGCACCAAGGCCCTCACCTTCTGGCCCTACCGTTTTGTGACCGACAAGGATGCCGACGAGCTGATCGACCTGTTCGCCCGCCTCGTGGATGCCGGCAAGCACGTGGCCATCATGGCCCACTACAACCACTGGCAGGAAATCACCACCGAGATTGCCGAAGAGGCCATCCGCCGCATCCGCGCCACCGGTGCCGAGATCCGCGCCCAGGGCCCGCTGATCAAACACGTCAACGACGACGCCGAAGCCTGGGCCAAGCTGTGGAAAAAAGAAGTACAGCTCGGGATCATCCCCTACTACATGTTTGTGGAACGGGACACCGGCGCCAAGAACTACTTCGAAGTGCCTCTTGTCGAAGCCTTCCACATTTACCGGGACGCCATGAAAAAGGTCAGCGGCCTGGCCCGCACCGCCCGCGGCCCGAGCATGAGCGCCGGCCCCGGCAAGGTAGAGATTCAGGGCATTACCGAGATCCATGGCGAGAAGGTCTTCGTGCTGCGCTTCCTGCAGGGTCGCAACCCGGACTGGGTACAACGCCCGTTCTTTGCCAAGTACAGCGAAACAGCCACCTGGCTGCATGAGCTGGAACCCGCCTTCGGGGAAGAGAAGTTCTTCTTTGAGGATGAGTATGAGGAGATGAAGAAGGGGAATGGCTGAGAGCGCGAACTTGGGGTCAGAAGAAAAGTTCTTCTGACCCCAATTTCCAACTCAGTGCATCAGGGTATAGAGCTTGCGCCGGTAGGTGCGCACATCCGGGTTGTTGTTACCCAGCTTGTCGAACAACTCGATCAGCGTGGTCTTGGCAACCTCGTCCTTGTATTTGCTGTCCACCTGCATCAGGCGAATCAGCAGGTCCATGGCCTCGGCGTTGTTTTCCTGTAATACGTGGTGAAGCGCCAACTGGTGCAAAGCGTTCGGGTCCTTCGGGTCCTGCTCCAGGGCCATTTCCAGGTCCTTGACCGGTGGCAGCTCTGCCGACTGTTTCAGGAACTTTACCCGGGCCGCCAGCTGTTTGGCCTGGTGCTGCATTTTCTCTTCCGGAGGCAGGCTCTCGAGTACCTGTTCGGCGGTCTCCAGATCGCCCATCTCCGCCTTGAGCTGGGCCAGATCAATCAATACCTTCAGATTCTCGGGGTCCTTCCGGTTCATCTCAGAGAAGATCGCCAGGGCACCTTCCACATCCCCCTCTTCCCAGATCCGGTGCGCTTTATCGTAGGGGTCTTCCTTTGGCGCCTCCACGTGCTTCTCCAGTATCTTGCGAATCTCGCCCTCTGGCAGGGCACTGTTGAAGCCGTCCACGGCCTGGCCATCCTTCACCAGAATGACCGTCGGCAGGCCGCGCACGCCAAGGCTGGCGGTGAGCTGCTCCTGCTCGTCCGCATTGACTTTTGCCAGCAGAAATCCGCCCTCGTATTCATTGGCCAGCTTCTCCAGCACCGGCATGATCTGTTTGCAAGGGGCACACCACTCGGCCCAGACATCCACCAGGATGGGTGTGCCGGCCGAGGCTTCCATGACCTTCTGCTGGAAGTTTTCCATGGTAGCTTCAAAGATGTAGGGAGAGTTGCTCATGCAGGGCACCTGAAAAAGTCGAATGAATCGTTGGAAACTGCCAGAGGACATGGGGCCGGATGCCGGAAAATCAAGCGCGACCCGGTATTAGGCAGCTCCTTGAAATCACCGTATCTGCCGCTACATAGGCTAGTAAGCAACGCTCCGGGGATGCTTTGAACACACCCCGAACGACTCAAAACCTTTCCGGATGGATACTTCACGGCATGAATGACGACCCAAGCACAGATTCACTTGAGGAATTCGAAGAGGACGTGACCGAATACATCGGCAAGGACGAACACAGCAAGAGCCTTGCCCTGCCCCAGCAGATGATGCCCCGGCGCATGTACGTGCTGCCGGTTTCAAACCGTCCGTTTTTCCCCGCCCAGGTGCAGCCCGTGGTAGTCAACCAGAACCCATGGCAGGAAACCCTGAAACGGGTGGGTGAAACCGACCACAAGGTCATGGGCATTTGTTTTGTGGAAGAAGAGGACGCGGAGGCAGGCGTGCCCGCCAGCGAGCAGCTGGAAGCCACCGGCTGTGCCGTGCGTGTTCATCATGCCCAGAACGAAGGCGGCAAGGTCCAGTTCATTGCCCAGGGCCTGCAGCGGTTCCGGATTGTGCAGTGGTTGCGCCGCAAGCCGCCGTATCTGGTGGAGGTGGAATACCCTTCCGAGCCGGAAGAAAACGCTGACGAGTTGAAGGCCTACACCCTGGCCATCATCAGCTCGATCAAGGAATTGCTGCGCACCAACCCTCTGTATGGCGAAGAGGTGAAGCAGTACCTGTCCCGCTTCGGGCCGGACGACAGCTCACCCCTGGCCGATTTTGGTGCATCCATGACCAGCGCTCCGGGCCGGGAGCTGCAGGATGTGCTCGACACCGTCCCGCTGTTGCGCCGGATGGAAAAAGTCCTGCTCCTGATGCGCAAGGAGCAGGAGGTGGCCCGCCTGCAGTCGGAAATCAGTGAAGAGGTAAACGCCAAGGTTCAGAAACACCAGCGGGAATTCTTCCTGAAAGAGCAGCTCAAGGTCATCCAGAATGAACTGGGCATGGCCAAGGATGACAAGACCGCAGATGTGGAGCGCTTCGAAGATCGGATGGCGCAGCTGAACCCACCGGATGCGGTTCGTGAACGGTTCAAGGACGAAGTCCAGAAACTGCAGGTACTGGAACAGGGGTCGCCGGAATACGGCGTTACCCGCAATTACCTCGACTGGCTGACCCAGGTGCCCTGGGGCGTGCATTCAGAGGATCATTTCGACCTGTCCGAAGCCCGCCGGATTCTGGACCGGGACCATGATGGCCTGGACGATGTCAAAGACCGCATCGTGGAGTTTCTGGCCGAGGGCACATTCAAGAATGAGGTCAGCGGTTCCATCCTGTTACTGGTGGGCCCACCGGGCGTGGGCAAGACCTCCATCGGCCACTCTGTCGCCGATGCCCTGGGCCGGAAGTTCTACCGGTTCAGCGTAGGCGGTATGCGCGATGAAGCCGAGATCAAAGGCCACCGCCGTACCTACATCGGCGCCATGCCGGGCAAGTTTGTCCAGGCGCTGAAGGATTCCAGGGTGGCGAACCCGGTGATCATGCTGGACGAAATCGACAAGATCGGGGCCTCCTTCCAGGGTGATCCGGCGTCAGCGCTTCTGGAGACCCTGGATCCGGAGCAGAACCGCGAGTTTCTGGATCACTATCTGGATGTCCGGATGGATCTGTCCAAGGTGCTGTTCATCTGCACGGCCAACCAGCTGGACACCATCCCGCGCCCACTCCTGGACCGCATGGATGTGATCCGCCTCTCCGGTTACATTGCCGAAGAGAAGCTGGCCATCGCCAAACATCACCTGCTGCCCAGACTGCTGAAGCGGGCCGGCCTGCTGAAGAAGCAGTTCAACATTACCGACGCCGCCATCCGCCAGGTTATCGAAGGCTATGCCCGCGAGTCCGGCGTGCGGAACCTGGAAAAGCTGCTGCACAAGATCATGCGCAAAGGCATTGTGAAGCTGTTGGAAAACCCGGAGCAGCCGGTGAAGGTGGGCGTGGCAGATCTGCCGAGCTACTTGGGCCAACCATCATTCCGGAAAGAGAAATCCCTCAAGGGCATCGGGGTGGTGACCGGCCTCGCCTGGACCGCCATGGGCGGCGCCACCCTGAGCATCGAGGCGTCTCGCATCCATAGCTCCCAGCGTGGCTTCAAACTGACCGGCCAGCTCGGGGATGTAATGAAGGAGTCCGCCGAGATCGCCTACAGCTATGTGTCATCCAACCTCAAACGCTTCAAGGGCGACCCTACGTTCTTTGATAAATCGTTCGTGCACCTGCACGTACCCGAGGGTGCCACGCCCAAGGATGGCCCCAGCGCCGGTGTCACCATGGCCACCGCACTGCTGTCCATCGCCCGCAAAGAAGCGCCACAGCAGAACATCGCCATGACCGGTGAGCTCACGCTGACCGGGCAGGTGCTGCCCGTGGGCGGTATTCGCGAGAAAGTAATAGCGGCGCGGCGACAGAAAATCAGCAACCTGATCCTGCCAGAGGCGAACCGGGGGGATTATGAAGAACTGCCGGAATATCTGAAGGAAGGCCTGGTGGTGAATTTTGCCAGGCACTACAGCGACGTGTTCCAGGTGTGTTTTGGAGACAAACCGAAGAGAGGATCTTCGGTGCATTGATGGAGGCGAGTTCGTCGTGAAGACGGGGTCAGAAGAACGCTTTCTTCTGACCCCTGCTCAAGGTTGTCGGATTACGCTTTGCTAATCCGACCTACGGATTTGAGATGGCTGATTTGTAGGTCGGATCAGACCCGAAGGGTCGTAATCCGACACCACAGTTCAGGCCTTTTCCTTCCACCCATCGTCCTTCAATACCGACCCCACGGTCAGCACCGGCGAGGCATCGATATCGTCGGCATCCATCATGTTGGCCACCCGCTGCAGCGAGGCCAGAATCATGGTCTGCTCCCACTCCGCCAGGCTCTGGAATTTCTGGATGAAATCCTCCTGCAACGGGTTCGGTGCCCGGGCAAGAAGCGCCGCGCCATCATCCGTCAGGTGGGCGTGCACCTTGCGCTTGTCCTGGGTACTGCGCACACGGTAGACCAGGCTCCGATGCTCCAGGCGGTCCAGAATTGTGGTTACCGTGGCCTGGCTGAGGCTCACCTTTTCGGCAATGGTGCCAATGGTTACCTCACCAAGATCCCGAATGGTTCTCATGATCAGCAGTTGTGGCCCGGTCAGCCCGGCGTGTTTGCTCAGGCGCTTGGAATGCAGGTCTGTCGCCCGGATTACACGCCGTAGTGCCACCAGTACATCTTCATAACTGTTCACTGCCATCCCCCGATACGGAATCATGAATTTATTTATACCACTAACTATTAGAGGTCTTTGCACCGTGGAATGCAAGTCAGGGAGAACCCCTGCAGTTTTTTTACCAGCCACTATGCTAAGGTCTTGGCTTTTTACCAAACCGCAAACGGAATCAGCATCATGAGCAACCGATTCATTCACCGGCTCCTGCCATTCCTGAGCCCCCTGCACACAGCGGCTGCACACTTTCTGATCGCGCTGGGCCTGACCACGCTGGCCGGGGCAACATTTGCCCAGGGCACGGACCAGCCGCCGCCGAATCAGCCGGACATTACCTCCGACGATGTGGCCGCCGCACTCTCCGATCTGGAAGAGCCCATGTACACCCCGTTTATCGAACTGTATCTGCTCGAGGAAACCAAGGCTCTGCGCAAGGAAATGATGAACACCCGTGCCGAGCTGATCGAAAAAGTGGTGGACAAGGAACTGTCCGTCGCCGACAAAACCATGTCCTACGCCACCGATACGGTCACCTACTTTTTCTATCTGATTGCCGGCGCCACCTCGATCCTGGTCGTCATCGGGTGGAACTCGATCCGCGATATGCGCAACCAGCTCACCAGCCTGGCCGAAAAAAGAGTGAACGAGCTGGTGGTGGAATATGAGAATCGCCTGGAATTCATTGAGGACCAGCTGAAGCAGAAATCCGACATTATCCAGCAGAACCAGGCCGAGATTGAACGCACCAATGAAGTGCACTCGCTTTGGCTGAAAGCCAGCCAGGAGACCTCGCAGCAGAACAAGATTGCGGCCTACGATACGATTCTGGATCTGCGCCCGGATGACGTCGAAGCGCTCAGCTACAAGGCGGATGCGGTACTGGAAATGCAGGAACCTCTCTGGGCAATCAGCCTGTGCCAGCGGGCACTGAAACTTGCACCGCACAATGGCCATGCGCTCTATCAACTGGCATGCGCCTACGCGGAAATCGGACGCTGGGAAGACGCCGTCAGCACTCTGCAAAAAGCGATTGATATTTCCGAAGCTTACCGGGACGATGCCTCTGTAGACGTGAGTTTCGAGCAGTTGCGCGATCACGAAAGCTTCCGAACACTGGTGTTTCCGGATCAGGACGACAGCACGGATGCTTGACAACCAGCGAGCTGTAGTGTTTTTTGAATTGCTGAGAATAAAAGAATAACCCTGAACAAAACAGGACAGACTCAATGAGAACTTCAGTAAAAAAACTCGTAACCGCTGTTAGCACTTCCGTCGCACTGCTGGGCGCCGGCAACGCCGCCGCCGAGATCCAGATTGGCATCGCCGGCCCGATGACCGGCCCCGTTGCCCAGTATGGCGATATGCAATTCTCCGGCGCCCGCATGGCCATTGAACAGATCAACGAAAATGGCGGCGTCATGGGCGAAGAACTGGTCGCCGTTGAGTACGACGATGTCTGCGACCCCAAGCAGGCCGTCAGCGTTGCCAACAGCCTGGTCAACGATGGCGTTCGCTTCGTGGTTGGCCATCTGTGCTCAAGCTCCACCCAGCCCGCCTCCGACATCTACGAGGATGAAGGGGTCCTGATGATCACACCGGCGTCTACCAGCCCGGAAATCACCGAGCGTGGCTACGAGCTGGTATTCCGCACTATCGGTCTGGACAGCATGCAGGGCCCGGTCGCAGGTAACTACCTGGCCAGTCTGAACCCCGAGCGCGTCGCCATTATTCACGACAAGCAACAGTACGGTGAAGGCATCGCCACCGCCGTCCGGGATACCCTGAAGGACAAGGGCGTGGAAATCGCCATGTTCGAAGGGATCACCGCAGGCAGCAAGGACTTCTCGTCCCTGGTGAGCAAGCTCAAGCAGGCCGATGTCGATTATGTCTATTACGGTGGTTACCATCCGGAACTGGGGCTGATTCTGCGCCAGGCTGAGCAGGCCGGTCTTGATGCCACCTTCATGGGCCCGGAAGGCGTTGGCAACAAGGACATCAACACCATTGCCGGCGAAGCTGCCGAAGGCCTGCTGGTAACCCTGCCGCCGGCGTTCGACAAGAAAGAGGCCAACCAGGAACTGGTGGAAGCGTTCGAGGCCAAGGGTGAAGATCCCTCCGGTCCGTTCGTACTGACCTCCTACACTGCCGTACAGCTGATTGCCGACGGCATCGAGAAGGCCCAGTCCACGGATCCGTTCGAAGTGGCCGAGGCCCTGCGCAGCGGCTCGTTCGAGACCCCCATCGGCACCGTCGAGTACGACAAGGCCGGTGATATGAAGTCGTTCGAGTTCGTTGTCTACGAATGGCATTCAGATGGAAGCAAAACTCCGCTAAACTAAGCCAAAATCGTTAACAAACGGTAATACTGAGAGCACCTTCTCACCGCGATCCGGGAGAAGGTGTTTTTCTAGGCTCCTGTTGATCCTTCCCCGTTGCCTGGCCGGACATCCCGCGCCCGCGATGCGGTCGTTGAGGGAGCAGGCTTTCGGAGTTAAACACAATGTCAGAAGCTACTCTGTATTTTATTCAGCAGCTCATAAACGGGCTGACGATTGGCAGCGCCTATGCGCTGATCGCCATCGGCTATACGATGGTTTACGGCATCATCGGCATGATCAACTTTGCCCATGGTGAGATCTACATGATCGGCGCCTACACGGCACTGATTGCCATTACCGGCCTGGCGACCCTCGGCGTGGCCTGGCTGCCCCTGATCCTGCTGGTCGCCCTGATCTGTGCGGTGATCGTCTCCAGTGCCATGGGCTGGGCGGTGGAGCGGGTAGCCTACCGGCCGGTCCGGGGCCGCCACCGCCTGATCCCGCTGATTTCCGCCATCGGCATGTCCATCTTCCTGCAGAACTATGTCCATCTGGCCCAGGGCTCCCGCAACATCGGTTTCCCCCTGCTGATTGAGGGTGGCTTTGATTTTGGGTCCGCTGACACGTTCCGGGCGTCACTTTCCTATATGCAGTTGACCGTGTTCGTGACCACGTTTATCTGCATGACCGCCCTGTCCCTGTTTATTTCCCGCTCCCGTATTGGTCGCGCCTGCCGCGCCGTATCCCAGGATCTGGGCATGGCCAACCTGCTGGGCATCGACACCAACCGCATTATTGCCGCCACCTTCGTCATCGGCGCGGCTCTGGCAGCGGTGGCCGGGCTGTTGTTGGGCATGTACTACGGCTCCATCGACCCGTTATTCGGGTTTATCGCCGGCCTGAAAGCCTTCACCGCGGCGGTTCTTGGAGGAATTGGCAGTATCCCCGGCGCGATGCTGGGAGGACTGATCCTGGGTGTTTCCGAGAGCATGACCTCCGGCTATCTCAGTGGCGAATACAAGGATGTTGTTTCTTTCGGCCTGCTCATCCTGATTCTGCTGTTCAAACCCACCGGCCTGCTCGGCAAACCGGAGGTTGAGAAAATCTGATGATTGCCAACAACATGAAACACGCGCTGTTCTGCGCGGTTATTACCCTGATCATTTCCTACCCCATTCTCGGCTTCAACCTCGAAGCCCGGGGCGTTGATATCACCATCTCCGGTGCCAGCACCTTCACCCTGGTCATGGTCGCGCTGGCAGCGCTGGTCGTTTTTGCCTTCCAGCTGTTCCGGGATCGCATCATGGGCGCGCTTGCCGCTATCCCGAAACCCGGCTCCGACAGCCACAAAGAACCCATGGAGGAGAACAGGCGCGCACAGATCCAGTCCTGGATACTCACCGGCATTCTGGTGCTGGCGCTGTTCTGGCCGTTCTTCGTCTCACGGGGTTCCGTGGACCTGGCAACCCTGGTGCTTATCTACGTAATGCTGGCCCTGGGCCTGAACGTGGTGGTAGGCCTTGCCGGCCTGCTGGACCTTGGTTACGTCGCCTTCTATGCCGTTGGCGCCTACACCTTTGCCCTGCTGTCAGACTACGCCGGCTTTTCATTCTGGATGTCACTGCCGGTGGGTGCTTTGCTGGCCGCCCTGTTCGGCCTGATTCTGGGCTTCCCGGTACTGCGCCTGAGAGGCGATTACCTGGCGATTGTCACTCTCGGGTTCGGCGAGATTATCCGCATCCTGCTGAATAACTGGACCAGCCTGACCGGCGGCCCCAACGGCATTGGCGGCATTCCCGAACCGACGCTGTTTGGCATGGAGTTCGGCCGCCGGGTCAAGGAAGAGGGCAACACGTCATTCCATGAGACCTTCGGCATTGCCTACAGTGGCGAGGACAAGGTGATCTTTCTCTATCTGATCTCGCTGGTGCTTGCGGTATTCACTGCACTGGTCATCCGCCGCTTCATGCGGATGCCAGTCGGCCGTGCCTGGGAAGCGCTGCGGGAAGATGAAATCGCAGCCCGTTCGCTGGGTCTGAGCCGCACCGCGGTGAAGCTGTCCGCCTTTACCATTGGCGCTTTCTTTGCCGGATTCGCCGGTACGGTGTTCGCGTCCAAACAGGGTTTTATCAGCCCGGAATCATTTGTCTTCCTGGAATCGGCCATCATCCTGGCCATTGTGGTGCTCGGAGGCATGGGCTCGCAGCTCGGCGTAATCCTGGCTGCCGTTGCCGTCACTATCCTGCCGGAACTGGCTCGCGAGTTCTCGGAATACCGCATGCTCATCTTCGGCGCCGCCATGGTACTGATGATGGTCTGGCGACCGCAGGGGCTGATTCCCATGCGCCGCATTCATATTGAACTGAAAAAGCAGGAGTGACGGACGATGCTTGAAGTACAGAATCTGTCCATGCGCTTTGGCGGCCTGCTGGCGGTAGACCAGGTGTCTCTGGACGTAAAAGAACACGAGATTGTTTCCATCATCGGCCCGAACGGGGCCGGCAAAACCACGGTTTTCAACTGCATGAGCGGCTTCTACAAGCCGACCGGTGGCAAGATCCTGTTTGAGGGTGCCGAAGTTCAGGCCAAGCCCGATTACAAGATTTCTTTGCTGGGCATGGTGCGCACCTTCCAGCACGTTCGCCTGTTCAGCCAGATGACGGTGGTGGAGAACCTGCTGGTTGCCCAGCACCGGCATCTGAACACCAACCTCATCGCCGGTCTGCTGAAGACCCCGAACTACCGGAAGAGGGAGCAGAAATCCCTTGATCGGGCCGCCTACTGGCTGGACCGCGTGGGCCTGCTGGAGCTGGCCAACCGGGAAGCCGGCAACCTGGCCTACGGCCAGCAGCGGCGCCTGGAGATTGCCCGCTGTATGGTCACCGAACCCAAACTGCTGATGCTCGATGAGCCGGCGGCAGGCCTTAACCCGGCGGAAACCAAAGACCTCAACCGGCTGATCGTCAGCCTGAAAGAGGACTATAACGTTTCCGTGGTGCTGATTGAGCACGATATGAGCCTGGTAATGGATATTTCCGACCGGATCAACGTCATCAACCAGGGCCGCCCCCTGGCCAGTGGCACGCCGGAGGAAATCCGCCAGAACGACGACGTGATCAAAGCCTACCTGGGCGAGGCCTGAGGGAAAACCATGCTAGTACTAGAAAATGTCCATACCCATTACGGCAAAATCGAGGCCTTGCACGGGGTGTCTGTCGAGGTGAAGAAGGGCGAGATCGTATCGCTCATCGGCGCCAATGGAGCAGGCAAGACCACCCTGCTCATGACGGTTTGTGGCAATCCCCAGGCCAGTTCGGGACGGGTGATCCTGAATGACCGGGATATCACCCACGAGCCGACCTCACAGATCATGCGCTCCGGCATTTCCATCGTTCCCGAGGGTCGCCGGGTCTTTTCTGGCCTTACGGTGGAAGAAAACCTCCACATGGGCGGTTTTTTCAACACCAAGGCCGAGATCCGTAAAAGCCAGGACCACGTCTATGAGCTTTTTCCCCGCCTCAAGGAGCGCGAGCACCAGCGCGCCGGCACCATGTCCGGGGGTGAGCAACAGATGCTGGCCATCGGGCGGGCCTTGATGAGCAGACCGAACATGATCATCCTTGATGAGCCATCCCTTGGCCTTGCGCCCCTGGTGATCAAACAGATCTTCGAGATCATCGGCCACCTGCGCGAAGAAGGCATCACGGTTTTCCTGGTGGAACAGAACGCGCACCAGGCACTCAACCTGGCGGATCGGGGTTACGTGCTGGAAACCGGCAAGATTCGCCTGCACGATACCGGCAAGAATCTGCTGGAAAACCCGGATGTCCAGAACGCCTACCTGGGCGGCTGAAGCCCCCTCCCACCGAAAGCCAGAAACCGGGGCGTGGCGACACGCGCCGGTTTTTTTGATCCAATCAGTTACTCACCAATCTGTAAGCTTGTACCGGCAGGATTTGAACTATACTCAAGCCAACGGTCATCCTGTCTCCAAAAGACCAGTCAGGGCCGTGTTCGCAATGCTGCCTCACGTCAGGGGCGGCATTGTGTATTGCGACGACAGCTTTAAATCACAGAAAGGAGTCGATAATGAAAAAACTGATCGCAGGTGCAATTCTTCTGGGCGCATCCTCCATGGCCTTTGCCCAGCCGGGCTGTGGTGTAGGTGCGATGATCTGGGAAGGGCAGTCCGGTATTGCCCCCCACGTATTGGCGGCAACGACCAACGGCACATTTGGCAACCAGACCTTCGGCATGACCACGGGGACACTCGGCTGCCAGACCAATGAGGCGGTTCAGTCCATGGCAATGTACATGGACAGCAACATCGACAAGGTCGCCCGGGACATGTCGCGCGGTTCCGGCGAAAACCTCGATACCCTGGCCGTCCTGCTGGGCGTTGACGAGGCGGATCGTGGCACTTTCCGCCAGGTGTTGCAGGACAATTTCGCTACCATCTTCCCGAACTCCGACACCACCTCTGGCGAAGCGGTAGAAGCCATTGTGGCGTTGCTCGAAAAGAACGAGTCGCTCAGCAAGTACGTAGCGGCCTGATTCTGGCGATTTAACCCAAGGGAATGTGTGTGCGCCAGGGACGGCGCATCGTTCTACCCTCTACCCCGTTCAACCCCGGATACAACAAAACCCATGGGCAATACGCTTCGCATTGGGCCAGCGTTGGTCTGGCTCGCAGTCAGCCTGCCAACCGCGGCGGATATGCCCGCCGGCCACCCCAACCTTCATCGCGATCCGGCCTGGCTGACTCTGGTTCACTATCAAGCCAACACATTCGGGGACGGTTACACCAGCCAGGCCGACGATCCGGCATTTTTCCTCAGCGATAACGGCAAGCATTCGCCCCGGGCCGAACTGGCAGCAACGCTCGATGCCATCCGGCAGCCCGGCGAGGGCGACAACCATGCCCGCTGCCAGTTTCCGGCGCGGACAGCCTGGCTTCAGCAAAAGCTTGGCCTGTCGCTGCCGGACATTGAGTGCCCCGGTTACCAGCAATGGTCCGAAACCCTGAATGCCGAAACCGTTACCCTGGTGTTCGCCGCCTCCTACCTGAACAGTCCGTCCTCCATGTTCGGTCATACCTTCCTGCGGCTCGATCCGCCACAGGAGGATGATGAGACCAACCTGCTGCTGGCCAACACCATTTCCTACGCCGCAGACGCCGCCGCCCACGACAGCGAGATCTCGTTCGCCTACAAGGGCATTTTCGGTGGCTATCCCGGAATTACCACCATTCAGCCGTACTATGAAAAAATCCGGCTGTATTCGGACATTGAACATCGTGACCTCTGGGAATACCGACTGAACCTCACCCAGGACGAAGTGGACATGATGATCGCTCACGCCTGGGAAATCCGGGGCCGGAATTTCGATTACTACTTCTTTGATGAAAACTGCGCCTACCGCCTGCTGGCGCTGATCGACATAGCCCGCCCCGGCACTGACCTCCTGGGCGAAGTAAGCACTCACGCGATCCCCTCGGACACCGTTCGCTGGGTGGTGGACAAGGGGCTGGTCAGTGAGGTGTATTACCGGCCCTCAGCGGCCACTTCCGTGGCCTACAGCCTTTCGACGCTGCCAAATGATCACCAGACCCTCGCCGCAGCCATCGCCAACGGCTACCTTGCCGCCGATGCCAGGGAAGTCAGCACCCTTCCGGCGGAACAGAGGGCCCATGTTCTCGACGCCACCTACGATTACGTCCGTTACAAGAGTGAAGCGGATGACTGGCCGCGGGACATTGCTGCGCCTCTGTCCCACGATCTTTTACGGGAACGGAGCAGTATCGACGATGTGCCGCCGCCACCAAAACCCCCTGAGCCCAAAGTCCGGGACGACCAGGGGCACGACACCTTTCGCATCAGCCTGGGAGCCGGCCAACAGGCGCATCGCGGGTTCACCCAATTGACGCTGAGGCCCGCATACCATGATGTCCTGGATCCACCCGCCGGCTATCGTTCCGGCGCGCAACTGCAGTTCCTGAGACTGGACGCACGCCTCTATACCGACAACAACGAGTTCCAACTGGAGCAACTCACCGGCGTCGAAATCCGCTCACTGAGCCCCCGGAATGCCTTCTTCTCGCCACTTTCCTGGCAGGTGGGTTTTGGTGGCCGCCGAACGGACACAGGTAACGGCCGGGTGCTGGCCCCCTACCTCGAGGGCGGCGCAGGTGGAAGCTGGCGCCTCGGCGACCAGACCCAGGCGTTCGCCATCGCCACCGCCGACCTGGAAATTGACGACGACCTGCGCCGGGGTTACGACGCTGCGCCGGGCGCTGACATCGGGGTACTGCACCAGAACAATCAATTCAGCGTACTCGCCGGCGCCAAAACCAAAGCCTGGATCGTCAGCAGCCAACACCGTCAGGACCAACTCTACGCCAAAGCCAACTGGCACATTGGCCGGGAGTTCAGCCTGTTTGCCAAATTCACCCGGGAAAACCAATACGACAGGTACCAGAGCACATGGCACGCCGGACTTCACGCCTACTTCTGATTGCCGGAACCGCCCGGCTTACCAGCCTTCTGACGGCCACTCTCCTGCTGTCCGGCTGCAGCAGCCTGTTCTTCTATCCGGACCGGGTGACCTACATCACCCCGGATCGCCTGAACCTCGAATACGAAGACATCTATCTCAACACCGCCGATGGCGAAACCCTCCACGGCTGGTGGCTACCCGCAGAAGCCCCGGAGAGCAACGCCAGGGGCACGGTCTACTTCCTCCATGGCAATGCCCAGAACATCAGCAGCCACATCCTCAACGTCGCCTGGCTGCCCGAAGAGGGCTACAACGTCTTCACCATCGACTACCGTGGTTACGGCAAATCCACCGGCGACCCGGACATCGAAGGCGCCCTGCACGATGTGGAAACCGGCCTGCGCTGGCTGGCAGCCAAACCGGGAGTGACAGACGGACCCGTTTACATCCTGGGCCAGAGTCTTGGCGGTGGTCTGGCAATCGCCCTCGCCAGTGAGTGGACCCAACGGCAAGAGCAACCCCGCCTGGATGGCGTCATTCTGGACGGCACCTTTTCCGGATTCCGTAGAATCGCCCGGGAGAAACTTGATGCTTTCTGGTTAACCTGGCCATTCCAGATTCCACTGAGCTGGACCATTCCTGACGATTACGAAGGTGTGAATCAAATTCCCGGAATCAGCCCGGTTCCGGTGATGGTCATTCACAGCGTGCGGGATGGCATTATTCCGTTTCGCCATGGCGAGGCGCTTTACGAGGCGGCAAAGGAGCCTAAGGAGTTTTTGCAGACGGATACGCCGCATGGGGCGACGTTTGTGATTCCAGGGTATCGGAAGGAGGTGTTGGAGTTTATGGCGGATAACGGGGACAGGTGAGGTTGGGGTCAGAAGAAAGCGTTCTTCTGACCCCGGGTCTGGCGCTGACTTCGGGTTCGGCGGCGTAAAAAGGGGTCAGATGAACGCGTTCATCTGACCCCATCTTCAAGCCCCTGGTGTCACCGCTATCAGGCAGAGAAATCGGTCGGCTGATCGCCTTCCTTGATTTCCTTCATGGACAGCTTAACGCGACCACGGTTGTCAACATCCAGCACCTTCACCAGAACTTCCTGACCTTCGCTCAGCTCGTCAGTCACGTTCTCGATGCGGCGATCAGAGATCTGGGAAATGTGCACCAGACCATCCTTGCCGGGCAGGATGTTAACGAAGGCACCGAAGTCGACAATGCGCTCAACGCGGCCCTTGTAGATAGCACCCACTTCGATTTCAGCCGTGATTTCCTTGACCCGGTTCACCGCCGCCTGGGCAGCTTCCTGGTTGTCGGCGTAGATCTTCACGTTGCCGTCGTCATCCAGATCGATGGAGGCGCCGGTTTCGTCACAGATCGAGCGGATAACAGAACCGCCCTTACCGATAACGTCACGGATCTTCTCCGGGTTGATCTTGATGGTGGTGATGCTCGGAGCGCGGGCAGACAGCTCGGCACGTGGGGTAGAGATAACCTTGTTCATCTCGCCCAGGATGTGCAGACGCGCAGCGTGTGCCTGCTCAAGCGCCAGCTCCATGATCTCGTCGGTGATGCCGTTGATCTTGATATCCATCTGCAGGGCGGTTACGCCCTCCTGGGTACCGGCAACCTTGAAGTCCATATCGCCCAGGTGATCTTCGTCACCCAGGATATCCGTCAGAACCGCGAACTTGTCGCCTTCCTTGACCAGACCCATGGCAATACCGGCAACCGGTGCCTTGATGGGTACACCCGCGTCCATCAGTGCCAGGCTGGAACCACAGACCGAGGCCATGGAGCTGGAACCGTTGGATTCGGTGATCTCGGAAACCGCGCGGATTGCGTACGGGAATTCTTCCAGGGTCGGCATAACCGCCAGAACACCACGCTTGGCCAGACGACCATGGCCGACTTCACGACGGCCCGGGGTGCCCACACGGCCCGCTTCACCCACCGAATACGGAGGGAAGTTGTAATGGAACAGGAACGGGTCCTTGCGCTCGCCTTCGAGGGCATCGATGATCTGCACATCGCGGGAGGTACCCAGCGTGGTGGTCACGATGGCCTGGGTCTCGCCACGGGTGAACAGGGCGGAACCGTGAACACTGGGCAGCACACCCACTTCGATTTCAATCGGACGAACGGTCTTGTTGTCACGGCCATCGATGCGGGGTTTGCCCTCGATTACCTGGTGACGAACGATGGCTTTCTCGACCTTGCCGAAATACTTTTTAACATCATCCGCGGAAGGCTGGCCTTCCTCTTCACCGGCCAGTTTCTCGACCAGTGCGGTCTTGATTTCGCCCAGACGTGCGTAGCGCTCCATCTTGTCGCGGATGTTGTAGGCTTCCTCGATGGCCGCAGAAGCCTCGGATTTGACGGCATTCAGCAGCTCGGTGTTCTCCGGCTCTGGCTGCCAGTCCCAACGGGGCTTGCCAATTTCAGCGGCAAATTCCTTGATCGCTGCAACAGCCACCTGCATTTCCTGGTGGGCGTACAGAACACCACCCAGCATCTGGTCTTCGGTCAGGCCCTTGGCCTCGGACTCAACCATCAGCACCGCATCTTCTGTACCCGCAACCACCATGTCCAGCAGGGAGGTTTGCAGCTCTTCGAAGGTGGGGTTCAGGAAGTAACCGCGCTCATTGGTATAGCCCACACGGGAGGCACCGATCGGACCGTCGAACGGGATACCGGAAATGGACAGCGCCGCCGAAGCCGCCAGCATCGCGGCAATATCCGGATCCTGGTTCTTGCTCGAAGACATGACCGTGGTGATGACCTGAACTTCGTTCATGAACCCGTTCGGGAACAGCGGACGAATCGGACGGTCGATCAGGCGGGAGGTCAGGGTTTCCTTCTCGGAGGGACGGCCTTCGCGCTTGAAGAAGCCACCGGGGATTTTGCCCACGGCATAGGTCTTCTCGAAGTAGTTCACGGTCAGCGGGAAGAACGGCTGGCCGGGCTTGGCTTCCTTGGCGCCGACTACGGTACCAAGAACGGAAATATCATCAACGGTTACCAGTACGGAACCGGTTGCCTGACGGGCAATACGGCCGGTTTCCAGAGTGACGGTCTTGCCGCCAAGCTCGAATGATTTCTTGAAAGGTTTCAGATCCACAAAAAGCTCCTGTTTAATTTCTTCAATTAAAACCAAAATCGTGAACATGGGGTCAGATGAAGGACTTCATCTGACCCCGGGGCATGACGCCGGTCCCAAATATGGGATCAGACGAAAGACTTCATCTGGCCCCGGGCCATGACGCCGGTCCCAAATATGGGGTCAGATGAAAGACTTCATCTGGCCCCGGGCCATGGCGCCGGTTCCAAATATGGGGTCAGATGAAAACTTTCATCTGACCCCGGATTCAAGCCCCAGGTTCACGTTTTTCTGCAGATGATTTGCTGTGATCCGAAAGCCAACCCGTCTGAAAGCTAACAGGCTGTTGCAAAACCCCGGTCTGAAGGGCGGCAGTTCCTGAGACCGCCGGGCCCGGGCTTTTCAACAACCTGCTATCAATTTCGGCTTTCCATTACGACAGGGAATCCTTCGATAACACAGACAACCCACTGCAGCGGGAGAAAAACACAACCGGCAGGCCCGGTAAAGGGCCTGCCGGTTGACGGCTGCCACCGGAAACACCGGTGCAGCCCTCAGGTCGCAGAGACCCGGATCAGCGACGCAGACCCAGACGCTGGATAAGTTCCAGGTAACGGTCGGCGTTCTTACGCTTGAGGTAGTCCAGCAGCTTACGACGCTGGTTTACCATCCGGATCAGGCCACGGCGGGAATGATGATCCTGCTTGTTGGCCTTGAAGTGATCCTGCAGCTTGTTGATGTTGGCGCTCAGCAGTGCCACCTGAACTTCGGGGGAACCGGTATCGCCTTCACCTTGCTGAAAATCATTAACGATCTGTGCTTTCTCATTGGCAGAAAGTGCCATAACTCACCTCGTTGTTGCGATGCTTTCAAATACGGCCGAACCGCGCATCTCTACAGCCCGGCTAAACAGCGTCGCGCTTAATGCTTTCCGCTGCTCTTCACCAGTCGGCGCGGGACCAGATTGGTCTGCTCGCCTTCCGGGAATGCTTCTGCCAGCCCTACGAAGCTTTCATTGGCGCTCTCATTCGCATAGAGACGCACAAAGCCTTCATAGGCCCGACCTGGTATTCTAACCGGTTGTCCGTTCAAGATCGATACCAGCGCCGACCCTGCCAGCCGATGTTCCGGGAACATGGAGAGTGCTGCATCGGGCGCCACCAGCAGGCCGTCGAGGCTCTCACCACGCTCGCGCATTTGCTCGAGATCGCTGACCGAATGGGCACTGGCCAGGGTAAACCCCGATGCCATCGTCCGGCGCAATGCCGTTACATGGGCACCACACCCGAGTGCCTCACCGATATCCTCAACCAGTGAGCGAATGTACGTACCCTTGGTGCAGCTTACCGCGATATCCAGTTCATTCTCGCGAATGTCCAGGAGCGTCAGTTCGTAGATGGTGACCGGCCTGGCCGGGCGCTCCACCTCTATGCCTTCCCGGGCATATTCATAGAGCGGACGCCCCTTGTGCTTGAGCGCCGAGTACATGGAGGGAACCTGCTGGATATCACCCCGGAAACCGTCCAGAACCGGCTCCAGCACGTCGGCGGTCAGACCGGCGGGTACCGGTTTCTCGGCTACAACGACCCCCTCACTGTCACCGGTTTCCGTCCGGATGCCGAGCCGGGCGGTGGCAATGTAGGCCTTGTCGCTGTCGAGCATCATCTGGGAGAACTTGGTGGCTTCACCAAAACACAGCGGCAGTACGCCGGTGGCCAGCGGATCAAGAGCGCCCGTGTGGCCCGCCTTGGCGGCCCCGAACAGGCGCTTGACCTGCTGCAGAATGCCGTTGGAGGTGACTCCGACCGGCTTGTCGATAACCAGAATACCGTTGACGTCACGGCCTTTACGTCTGCGGCTCAAGCTTTACGCTCCGGATCGTCCTGATTGTCGTCTTCATTTCGATCCACGGCCGGCTTGTCGCCAACCGCTTCGCGGATGAGGCTATCCATCTTGCGGCTGTAACCCTGCAGGGTATCGAAGTGGAACCGCAGCTGGGGCACAACCCTGAGCTTCATCGCACGCCCTACCTGGCCGCGCAGAAAGCCGGAGGCCTTGTTGAGCACCGCGATCGATTCCTTGACCTCCGGAGACGCCTCCGTCAGTTCTTCGGTGGACAGCAGGGACACATAAATATCGGCGTAGCCAAGGTCACGACTGACCTTGACCGCGTTGACCGTGACCATGCCCACCCGCGGATCTTTGACTTCCCGCTGGATGAGCTGGGCCAGTTCCCGTTGCATCTGATCGCCGATACGATCAATACGACTGAACTCTCTTGGCATCAGGCTTCCTTTAAACTCAGGGGCATTATGCGCCGGTGGACTCAAGCTTGCGCTCGACCCGGACGCGGTCGAAGACCTCGATCTGATCGCCGACTTTCACGTCGTAACCCTTAACGCCAATACCGCACTCCATGCCGTTACGGACTTCAGGCACGTCGTCCTTGAAGCGACGCAGGGATTCCAGCTCGCCTTCAAAGATAACCACGTTGTCCCGCAGGACCCGGATTGGCTTGTTCCGGTACACGGTGCCTTCAGTAACCATACAACCAGCCACCTGACCAAACTTCGGCGAGCGGAACACGTCGCGAACATCGGCGATGCCGACGATGTCTTCGCGGAATTCCGGTGCCAGCATGCCGGTCAGGGCGGCCTTCACATCATCGATCAGATTGTAGATGATGCTGTAGTAGCGCAGATCCAGCCCTTCCTGCTCAACCAGGCGTTTGGATGCAGTATCGGCACGCACGTTAAAGCCGAAGATCACCGCATTGGTTGCCATGGCCAGGCTGACGTCGGTCTCGGCAATACCGCCGACGCCGGAAGACACAATCTTCACCTGAACTTCGTCGTTACCGAGATCCTGCAGGGCCTTGGTAATGGCTTCCAGAGAACCACGAACATCGGTTTTGAGCACAACGTTGAGGGTTTTCACCTCGTCCTTGCCCATGTTCTCGAACAGGTTCTCAAGCTTGGCCGCCTGCTGGCGCTGGAGACGCTGCTCCCGCTCCCGGGTCTGGCGGAATTCGGCCAGCTCTTTGGCCTTCTTCTCGTCGGCAACGGCAAAGAATTCGTCACCGGCATCCGGTGTACCGTTCAGACCGAGGATCTCGACCGGAATCGACGGGCCCGCTTCCTTGACCTGCTTGCCGGCTTCATCGGTCATCGCCCGGACCTTACCGAAGTAGGCTCCGGCCACAACCATGTCGCCCTGGCGCAGGGTACCGTTCTGAACCAGCACGGTGGCAACAGAGCCACGGCCGCGCTCAAGACTGGATTCGACCACAACACCTTTGGCCGGTGCGTCAGTAGAGGCCTCAAGTTCGAGGATCTCAGACTGCAGCAATACAGCTTCCAGCAGCTCCTCGATACCCTCGCCGGTATGCGCAGACACAGGCACAAACTGAGTGTCGCCGCCCCAATCTTCCGGAACAACTTCCAGGGCAGCCAGTTCGCTCTTGATGCGATCCGGATCAGCGCCTTCCTTGTCCATCTTGTTGATGGCTACCACAATCGGCACACCTGCGGAGCGGGCGTGTTGAACCGCTTCTTTGGTCTGGGGCATGACGCCGTCATCCGCGGCAACAACCAGGATAACGATATCCGTGCACTGGGCACCGCGGGCACGCATGGCGGTAAAGGCCGCGTGACCCGGCGTATCCAGGAAGGACACCATGCCGTGATCGGTCTGGACGTGGTAAGCACCAATGTGCTGGGTAATCCCACCGGATTCGCCAGACGCCACCTTGGTACGGCGGATGTAGTCCAGCAGGGAGGTTTTACCGTGGTCAACGTGACCCATCACACTCACAACCGGAGCACGCTTGGTCTTCTCGCCACCCTCGAATGAGAATTCGCTCAGAACCTCTTCCTCGAATGCGTCTTCGCTGACGGTCTTGGGTTTGTGACCCAGCTCCTCGGTCACCAGAACCGCAGTTTCCTGGTCCAGTGCCTGGTTGATGGTGGCCATAACGCCCATGCCCATCAGGGTCTTGATGACATCCGCCGACTTGACCGCCATACGCTGGGCAAGGTCGCCGACAGAAATCGTTTCCGGAATCTCTACTTCTCTGACCATTGGTTTGGTCGGCCTCTCGAAGCCATGACGCTTCTCTTTGGGTTTCTTTTTCGCACGCAACGGCTTACGCAGCGTGGTGTCTTCCTCATCCTCGGAGATGACCAGTGGCTCTTCCACCGGACGGCTGCGAGGACCACGATGGCCAGCCTGCTTCTTCTTGGGCTTGCCTTCTTCGATCTCGTCGCCACGTTCGCGAACTTTTTCTTTCTTTTTCTTCGGCTTCCGATCCTTGCCTTCGCCTTCGGGCGGCGGGATAGGCATGTCTTCCGGAGCGGGAACCGGCTCGGGCTCGGGGTCTTTTCTGGATTCCGCCGCCTCGGCCTCTTCCTTCGGTGCTGCCTCTTCCGAAGCCGCTGCCTCGGCAGGCTTTTCTGCCTCGGCCGGGGCTGCCTGCTCGGCAGCCACCTTGGGCGCCTCTTCCACCGGCGCCTGTTCGGCTACCTGCTCTTCCTGCTTCGGCTCTTCAGCCTCGGGCTGCAGTTCAGCCCGCTTGATATACGTGCGGCGCTTGCGAACCTCAACATTGACGGTCTTTGCCTTGCCGGCCTTGAGAGTGGTCGTGGTCTTGCGCTTCAAGGTAATTTTGCGCGGCTCGGCATCAGCCTCGCCATGGGTCTTTCTCAAATAGGCCAGCAACTGCTGCTTCTCATCGCTGGAGACAGAGTCATTCTCGGAGCGGGCTTTCAGGCCAGCCTCCACAATCTGCTTCAGCAAACGATCCACGGGAGCGCCTACATCTTCGGCCAGTTGTTTTACCGTTACTTCAGCCATACTGGTCCTCCTCCCGAATTAAGCCTGGTCTTCAAACCAGGGGGCACGTGCGGTCATGATAAGCTGACCGGCACGCTCTTCATCCATACCTTCAATCTCAAGCAGGTCACCTACCGACTGCTCCGCCAGATCTTCCATGGTGCGTACACCCATACCGGCCAGCTTGAAGGCCAGGCTACGATCCATTCCAGCCATTCCCAGAAGATCGTCCGCCGGCTCGGCACCCTCGAGTGCCTCTTCGCTTGCCAGGGCCTGGTTCAGCAGGACGTCCTTGGCACGGCGACGCAGCTCGGTGACGGTCTCTTCGTCAAAGCCTTCGATGGCCAGCATTTCTTCCATCGGTACGTAGGCGACCTCCTCGATAGAGGTAAACCCTTCTTCAATCAGCACACTGGCGAATTCTTCATCAACATCCAGGTTGCCAGTGAAATGCTCAACAAGCCGGCCGTACTCCTGCTCCTGACGCTCACCGGCCTCTTCCTCGGTCATCACGTTCAGGGTCCAGCCTGTCAGGTCTGTCGCCAGACGAACGTTCTGTCCGTTCCGGCCGATGGCCTGGGCCAGGTTATCCTCGGCCACGGCCACTTCCATGGTGTGCCGGTCTTCGTCCATTACGATGGACGCCACTTCCGCGGGTGCCATGGCGTTGATGACCAGCTGAGCCGGATTATCGTCCCACAGCACAATATCGACACGTTCGCCACCTAGCTCGTTGGACACCGCCTGCACGCGGGAACCCCGCATACCAACACAGGCGCCAACCGGATCGATACGGCGATCATTGGTCTTTACGGCAATCTTGGCCCGGGAACCCGGATCCCGCGCGGCACCACGAATCTCAATCAGCTCCTCGGCGATTTCCGGGACCTCGATGCGGAACAGCTCGATCAGCATCTGTGGTGACGTGCGGCTCAGGATCAGCTGGGGGCCGCGGTGATCGGTGCGGATTTCCAGAAGCAGTGAACGCACCCGGTCGCCCATGCGGAAGGTTTCCCGGGGAATCAGGTTTTCCCGGGGCAACAGCGCTTCGGCATTGCTCCCCAGATCCACTATGACGTTATCGCGAGTCACTTTCTTTACCGTTCCGGAGACCAGCTCACCCACGCGGTCCCGGTAGCTGTCGACAATCTTCATGCGCTCTGCTTCACGCACCTTCTGGAAGATGATCTGCTTCGCAGCCTGGGCACCAATCCGGCCAAATGACTCAGATTCAATTTTCTCTTCGTGGATATCGCCAGGCTTCAGGGCCGGGTCGATTTCTTCGGCTTCCTGCAGGGTAAGCTCGGTACCCAGCGCAGGCACCGCATCGTTGTCCACCACCAGCCAACGGCGGAAGGTCTCATATTCCCCGGTTCTCCGGTCAATGGAAACCCGAATATCCGCCTCTTCATCATCAAAGCGTTTTTTGGCAGCGGTGGCCAGTGCCAGCTCAATCGCCTCAAAAATCACATCCTTCTCGACACCTTTCTCGTTCGAGACGGATTCAACCACCAGCAAGATCTCTTTACTCATTGGATTGCCCTGCCCTCAACATAAACTGTGCGTCCACTGACTTTTTAATATCGTTCATTCGAATTCCGGTATGATGTGGGCCTTCTCAATACTGTCAAAAGGCAGCAGATATTCGTGGTCATCAACGACCACCACCACATCTTCACCTTCCACGCCCTTGATTAGCCCCTGAAACTTCCGACGCCCTTCAAATGCCATCCGCAGACGAATCTGAACCTGGTGCCCGGCAAAGGCTTCGTATTGTTCCAGACGAAACAGCGGCCGATCCATCCCCGGGGATGAAACCTCAAGCGTGTATTCGGTCTGGATGGGATCTTCCACATCCATCACGCCGCTGATCTGGCGACTGACTTTTTCGCAGTCCTCGATGCCGATACCGTTTTCGGCATCGTCAATAAATACCCGTAGCAGGGAATGATGGCCCTGGGAGCGAAATTCAATACCCCAGAACTCATATCCCAGGCCCTCGACTACGGGCCGAAGAATGTCTTCCAGTTGCTTAAGCTTGGCTGACAAGTTACGCCTTCTCCGTTATCAGATTTACCGGCCCCAAAAACAAAAAAAGGGCTGTTTTATCAGCCCTTTTTATGCACCAGGGCCCTCTGCGCCAGGCCCCTTAATCAAAAAGCCCCGAACAATGGGGCCTTTTGTTGCAAGAACTCGCAGGAGGCAAACCGGTGTACCACCTCCTGCTGACAGACACCTGGCCTGCCAGAAACCCGCCAGCACCATGCGGCAGGTCCCAATATCCGCCGGAGTATAGAGACGCCGGACAGAGTGGTCAAGGACTGACCAAAAAAAACGGCCTGGAAAGTCCAAGCCGTTTTTCTTCTATATGGTGCCCGGGGCCGGACTCGAACCGGCACGGCTTTCGCCACTACCCCCTCAAGATAGCGTGTCTACCAGTTTCACCACCCGGGCAACAACCTTACTCGAGTGCGGGAAGATCGGACTTCCCGCTCCCGGTCTTCTCGCTGGTGGGGGCTTCACCATTTTTCGCGGCGTTATCAGCCTGAGCGGGCGCAGAAGATTCCTCAACAACCGGAATACCCGCTTCCCCGGCCAGCTCGGCACGCTGCTTGGCGAAGATCGCCAGCGAGAAACTTGTTACAAAGAATACAACGGCCAGCAGTGTCGTGAAGCGGGTCAGGAAACTACCACTACCCTGACTTCCAAACACGGTCTGGGAGGCACCACCACCAAAGGCGGCGCCGGCATCAGCGCCCTTGCCCTGCTGGATCAGCACCAGACCCACCAGCGCCACCGCGATCACCACGTGCACAACGACTACCAGCGTTTCTACCCAATCCATATCGACTCTCGCGAACCTTTAAATTCAGGTACTCGCCGGTACAGCCCGGCAAATACTTACAAAATCTTCTGCCACCAGCGACGCTCCGCCGATCAAACCGCCGTCAATATCCGGCTCGGCAAAAAGAGCGGCTGCATTATCCGCTTTTACACTGCCCCCGTAAAGCAGGGATATCTCCTCTGCCGGCGCACCCATCCCGGCCAGCACCTCCCGTATGGCGGCATGCATGGCCTGGGCGTCCTGGGCCGTGGCGGTTTTGCCGGTACCAATCGCCCATACAGGCTCATAGGCAACAATAATATCCGACCACTGACCTGGCGCCACGGCTGACAGACCTTCGCGGACCTGATCCGCAACAACCGACTCCGCCTGACCGGCCTCGCGCTCTTCGAGCGTCTCACCGACACACACAATAGCCCGCAGACCACTTTCAAGCAGACGAGCGACTTTCTCTGCCACTTCCGCGTCTGTTTCACCGAAGATCTGGCGACGCTCGGAATGCCCCACCAGGGCATACCGGCAACCCTGGTCTTTTGCCATCCCGGCGGAAATCTCACCAGTGTAGGCACCAGACGCCCACTGCCCGACGTTCTGAACTCCCAATGCCAGACCTTCCCCGGCATTCTCGGCGACATCCCTGACATAAATCGCGGGAGGGATAATAACAACCTCGACGCCGTTATCAAGAGACTCGACCCGGGGTCGCACATAGCCTACCAGCGTTTGGGCCAGGTCTTTCGACCCGTTCATTTTCCAGTTTCCGGCTACGATCTTACGACGCATAACAGTTCCCGAACGTGAGGGAGGGCGAACTATACAGCACTCCCTGCCGGCAGACAACCGCCTGAAAACACAAAATTAAGCGGTGGAATTCTCCACCACTTTCGCCAGCGCCTCAACGACCCGCAGGATATCCGCTGCATCCTGTCCCTCCGCCATCACGCGGATCAATGGCTCGGTTCCGGAGGCCCGGAGCAGGATCCGCCCGGAACCACCCAGATCGGATTCGGCCTTTCTCACGGCAGCGGCAATATCGTCCCGACTGAAAGGATCAAAACGCTGGCCAACCCGGACATTAATCATTTTCTGGGGCAGCTTGGTCATACCCTGGCGAATGTCAGCAAGGCTCTTGCCGGATTTACGCACCGCCAGCAATACCTGCAACGCCGAGACAATCCCGTCACCCGTGCTTGTGCAGTCCCGGATAACCATATGACCGGAGCCTTCGCCGCCGAGCACCCAGTTGTTCGCCTGCAGCCGCTCCATCACATAGCGGTCGCCGACTTTAGCGCGCTCGAACTCAATCCCGATCTCATTCAGAGCCAGCTCGACTCCCAGGTTGGTCATCAGGGTGCCGACAACACCGCCTTTCAGACGGCCTTCGGCAAAACGCTGGGAGGCAATTACGTAAAGAAGCTCATCGCCATCCACTTCAGAACCGTCGCGGTCTACCATCAGGACGCGGTCGCCGTCGCCATCAAAGGCAATGCCCAGATCGGCCCCCTTCCCGGTCACCGCTGCCTTCAGAGCCTCCAGATGGGTGGATCCGAGGTTCAGATTGATGTTCAGCCCGTCGGGATCGGCACCGATAACCGACACCTCGGCACCAAGTTCACGAAACACCTTTGGCGCCACGTGATAGGTCGCACCGTGGGCGCAATCCAGGACGATTTTCATGCCGTCCAGGGTGAACTCGTTGGGCACCGTACTCTTGCAGAACTCCACGTACCGGCCCGGAGCGTCATCCACCCGGGAAGCCTTGCCCAGCTCGGCCGGCTCACAGACCTGGATCGGCATATCCAGCCAGCGCTCGATCTCCGCCTCGAGGCCATCATCCAGTTTGGTGCCGGCAGCGGAGAAAAACTTGATCCCGTTATCGTGATGGGGGTTATGGGACGCACTGATGACGATGCCGGCCGAGGCCCGGAACGTTCGGGTCAGGTAGGCAATCGCCGGGGTTGGCATCGGGCCGAGCAATTTCACATCAACACCAGCGGCTGACAGACCCGCTTCGAGAGCCGATTCAAACATGTAACCGGAGAGCCGGGTGTCCTTGCCGATCAGCACGCTGTTACGCTGGCCATCCCGCTTGAACGCCTGGCCGGCGGCCCAGCCCAGTTTGAGCATGAATTCCGGGGTAATCGGAAATTCGCCAACACGGCCGCGAATGCCATCCGTGCCAAAGTATTTTCTCTCGGACATCAACCTGCCTCCTTCACTGCCGCCACCACGCGGATAGCGTCCACTGTTTCCCTGACATCGTGCACACGAACAATACTTGCACCTTTCATGGCGGCTATTGTCGCGGCCGCAAGACTTGCGGGCAACCTTTCATTCACCTCCCGACCGGTGATGCGACCCAGCATGGACTTCCTGGAAACGCCAACCAGCAAGGGGTGCCCCAGAATATGCATCTGCTCGAGAGAGGCCAGCAGCTGCAGGTTATGCTCAAGACTCTTGCCGAAGCCGAAGCCGGGGTCGAGAAGAATATTTTCAGGGCGGACTCCGGCGAGCCCTGCAACCCGCATTCGCTCCGTCAGGAAGCTACTGACTTCCCGGCGCACGTTCCGGTACTCGGGCCGGTCCTGCATGGTGTCCGGCTCGCCCTGGATATGCATGATGCACACCGGTATGCCAGCCCGGGCAACCACCTCCGGCGCCCCTTCCCGCTGCAGTGCCCGCACATCATTGATCAGTCCGGCACCAAGCCTTGCCGTTTCTGCCATCACCTCCGGCGCGCTGGTGTCTACCGAGATCACCGCATCCAGCTCCCGGGCAATCGCTTCCACCACCGGGCAGACCCGATCCAGCTCCTCCTGGACGGACACCGGCGTCGCGCCCGGTCTCGTTGATTCACCGCCAATATCGATAAAGGAGGCTCCATCGGCAACCATCTGCCTGGCCCGGACGAGAGCCGCATCCGGCCGGTTAAACTTTCCACCATCGGAAAACGAATCCGGCGTTACGTTCAAAACCCCCATCACATGGCAGCGGGACATATCCAGTTCACGGCCGGCAAAATTCATTTTCATGGCAAACCTTTTTTCTCGATGACAAAAACAAACGCCGCCCGGAAGCCGGGCGGCGCAGGGAACGACACTGTTTTCTGACCGGTGGTCGCTGGCCGTCAATGCTCGCCGGCAGGGCGACCAACACCGGGATGGTGCCCATCGTCGGAAGCCTTCGGCTCCGGCGCTGCCTCAGGCTCATCGGCCTTGACGCCGCCAGCGGGCCCACTGTCGCCCCAACCTTTCGGTGGGCGAGGTGCCCGACCTTCCATGATGTCATCTATCTGGTGACGATCAATGGTTTCGTACTTCATCAAGGCATCCGCCATCAGATCAAGCTTGTCACGGTTGTCGATCAGCAGCTGCCTGGCTTTCTCGTAACAGCTGTCAATAATGTTCCGGACTTCCTCATCAATACGCTGGGCTGTTTCCGGCGAGTACACCGTCTGCGCCTGGCCAGCCGACCGACCGAGGAACGGCTCTTCGCTGTCGGTATCGTACTGCAACGGCCCCAGCTTCTCGGACAGCCCCCAGCGGGTGACCATGTTCCGTGCCAGGCTGGTTGCCCGCTCGATGTCGTTCGAGGCGCCGGTGGTGACACCATCAAAGCCAAGCGTCAGCTCTTCAGCAATACGGCCACCAAACAGGCTGCAGATCGAGCTGATCAGGAAGCGCTTGCTGTGGCTGTACTTGTCCTCTTCAGGCAGGAACATGGTGACACCCAGAGCCCGTCCGCGAGGGATGATGCTGACCTTGTAAACAGGGTCATGCTCGGGCACCAGCCGGCCAACAATGGCGTGACCGGATTCGTGATACGCCGTATTGCGCTTCTCTTTCTCGCTCATGACCATGGATTTGCGCTCGGCGCCCATCATGATCTTGTCTTTGGCGAGCTCGAACTCTTCCATGGACACCAGGCGCTGGTTACGACGGGCAGCAAAAAGGGCGGCCTCGTTCACCAGGTTGGCCAGGTCGGCGCCGGAGAATCCCGGGGTACCGCGGGCAATCAAGTGAGGCTCAACGCCATCCGCCAGGGGCACCTTCTTCATGTGCACCTTGAGAATCTGCTCTCGACCGATGATATCGGGCAGGCCGACGACCACCTGGCGATCGAAGCGGCCCGGGCGCAGCAGCGCAGGGTCCAGAACGTCGGGGCGGTTGGTGGCGGCGATGACGATAACGCCCTCGTTGCCCTCAAAGCCGTCCATTTCAACCAGAAGCTGGTTCAGGGTCTGCTCGCGCTCGTCGTGACCGCCGCCCATCCCGGCACCACGATGACGACCGACGGCATCGATCTCATCAATGAAGATGATGCATGGGCTTTGCTTCTTGGCCTGTTCGAACATGTCACGGACACGGGACGCACCCACACCCACGAACATTTCCACGAAGTCGGAACCGGAGATGGAGAAGAACGGCACCTTCGCCTCACCGGCAATGGCTTTGGCCAGCAGGGTCTTACCAGTACCCGGCTGACCGACCATCAGCACACCCTTGGGAATGCTGCCACCAAGGCGCTGGAACTTGCTGGGGTCCCGCAGGAAATCCACCAGCTCCTTCACATCTTCCTTGGCCTCATCAACACCGGCCACGTCGCCGAAGGTGGTCTTGATCTGGTCCTCGCTCATCAGCTTGGCTTTGCTCTTGCCAAAGGACATGGGGCCTTTGCCGCCGCCACCGCCCTGCATCTGTCGCATGAAGAACACGAACAGTGCGATGATGATCAGTATCGGGAAGGCAGCTACCAGCAACTGTGTCCACAGGCTCTGGCGCTCAGGCTGCTTACCGATAACTTCGACATCGTTTGCGAGCAGATCGTCCATCAGCTTGGCGTCAGACACCTGTGGACGGATTGTCTGGAACTGGGAGCCGTCATCACGGGTACCCTGCACCTCCAACCCATCGATTGTGACCTGACGGACCTGCCCTTGCTGGACCATCTCCACAAACTGGGAATAGTTGACTTGTTGGCCGGTGGTGGTGGGAGAGAAATTCTGAAACACCATCAGCAGCACGGCGGCTATTATTAGCCAGAGAACCAGATTTTTTGCCATATCGTTCAAGGATCATCACCTGTGAATTGAAGGGCCGGCTTTTCGCAAACCACCCTTTTCTGACACCTTACACCAATTGTACGCCCGTCCACCAGAAACGGCCCATCCGTATCGGCCACAAGCGCGCTGATCTTGCTGACCAGCCCGGAGGCTTGAAGGGGGTCGACCTGAAAACGGGGTCAGATGAAAGCTTTCATCTGACCCCAACTTCACGTCTGCCCCCGATTCAGCCTTTAAAGCCTTTGCAAACCTGGTAAATCTCCCGGGAACGAGCCCTCGAAGAATCCGGCTTACGACTGACAACCGTGTTAAAGCTGCCTCGCATATCCGCCAGCAGCGCATCAAAACCTTCGCCCTGAAACACCTTGGCAACAAACACGCCACCGGGTCGCAATACCCGTTTCGCCATATCCAGAGCCAGCTCCACCAGCCCCATGGCATTGGGAATATCAACGGCGGCCATACCACTCATATTGGGCGCCATATCTGAAATTACAACATCTGCGCGCCGATCTCCGAGCAAGGCGAGCAATTCTTCGAACACCTCGTCTTCGGTGAAATCCCCCTGGACAAAGTCCACACCAGCGATCGGGTCCATCGGCAGGATATCACTTGCGATGATCACACCCTGGTCGCCCACTTTTTCTGCGGCAACCTGAGACCAGCCACCCGGCGCCGCCCCGAGGTCGACGACCAGTTGCCCCGCACGGAACAACCGGTCTTTCTTGTCAAGCTCAATCAGCTTGTAACTGGCACGGGACCGATAGCCGTCTTCCTGGGACTTTTTGACCCAGACATCATCGAAATGTTCCTTCAGCCAGCGATCGCTGGACTTTGAACGGGCCAACTCAAACCTCCAAAACTGGTTGATGACCTGCCCCGGGCCGTCCCGATAGGTGTTAACGGCCATTCTTACCGCAGGTCGATCTGTTACAATCCGAAAATTATACGTTCAAGTCAGTGCTTGTGCCGCTGACCTTTTGTTAATTGCACCGATAAAGAGATTACATCATGAGTCTTTCACCGGAACAGCGCCGGGAATACCGGGCCATTGCCCACAATCTGAAGCCGGTCATCATCGTTGGCGACAAAGGTCTGTCCGAGGGGCTGCAGGAAGAACTGGAGCGCGCCCTGAACGACCACGAGCTGATCAAGATCAAGGTGGCAAGCCAGGACCGGGAAGTGCGACATGAGGCCATTACCGCTCTGTGCGAGAGTTCCGGCGCCGAACTGGTCCAGACCATCGGCAAAATTGCCGTGATTCTTCGGCGGGCCCAAAAACCCAATCCGAAGCTGTCGAACCTGCTGCGCCACAAGCACTGATCCCGCGCAAAACCTGTTAAAACAAAAGCCGGCTGGGGCATCCCGAGCCGGCTTTTTCGCCTGAACATGGGGTCAGATGAAAGCTTTCATCTGACCCCGCCTTCATGGCCCCGCCTTACCATAACGCTTGATCAGACGTATTCCACTTCCTCAATCTCGTATTCCACGGTACCGGACGGTACCCGAATCGCAACCACGTCGCCCTCACTCTTGCCCACCAGGGCGCGGGCAATGGGGGAAGAGATCGACAGCTTGCCGGCTTTGATATCCGCTTCGTCCTCACCAACAATCTTGTAGACCACCTGCTCATCGGTATCCATGTTCAACAGATGGACAGTGGTGCCAAAAATGACCTTCCCGGTGTTTTCCATGGTCGTGACATCAATAACCTGAGCACCGGAGAGCTTGCCTTCGATCTCCTGGATACGGCCTTCGATGAAGCTCTGCTGCTCCCGGGCGGCGTGGTATTCGGCGTTTTCTTTCAGGTCGCCATGCTCACGGGCGTCGGCAATTGCCGCGATCACCCGGGGACGATCTTCGGACTTCAGCTTCTGAAGCTCCTCGCGGAGGCGGGCTTCCCCCTCCTTTGTCATGGGTACTCTGTCAGCCATAGTCTCACTTTCCTGCGTGAAGATCCTGGAGGCGGCGTACGGTGCGCTCCGGGCCAAACTTGATGGCCCGGCAGAAGGCTTCGCCACCCGCCAGTGTCGTTGTGTAGGTAACCTTGGTCTGCAGGGCCGACTGGCGGATCTGGGCCGAGTCGGAAATCGCCTTGCGACCCTCGGTGGTATTGATGATCAACTGAACCTGGCCGTTCTTGATGGCATCCACAATGTGCGGACGACCCTCACGAACCTTGTTCACCCGATCAACTTCGATTCCAGCCTCTTTCAGGGCCTTGGCAGTGCCGGTGGTGGCAACCACCTTGAAGCCGGCTTCGACCAGATCACGGGCAACTTTCGCGGCACCCGGCTTGTCGACATCCCGTACCGACATGAAGGCAGTACCTTTGGCCGGCAGACGTTCACCAATTGCCAGAGCCGCCTTGGCAAAGGCCTCGTCGAAGCTGTCGCCCAGGCCCATGACCTCACCGGTGGACTTCATTTCCGGCCCGAGGATCGGATCCACCGCCGGGAACTTGTTGAACGGGAACACCGACTCCTTCACCGCGTAATAACGCGGGATGATTTCCTGGGTGAACTCCAGCTCTTTCAGAGTCTTGCCGGCCATCACCCTGGCGGCCACCTGGGCCAGGGATACACCAATGGCCTTGGACACGAACGGTACAGTGCGCGATGCCCGCGGGTTTACCTCGATCACGTAGATCTCGCCGTCCTGCCAGGCCAGCTGCACGTTCATCAGGCCGATGACATCCAGCTCGATGGCCATCTTCTTGACGGCATCGCGCATCTCGTCCTGTACCTGCTGGGACAGGGTGTACGGCGGCAGGGAACAGGCGGAATCCCCGGAGTGAACACCGGCCTGCTCAATGTGCTGCATGATGCCGCCGATGACCACATCCGTGCCATCGGAGATGGCGTCGATGTCCACCTCGATGGCGGCGTTGAGGAAGTGGTCCAGCAGCACCGGGCTGTCATTGGAGACCAGCACGGCGTTGCGCATGTAGCGCACCAGCTCTTCCTCGTCGTAGACGATTTCCATGGCCCGGCCGCCCAGTACGTAGGACGGACGCACCACCAGCGGGTAACCGATTTCCCGGGCCGCCAGAATGCCTTCCTCGTGGCTGCGCACGGTGGCGTTCTCCGGCTGTTTCAGGCCCAGGCGGGTTATCATCTGCTGGAACCGTTCCCGATCCTCGGCGCGGTCGATGGCGTCCGGGCTGGTGCCAATAATGGGCACGCCAGCCGCCTCCAGGCCACGGGCCAGTTTCAGCGGAGTCTGGCCGCCGTACTGGACGATCACGCCCCTGGGCTTCTCAACGTGGATGATTTCCAGCACGTCTTCCAGGGTGATCGGCTCGAAGTACAACCGGTCGGAGGTGTCGTAGTCGGTGGACACGGTCTCCGGGTTGCAGTTGATCATGATGGTTTCATAGCCGTCTTCCCGCATGGCCAGGGCCGCGTGCACACAGCAGTAGTCGAATTCGATGCCCTGACCAATCCGGTTGGGCCCGCCACCGATGACCACGATCTTTTCACGGTCGCTGGCGTCCGCTTCGCACTCTTCCTCATAGGTGGAGTACATATAGGCGGTGTCGGAGGCAAATTCGGCGGCGCAGGTGTCCACGCGCTTGTACACCGGGCGGATGCCCAGGTCGTGGCGCAGCTTGCGCAGACTGACTTCGGAGATGCCCAGCAGTTTCGCCAGACGGCCGTCCGAGAAGCCCTTGCGCTTGAGCCGGAACAGAGTGGCCTGATCGATGTCAGCCTTGCCGGCACTCCTGAGGGCCTGCTCTTCTTTGATCAGGTCCTCGATCTGCACCAGGTACCAGGGGTCGACGTGGGTATTGGCGAAGACTTCGTCAACCGTCATGCCGGCCCGGAAGGCGTCACCGATGTACCAGAGCCGTTCCGCGCCCGGCACATTCAGCTCCTGGGTGAGGGTTTCCTGGCCGTCGGTCGTGGCCAGATCGACCTTCTCCTCGAAGCCTTCGGAGCCGACCTCGAGGCCACGCATGGCTTTTTGCAGGGATTCCTGGAAGGTCCGGCCGATGGCCATGACCTCACCCACGGATTTCATCTGGGTGGTGAGGCGGGCGTCGGCCTGGGGGAATTTCTCGAAGGTGAACCGGGGAATCTTGGTGACCACATAGTCGATGGACGGCTCGAACGAGGCCGGGGTGACGCCGCCGGTGATTTCGTTGCGCAGCTCGTCCAGGGTGTAGCCCACCGCCAGCTTGGCGGCGACCTTGGCAATCGGGAAACCGGTGGCCTTGGAGGCCAGTGCGGAGGAGCGGGACACCCGCGGATTCATCTCGATGACAACCATGCGCCCGGTGTCCGGGTTGATACCGAACTGGACGTTGGAGCCGCCGGTCTCGACACCGATCTCACGCAGCACCGCCAGGGAGGCGTTGCGCATGATCTGGTATTCCTTGTCGGTGAGAGTCTGGGCCGGCGCCACGGTGATGGAATCACCGGTGTGTACACCCATGGCGTCGAAGTTCTCGATGGCGCAGACAATGATGCAGTTGTCGTTCCTGTCGCGGACAACTTCCATCTCGTACTCTTTCCAGCCGATCAGGGACTCGTCGATCAGCAGTTCGTTGGTCGGGGAAAGATCCAGGCCGCGGGTACAGATTTCTTCGAATTCGTCCCGGTTATAGGCAATACCGCCGCCGGAGCCGCCCATGGTGAAGGACGGACGGATAATGCACGGGAAACCGATGTCATCCGCCACTTCCCAGGCTTCTGCCATGGTGTGGGCGATGGTCGCCCGGGGGCACTCCAGGCCAATCTTGCGCATGGCCTTGTCGAAGCGGTCGCGGTCTTCGGCCTTGTCAATGGTGTCGGCGTTGGCACCAATCATTTCGACGCCGTGCTTATCGAGCACCCCGTGCTTTTCCAGATCCAGCGCGCAGTTCAGTGCCGTCTGGCCGCCCATGGTGGGCAGCAGCGCGTCCGGCTGTTCTTTCTCGATGATCTTTTCAACGGTCTTCCAGGTGATCGGCTCGATGTAGGTGGCATCGGCCATGACCGGGTCGGTCATGATGGTGGCCGGGTTGGAGTTCACCAGGATGACCCGGTATCCCTCTTCGCGCAGGGCTTTACAGGCCTGGGCTCCGGAGTAGTCAAACTCGCACGCCTGCCCGATCACGATGGGGCCGGCGCCCAGGATCAGGATGCTCTTGATGTCGGTACGTTTTGGCATGTCTTGGTAAACCTGTCAGCAACTTTTGAATTCTGGCAGCGCAACACGCGGCGCCCGTGAGTCTTCCGTGGCGATCGGCCTCAGGCCGATCGCGCTTCCATCAGACGGATAAACTCGTCAAACAGCGGGGCCACGTCATGGGGACCGGGGCTGGCTTCCGGGTGACCCTGGAAACTGTAGGCCGGCTTGTCGGTCCGGCGGATGCCCTGCAAGGTGCCGTCAAACAGGGACTTGTGAGTCGCCTCGACATTGGCCGGCAGTGTTGCCTCATCCACGGCAAACCCGTGGTTCTGGCTGGTGATCATTACTGTGCCCTTGGCGATATCCTGCACCGGGTGGTTGGCGCCGTGGTGGCCGTGACCCATCTTCACGGTTTTGGCGCCGCTGGCCAGCGCGAGCAACTGATGCCCAAGACAGATGCCGAAGACCGGAATCTCGGTTTCCAGCACTTCCCCGATGGCGGTGATGGCGTAATCGCAGGGTTCGGGATCGCCGGGGCCATTGGACAGGAACACACCGTCCGGATTCATCGCCAGCACTTCGGAGGCCGGGGTCCGGGCCGGCACCACAGTGATGTCGCAGCCGCGGGATGCCAGCATCCGCAGGATATTAAGCTTCACACCATAATCCCAGGCAACCACCTTGAACCTGGCTTCCTGACGCTCGCCGTAGCCCTCGGCCAGGGACCACTCGGTCTGGTTCCAGGACCAGACCTTGTCACAGGTGACTTCCTTGGCCAGATCCATGCCCTTGAGGCCGGGGAAAGCTTTGGCCAGTTCCAGCGCCCGCTCGGCGGTGGCGTTTTCACCCGCCACGATGGCGCCGTTCTGGGAACCCTTGTCCCGGAGGATGCGGGTAAGGCGGCGGGTATCAATGTCGGCAATTCCAACAATGTTGTTGCTTCGCAAGTAGTCGTCCAGGGTTCCCTTGCTGCGCCAGCTGCTGGCCAGCAGAGGCAGATCGCGGATAATCAGGCCCGCGGCGTGAACCCGGTCTGACTCGATGTCTTCCTCGTTCACACCGGTGTTGCCGATGTGCGGGTAGGTCAGGGTGACGATCTGGCGGGAGTAGGACGGGTCGGTCAGGATTTCCTGATAACCGGTCATGGCGGTGTTGAACACCACTTCGCCGCTGGTTTCTCCGTCAGCGCCGATGGCTGTGCCGTAGAACAGGCTTCCGTCTGCGAGTGCAAGGATTGCTGGTGTGCTCAAGGCTTGTATCCTCATCGAGTGGCGTATCGGTTCGTCACGAACAGGAACGCAAGCGCAAATTCAGGTTGCAAAAAAGCGAGACGGAGTCTTGGCTCGGTCCCGCTTTCTTATAAACTTTTTCAAAGGTACGCTTGGTGCAGTTAAACCGCCTTATTGTAGAAAATATGGCGCTTTGTGTCCACGGGAAATACCGTCGACTCTGTGCGCTAACGAAACACCGGCGGGGGTTGGGGTTCCTTTTCCGGGAAACGCTACGAGCACATCCATGTGCGCTTGGCTTCGGCCATCCATGGCCTCAGACATTCCCGGAAAAGGAACCCCAACCCCCGCCTTCGAGAATGACTTCAGGCACCCGAGTCGGCGCACCCTCACCTCGGCATGTAGGTCGGATTAGAGGCCCCCGCCTCGTAATCCGACAAACAAACGTCACTTCAGACCAAGAACATCCTGCATATCATAAAGCCCCGCCGGCTTACCCTTGAGCCACAAGGCTGCGCGCATAGCCCCCTTGGCAAAGGTCATCCGGCTGCTGGCCTTATGGGTCACTTCGATACGCTCGCCCTCGGTGGCAAACAAGACCGTGTGATCGCCGACCACATCCCCCGCACGGATGGTTTCAAAACCGATTTCCTTGCGGGTGCGTTCACCGGTAAAGCCTTCGCGGCCATAGACGGCGCACTCTTTCAGGTCGCGTCCGAGAGCATCGGCGACGACTTCGCCCATGCGCAGGGCCGTTCCCGAGGGCGCATCTTTCTTGTGGCGGTGATGAGCCTCGATGATTTCCACGTCGTAGTCGTCACCCAGGGTTGCGGCGGCGGTGCGCAGGAGGTTGAGGACAACGTTAACGCCCACGCTCATGTTGGGTGCAAACACCACTGGCGCGGATTCGGCGGCCAGGGCCAGTTGCTGTTTCTCGGCGTCGGACATGCCGGTGGTGCCGATCACGAGCATCTTGCCGTTGGCCTTGCAGAATTCGGCGTTTTCCAGCGTCAGGTCCGGGAAGGTGAAGTCGATGAGCACATCGAAATCATCCTTTACATCGGCCAGGCGGCCGGCCATTTTTACGCCGGTTTTGCCGATGCCGGTCATTTCGCCAGCATCGGCGCCGATCAGGCTGCTGCCCGGCTCGACAACGGCGGCACCCAGCTCCAGGCCCTCGGTACCGTCCACCGCTTCGATCAGGACTTTCCCCATGCGCCCGGCGGCGCCGATGATTGCTACCCTCATGCTCGCGTTCCTTTTATCGGGCCGATCAGAATTTCATTTCGTCGAAGAAGCTTTTGACGCCTTCAAACCAGGAGGTCTTCTTCGGGCCATGCTCGGTGCCGTTACTGCCATCCAGGGTTTTCTGGAATTCTTCCAGCAGCTCTTTCTGGCGCTTGGTGAGGTTCACCGGCGTTTCGACCACCACACGGCACAGCAGATCACCCGCCGGACCACCACGAACCGGGCTAACGCCCTTGTTGCGCAGACGGAAGAGCTTGCCGGTCTGGGTTTCCGGCGGAATCTTCAGCTTCACGCGGCCATCCAGAGTCGGCACCTCGAGCTCTCCGCCCAGGGAGGCGTCAACAATGCTGATGGGCACTTCACAGTAAAGGTTGCGGCCGTCGCGGGTGAAGATGGAGTGCTCGCGCACCGCGATCTGGACATACAGGTCCCCGGAAGGCCCACCATCTATGCCCATTTCACCTTCGCCGGAGAGACGGATGCGGTCGCCAGTGTCCACGCCGGGAGGCACTTTGACCGACAGTGTTTTCTCTTCCTGAATCCTGCCCTGACCATGACAGGCCCTACAGGGATTCTTGATGATCTGGCCGGAACCACGGCAAGTCGGGCACGCCTGCTGCACCGTGAAGAAACCCTGTTGCATCCGAACCTGCCCCATACCCTTACAGGTACTACAGGTTTCCGGACGGGAGCCCTTTTCGGCGCCACTGCCGTCACAGACTTCGCACTCCCGGTGCCCCGGAATGCTGATCTGGACGGTTTTGCCTTTAACGGCCTCTTCCAGGTCCAGCTCCAGGGTGTAGCGAAGGTCGGCACCACGGGTATTGCGACCGCGGCCGCCGCCCCCACCAAAGATATCGCCGAATACGTCACCAAAGATATCGGAGAAGCTGGCACCGCCGCCTCCGAAGCCACCACCGGCCTGACCATCCACACCGGCATGACCAAACTGGTCGTAGGCGGCACGCTTGGACTGGTCCGCCAGTATTTCGTAGGCTTCGCTGGCCTCCTTGAACTTGTTCTCGGCTTCCGTGTCGTCGGGGTTACGGTCGGGGTGGTACTTCATGGCGAGCTTTCGGTAGGCTCGCTTGATTTCCTTCTCGTCCGCATCCCGGGAAATCCCGAGAATCTCGTAATAATCACGCTTGGCCATGCTTTTAAAACCCTGTTTTTAAACGCGGAAAACGCGGGGAGCTCCCCGCGTTTTCCAACTGCCTGATGTACGTCAGATTTATCGCTTGTCGTCGTCTTTGACTTCTTCAAACTCAGCGTCGACCGCGTCGTCAGACTGCTGGCTCTGGGCATCTTCCTGCCCGCCAGCCTGCTGCGCCTGCTCGGCCTGATCTGCATACATCTTCTGAGCCAGCTCGGAAGAGACTTCGGTCAGCTTCTGGGTCTTGGCTTCGATGTCTTCCTTATCGGAACCCTCCAGAGCTTCTTCCAGCTCCTTAATGGACGCTTCAATAGACTCTTTCTCGCTGTCACTGACCTTGTCGCCAGCGTCTTTCAGGGTCTTGCGAACGGCATGCACCATTGCATCACCCTGGTTGCGAACCTGAACCAGCTCTTCGAACTTGCGATCTTCCTCGGCGTTCGCCTCGGCATCGCGAACCATCTTCTCGATTTCGTCATCGTTCAGACCGGAAGAGGCCTTGATCACGATGGACTGTTCCTTGCCGGTCGCCTTGTCCTTCGCGGACACGTTCAGGATACCGTTGGCATCGATGTCGAAGGTCACTTCGATCTGCGGCACACCGCGCGGGGCCGGCGGAATGTCGGCCAGGTCGAAACGACCCAGAGACTTGTTCTGGTTCGCCTGTTTACGCTCACCCTGAACCACGTGGATGGTCACCGCTGTCTGATTGTCATCCGCTGTGGAGAAGGTCTGCGACTTCTTGGTCGGGATCGTGGTGTTCTTCTCGATCAGCGGAGTCGCGACACCACCCATGGTTTCGATACCCAGGGTCAGCGGGGTCACGTCCAGCAGCAGAACGTCTTTTACATCGCCAGACAGGACGGCCGCCTGGATGGCAGCACCCATGGCCACGGCTTCGTCCGGGTTAACGTCCTTGCGGGCTTCTTTGCCGAAGAACTCTTTCACTTTTTCCTGCACCAGCGGCATACGGGTCTGGCCGCCGACCAGGATAACCTCGTCGATTTCGCCAATCTTCGCACCGGAATCTTCCAGTGCGGTGCGGCACGGCGCCAGACTGCGCTCAACCAGTTCTTCAACCAGCGACTCCAGCTTGGCGCGGGTCACTTTCACATTCATGTGCTTGGGACCGCTGGCGTCCGCCGTTACATACGGCAGGTTCACGTCGGTCTGCTGGCTGCTGGACAGCTCGATCTTGGCCTTCTCGGCAGCCTCTTTCAGGCGCTGCATGGCCAGGGAGTCACCGCGCAGGTCAATGCCGCTGTCTTTCTTGAACTGATCGGCGAGGTATTCGATCAGCTTCATGTCAAAGTCTTCACCACCGAGGAAGGTGTCGCCGTTGGTGGCCAGTACTTCGAACTGGTGCTCACCGTCTACATCGGCAATCTCGATGATGGAGATATCGAAGGTACCACCACCCAGGTCATAAACGGCAACGGTACGATCGCCACTCTTCTTGTCCAGGCCATAGGCAAGCGCGGCCGCAGTCGGCTCGTTGATGATGCGCTTCACATCCAGACCGGCAATCTTGCCGGCGTCCTTGGTGGCCTGACGCTGGCTGTCGTTAAAATAGGCCGGCACGGTGATGACCGCTTCGGTCACTTTCTCGCCCAGGTAGTCCTCGGCGGTCTTCTTCATCTTCTTGATGATTTCCGCAGACACCTGCGGGGGCGCCATCTTTTCACCCTTCACTTCGACCCACGCATCGCCGTTATCAGCCTTGGCGATCTTGTAGGGCACCATCTTGATGTCTTTCTGGACCACGTCGTCTTCAAAACGACGACCGATCAGACGCTTGATGGCGTACAGGGTGTTGTTCGGGTTGGTGACCGCCTGACGCTTGGCAGACTGACCTACCAGCGTTTCACCGTCTTCGGTGTACGCGACAATAGACGGGGTGGTGCGATCACCCTCAGCGTTCTCGATAACCTTGACCTTATCACCATCCATGATGGCTACACAGGAGTTGGTCGTTCCCAGATCGATACCGATAATCTTGCTCATTGAGTCACTCCAAGTCTTCTGAATGCTTTCCCGGAGGCCCGGCCTCCGCTGTCGCTATTTACTGGCTATATTGGCGCTTTAATCAGCTTTTCAAGCCTGCTCATCAATTTTTGGTGCGCCTTCCGCTTTGGCAACCATCACCATTGCCGGACGTACCACACGGCCATTCAGCAGGTACCCTTTCTGCACCACGGCAACCACACTGTTGGGCTCGGCATCGGGGGCCGGCACCATGGACATGGCTTCGTGCTGCTGGGGGTCGAACGGCTCGCCCACCGGGTCAAGCTGCTCAACGTTGAACTTTTTCAGGCTGGACATGAACAGGCTCAGCGTCATTTCCACACCCTCACGGATGGACGCCACCAACTCCCCGGAATCGCCTTTGCCTTCCGTACTTTCAACCGCCTTTTCCAGGCTGTCGGCAACCGGTAGCAACTCCTTGACGAATTTTTCCAGGGCAAACTTGTGGGCCTTTTCCACATCAATCTCGGCCCGGCGACGCACATTCTGCATCTCCGCCTGGGTGCGAAGCATCTGCTCCTGCAAGTCCTGAACCTGTGCTTTCAGAGCATCTACCTCAGAGATCTCACCCTCACCGGACTCCTGCCCGGCGGACTGGGCCTCTTCTTCGGCAGCCTCGAGGGCTTCGTTCAGTTCCTCGTGCTCTTTGCGGTTCTCGTCAGTGCTCATGGTTACTCCTGCTTGGTCTTCAGCGGCCCGTTGCGGAGGGCGGTTGAACATGGGCTCCGGCCGCAGTGCGCCGGAAAAATGTCGTTGCGAACCGATATGGGGCCCCGCTTCCAGGTTTCAACCATCGGCGCCCGCATTCATGAAGAAAATACCAGCCGCGGGTTTGCAAACCCCAAAAACCCTGTATATATTCACAGTCACTGTATGCATCAACAGTATTTGGCCGGTTTTTCAGAAAGTCGCGGAGGTTATCTGCATGCTTACCCAGCTCACGGTTTCCAATTACGCCATCGCCGAACGGGTGGAACTCCAGTTCAGCAAAGGCATGACAGCACTGACCGGCGAGACCGGTGCCGGCAAGTCCATTGTGCTGGACGCCCTCGGCCTGGCCATGGGCGGTCGCGCCGATGCCGGCGCGGTCCGCCATGGCGCCAAGCGCGCGGATATCACGGCAACGTTTGATGTATCCACCATCCCCGAAGCCACCGAATGGCTGGCACAGCATGAACTGGATGATGACAACGACTGCATTCTGCGCCGCGTAATCAGCAAGGACGGCCGGTCCCGGGCGTACATCAATGGCCAGCCCTGCCCGCTGAACCACCTCAAGGAACTTGGCGGGGCGCTGATGGACATTCACAGCCAGCACCAGCACCAGTCCCTGTTGCGCAAGGACACCCACCGCAAGCTGGTGGATGAATTTGCCGGCGTCGAAGCCCTGGCGACCGAGACCCGTGACGCCTGGAAGGCCTGGAACCAGCTCCGCCAGCGCCTGACCGAGCGTCAGCAGAACGCCGACGAAGCAGAAGCCAAGCTTCAGCTGTTGCGCTACCAGGTGGAAGAGCTGGATCGCCTGGCCCTGAAACAGGGCGAACAGGAACAGCTGGAACAGGAGCAGGCCCAGCTGAGCCAGGCCGACACGGTTCTGCACAACAGCCACCAGGCGGCGCTTTTATGCACCGAAGATGAGACCAGCGCAGCGTATCTCGTGCGCCAGGCCCTGCAGCAACTGGAGCAGCTTCCGGTCGACGTGCCGGCCCTGGCCGATACCATCCAGATGCTGAACGAGGCCCAGATCCAGATCAGCGAAGCGGGCGACAACCTGCGTCACTTTGTCGAGGACTATGAGGCCGATCCGGCTCGTCTGGCGGAAGTGGAAGAACGGTTGAGCGCCATCTACCAGATGGCCCGCAAGCACCGGATCACACCGGAAGAGCTGCCGGAACTGCATCAACGCCTGACCGGCGAGCTGGCCGAACTCGATGGTGGTGAAGGCAGCCTGGAGCAGCTGGAAGCCGAAATGGAAAGCCAGCGCGGCCGGTTCAATGAACTGGCCGGCAAACTGTCGGAGGCACGGGCCAGGGCCGCTGCCGAGCTTGACCAGCGAATTGCCGCGGAACTTGCTCAGCTGAGCATGCCCAACATGCAGTTCATCACCCACCTGAACCGCAACACCGGTGAGGTGCCGGCGGCCCATGGCCTGGAAGACATTGAATTCCTGGTCAGCGCCAACCCGGGCCAACCGGCCAGGCCACTGGCCAAGGTTGCTTCCGGTGGCGAGCTGTCACGGATCAGCCTGGCGATTCAGGTAGTGGTTGCCCAGACATCGACCACGCCCACACTCGTCTTTGACGAGGTGGATGTCGGCATTGGTGGCGGAACGGCCGAGGTGGTTGGCCGGCTGCTTCGCACTCTGGGCGGAAACGGACAGGTGCTTTGCGTTACTCACCTGCCCCAGGTGGCCGCCCAGTGTCATCAGCATCTGTTTGTCAGCAAGTTCACCGAAAAAGAAGCCACTTTCTCCAGAATCGAGACACTGGACGATCAGGGCAGAATCAGTGAAGTAGCAAGAATGCTGGGTGGCGTGGACATGACCGAACACACGATTGCTCATGCCAGAGAGATGTTTTCAAAGGGGCAGGCCACTCACCACTGACCCGCAAGCAAGAAACCTCTACCCCTCTCGATCCTGAGAGCTGTTGGGCGGGTATGATTACCCGCCCCTTTTTTTGCGCAGATCTTTTATATCGACGATTCAGGCGCCGGGATCAGGATTTGATCGGCTTGACGTAGAGAATCAGGCTGTGGTCTACAATCTCATAGCCGCGCTCTTCTGCGATCTTTTTCTGGCGCTCTTCGATCACCTCATCAAAGAATTCGATGACTTCACCGGTCTGGGTGCAGACCATGTGATCGTGATGATCATCACCGGCCATTTCAAAAACGGCATGACCACCTTCAAAATTGTGGCGCAATACCAGCCCTGCGGCCTCAAACTGCGTCAGTACCCGGTATACCGTCGCCAGCCCCACGTCATCGCCCTGATCCAGGAGCTTCTTGTACACATCCTCGGCACTCAGGTGATGCTCCTCGGCCGTCTCAAGAATGTTGAATATTTTCACTCTCGGCAGGGTAACTTTGAGACCGACTTTTCGTAATTCGGAGTTTTCAGATGACATGTTACGATTCACTCTTTGGTGTGCCTCACGGCTTCCGGTATGATGAAGCCGCCTTTGAACGGTTAACCCGTGTCACACCTGCCCCTGGCAGGCGATTTCAAGATAGAGGATTTCCCCCGGCGATGCAAAAGCTCACAGCTCTCATTCTCACTCTCTTTCTATCCGGCTGCGTTTTCCCGGGCGTTTACAAGATCAACGTTCAGCAGGGAAACATCGTCACCGATGAGGAGCTGTCGCAACTGACCGAGGGCATGTCCCGCAGCCAGGTGCACGCGGTGATGGGAACCCCCCTGATGCTGAACCCGGTGGACCTCTCCCGAGAGTACTATGTGTACACCTTTCAACGGGGTGGCGGAGAGATCAAAGAGCAGCGGATTATCGTTTACTACGAAGGCGACCAGTATGCCCGTTACGAGGCCAAACTGCTTGAAGAGACCCCGGCCTACTGACCTCAGCCTTTCTTCTTCGCCCGATTCAGGCGAGCCTGTTTCGGGTCGATCCTGAGCGGCCGGTAAAGCTCGATCCGATCGCCCTCGCGAAGTTCGTGGGCGGCCGGATCCTTGATCACCTTTCCGAATATACCCATGTCGGTGGCATCCAGCTCAATCTCCGGAAACACATCGACAATACCGGAGAGCCTGGCCGCCTCCAACGCGGTGGTTCCGTCGGGCACCCTCACCGGCACAATTTCCTGCTTGTCCGGACGGGCATAAGCCACCTCCACTTCGATCATGCCCCCTCCTTGCGATAAAGATCATCCGCCCGCCGGCAGAAAGCATCCACCATGGTTGATGCGGCCTGGTTGAATACCGGCCCGAAGGTCATCCGGGACAGCGAACCGGAAAACTCGAATTCCAGCGAGAGAATGACCTTGCAGGCGTTGTGGTCCAGCGGCCGGAAGTGCCAGCGCCCGGTCAGGTTGCGGAAGGGCCCATCCACCAGGTTCATTTCGATCGCCTCCGGCATCAGCAGCTGGTTGCAGGTGGTAAGCGTGTGCCGCATACCGCCCCTGGCGATCTCCAGCGACGCGGTAATCTGCTCCGGGTTCTGCTCATGAATCCTGGCCCCGGCACACCAGGGAAGGAACTCGGGGTAACGGGCAATGTCATTGACCAGGTGAAACATGCGCTCGGCGGAGTGCATGACCAGGGCTGTTTTGTCGATCTGATGGGGCATTGGAACCGGTTGTCCTGCTTACAAACACTCTGAGAAAAAGATTGCAGACTTCTGGCAAGGGAGACAGCCTCAATCACACGCTATGATAAAGGATATCATCCTCTTTTGGGGCTTTTTTGCCCGACCCGCCGTTACCACTACGCTGCTCGGGCGGAACCCGTTCAGCGGCAGGCAATTTTTCATTGCCGACCGGATCGGCCGCGGCAGGCTCTTCTGTCGCCTGCCTATGCCGAGACTCCCCCGCCGGGGCTGGTTGTTCGTCAGACAGCAGCGTTGCCCGCTGCTCACACCAGACCGCGTCACTGCCGCTGGAGCACAGGTTCGACAGGGAGAAGCTGGTGTATTGCACACCAATCCACGCAACAACGACAGGCAACACCAGTCGCATCACCCAGAACCAGATACCGGCGAAAAGCCGGGGCACCTCGCCCAGAAGCGTGGCAGCCAGATGCCGGGTCAGACACCAGCCAACAAACAGTGCAAGCAGAATGGCAACCAGCGGAATCAGCAGCCCGCCGGTGAGCAGTTCGAGCCACCGGAAAACCGTGGCACCGCCCAGCCGCTCATCGGCCCACAGGTTGAAGGACAGCAGGGAAGCCAGCCCCGCCAGCCACGCCGCCAGCCCAATCAGCATGACGGACAGACCACGGGGGGCACCTGTCCATTCACGGAACCAGCCGACGACCGGCTCCAGCAGATTCAGGGACGTGGTCCAGACGATCAGCACCACCATCAGAAACACCATGGCGATCACGAACTGGCTGGCCGGTAATTGCGCAAGGGTCACCGGCATGGACACAAACAGCAGACTGAAACCCCGTTCGCCATCGAAACTGTTTCCGTTGGTGGCCATGGCAAAGATCATCAGGCCGGCGACAATAGCCACCAGGGTATCCATCAGTACAACCGCCAGGATGGAACGCTTGAGGTGGGTGCCGGGGGCGGTATAGGCCCCCAGAATGGCCCAGACACCCATACCGAGCCCGAGAGTGAAAAAGGCGTGAAACAGGGCCGCTGTCAGGCTCTTCCAGCTCATATCTTCCGGGCGCATCGCCAGGATGTGGTCGATTGCGCCATCAATACGTCCGAACCAGACCGCCAGCGCAAATAACACCAGCAAGAGCACGAGGGCTACCGGCACCGCCACACGCAAGGCCCGCTCCAGCCCCTTCACCACGCCCTGGGCGGAAACCCACACCGTCAGCAGCAGGAAGAAAAGATGCCAGCCCATGAAACCCCGGTATTCCCGGGGATCGGAGACCAGTCCGGCCAGGATCGCCGTTGCCTCCGCGTTGTCGGCCCCGGAGAACCGCCCGAACGCCCCAAAAAAAACATAGGCCAGGGCAATAGCCCCGAACACCGCGGTGAACGACAGCACCATAAACGCCGCAAGAATGCTCAGCCGCCCTACTGCCATCCAGGCACGGGATCGCCTGGAGCTGCGGATCAGGCCATCCATGGCGAGCACAATACCGTGCCGGGCGTAACGACCGACAACCGCCTCGGTTACCATCAATGGCAGGGTCACCAGCAGCAGGCACGCCAGGTACAGCAGAATGAACAGGCCGCCACCGTGCAGACTGGCCAGATAGGGAAACTGCCACAGGTTGGCCAGACCCACAGTGGCACCCAATGCGGCCCAGTAAAAGCTTGATTTTCGGGTAAAGGACCCGATATGTCTCTGATACGGCGTAGGCATTCGCGCCCCTGAGGCCCCCGGTTAAGTCTGGCCCAGTATTGTAGCCGAAGGATCAGGCCGCGCACGAACCGGCTGGGGGCCAGTCGCTGATTTCGTGACCGGCCCGGCACTCCTGGGCTACAATGCGCCTTTTTCCGGCTTCCGCAAGGCCGGCCCGTTCATTCGTCCGACTCCGGATTCATTGATTCATGAGCAAGAAAAAACCCGGTACGCCGAGCAATACCATCGCACTGAACAAGAAGGCGAAGCACGAGTATCACATTGAGGAACGCTTCGAGGCGGGTCTCGCCCTGCTGGGCTGGGAAGTAAAATCCCTGCGTGCAGGCAAGGCCCAGCTGGTGGATGCCTATGTGCTGCTCAAAGACGGCGAAGCCTGGCTGCTCGGCTCTCACATTACCCCGCTGATTGCGGCGTCCACCCACGTCATCGCAGATCCGACGCGTACCCGCAAGCTCCTGCTGCACGCCAAGGAAATCGCCAAGATCGTCGGCAAGGTCAACCAGGCCGGCTACACCTGCATTCCGCTGGCCCTGTACTGGAAAAACAACAAGGTGAAGTGCGAAATCGCCCTGGTGAAAGGCAAGAAGCTGTTCGACAAGCGTGCCACCGAGAAAGAGCGCGACTGGAACCGCCAGAAGCAGCGCATCCTGCGCGAAGCCAACGTCTGACCATAGCGCAACACAAATTACCCAATATCTGACGCCGGTCATGGCCGGCGCCGGTACGTATGTCGCATACTCACTCTCTTTGTTCAGAATTCCAACAGACCTATACTCGGGAATTCCGGTGCGTGGCAAAGGGAGCCGCTTATGTCACCCAAACAGACACCCATGTCCGCCGTCGACCGCGCCTGGCTGCGCATGGACTCTCCTCAAAACCCCATGATGATCTGTGGCGTGTGGACACTGGAGAAACCGGTTTCCATGATCCGCCTCAGGCACACCCTTGAAGAACGTTTCCTGTGCTTCAACCGGTTCCGGCAGCGGGTTATCGACACCGGAGACCGGGCTTACTGGCAGGACGACCCGCTGTTCGACCTGGACAACCACCTGCACCGTATTGCACTGCCGGGCAAGGCGGACAAAGCCGAGCTCCAGAAGCTGGTGAGCGACATGAACAGCACTTCCCTGGATTTTCGGCAACCGCTCTGGCAAATGCACTACATCGACAATTACGGCGACGGTGGCGCGCTGCTGATTCGCATCCATCATTGCATTGCCGACGGCATCTCGCTGGTGCGGGTAATGCTGTCACTGACCGATAAAACACCGGAACCCAGGCTGGGCAAAGTGGCCCGCAAGCGTCGCTCCAAACCTGTCCAGAAATCGGCAATCCAGAAATTCCTGCACCGCACCGTGGACAGCGCGCAAATGGCCACCAATCAGGCAAAACTGTTCATCCAGTCGGTCCGGGAAGAGCCCAACTACCCCCTCAAACTGGCAACCACCGCCAGCGCCGTGGCCCTGGACCTCATCAAGCTAGGGCTGACTCCCATAGAGCCGAAAACCGGACTGAAGGAGCCACTTTCCGGCCGTAAACAGGTGGCGTGGGCAGATCCCCTGGACCTGGAAGAGGTAAAATCCTGCGCCAAGGCCCTGGGCGGCACCGTCAACGATGCCTTGCTCTGCACGGTCACAGGGGCTTTACAGCGGCATTTTGCGGCCCACAAGGAAACCATCCCCGATTGTGGCATCCGCGTAGCGGTGCCGTTCAACCTGCGGCCACTGGATCAACCTATCGAAACCCTTGGCAACAAGTTCGGCATGGTCCTGGTCACGCTGCCCGTGGAAGTAATGGACCCGATCATGTGCTTCCGGCAAGTGCAGGAAAACATGAACCGGCTCAAGCGGTCCTATCAGGCCCAGGTTACCTACAGCCTGCTTGACATCTTCGGCCGCGGCCCCGATGTTATCGAGCGGCGGGCCCTGGATCTGCTCAGCAACAAGGCCTCCGCGGTGCTGACCAACGTGCCCGGCCCGAAAGAGCCTCTGTACCTGGCGGGAAGTAAACTGACCCAGCCCATGTTCTGGGTACCCCAGAGCGGGACCATTGGCATCGGCATGAGCATTCTCAGTTATGCCGGTACCGTGCAGTTTGGCATAACCGTGGACAAGGCCATACGCGCCGACCCGGATGCGGTGATGGCTTACTTCCGGGAAAGCTTCCAGGCCCTGAGCCACGCGGCTCTGGCCGGCAGGCACGAAGCCATTGAGCGCCAGGCGAGCTAGTGCTGTAGGTACATCTACAGCCCCCGGAGAACAAAACTGCAACAAACAAACCTTGAAGTCCGGCAAACCGGACACATATACTGAGCATAAGGGGACGACATGGCTTCGACGCCGGTGGCGAACCCTTGAGTGCATGTCGAGATGGCAGCCAATCTCGTTAATCCAAAGCTGCAACGCAATAGTCGCAAACGACGAAAACTACGCACTAGCAGCGTAAGCTGCTAGTCGTCCTGACCGGGTCGCCCGTAGCCCGGAAGCAACATCTCAGGACGTCATCGCTTACGGGATGCTCCGTTACCCAGAGTTCACTGGCTAACGGCTAAGATTTAAAGAACTCGGTTCTTGCACCCTGGCTCTCGGGTCGCTTGAACTTAAATCAATAGAGAGACGCTAAACATGTAGACCTCAAGGCTGAGTACTGGCGGACGCGGGTTCAATTCCCGCCGTCTCCACCAAACAAGCCCAAAGGGCCTCGTCACACGACGAGGCCCTTTTTTTGTGCCGTTACGACGGTCAGCAATCCACACTCCGATCAGCCAGGCCAACAACCGCCTTTTCAATTCCCAATTTCCTTCGCAATTTCGGGGTCGGCGAACAACATCTGTAGTATTCATCCAGTGGTCGACCACACCTGAACGGACTAGTCTAAACTGGGCTCTTCAACGAAGATTACTCCCGCAGCCAAACATTCATTGCGTTTACAAGACAGAAAAAAGGAATTGCTCATGCCTACTACAATGACTCGTATAGTCGGCCTTACCGCCGGTGTTCTGTTTGCAGCCACGGCCCTGGCGGAAGCGCCGATGGTAAAAGAGCAGGCACCCGGCTTTTACCACACGATGCTTGGCAACTTCGAAATCACCGCCCTGTCCGATGGCACGGTCAAGCTGCCGGTGGACAAGCTATTGCTGAACACCACCGAAGAGCACGTAACTAACACGCTTGCGGACAACTTCCTGTCTGCGCCGCTCGATACTTCCGTTAACGGCTATCTGGTCAACACCGGCGACCATCTGGTGCTGGTGGACACGGGGGCGGGCAGCCTGTTTGGCCCCACACTCGGGAAACTGGTTGAGCACCTGAAAGCGTCCGGTTACGAGCCTGCGGATGTCGACGAGATCCTCATCACGCACATGCACCCCGATCATGTAGGTGGTCTGGTGTCCGAAGGCGAGATTGTGTTTCCCAACGCTATCGTTCGCGCCCACGTGGAAGACCAGAATTTCTGGCTCAACGAGGAAAATCTGAAAGCAGCTGACGAAGGGTCGAAAGGCTTTTTTAAAGGCGCGATGGCGTCTCTCAATCCGTACGTCGAGTCAGGTCAGTTCAAGCCTTTTAGCCAAGACCAGGAGTTGGTGCCGGGCATTTCTGCGGTATCCGCCAGCGGACACACACCAGGCCACAGCCTCTATAAAGTAGAGAGTGAAGACAACACGCTCATGCTCTGGGGCGACCTGATTCACGTGGCAGCAGTTCAGTTCCCTCAGCCGGACATTGCCATCCAGTTTGATGTGAATAGTGAGCAGGCGGTGGAATCCCGCGCCAAGGCCTTTTCCGAGGCCGAGGAAACCGGTTACTGGGTCGGCTCCGCCCACCTGTCTTTTCCCGGACTGGGCCATCTGAAAACAGCAGACCAGGGCTACGAGTTCGTTCCCGCCAACTATCAGGGCAATGCCGGTTCTGCCGGGACCGCCGAGTAAGCCCGAACACAGGACAAAAGCCTGGGGCGCACATCACTCCTGTAAACGGCGCCCCCGATTTGCAGCTCCAGAGACGTTCAGCCAAGCTTCAAGTGACAATCCCATCAAGCGAAAGGGAGATTGATCATGTATGACTTCCTTGAAGAAAGCTCTCGCCTGATGCACCAGGCCGCAAAAATCGGCGAGATCAATCCGGACGTGGTCGAGCTGCTGTCCGGACCGGCCCGTGTGATCGGTTTTCGCATACCACTGAAAATGGACGATGGCAGCAGTCGCGTGTTCGATGCTTACCGGGTCTGCCACACCGACGCCCTCGGCCCGACTCGGGACGGCACCCGTATCTCCCCCGACCTCAACCTCGACGAATGCAAGGCACTGGCCCTGGTCATGTCGATCAAGCATGCGGCGGGGCGTATTCCTGCCGGGGGTGGCAAGGGCGGCATCGCCGCGGACCCCGGCGAGCTCAGCAAACTCGAATTCGAGCGCCTGTGCCGGGCATACATCCGCTACTTGCGGCCCTCGGGACCGGACTGCGATGTGCCGGGCGCCGACGTTGGTACGGGAATGCAGAGCATGTCCTGGATGCTCGATGAGTACGAGCAGATTACCGGTCGCCACGCGCCCGCTGCGGTCAATGACAAACCGCCCATTCTCGGGGGTACGCTCGGCGGCTATGAAGCCACGGGGCGCGGGGTCTTCGAGGTTTTTCAGGCAGCGGCGGAACAGATTGATTTCACACTTGAGGGCGCCCGGGTCGCCATCCAGGGCTTCGGACAGGTCGGCTCGGTTGCCGCCCAGGCGTTTCAGGAGGCCGGTTGCAAAGTCATTGCCGTTCGTGAGATCGATAGCGGTGTTTACTCCCAAGAAGGCCTGGACGTCAACGAGCTGCTGCAACACCGGGAGAAGGAAGGCAGTCTCGAAAACTTCCCGGGCTCCCAGCCGATCAGCAACGAGGAGCTTTTCGCCTGTGACTGTGACGTGCTTGTCCCGGCGGCCCTGCAGGGGGTGATCACCGGGGAGGTGGCCGAAAAGGTAAAAGCGAGGATTCTCGTCGAAGCCGCCAACTCCCCCACCACTCTGGACGCGGACGAGCTGTTACTGGACCGTGGCGTGACCATCGTACCGGATGTGCTGGCCAACGCCGGCAGTGTTCACCTGTGCCAGATGGAGCGCACCCAAGGCCTTTCCGACGACTACTGGGGGGCGGAAACCATCAGCGAGCAACGTCGCAGGCGGCTGGTTCACAGTTACCAGCAGGCCGCCGAATGTGCGGAGCGCTATCAACTCAAGTCGGTACGGCTGGGTGCCTGGATCAACGCCCTCAAACGCATTGAAGAGGCGGTTCTCACCCGTGGTTGGTGCTGACCATGGCCGGCCCGCACCGATGAATGAGCCAGAGGAGCCAGCCAGCCTAACCGAGCTCCTGGGCCGCCTGCGCAAACACACCGCGGGCAGGGAACGGGTCTCTGTGGGTGATGTTCTGGAGGCCATTGGCGAGCGATCCTTTGGGCCTGTGGTTCTGGTTACCGGGATCATTACCCTGGCGCCGTTGATCGGGGACATTCCGGGCGTGCCCACGCTGATGTCACTGCTGGTATTGCTGACCCTGGGCCAGCTGATATTCCACCGACACTCGATCTGGATTCCCTCGAAGCTGGCCCGGCGCAACATCGGTCGGGAGAAGCTGGTCAAGGGCCTGGACTGGATGGAAAAGCCGGCGCGGTTCGTGGATCGCTGGACGAAGCGACGCCTGGCCTGGATTATCACCGGGCCGGGGCAGTACGTCATGGCCATCCTGTGTATGGCGGTTGCGGCGACCATGCCGCTGATGGAGCTGATCCCTTTCAGCGCCAATGGTGGCGGCCTGGCACTGACGGCCTTCGGGCTGGCGATTATCGCCCGGGACGGAGTGCTTGCGATCGTGGCCGTGCTGGCAACCGGCGGCACCGGTTGGTTCATACTTACTCACCTGCCGTGGTGAGGATTTTGTAGGCTGGCAAAAAGCCGAAGAATTCTGTCACCATTTGAAACAATCCTCCTGAACCCCGATTCACTCCAAAGCTGCTACTATTGCTACATACCTTTAGCCTCCGAGGCTTTTCAGCCTCCGGCAAGCGCCGTATTGAACCAACCTCTTAAAAAGCTCCTGCCGACGGGGGCTTTTGTATTTGAAAGGATCCGCCCCCTATGTCCAGCAAAGCGAAGCAGACCCAGAAACTTCTGCTGTTCCGGCTTTCCGGTGAGCGTCTGTTCGGAATCGGAACCCTGAAGATCCGGGAGATTCTGCCTTTCATGCGGCTTACCAAACTGCCCCACAGCCATCACGCAGTCATCGGCACCGCCACCTTCCGCGGTTCCGCCGTTCCGGTGATCGATATGGCGGCCGCCGTGGGCTATCCGCCGCTGACCCGGGAAGAACAGGAAAAAGCCTCGATCATTGTCACGGATATCCAGCGCCAGGAGATCGGTTTTCTGGTACGCAGCGTTCAGCAGATTATCGAAACTGACTGGAAGGAAGTGATGCCGCCGCCCAAGGCCCTGGGCACCAGGGCCTTTATCACCGGCCTGCTGGATGTGGAGGGCGATATTATCCAGTTGCTGGATGTGGAATTGCTGCTGGCCAAGGTGTACCCGGAATCCCTGGATACCCAGGAGGTGGTACTCACGGATGTGCAGAGTGAGACGCTCAAGGCCCTGAACATTCTCATGGTGGACGATTCCCAGGTGGCGCGGAAGCAGCTCTCGGATGTGCTGGACAGCAAAGACATCCCCTACCAGGTGACATCCAATGGTGACGATGCCCTGCAGATCCTGCTGCGGGACCACGAACTGGGCCGCCCCACGGATATTCTGGTCAGCGATATCGAGATGCCGGGGCTGGATGGCTACGAGCTGGCGTTCAATGTGCGGGATAATTCCGCACTGAAGCAGCCCTACATTATCCTGCATACGTCACTGAACAGTGAGATGAGCCTCAGCTATGCCAACCAGGTCGGTGCCAACGAGGCCCTGACCAAGTTCGATGCCGAGGAGCTAATGCAGGCAATGCTGCGGGGCGCCGAACAGGCCCGTTAGGGCCTGAGCTGCTCAATAAAGGCGGCGGCGTCGGCGTGCATCTCAGCCAGCTTCTGCTCCCATTCTTCCCGGTAACGGTTCAGGGTGTCCTCGCTCAGACGGGTGAAGCGCTCACCGGTTGCGGCCACGGTGCGGCTGGCGTTGGCCAGGGATTCCATGGTCGGATCGCTCAGTTCATCGGCCTGGCGATCCAGGTCCCGGGCGGCTTGCTCCAGGATCACCCGGTCTTCCGGCGGGGTCGGTTCATCTTTTTTCAGGGCCTCTTCCACCGACCGCTCAAGCTCCCGCATCGCCTCCTGCAGTTTTTCACCGAACTCGTCCATGGCGCTCTTTGCCTGCCGGCCCATTTCCTCAGAATAGGCTTCAAGGTCCCGGGCAAGCTGTTCCATTTGCTGTTCCAGCTCACCCGAGGAGGAGGAAAAGCTGGCGCTGAGCTTCTCACCGAGCCGGTTGAGCTCGCCCATGATGTGGCTGAACGGGGAAGGATTGAGAATGGCCTCGCCGGTGCGGTCGTAATCCACCAGCCACTGATCCTGGATACGCACCAGGTAGGTGATCAGTTCCAGCCGCTCGCCCTCGGTCCCGGCTTCGGCAGGCAGCCGGGTGACAATGGTGGCCTCACGGCCCTCGATGACAACCCGGCCGAACGACGGCACGGCATCGGTCCAGTTGCGCTTATAGCCGTCGAATGTCGCGGAGTCCGCCAGGGTGGAGTACTCCATCACGTCCCCGGCATCGTTTTCCGCCATGGCCTGCCAGAAGGCGGCAGCCACTTCCTGAGGGGTCTCGGGGTTGCTGCAACCGGCGAGCAAGGCCAGTGTGAAAGCGGCAATCAGGCCACGAATACAGGCACGGATCATTGTTTTGCTACCTCCGGTTAGACATCCGGAGAGCATGATACACCGCTTACAGCCTGCAGGTCAGTTCCGCCAGCTCCTCGTCAAACACCCGCCGGTTTTCACTGTAATCCACCGGTACGTCCACCAGATGAACACCACCTTCGGCCAGAGCACTTTCCAGAGTTGGCCGCAGGTCTTCCGTGCGCGCCACACGGTGCCCTTTGGCACCGTAGGACTCGGCGTAGGTGACAAAGTCCGGGTTACGATAATCCAGGCCAAAGTCAGTGTAACCCTCCTGCCGCTGTTTCCACTTGATCATGCCATAGGCACTGTCGTTGATAATCAGCACCACCAGGTCCAGGTTCAGGCGTACCGCGGTTTCCAGCTCCTGGCTGTTCATCATGAAGCCGCCGTCACCGCAGATCGCCATCACCTTCAGGTCCGGGTAGAGCATGGAGGCCATCATCCCGCTGGGCAGGCCGGCACCCATGGAAGCCAGGGCGTTGTCGAGGAGTACGGTGTTGTTGTCGTAGGCCGGGTAATTGCGGGCAAACCAGAGTTTGTACATGCCGTTGTCCAGGGTAATGATGCCATCCTCCGGCATCACCTGCCGCACATCGTGGACAATACGCTGGGGAATCACCGGGAAGCGAGCATCCTCGGCCCGCTCCTGCAGGTGGGTGTCCACCGCCTGTTTTATTTCCATCAGGCTGGTGAAATCGTGGTTGGCGCACTGGCCACAGTTTTCCGCCATGTATTCCACGCTGTTGGCGATGTCTCCCACCACTTCGTGTTGGGGGAAGTACACCGGGTCCACGTCGGCAGCACTGAAGTTCACATGAATGACCTTTTTGCCACCCGGGGTCATGAAGAAGGGTGGCTTTTCCACCACATCATGGCCGACGTTGATCACCAGATCCGCCCGGTCGATGGCGCAGTGCACAAAGTCCCCGGCCGACAGGGCAGCGTTGCCCAGATAACGGGGGTGCCGTTCATCCACTACGCCCTTGCCCATCTGGGTGGTAAAGAACGGAATGCCGGTGACGTTCACCAGGTGCAGCAGTGCCTGGGACACCCGCTTCCGGTTGGCGCCGGCACCAATCATGATCAGGGGATGCCGGGCCTCGCGCAGCATCTCGCAGGCCATCTCCAGGCTTTTTGGGCTGGCCGAGGGGCGGCGGGCGTCACTGGGTTTGAAGATATGGGTGTCGGATTCGGGTTTCTCGTCGGCAATGTCTTCCGGCAACTCCAGGTGCACCGCACCCGGGCGCTCTTCAGAGGCCAGCCGGAAGGCCTCCCGCACCTTGGCAGGTATGGTGTTGGCGTTGCTGATCTGCCGGGTGTACTTGGTGAGCGGACGCATCAGATCCACCACATCGAGAATCTGGAACAGCCCCTGCTTGGAAGATTTGATGGGTTTCTGGCCGGAGATCATCATCATCGGCATGGCGCCCAGCTGGGCATAGGCCGCTGCGGTCACGAAATTGGTGGCGCCCGGCCCCAGCGTGGACAGGCAAACGCCCACCTTGCCGGTCAGCCGGCCATAAGTGGCGGCCATGAACCCGGCGGCCTGTTCATGCCGGTTAAGTACCAGCTGGATGCTGGAGGTTCTCAGGGCCTCAAGGAAGGCCAGGTTCTCCTCGCCGGGTACCGCAAATATGTATTCAACGCCTTCGTTTTCCAGCGCCCGGATAAACAACTCGGCCCCGTTTTGGGCCGGGGTGCGTTCGTCGGCCATGGCCTTCCTCTTGATCTGTGTATTCCGGGTGATCGGCTGGTTCCGGGATCACCAGGTCTCAGTCGGTCCTGGGCGGCTCCGCCTGAAGGGCGTCTGCCGGCAACCGATCCTGCCCCCAGCTGCGATGCACACCTTCTGTTACGCGCCGGAGGGCATCATCGTTCACTTCCGCCGGCTCTCCCCGCTCCAGAGGGTCGTAATGGAAGATGTACAGCCGTGATGTGAACTGCTCGAACGGCAGCGACGACTCGCCAAAACGTTCACCCTGGCCAGACGTGCTTACCTTCACGCCGTCGCCCCAGTTCTGACCGCTATCGTTGTTCGGATTAAAGAAGTACACCCGCATTTCCCCGTCCGGGTCAAGCGCCGCCCGGAGAATGGTGATGGCGTGCCAGCCGATGAACCGGGCCGCACTGTCAGTGACTGCGATCCCGGCAGGCTGCGGATGAATCAGCGGCTGATTGCCATTGTAGTAGGGATGATAGCTGGCGTAGAAGTGCCGGATAAAGCCTTCCAGATCGTCCAGCTTGCCCGTAGCAACGTCCACGTTGATGGCAAATCCCCGGCCCGCGGACCAGCCATGGAATTCCGGGTTCACCCACTTATGGGGATCACCCTCCCGCCCGACGCACAACCGGCCCATCTCCACATAAATCCGGTCGAGATGCGGCACCACCACCAGGGAAACCGGATCAAGATCAAGGGTAACCTCGGAAGCGACTCCGCCGGCAACCCGCGCGGATGACACCGGCTGCCCCTCGAAGTGCATGACGATCTCGTTGTCACGGGCCGCCCAGGCGACCATCTGCAACAGGTAGTCCGGATCGTTGTAGGCCCACATGGACAGGGCACGGGCCGACTGGCAGGTGGGATTGTTCCCCTGGCCAACACCCAGAGGCTGACCCAGCATGTTCAGCACCCCCTGAATCAGCCATGCACCCGGCTGTGGTTGATAGCCATAGGCCAGTTCAAGACGTTCACGGGCATTGGGGCAGAGGGACAGGCGTGCCTGGCGCCAGAGCGCCGGAGCAACCGGCGGTTGGTAGAGAATGCCGCGCTCAAGCAGCAGCGCCAGGCCATAGATTCCCTGGGCGGTTTCCGGGTAGACCCCTTCCTCGATCAGCTTATGGACCAGCTCCCGGTAACACAACAGGCAGTCGCGGCCGGTGCTGGACAGGCCCAGCGCCTCACTGAGCAGGGTATCCTGGTCAGCCAGAATGAACCGTATGAACGAGGCATGGTAGGGCGAGACCAGCCCGGTGTCGTGCATGGAACGTGCGAACCCGGTGGCCTCGTTCTGCAGGGCCTGGGCATCCATGGTTTCGAGGCGCTGCTGGTAAACCACGGTTCCGGGGTCTTCACTGCAGGCCCGGGTGGGCCCATAGAGGCTTGAGATCAGGCGGTCAGCACCGCGTCCCGCGCCGCCGAGGTCCGCGTGTGGGTCTGCCCGACACAAGGCAATCTGGGTAATCATCCTGCGCACGTCCGTTACCTGGATCGGGCGCTGCTCGAGGATCCGCCAGATTTCTTCAATCAGACTGTCGATTACATGTTCGTAGCCGATGTGCGCGGCAACATACTGCACCACTGCCTGGCTGATCAACGCGAGCTTGCCCTGCTCACGCTCGGCTTCGCCGGTCATGCCGAACAACAGGCCCAGGTTGATGGCCAGGACCTGTGTCAGGTAGTGGTGTGCCTGTTCGGCAGAAACGGAAGGGTGCAGGTAACTGCCCCGGGCCACGGCCAACAGCCTGAGTTCGCTGAAGGCCTCGATGACGACAGTATCGGCATTCTGGCTCTGCAACGAGTGGGTGGTCAGCGTGGGGAGCAGAATACCGGGTTCGGCCCAGTCGGTACCGGCGAAAACTCCCGCCCGCTCGATGCGCTCGGCGCGCTCCTCGATGATCCGGCAGCCATCCGGCTGCAGCAGGACCCGGCGGGAAATATCCAGCACGCGGGGAAGTTTGCCGGCCCTGGCAAAGGACCGGCTTTCTTCCATGGACTGGATGGCGTCATCCAGCCGTTGAACCAGCTTGTCGAAATTCACAGCTGGCACTGCGCTGCCCGGTTGGTGATCGTTCAAACGATAATCCTCAGGGCCTGGCACCAAACCCGTTTGTTGTTAATGCTTCTCCTGATTATACATAGAAATCGAGCTCTTCCTGATGTTTCAGGAGATCTCGCATAACGTACGGATCTTCACCGAAGAAATACACCAGCCCCCAGTGGGTACCGAAAGCGGTACGCTTGGTGACCGTTTCTTCCAGCGGCGCGGTGAGCTCGTGAGACTCGAAATACTCGTGGTTTTCGGTCTCTTCCGGGATTTCCAGCTTGCTGACAACCCGGCGGCGCGGATAGACGCCGAAGCAACCGGCATAACCCTTGGCGTCCACCACCTCCTTCGGGAAGAAGGCCTTGATTTCCTCTTCGGTGGTTTTCGGGTCGAAAGCGAGGATCATGCCCTGATAGGCGTTAAAGCCATAGGCACGCTCAAGCAGCTCGAACACCTTGAAGCCCGGCGGACGGTACGCAACCTCGCCGAAGTACATGGTCCGGTCGCTGGTCACGAAGTATTCCGGGTGAATAAACCCGAACTCGATGTCAAAGGTCTTGATCAGCTTCTCGATTTCGCCGCGAATCTGGTCCCGGTACTTCTCCAGGTCCGGTGTTGCGGGCACAAATACCGAATAGCCCAGAGTCACATACTCGGAAATATTGAGGAACGCGATCTTGCCATTGTGGACCCAGGCTTCGACGGCAAACTCCCAGCCGTCCAGGTGCGATTCCATCAGAACCGGAAACTCTTCTTCCGGAATGGTATCGACCTCATCCGGCGTACGGATAACCCGGTGGCCCAGGCAGCCGGCCTTGTCAAATGCCTTGAGGTGGATCGGGTCGTTGGGGTCGCCATCCAGCTTGAGCAGGGTCTGGTTCACCCGCTTGAGGAACCGGATAACGTCGCCCTTATCGTGGGCCTCCTCAAAAATACCCACCCGGATGCCACCAAGCTGGGCGCGGCGTTTCATCAGTGCCTTGTCACGCAACAACATCGCCTGACCGAACAACCGAGGCTTGTCCATCAACACCGAGTTGATGGCGCCGGCCCACTCCACAGTTTCCTCAAACAACGGAATGGCAACATCAACGCCCATGTCCTTGAGGGTCTGTGCAATCTCCACAGAGCGGTCGTTCAAACGTTCAAAATTCCAGGGCACGTAGGGAATATCATGCTCTTCGCAGTAGGCTTCCGCCCAATCCGGTGCCACCACAACATACCGACGGTCAAACTTGTCGGCCGCTTCAACCGCATTCAGGCTCCAGCCCAGCAATGCGATGTACCCTTTCTCAGGATTGTACTTTTGCTCACTCACAGGCTCTCTCCTTTGCTCAGGGTTGTCTTATAACCCTACGCGGAAGCTGTGAAATGGCAAATTCCGGCCCCTTCAGAAACGCGAAAGGCACCGCGGCCGCCGGGATTGAAGCCAGCGCTCGCAGTGCCTTGCGGTTTCTTAGACCGATTAGGAATATCAGCCCAATTGCAGGGTCGACAGGGTCCGTTCGCGGACTTTGGTCAACAGCGCCTCGTCTTCAACAAGGGATTGGCCGTAGGACGGCACCAGCTCTTTCATACGCTCCTGCCACTGCGAAGTTTTGATCTTCTCCGGGAAACAGCGCTCGATCACGTTGATCATCGCGTTAGCTGCGGTAGATGCTCCGGGGGAAGCACCAAGCAACGCGGCCAGGGTTCCGTCCTTGGCGGCCACGATCTCGGTGCCAAATTCGAGCTTGCCACCGCCGCCGTCCACCTGCTTGATGATCTGCACTCGCTGGCCGGCCATTCGCAGCTGCCAGTCCTCTTCCCGGGCATCCGGGAAGAAGTTGCGCAGCGACGCAACCCGGTCACTGTGGGACTGGAAAACCTCACCAATCAGGTAACGGGTCAGATCCATATTGCTCTTGCTGACCGAAAGCATCGGCTTCAGGTTGGTGGGCTTCACAGAGCCGAACAGATCGAACAGGGAGCCCTGCTTGAGGAACCGCGTGGTGAAGCCTGCAAACGGGCCAAACAGCAGGGCCGGTTCGCCATTGATGATGCGGGTATCCAGGTGTGGTACCGACATGGGAGGCGCACCGATCGGGGCCTTGCCATAGACTTTGGAGTGGTGTTGCTCAACGATGTCCGGCTTGCCACACACCAGCCACTGGCCACTGACCGGGAAGCCTCCGTAGCCACGGGCTTCCTCGATACCGGACTTCTGAAGCAGCGGCAGCGCGCCACCGCCAGCACCCAGAAACACGAAGCCGGCTTCGAGCTTGGTCAGCTCTCCGGTCTTCTGGTTCTTGACACGGACTTTCCAGCGGCCGTTATCACGCTGGGCGATGTAGTGGACCGGTGAACTGAGCATCAGCTCGAAATTCGGCTGGGTTTCCAGCCATTGCACCATGCTGCGGGTAAGGGAACCGAAATCCACGTCCGATCCGTGCTTGATCCGGGTCGCGGCAACCCGCTGCATCGGATCCCGGTTATTGACGATCAGGGGCATCCACTGCTCGAGGTCCTCGGGGGATTCGGTGTATTCCATTTCGCGGAACAGATGATGGGCACTGAGGCGTTCATAACGGCGTTTGAGAAAAGCCACATCTTTTTCGCCCCAGACGAAGCTCTGGTGCGGTGTGCGGTTTATAAAGGTAGAAGGCTCGGGCAGAATGCCCTGCTCCACCAGATAGGACCAGAGCTGCAGCGATACCTCAAACTGGGCGTTGATCTGAAGGGCCCGATCAATGGTGACATCGCCATCGTCGGTTTCGGGGGTGTAGTTGAGCTCACAGTACCCGGCGTGCCCGGTCCCCGCGTTGTTCCATCCGTCGGTGCTTTCATGGGCAACGTGGTCGAGACGCTCCACCATGACGATGTCCAGGGACGGATCAAGCTGCCTGAGCATCATGCCGAGAGTGGCGCTCATGACGCCACCGCCGACCAGCACTACGTCTGCCTGTCTAACGGCCATTGGTTTTCACCCTAGCTAGTGTTGAGCTTGTTTGCCCCCTCACGATCAGCAAGGAAGCCTGTCGGAAGCCGGCCAGGCGCGAGGTAAACGACGCTGCCGTCTGCTTCCGGTCTGAATTTGCGCGCAATTATCCCGATTTTCGTCGAATTAATAAATTGCGATTGTCAATCATGGGCTTTTTGCCGGCCATTACCGGAGCTCGGAGGTTGCACACCCCACTTACGAACAATGGTTTGCTACGGGTTAAAGGTCTAAAATCCGGCCGCTTGATCTGTCTGGCCGGCTCCGGCCTCAAATCTGGAAAACAGGACGGGATTGCCCCCATGTCTGCCCTTGAAGTGATTCTGATTATTCTCGCGGTTCTGGCGCTGTTGGGCGTCATATTTGAAGAAGTCATCCACATCAACAAAGCCAAGGTTACGCTGTTTTTTGGCACCATGAGCTGGATGCTGCTGTTTCTGTTCAGCGACAGCAGCGCGGAGACCTCAGCCATCTCCGCCGGCCTGTCAGAGAGCATTGCCGAAATCGCAGGGCTATGGCTATTCCTTGTGGCCGCCATGACATTCGTCGCTTACCTGAACAAGAAGGGTATGATCGAAAACGTGATTTATCTGATCATGCCGAAACAGGTGAGCGAGCGGCGGCTACTTTTCCTGACCGGCCTTTTTTGTTTTATTTTCTCCTCTTTGGCAGACAATATCACCGCAACTTTAGTCTCATGCTCGCTGATTCTGTCCCTCGAGCTGGACCTGAAAAAGCGCCTCCAGTTCGTTACTCTGGTGGTGTTTGCAGTCAACTCCGGGGGTGTTTCCCTGATCACCGGAGACGTCACCACGCTGATGATTTTCCTCGCGGACAAGGTGGAAATACTGACTTTGCTGACGCTGGCCATCCCGGCGTCAATCACCGTATTCATACTTGCCGTGCTCCTTTCGAGGGGACTGACAGGAACCATCATACTTCGTTCCAACACCACCCCGGTACGGAGGGTGGATGCGGTCATCAGCGGCCTGTTTTTGTTGACAATCCTGTGCACCATTGCCGGCAATGCCCTGTTCAGCATTCCGCCGGTTCTGACCTTTCTGTTCGGCCTCTCGATCATGTTCCTGGTTTCCCGTCTCATGAGCGATGACTCCGATCTGGACCCGATTCTGGAATACATCCGTATCATCGAATTCGAGACGCTGCTGTTCTTCCTCGGCATCCTGCTACTGGTGGGCATGCTCAAGGAAATCCATGCCCTGGATTCGCTGGTGGCCATTTACGACATTCTGCCGCCCCTGTACGCCAATTACCTGATGGGTATTTTCTCCGCAGTGATCGATAACGTGCCACTGACAGCGGCCCTGCTGAAGTCCGGCATCAACATGAGCCCGGGCGAATGGATGGGGCTTACTTACGCGGTGGGCGTCGGCGGCTCACTGCTGGTGATTGGCTCCGCCGCCGGAATTGTTGCCATGAGCAAGATCCCGGGGCTGACCTTTGCAGCCTATATGCGGTATCTTGCACACCTTCTGGCGGCCTACACCCTGGGCTATGCCGGGGTCTATATGCTCGGACGTTTCATCAATTGAGGTTTTTTCTATGCTGATGGCATTTGGCGCAATCATCGCCGGCCTGGTACTGCTGGTCTGGAGTGCTGACAAGTTCGTGGAGGGTGCTGCGGCGACCGCCAAACACCTGGGCATGCCAACGCTACTGATCGGCATGGTCATTATCGGGTTCGGCACCTCGGCGCCGGAACTGGCGGTATCCGCCATGGCAGCGGCGGACGGCAACCCCGGCCTGGCTTTGGGTAATGGTTACGGTTCCAACATTACCAACATCGCACTGATTGTCGGCCTTACGGCGATCATCGCGCCAATTGCGGTTCACTCCCAGGTGATCCGCAAAGAGTTGCCGCTGTTGGTCGTACTGACTCTGATTGCCGGCGCCCAGCTCCTTGATGGCCAACTGTCGCGGCTGGACGGCTGGGTTCTGCTGGCGGTTTTTGCCGGGGTTATGGGCTGGTCCATCTATCAGGGCATGAAGGGCAAGGCGGATCCGCTGGCCGGAGAGACCGGCGCCGAGATCATTGCCCACCCCATGCCCCTGAAAACCGCTGTCATCTGGCTGGTGATCGGCCTGGTGCTGCTGATTGTCAGTTC
>Ga0247720_100025_pt1 | contig 82432 bp, 90 predicted proteins | sample MSEWel2015_12_15_FD_189078 | JGI IMG/M metagenome (GOLD analysis project Ga0247720, IMG submission 189078) | Subsurface sediment microbial communities from gas well in West Virginia, United States - MSEEL Well Study Marcellus 3H_2015_12_15 | ecosystem: Environmental > Terrestrial > Deep... | reverse complement strand
TCACACCGATTATATCCACCCTGTCACCCACTTCCACCGGCAGGCCTTTGGTGGCATCAGGCGGCAATGCTATGGCACGCCAGTTCCCCTGGCCGGTAAGGGCCAGCCTGGCCGCCAGCGTTCCCCCGGCAGGCGAAAGTTCGGCGATATAACTCGTCCGTATCGGCGTTCCGGCCGCCAGGGCTGTCTTCAAGTGATACCCCACCGTTTTGTCGAAATTGTCGGCATTGACCCTGTCTTTGGGTACTGCCGCCGGAGGCAAATTGATTACCTCGATTTTATCCTCCGTCAGCTTTTCTCCAACTTTTAGATCAGTTTTGGCCACAAGAACTGGCACCGTGGGTGCGGTCATACGCACCGCCTGCATAGCCAGGAAGCCGGCCACAGCGGCCGCTACGATGGCTCCCAAAAGAAAAAAGGAGCCGGTTCCCTTGCTAACAAATTTCAATTTGCCGTCATCTCCTTTTTGTTTTTGAGCATATCTGCGATCTGATGGATTTCATAGGCCGGGTATTCCGTGCTACCGGCCCGGTCTTTCACCAGAATGCCTGGAAAGTCGCCGTATAACGGCAGGCGTTCTCCGGGCCTGATAACGGCCAGGGTATGCCCGGCCGCCCTGGACAGTGCCTTAAAATAAGGGAAGTCATAATCACACTCGACTATTATCCACTTACTTTTAAGTTCAACAGCGGCATTAAGCATGTCTCTCAAGATGCTTAGTAAATCTTCCTCTGGCGGCGTATCCTTAACCCAGGGGTCTAAAAGCCAGGCTGCGATGCCCTGCCAGTACCCTCCTACGCTGGCCCCGCCGATGCGCCAGTCCCGATCCCACATCTCTTCACCTGGGATACCCAGGCGCAAGGCCAGTCCCGGATTGCTGAAATTAGCCTCTATAAGGGCTACTTTAAAGCGCGCCTTTTGCAACGATCTGCAAATTTCAATGGCCGCCCCGGCAACGTCCGCCCCCGGCGTCACGCCATAAAGAACCACCATATTTTCCATGGGGACAAAGGAAAAGCCGCCGGTTCTCCTGGCAGGGGGAGGTGGCTGAAGCTTAGGCAAAGACTGCGGCACCGGGGGTGGTACTTCCTGAACAGGGGAAGGCGTGGTAAGAGCTGACAGGCGCGTCGTCTCTATCCGGACCGGCATTTTTACCGGGGCGGCGTTCTTAACAACAGCTCCCGGTCTTACCGCGGGGATGCTCTGCACCCCCACAGGGGGTACGGGCGAAAATGCTGGAACGGTTTTGTCCCACGCAGCTACCACCCGGTTGCGGCCGGCCTTTTTAGCCCGGTAAAGCGCCTGGTCGGCGGCTTTGATCATGTCTGGCGGGGCCATGCCGGGCGCGGAAGCCGCCAGTCCGGCCGAAAAGGTGCTGGCCACCTTCCGGCCGCCGATGTCTATCACGTGTTCGGCCCATGCTTCGCAGAGCCGTTGCGCCACCGTCCGGGCTATTTCGCCCTCTGTCCGGGGAAAGATGACGGCGAACTCTTCGCCTCCGTACCGGGCCACGATGTCTGTTTCGCGGACGGATAAGCGTAGGAAACGAGCAAACTCCTTGAGAACGGCGTCTCCGGCTTGGTGACCGTAGGTATCGTTCACCTGCTTGAAATGGTCAAGGTCGCAAATAAGAAAAGCTACCGGCACGTTGTTATTCTGGTAGCTTTCCAGCGCTTCCCGCAGGCACTCTTCCATAAAACTGCGTTTGTATAACCCTGTCAGGTCGTCGCGGACGGCACGACTCCAGAGGGCTTCCAGGCGTTTTTTCCTTGCAACCAGTTTCTTAATAACCTCCGGGGTCAATTCGTCTGCATGCTCATCGGCGCCCGCTTCATATATCGCTGCTATATTGTCGCAATCGTTGCACCGGCCTATGACGGCAACCGGTATGGAAGCAAGTTTGACCCGGCGGCGTAAGTTTTTGAGGTTGCCTGTTACGCCGGGAGCGGCGTGGAGGATAATGCACGTTGGATCTTTTATGTTTATGGCTTTTTCCAGTTCATCTATGCTGGCAAAGCAACTTACCCCGGCAATATCGGTTTTAAATTCACCGAGGGCGTAAAGATGAAGTGGATTTTTAGAAGAAGATGGATCTGGTTTCTCTTGTACTGGCTTAGGAATAATCTCTGCCTTTTTTATACTACAGCCAAAGGAGGGTAACCGGATTTTTGGTAACCTATTTGCAAATAGATTTTTGGGGTTATAACCATTACTGTAATTATTTGATACCTCCTTTCCCTTTTCTTGGGTTAGTGTATCACCAAGTATATATTTCACCAATTCAATTAAATTTTTTGCTGTTTTTCCTTTTCCATAAAGCGAGAGGGGAAGGCGCTGCTTTATAGCTTCGTTGTTAGACTTGGGATCATCAATGATGGCTATATACTGTCCTACGTTAAACTGCCGGGCTATATCCCTAGGATGGTAATAAGCCCGGGAAGTTACACGGTTGATTATCAGTTCTGGTTTATATTGCATCAAGATTTCTTTGATGTGGCCCGGCAAAGCTTCGACACATCTTTTGCTCGGTTCAGCCACTAATATGTTTTTGGAGGCCTTTTCCATGACGGGGAATACATGGGGCAAATATATGTCCCCGCCCAGATCGACAACTATTACTTTAAATAACGGGTCAAAATAATCAAGGATAGTTTCGACGTTTAAGTCGTAATCCGTATTTTTGTCGCGTTCCGGCGCCGGGAGAACAGCCAGACCATACTGGGTTTTGATGAGTGAGGAGGCGGGGTCGCTGAATTCCTGCCAGGTTGTCGTTGTTGGGTAAACCTTTTCTTTTGCTTTTTCCACTAGGAACAATGGGCCTAAAACGCCCCTTGCGCTTAGATCTATGAGCAAAGTTTTTATGCTTTTCTTTGCCGTCCAGGCGCCGATATTTGTGGCAATAAACGTGGCTCCGGCGCCTGGTACCAGGGCAAGGGATGTTACTATTTTGGCCATTTTTTCTGGCCTCCTCAGTTATTTCCCGAAGGTATCTTCAGCCACTCTTCCGGGTTGGCCGGTCGGCCGTTGATGTAAACGCTGAAATGCAGGTGGGGGCCGGTGGAGAGGCCAGTATTACCTATATAGCCGATAACCTGGCCGGCCTTCACCTTTTCCCCTTTTCTTACAGCTACATCCGACAGGTGGCCGTACATGGTCATAAGGCCGCCGTGGTCCAGGATTACGCAAAGGCCATAAGCGCCGTTCTCCCTATCCCAGATCACTCTACCATCTTGCACTGCAAATACCGGCGTGCCTTCCGGCGCCGGTAGATCTATGCCGTCGTGAAAGCTATATTTTTTTAGAATCGGGTGCCAGCGCATGCCGTAACCGTCGGTGACGGTTTTATATTGGCCCGGAAGAGGCCAGGCACCCTGGCCTACCGGCAACATGGTGGAGGCGTAGGCCGCCGCCTGGCTCATAACCATGTCCACGTACCAGTTGGCGTGGTTATAGGCGAAGATTGCTCCCCGGGGATCGGTGGCGAAGCCGTCGGCTTTAAGCATGTTGGCGGCGGCGAATATGGCGTCGTAGGGGTTATAAGGGTCCTTCCGGCCGTCCCCGTCGCCGTCCTGCTTGTATTGCTCCCAGGTGGCCGGCATGAACTGCATGAAACCTATCGCCCCAGCGCTGGATGGTCCCATATCGCGCCCAAAGTCTGATTCTATTTTGGCGATGGCCGCGAGTACCGCCCAGGATACCCCGTACTTTTCCTGGGCTTTTAAGAAAATGGGCAGGTACTGGGCTGGTATATCGGCTACGGCGAAGGCCGTCGGGGCGCCGGACCGGAAGCCGGTGGCTTTGCCCTGATCACCCATTCCAAGGGCCAGGAAAAATATTAGGACCACGGATATAAGCAGGGTTGGAATAAGAAAAAAGATGCCTACCGCCAGGTATTCAATCTTTACGGCCAGGCCCTCCCTGGACCGGGACGCTTTGGCTGTGTTGATTGCTGCTGTCGCTGCCATCGGGTCCATAAATATCCCCCTATTAAAAAAAGGAGCCATTTTTTGTCCTTCTCCGAGGTTGTAATTACCACCAGCCTGCTAGGTTTCAGGTTGACGACAAAAAGATTCCCGGCTACAATATATAACACATATGTTATATCAATTGAGGATTGTTTTATGCTGTGGGAAATCGAGTTATACGAAAGCGCTTCGGGCAACCAGCCGGTGGCTGACTTTATCGCGGCGTTAAAGCCCGGCGAGCAAGCGAAAATAGCCCGGGCCATTGACCTTCTTAAAGAGTATGGCCCTTCAATCGGGATGCCCTATGTCCGGCATATGGCCGACGACCTCTGGGAATTACGGGTTCCCTTCGGAGGCCAAGCGTTTAGGTTATTATTTTTCATCTCAGGTAATACTTTGGTCGTAGTCCATGCTTTTTCCAAGAAAACTTCAAAGGCACCACAAAAGGAACTTAAAACTGCTCTTGCCAGAATGAAGGATTACAAGCAAAGGACAGGTGGATTTAAATGAAGTGGGAGGAATTCAAAAACAAACTGATGAAAGAACCGGCCTTTTGCCAGGCCTATGATGACCTGGAGCCGGAATACCAACTCGTCAAGTCTATCATTGAACAACGAAAACTCAAAGGCATCAGCCAAGCTGAACTGGCGCGTAAAGTAGGAACGCGCCAATCAGCCATTGCCAGATTGGAAAGCGGAACCTATAATCCCTCCCTTCGTTTCTTAAAAAAGGTCGCCAGGGCGTTAGACGCCAAGATCGAAATCAAGCTCAAGTAGTTTAAAGCAGCAGGCGTTCATTAGCGTTCCTGCTGCTCTTCTTTCTGCGCCGACAACCGTGGGAGGCGGGGCTGCCCTTCCTCCAGATGCCGTGCGGTGCTATTAGGCCAAGAAGGAGAAGCCTTATTGGGCTCCTGGGGCCGGTGGATAGCTTGAGGTACAGGGGCCGCCTGCCCGGCAGGAGGCCCCGGCTGCGCCGGGATTGCGGGTTTAGCTGGCGTAACAGTGGGAGCGGCCGTACCGTCAACCGTAGCTTCAGGCCGCCGGGTTTTTCTGGGCGTAAGGGACGCTTCCTGGTCGAGTGTTGGCTGGAAGTCGGGCTTTACAAGCTCCAGCGCCTGCTTGGCGGGGATCCAAGTTTGCCCCTGATTTTGAGCTGTAACTTTTGAGCCTGCCGCCGGCGGCAAGTTGCCGGCTTCCCTGCTCTCTTCCAGACGTACTCCCCCTGCCGGTTGGCTGGCGGCCGGACCTGCCACGGCCTGCACCTCTCCCTGTACGCCATCTTTAACTTTCTTGCCAGCAGTTAGGGCCATATTTACTGCTGCCGTGACCCCCGCACCTGCAGGAGTCGCGGCCCCATCAGCAGCAGTGGTGGCAGCCTCCTTCTTGATGGCAGTATTACTGTTGGCCTGCCTTGAGTTAATGATTCCTTTGGGTATCGCGCCGGCGGTATCCAGGGAGGTGTCATGGGCATTTTCTTTGTTTATTATGATTAAACCGATTTCTTCATGGCCATCGCCAAGTTCTTTAAAAGGATACCCCTGGGGCGGTTGGCCCTCCCATACTCCCGGCTCCGGTTCGATATCGATGGTTACCGGGCCTCCGGGCGGCAGTTGCTTGGCGTTGGAAGGCCGGGGCGGCGGGGGCGGCATTTGCTCCCACACGCCGCCGGGGGAAGGCGGTTCCTCTTTTTCGCTGCCCCTGTTATGCCTGGCGATCCACCAATCGCTGATCATATCGGCCAGGCCAAGGCGGCGGGCTATGGCGGCGTTGGCCTGGATTATGCGTTCGGTGACTTTTTCGTGATACCTTGAAGCTCCTTCCTGGACGCTCTCCATGATAAGGTTTAAAAACTTTTTGCGGAAGAAAGCGGCCGCCAGGAATATGGCGGCTTGCAGGATCATGGCTAATCCCAACATCAGCCAATCACCGCCTTTGTGAAGCTGGTGGCTATCACCAGGACCAGGGACAGGTAGACCCCATAAATGAGCTTGACGGCGAAGAAGCCGATCAAGGTGCGGAAGTAGCGGCTGGCCAGGGACCAGCCGGTTTCCGGGATCATCAGGGCGAATAACGCCAGGGGCAGCATCAGCAGCAGGGCTGCCAGGACGGCCTGACAGACAATGATGCTGAGGCCTACCAGACCGATCAATATGGCAAACCCGATGGCCGGCAGGAGGGTCAGCAGGGCGGTTTCGATATGGTTCAAGGTATTGGCGGGGTTGAAACCGATCATGGTCCCGGGATGAAGGCCGTGGTCGATGTCTTCCCTGACTACCAACAGGTAGCGTTTATTGGGCCGGCCCAGGATATCGGCCACGGCGTCCCGGGCGTCGCCGCCGCAGCCCAGGAACAGGGTATCGATGCGCATACCCGGCTGGATCTTAGCCAGGCTTTCGGCCGGGAAGGAACTTTTATCCATTTTTTCATATTCGTCCTGGGTGAGTTTTAGTTTGCTTTCGTCTGCCGTGCCGAACATGGCCACCGCCCAAGGCCTGGCGATGATTGTATCCCATGCCGTTTGCCCGGCGACTACCAGGCCCCGGTCGATGGGGTTGCTGATATTTACATACTGGCTTTTAGCGGTATAGCTGCTGATGGCGCCCAGGAACAGGCCGGCGGTGCTATCGGTGAACCGGGTGAAGTCGCCAATCAGTTTTTCGGCGTTGGCGGTGAAAAAGAAAACGCTCCCTACGCCTAAAAGGGCGATTAAGAGCGACCCCAGGACGGAAACGGCCTGGCCGCGTAAGAGCTTAAAGACGCTGTAAATCAGTAGCAGGCTCATGCCTAATATGAGCAAAACCGGCGTCAGGTCGTTCTGGGGATTGGTAAAGATATCGGCCAGGCCCCGGGACACCCAGGGGATCATGCCGCTGATGATATCGGTGTGGAAAGCCAGAACCATGACGTTGATAGAAGTTCGGGTTATAGATTTGCTTAAGGAAAATATTAAATTGGCGATCATGTCGCCGATGGCGCTTGTGGCATACTGGGCGGTCGGCACCATGCCCAGGTATTTATCCGGCGCGTAATGGTAAAAAACGTAGCGGCCCAGGGGCCAGTTCTCCCAGATGGCGTTTTCCGGCCTGGCGATTTCTGCCAGGCCGGCGGCGGCCGCCCCGGCGCCTACGGTCAGAAGCCCGAAAGGTCCGGCTGCGGTGACAGCCGTAGCCGTCGTAGCCGGGTTCAGGAAGGTGATGCTGGCGATATTGAACATCTGGCCTTCAATGGCTTTCTCGGCTTCGATGTCGCCCTGGAGGTTCCAATCTTTGGCCGGTTGATCGCCGATGCCCGCCAGAGCGGCGGGCATCGGGAGGTTAAAAGCTATGATAAGCGCCAGGAGCAACAGGGTTATCTTCTTCCCCACCTAACCCTTCCCCCTTATTTCCTCAATCGCCTCGCACAAATAAGCGCAGTCGATCTTGGCCCGGACGTGGGAGGCCGCCAGGGCGGCCATGTCGCAGATGGCCTTGATGTCGGCGGCGGAAGCCCCTTCCGTCCTGGCCACCAAAGTCTGGTAGTCGGTTTCGTTTAATTCGGTAGGCCTGTTCCGGAGGTATACCTCAAAGAGCTGCCGCCGGGCGCGGGCACCCGGCAGGGGAAGCTCGATCTTCTGGTCAAGGCGACCCGGCCGCACCAGGGCTTCGTCCAGCACGTCGGCGCGGTTGGTGGCGGCAATGATAAAGATCCCTTCCCGGCTGGCAAAACCGTCCAGTTCCCCCAGGAGAAGCTGCAGGAGGATGTCCGAGGCGCGGTTCATATTGCTCCCGTCGCGGCGGCGGCCGATGGCGTCGATCTCGTCGAAAAAGATTACCGCCGGCCGGTGACGGCGGGCGTGGGCGAAGAGGCTGCGCAGGTTAGCCTCGCTGGTGCCGACGTAACGGCCTATAAGAGAAGAGGCGTTAACGGCGTAGAAGGAGCAGCCGAAGTACCTGGCCGCCGCCCGGGCGAAACTCGTCTTGCCGGTGCCGGGAGGGCCGTAGAGCAGGATTCCCCGCGGCAACTCCAGGTTGTACTCCCGGATCTTGTCCGGCTGCTTCAACGGCAGTTCCAGGGCTGTTTTGATGGCGTCAACCGCTTTGTCCAGGCCGATGAGGCCGTCAAAGGCCCCGGGATCCGGCCGCCGGGGCGGCAGGTATTCCACTCCCGGCGGGATATCTCCGGAAGTGTCTTCCTTTTCTCGGTCTGTGTTAGGGCCGGCTTCCTGGTAAGTCCGGTAAGCCTGCTGGTAACTATGCCGGTAGGCTTTCTTGCCATTTATCGCCTGCCTGAAGGCGTGCCAGCCGCCACTAAAGGCTTCGCTGTATATCTTTAAGGCGCGGCTGGCGAAATGGTAGATAACCTGGGCTGCGTACCAGAGCCCCAGGAGCATGGTCACCAGCTCGAATTCGGAGCCCCTGGCCGGGAAATAGCGGATAAAGGCGTAGGTAATGATGAAGGCGATGAGGCTGACCAGGGCGTTTTTTATGTACTGGCGCTTTTTGTAATTGGCCGCCACCTCGGCCAGAAGCACGAGGACGCCCACCGTCAGGGCGGCGTCAAAGGCGACCCTGCTTAAGTTTTGGGCTGCCACCGCCTGGCGGAAATCGAGGATTACGCCCTTAAGCTCAACCACTTTTAATCTCCTCCCCTTGCTTCCCCGGCGTGGTATCGAACACCTGCAAGAGGTATTCCGGCCGGGGGTCGATATATACCTGGCCGATACGGCCCAGGGCGTCCTTCATGAGGCACCAGCCGCTCTCCAGGGAACGGAAGAGATTGGCCAGGCCGGCCCCTTTCTTCCCTTCCTCTTCTTCTACATCGGCACCTAACAGCTCTATATTACTCCGTATCTCGCTTTTATCCTGCGCCCGGAAGCACAGGATGTAGCTGACGTTGTTTTTTATCGTCTGCATACTGGCCACGTCGCTGGCGTTCTGGGTGGCCAGGATGGGGATGGCGTTATAGCTCCTGGCCCCCATGCGGATCAGTTCGTCCAGCAGTCGGGCGCCCTCAGATATGCCGGCCAGCATCCAAACCTCATCAAAGATCTGGCCTTTGATGACCTGGGCCGGTAGGGAGAAGGCCACCTCCCGGGCCATGGCCGCCGCCAGGTAGAGCATCCCTAGGCCCTGGCGCTCGCTTTCGGTAATCCGGCCGGCCAGGAGGTTCTGGGCGGTTCGCGGCAGGGGCAGGCCCTGGAGGCTGACCACCGTGACCGGGGCGATCTCGTTTTCCCTGCCTTTACCGAATACCAGGTGGCCCAGGGAACCGTCCCGGAGGGATTCTAAAAGCAGGGCGCACTGGCCGGCCTCCCGGGCGACCTGGGGATGGGTCTTCTCCCTGGCCATCCGGTTCAATTCTTCCAGGCAGGCCTGGAGGTTGCGCTCGGCCGGCGGCCGGGCAGCTACTCTCTCCACCGCCTGGGATACAGCCACCCGGCGCACGTCGTTGTCGTCGCGGAGGTTTAAAGCAATGCTTAAAAAGTCCAGGGCAATCCCCTTGGCGCGGCGCTCGTCGGCAGCCAGCATGAAGGGGTTCAATTCCTGGTCGCCGCTGGGAGAAAGGTCTATACGCTTGATAGGAAACAGGCGCTCGTATGCTCGATATTCGTTCTTTTTGGGGTCGATGACGAACAACACGCCGCCGGCCAGGCGGATAAAGTAGCCCATGGTCTTGATGGTCATACTCTTGCCCCCGCCCAGTCCGCCGGTGATAAAGACGGCGTTGGAACGCCCCAATTCCCGGGCGGCGTAGCCAGGCCGCCACCAGACCGGGGTGGCTCCTGACCAACCCAGGAAAAAACCCTTGCCGTCGCCCGTTTCCAAAGAGATATGGGGACCGGCGGCGGCGATGAAGCCGGGGTCACACTCGATTAACGGCGCGGCCGGCGGGGCGCCGGGTAGGAAGGAGTACAGGCACTTGATCTGGTCGCCTACCGGCCGGACGGCGCGGTAGCCGGAAGAGGTGTACCTTTCTATCGTCCTTGCCGCAGTGGCTCGAACTTCTTTCAGGTCCTTACCGGCCACGGCCAGGGTAACGGCCATGGCCGCTAAGGGCTGGCCGGCCTGGATTTTGCTTTCCAGGAAGCGTCCTTCGGTCAGGCCGTATTCTTCGTCTAAGCTTGGTTCATCTCGGCCCCGTAAAGCTTCTTCAATCTGGCCTCTCAGAAAGCGCCGCCGGCTTTCTGTTGCTTTTTTGGCCTTGAAAGGACGGGTAACCCGGAAATGGACCACGGCATCAATGGCCGCTTCATTGACATCCAGGCTGGCCAGCCATTCGGCTCCTGTCTCCGGTATGCTTTTAGGCAGATCGGGAAAGGTGATGAAAACCTGGTAATGGGTTTCGTCATTGCCTTCGGTGATAGCAATGTGGCTTGGGTGTTCTTCCAAAAGGCAGCTGTCGCTGAAGGCGCTAATCAGGGCCGGGGTGAAGCGGCCGGCGTTGCGGGACGGCAAGGGCGGCGGCAGGACTCCTACCCGGTGGGTATTGCGACGGATGATGAAGTCCAGATCGCCGAAATCGGCGCGGCCGGCGGTGATGTTGCGGATGCGGTGGTATAATTCTTTTTCTGCTTCCAGGGCCTCTTGCAGGCGCCGGGGTGAGAGCAACCACTTTTCCGACCGCAGGAAAGTCCCCAGTGCCAGGTCGCGAGCTTCAGCCAGCAGGGTTTTAATATCATCTAGTTGTGGATCCAGGCGCAGTTGCAGGACCAGGTAACGGCGCCTGCGGCGGGCGCCGTAGCTCAAAGCCTGGCGCACGGACCTGGCATGGCGGGAGGCCTCCAAGGCTACCTCCCGTGGAAGATCGTATGAGACACCGGCCGCCGCCAGGTAGCCGCCTTCGTCCAGACGCAGTTCCTCACAGAGCAGGAGAATCTGGCCCTTACCCTCATAGCCGTAAAAGCTCTCTTCCAGGCGTTTGATAACCATCTGTCTTTCCGCCAGGGGCAGGTGGTTATAGGCTTCGCCTTTGAGGCGGTAGACGGCGTAGGCTTCGCCTTGGTTATTGAAGACGATGTTGTTCTTGAAGGCGATGAGGGGGAATTTCATCACTCTTCGTATACCTCCATCATGGTCCAGTCCAGGCGGCACTTGCGGCGGCGGACGATGGCCCGGCCGGAGTAGTCGGTAGTCTTAGGCCTGGCTATATATTCAGCGAGGCCCAAGACAAACAAAGGGAGAAATTTTCCCTGGGGGTCGGACTGGGACAGCAACCCGGCCGCCATCCCGGTAACGATTACCGCCCCGATCCAGGGGTGAACCGGGTACAGCAGGCGACCCAGGGGCCAGAGAGGCAGGTAGAGTACCGCGAACATGGCCAGGGTTTCCAGGGATAGCCCCCGCGGCAGGGTGCGGTCGCCGATGTTATGGATCTTGAACCTGATATGGAATAGCGACTTGTAACTTTTGAAAAGGCGTGTTTCTTGTTTCTCCATAATAGCAGCCACCTCAAAAAAAGAGGCAGCCCGCGTAAAGGCTGCCTTATGCCACAAAAAGTTAGTTCATGGTGATGAGCTGGTACTGCCGCCAAATAACGCGACAACCGCTTTACCAATACTATCCATAACCCCCGGCGTAGTTATTGCGATTAAAACGGCGCCGACAATAATTATGACTATCATAGCCGCTACTTGATTTTTAAAGAAAGCCCACATAGCCCCTATAAGAACACCGATCATGACCAATATCTTGGCCAAATCCAGAATGCTCTGGGCGCCGGCCTTGAGGTCGTAGGCGTAAGCGATAGACGGGGCCAGGACGGCGCCGGCGAAAACCAAAGTAGCTAGAAGCGCGGGTCCCAAGCGCACTAGAAAGGGAAAATAGCGGTTGAAACGCAAGGTCCATCAACTCCTTTGGGAAGTAAAATATATTAAGGCCGCGTCACTGCGGCTGGGCGCTCAGGTCCTCTACCAGATAACTCCCCCTCTCCATTTTGATTTTGAGAAAAATTCTTTGCGTCAAGCGCCCGGCTCCGGACGCGGATATCGTTGCCCGGACGCAGGCCCTGGTGGGATTAGTGCTGTTGTCTACAAGCACTTCATCGACACTCTCCAGCTTCCAGCCGCCAACGGCGGTTACCGAGGCGCCCGGCGCCAGGAAGTTTGCCAGGGACCCTCCGGTATAATAGAGGTTTAGGAGCTGGTTGATGAAGGTTATAAATGGTTGGGAGGCGCTTTCGTTATACCCAGGTTCTTTAATCACCCCTTCCCCCTGATTGTTGGCGATAATCACCGGGAGGCCGGCGGCTTGGGCTTGGTTTTCTTTTACCTGCACCGGCACTTCTACCTTGAGCAGGTAATCCCTCCAGACCGGGATCGCTTTCTGCTGGTCCCACGTCCCGCCCTGCTTCCACCGCAAGAGGTCTTCCTGGGTTACAGGGACGTTGACTGGGGCAGCGGCCTGGGCTTCGGCCGGGGTGACCGGCACCAGCCGACGCAAGTGCAGCAGGACCTGCACCCGGTACTGCGGCTCTCGGCCGGTTACCGATACGACTGAGGCGGAAACCACCTCCTGGATGCCGTCCGGGAGGGTAAAACTGCCGGCGTTTTTAAAGAAGGCTCCCAGGCGGCGGTTGTAATCGTCAGGACTGCCGTTCCAGGTGGCCCATTCTACGGCCAGCGCCCGGGCGACTTCCCGGGCGCTATTGATGGCCTGTTCTTGATTGCGGGTAATGGCGTTAGCAGCAATCTTGCCGGCGGCTAGGCGGACGATGTTGGCGCTACGGATCGATAAAAAGGCGCCGCCGAACAGCAGCAGCCAGAAGAGGCCTCCGGCCAGCCAGCGGTATAACAGCTTCTTTTCCGTTAGAAAACACCTCCTTCCCCGATCACATTCCTGGTGATGTCCAGGGTGTTGTTAAACCCGTCACGGGTGAGATAGTTACGCAAGCTGAAATATTGGTCTTTCAGGTTGCCCTTTTCATCCCGAACCAGGACCCGGCTACCGGAAAGCCAGCAGTAGCGGCCGTCCATTTCTGCCGCTTCTTTTTCAGTCCAGCCTTCCAGGCGCCAGGTTTCTATATGTGCGCTGGATGGATCGGCTATTGCCTGCAGTAAACCCGGCACGGTGTCCATAAGAGCGCCGGAAACCGTGACTTTTATTATCTTGCCGTATTTATCTCTTTCGGCCTGCACCAGGGCGTACATGGCGGCCGGTCCTTCTTCTTCCGGAGCACCACCGCCGGGATGGATAGCCTCCATAAAGGAGTCCAGGTTTTTGCGGACAAGGGGGGCTTTTTCGATATAGGAGTTGTTATAACCGAGGAGGCCCTCATAGAACTGCCAACCCCCTACCCCGACCCGCAGGTCGTTGGTGGCCGCGTTATCTTTAGTGACCACCCATTTGTCGTTCCAGGATTTAGCCAGCTCGGACCGCATCCTGCCGGCCAGGCTGCGGCCGGCATCGTCGCTCGGGTTGGTGATCTCGCCGGCCAGCCGGCTTACTTCTTCGGGGGTTAACCTCATATCCTGACGGATGCCAGCCGCCTTTTGCAGTCCGGCCAGGACATCCACTAAGTCGGTTACCTGGCTGAGGTTGAATTTGACGATGTGGTCGGTGGTGACGGTCTTGCCGAAGGCATACCAAGGGGGCGTTTCTATCGGGTAATCGGCAATTTCGACTTTATGGGCTTCGATCACCTCCTCTTTTTGCCCCGGCCAGGCCTGGTACGGCCCTTCTACGGCTACCGTTTTGTTGACGGCTCCGGCCAGGCTGTCGCCGATCTGGTAGTTGACCGGCGTCACCAGGTGAAACTTGCGGGAGTCCACCAGCTGCCAGCCGCTATTAGGCTCGTAGACGTAGATGGAACCGAAGATGATAGCCAGGTTGCGCTGGGTGTCGAAAGTTACTACCTTGCCAAAAACGTGGGCCTGCTTGTAGTAGACGCCGTTGGGGTCTTGATAGGGTTGGGCGGCTGCCGGAAATATGGGGGTTCCCGTGATAAGGAAACCCACTAATAGCGGGACAAGCAACAATAACTTGCGCATAATGAATGCCCTCCTTCGGAGTTAATAAATAAGCCGGACTCTTGCCCGGCCAAAACCTTTTTCCCGTTGGGTTCATATGCTTGCATTCTGGCTTTCAATCAGCCCTTCCCTTGTCTCAAATTCTCTCCCCTTCCGGTAACCACTGGCATAAGCGTTATTACCACAGGCGAAATTAATTGAAGGCCTGCGTCCTTTCCGTATCCCTTTCTTTGCTACAGCTTCAATTACGGCATCATCTTTAATGAGTATTAAAGCCCAGTTATTCTTTTCCACCTGCTCCTTAAATTTGTCTCTCAACCCATCAATATAGCCCAATATATAATCGTTACGGATACCAGTAAGATAAAGGGGCTTATTATTCACGCCTACCCTTTTTAATTGTTCAATATATTTTGCTGTATGATACTTAATGGCGTCAACTGCGTAATTAAAAACCTTTATGGCTAATTCCGTATCCTGCTTTAACCCAATAAACATGAGCTGGCTCTTTTGGTTCACGGTATAATAGTATGCCTCACATCGGAAGTTTTCCCCAATTACCGTAGCCAGTATTTTATGCCACCAAGGTGTTCTATAAGGTGAGGTTATTGGAACATCAACTACTTCATTGGTAAAACAATTATTGCTTTCAATGTCGGTCATGGTGATCCCGTTTTCCGCCATGATCCTCTGGGCCATCAACATGGCTGCCTGGGCCTCTTCTTCGGAGGGATTATTGCTTGCCAGGGCTAATATTTTTTTGACCTTTTCCAGAACCTTTCCGTTAACCACCATCTTCCCTTTCCCCTCTACAGCAACTATTACTCTTTGGGTTTAAGGATACCGGTATAAAACAACTCTAGTAATATGCTAGAGTTCATTTTGAGTGGGAAAACCTATGGTTTTTTTGCCGCCGCCCTTACCTTTTTTGAACCCGCTGGTGGCAGGTATATTACCCAGTGTTGATATCATTAACGGCAGGTCTGCCGGCCGGCTGGTAGGGTCCAAGGTGCATATGTACTTATTGCGGCTACTGTCCAGTTCATAGGCGCTGCCGGCCCACTTAAGTAAATCCATCCCTCCAATTTTTGTCCCTTTACTCATTTCTATGGCATGTATGGCTTGCTGTTCCATTAGCCACTGGATATCTTCATCATATTGGGAAGCACTCGCTTCGGCTGCTTTTCTTTCCCGTTCTTGCCGCCGCCTTTCCTTTTCTTCTTCGCGTTTAACAAATGCCTGCCGGACCGCTTCAGCCAGGGCTTCATCCCCGGCCAGCCCTGGCATTTTCTGCAGATCCTTCAATGCCTGGCGCACCCGTTCAGCGGCAGCCTTTCGGTCTTTTTCGTCTGCTTCTTCCCTGATCAGGCCTGCCAGTTCGGCCAGGACTTTAGTGGTAGCTAAGGGATTATTTACTATCACCCTGGCCACGGCCCTAGCTACCTCCTGGCGATCCGCCCTAGGAGCTTTGCCAGGTCCGCGTTTGCCTTGTTCCCGCAGTGGAGGTAACCCATGGCGCTTGCGCCATTTTCTTTCCGCGTCTGGTGTCCGGTTTTTTCTCTGGATTTTATCTTCTGATGGGCATACTACGGCTATATAAGGTTGCTCCGGCACTTTTTATCCTCTCCCTGGGGACTTTATTTTTTCTTTGGAAGGATATGGAACATAAGGCGGAGAATATTTATGCATTACCTCCTGCATTAACTATTGACAGTTCTTTCTAAGGATTTATAGACCGGCTGCGGCAGCCACCCATCGGCTTCCATGCGTTTTAGCAGGAAATTAGCTATCGCGTCCCAATAATTCGGATCAGGGGGTAGTTCTCCAATAATTTCCCTGTTTATAGTAACCGGTTTTTCTTTTTCCCTTTTTCCTGTTACTTTGAGGAGGTAAACTTTTTCTTGGCCATCCACCAGAAACACTTTTTACCCTCCCCCACGAGGCTTTTATTTTTCTTGCCATTAGTTTTAAGATAGGGTGTTAATGCCGGGCAAATTTATCTACTAGGAGCCAGGCTAACAACCTTCCGACTCACCGACATAAGGTCTCATTAATGGATGTTGCATTATGGTAGCATTGGCCTACTACCTTAATAATGTTAGATGAGCTTAATTTGTTCACTATCGTTTACATCATGACAACAAAAAAGAATTTCAAAGTTAGTCCCTAACACCTGACAAAGACGTTTTGCTACATCAACTGTTGGCGACTTAATACCTCTTTCAATATCCGATAAATAAGGTCGAGTAATTTTAGCTTCCTTTGCAAGTTGAGTTTGAGATAACCCTATTTTCTGGCGGAATTCAGCGATTCTATTTTTCATTTTGCTCTCACCATGTAATCTATAGTATACTTTAGGCTACTTTTGTTTACAGTAATAAGTATATAGCTCTGTTGGCTTGATGTCAACTATAAAATACGCCTAACAAAAAATTTTTTTATAATGTATGCTATAATAGACAAGGGGGTTTTATTGTGGCTTCTATAGGTCAAATTATTAGGGAATACCGAGAAAAACATGGACTATCATTACGTGAATTTGCCCAAAAAGCTGGGCTTAGTCATGCTTACATTGATAAACTTGAAAATGGATTTGATCCTGTAACGAAAAAACCTGTCACTCCAACCTTGAGAACTATAGAGCTTTTAGCTCAAGCTATGGAAATGACACCGGAAGAAATTATGTCCGCTGCTGGTTATATTAGTTACAGTAGTAAAAAAGAAAATCAGCACGACGAAGCCACCCGCCTTTTTGCCCGCCTCAGCGGCCTGACCCCCGAAGGACGGGAGAAGGTACTGCGTGAGCTGGAATGGATCGAAGAGCTTGAACGAAAAAGGTTCCTTGAAAGAAAGAAAAAGCAAAATCAGGAAAAGAATTAGCTGCCAAGACATGGCAGCTTTTCTTTTTCGACATTCTTCGACTTCTTTTGTTGGGAGGGCATTATGAGCATAGCCGAAGCTAAAGCCAGGCTACTGATCAAAACCTACCAGCCTCAGTATCCGCTGAACATAAAAGAATTTGTCAAACTGCTCGGCCTGGACAAGCCCGTGGAATTTCATAAATGCCATGAATTACCCGACGAGGTAAGCGCCCTGGTAATTGATAAAGAGTGGTATGAAAATATACATATTCTTACCAACGCCAACCATCCTGTAACCCGGCAACGTTTTGGAAGTGTCCATGAGCTTGCCCATATCTACCTGGGCCATAAAGGCGGGTTGCATTTTTACTCTCCAGGGAACATATACGGCGAAGACCCTATCGAGCATTGCGAAGCCGACATATTCGCCACAGAATTATTAATGCCAATTTTCCACGTTTTTGAGTTGGCCGGCCGGATAAGATCGCCCTTAAGCCTGCTAAAAGCCATGGAAACCGCCTTCAAAGTGAGCCTGGAGGCAGCCGCCCGGCGGGTAATCGAACTGGAGATCTATAAAAAGGCGGCATGCATCCTACTTCGTGATGGACAACCTGTCTTCACCTACGCAACCAACGATTTCTATTGCACCTGGGAAATGCTTGCCGATTTTTTGGGAGAAATTTTTACCCTTATGAAGCCGGGCCAACGTAAGGTCTGGGTACATAATGAACTTGCCGTACATACCAGCAGGATGCAAAAAGGATATATGCTGGTGGTACTGGTGGGTGGCAGGGCGGATTTGAACATGAAGGTGGCGGAGGTTTTATGAAAAAGGAATACCATTACGATCCTGAGCTTGATATAGCCGCAGCCAAAAAAACAGCGGAACTCATGAAAAAGGCGGCGGATGAATACATATTTGACCCCAACACTGAAGTAATGCCTGCTCCAAGGCACTGGGGCGAGTTCCCGGGAAGGACACGGGTGTGCTTCACAAAAACCATGAGGGAAGACGGCTCTCTCTACTACCACATGAGCGTTTCCGCGCCCTATGGAAAGGTTAAAGACCTGGTGGTAGCAGCACTATTGAAATTATTTGAGGCCCCTTCTACTGTTACGGAAGTGCCGCCGGGGATAAACCCCAATGTACGCCATTTTTTCTGGCCAGCAGACCAATCTACTAAAATACATTAGAAGGAAAACTTGTGAACCTTAGGCTTCATCGCCTTTTCTTTAAGCCTACTCATAGAGGTTATGATGCCAAATCCTTGAAATAAGCTATAAAAATGCGTTCAAATAAGCCCCAGGAGCGAAAACCTATGAAAGCTGTTGCATACGCAAGATTTTCTTCAGACAACCAGCGAGAAGAAAGCATTACCGCCCAACTTCGCGCCATTCACGATTATGCCGAAAAACATGGGGTTATTATCGTCCGGGAGTACATAGACGAAGCTCGATCAGCCACCACCGACGACCGCCCTGAATTCTTACGCATGATTGAGGAAGTAACCTCCGGCTGTCTTCAGGTAGACTATGTTTACGTCCATAAACTCGACAGGTTTGCCCGTAACCGCTATGATAGCGCTATTTACCGTCATAAGCTAGCTTCCAAAGGCATCAGGCTTATCGCCGTAACCCAACCCCTGGATGATAGCCCTGAGAGTGTCATCCTGGAAGCCATGCTCGAAGCCATGGCCGAATACTACAGCAAAAACCTGGGCCGCGAAGTCATGAAAGGCATGCGGGAAACGGCCTTCCAATGCAGACATACGGGAGGTAAACCTCCCCTGGGTTATGATATAGAACCCGGTTCTAACAAATATATCATCAACGAACGCGAAGCGGAAGCTGTCCGCATAATCTTTTCCATGTATCTCCAAGGATGCAGCTATAAAGAGATTGCTGATTACCTTAATAGCCATGGTTACAGAACCAAGCTGGGCAGCCAGTTTGTTAAAACATCCCTTTATGAAATTCTCCGCAACGAGAAATATACCGGAGTATTTGTATTCAACCGGGCCGCCAGTAAAACCGGCGGTAAACGCAACAACCATAAATCCAAAGATGACGAAGAAATTATCCGGATCCCCGGGGGATTGCCGGCCATTATCGACCCTTCAACTTTCCGGGAGGTGCAAAAAATGATGGATAGGAGAAAGCATGCGCCTGGAGCAGCCAAAGCAAAGGAGGTCTATTTGCTTACCGGTCTTGTCTGGTGCGGCGCTTGCGGCGGCCCGATGATCGGGAATCGCCGGCGGGCCGGGCGCAATAAGGATATTTATGTCGCTTACGAGTGCAATAACCGGAAACGCCTCAAGACTTGCCATGCGAAGTCCATCAATAAGGAATACCTGGAGCAATATGTCTTGAATGAATTAATAAGGGTTATTTTTAGCGATGAAGGAATATCCATACTTGTTAAGAAGCTGAATGAGGCTAATAAACAACGCCTGGAAAGAAATTCTAAGGAACTAGATTATACCAGGCAACAACTCTTAGAAGTGGAAAAGAAAATCAGTAATATAGTAAACGCCATAGCCGACGGCCTCTACAGCCCGACTATGAAGGAAACCCTGGCAAAACTGGAAGAAGAAAAAGCCAGGTTACAGGTTGCCATAAATGAAATTCAGCGTGCTAATGTTGTCGAGCTAACCGAGGATATGATAAAAGCCTACCTGGAAAAAGATAAGCAGGTCATCCTTTCCGGAGACCTGCAAGCCTGCAAGGCAATCATTTCTACCTACGTCGATAAGGTTATCGTCTATGAAGACCACATTGACGTGATCTTAAAAATTGTGGATTTCACTGGTGGAGGCGGACCGCTTAGTATCATATCCCAGTCCAAAAGGGAGGAGGTATATAAAATTAACCTGCAGGTATAATAGGTTGTTAAAAGTCAACTTTTCAGATCTCCGGCTTTAAGTTTATTATAATCCTTTTATCCTGCTAACGATAGTAGCCCAAAGCTTACCCCTTTCCTCTGAAGGCAATTTAAAAAGCAGGGATATAGTTTCTACCCTTCTGGTCCATCCGTCAGGCCTTCCCTGGCCGCCCAGGGCCTCATATAAACAGCGCCTTCCATGGCAGTCCAGCAGGCTCATTATTTTTGTCCAGGCCACCGGGGAGTCATAAGGTGGCCGGGGCCGTTTTATTTCCGGCGGCTTGCCTATAAGCTCTATAAATCTCCCGGCTGGATCTGCTGGAGGCTGGTAACTCGCTCGTTTATCCTTGTTTTGGACAGCATACGCCATAAAAGCCATTGGAACCATTCCTCCTCCTGCATATCATTTAAGGCCTCGAATAATTTAGCCTGCTTGCTGGCTAGCAATATTTGGTCCTCTTTGCTGCGAATCAGCAAAGGTCCATGATGCCGCCCCAGGGAAGCCAAAGCGTTTTCCACCAGGCATTCTATATCATGCCTGGTAGCAGGAAGATAGTAAGGTGTTCCCTTGTGGCGCACATAGAAGCCGCCCGGGAACTGCGGGTCATATTCCACTACAAAGCAACCTCTATTCCTGGCGTTTATTTTAGGCCAGTCTATCCCTTGTAACTTTATCATCTTGTCACCCCTCATCTTCAACGGCTTTTTCCAGGTCCGCCCATCCTGGCCTGGTATATTTGGCCGTGGTATCTAGCCTGGCATGTCCCAGGAGGCCAGCCACTATGACTATATCCTTCCCGGCCCGGAGCAACCTGGTGGCAAAGGTATGGCGCAGAACATGGGGCGTTACTCCCTCCACACGGGACAGGTAAGCATATTTGCTGATAATGGCCTGGGCCGCCCTGGTAGTAAGGGGGCCCTCCCCCTGGCCGGGGAATAGCCACCTGCTACCCGGCGGCCTGGCGGCCAGCCAGTCCCTGATAGCTGCCCTGGCATCTGGTCCTAATGGCACTTCTCGCCTTTTTAGTCCCTTACCTTTCCTTACCACCACTTTCCCCTTACGTTCGCTTACCTCTACATCTTCAACCAGGACCCTTACCGCCTCGCCTACTCTGAGTCCAGCATGGACCATCAGGGCCACCAGGGCCTTATCCCTGGCGCTCCCCTCCCTTTCCACCGCCCGGAGAAACCTGGCCAGGGATAGCTTATCTAGCGCTTTTGGTGCTGCCCTGGCTTCGGCCACCCGGCGGGGAAAACGTGGCAACTCTACCAGGTTGCCCTGGTCTACTTCCCACCGGAGCCAGGACCGGATAGCCGCCAGGCGGCGGTTGACGGTAGCTGGCTTGAGGCTCCTGACCGTCACCATATGCCCCTGGTACTCCCGGAGGTCTATGTAGGTTACCTGGTCCGGCGCCGGCGGCCTCCCGTTAGTCGCTGAAAACCACCTGGCAAAGTCGGCCAGGTCCTCCCCGTAAGCTTCCCTGGTGCTGTCTCGGAGGGTATTCAGGTAGTCATCAAACATCCAAAATACCTCTTTCCGCGTTATGCGAAAGCATTTCTTTACGATAACGGCGGACCTAACCGGCATAACCTGTACCGGATGGCCGCCTTTTTTACGCCTAATGCCTATTAGACGCAAACATTAGGCGAAATGTCCTCATCATCTTTTAACTCATCCCGATACTCTTTTAGGGCCGCCTGGAGATCCCGGCAGAAGGCATCATACCGCCTGGCAAGGCCCGGCGTCATTTCTTCTCGCTTTATAAGGATAAAGCTACGGCCATAAATCTTTACTCGCCTTGCCGCCCAGGGCGCCGTATGGCGGTAGAAAAGTGATGCCGGGACTAGCTCATAGCCGGTAATCTTTGCAATGCGCTGGATGGCTTTATATAGCCTGTGGCCGGTATATCTCTGCGTCCAATGGGCGAACCACTGCATGGTCTGCACCCCGGAGGGGTTATGGTACAGCCACTTGTAGGGGTTCACCTGCGGCCTGGCCAGTTCCAGGGCAGTTTCTACTGCCTGCTCTATGACCCTTTCTTCTGCATACCTGTCTGGCATTATTAACCCTTCTTCTAAAATGTTAACCATTGAGCAGCTGCTCAGCGTTAACAATAATCATCCAATGTTAACTGGACAGGCTCTTCCTGACTAAGAACAGTCAACGGTTCGCCATAAGCGGTAATGTCGCCGTTTTTTAATCTGACAGCGTTAATCCAGCATGGCTCTCCAGTAATATCATGGCGGTATTCGAGAGTATAACAATCACCAAAAGGGCCAATTACTCTTGTAACCACCCCTCCCCCGCCATAATGTGTTTTTACCCGGCATCCTAAAATTGCAGAAAGTTCATTCCTCAAGGGCATCCTCTTGCCCCCCTTCGCCTTCTTCTTCCGTACCCTCTTTTATTGCTTCTATCCGGTCCAGGAACTTGCTAAATTGCCTCTCGTTCTGCGGGAACTCCACGGCCCTCACTATCGTGTGAGTATCATACATACCAGCCTTAAAAATTTCCTTAGCCAGGGCTTTAGGCAAAAACTTGCGTCTTAGCAGTCTTTCTCCCTGGTAATCGTATATGTCATACTGGAACCCGGCCCCGGTTTTATGGCAGTCAACCAGGATATTTGTTAGTAGTCGCATTCGGCTATCCAGATTCCGTATGCTCGGAGTGGTCATAAACAGGCTTGCGTTAAGCTTGCGAAGGTAAAAGAAAAACTGGGTCATATAGATATTACTGCCCTTGTGGAATAACCGGGCGTCAAGGTTGACGTGAGCCTCGTCGAGTAGAACAATGCTGGCCTCCGAACGGGCCACGTTATAAAAGTCCCTGTAACTGCCGAGAGGCTTGGCTCCCTTCAGGCCATAGTTGGCGTAGAGATCCACTTTTATCCCGGCTTTCCTGGCCTTGGCGGCGAAGTAAAGGGCCAGGATACCCATCCCGAAAGTCTTTCCTTCGCCCAGGTTGCCCTGGAATACCCAAACATACATCACTTATCACCGCCAAATACCTTAGACAGCCTCACCTTACCGGTTACAAAACCGCCCAGGGTCATCTTTTCGATCACGTCGATAAATATATTGGGCGGCGTAATCTCTTTAGCCATACTGGTTGCAGTTGCTATAATGGGTTCATAGAGTTTGTGATGTCTTTGGGCCTGGAGGGTCCGGAGCAGAGCAATCGCCGCCACCTGGCGCTCACTAAGTGGCGTACCGTGCTTTTCCATAAAGCGGAGGGTTTCCACCAGGTCACCTCTGCTGGATGCAAAAAGCTCCCCGGCCATGATGTCCTGAAGGCTGCGGCCACCAGTACCGCCGTTATTGTTTTCGTCGGCCATTCATTTCACCCCCTAATGCCTTAATAGGAACACCGTTATTATTAGTGCTGCCATCATAACGTAAAACTGGATATTTGCCGTCCGGGCGGTACTGCCGTAGTCAAATAAATTTCTCAGGACCACCGATTTTTCCAGCCTGGCGATATTTTCGCTCTCGGCCAGGTAGTTGCCCTTGTACCCGTACACATAGGCCCGGCCACCGCCAGGGAAGTACCTGACTTCTGCATCTGCTTTCGGGAGGACCATACCTGCGCCGGCAACCGCTTCCTCATCCTCGCTTTCAACAGGTATGGTCCTGATCTCCCTTTCGTTCATGAGGATTATCAGGTCATAATTATCTTTACGTTTACCTATGCCTAATACCATTCCTTATTCCTCCCTGGCTTATTTTGATATATAGCCAAATAGCCGGTATCACTACGGCAGCAATTCCGGCGGTTATCCCAAAGGCCGCCTGGAAGAAAAATTGAAATACCATGCGTTATCCCTCCTAAATACCATGATAATCAACCTTAAACTTCGCACAATGAACATTATCTGAAATTCCGGGCCAAAAATAGAGGTCCACGATAAAAATTGCTATCGTGGACCTTGAAGCGGCTTTCATATTTGACTCATAGCGGGCGAAAATATCTCGCCAATACATTTATCCCTAAACGGGGCATTGACGCAATACAGGGCAAATATGGGGCTCTGAAGGACATGCTTATTTTTACCACCATTTGACACCTTCTTTAAAGGCAAGATAGAGGCCATAGGTCTTTCTCGCCACCAGCACCCCCAGGATGAGAAAGGAGCTGGCTATTATGCTACCTATAAGCACCCTCCATTCCGGTGATAGCAATGAAAGCGGACCCAGAAAGTAATCAAGGTTAAGGCCTCTTGCGGCGACGAGAGAGAGGGTTTCCAAGCGATACCGCGCTTTAGCCAGGATTTCTATCAAGGGTGTAATTATGCTATCAGTAATCTGCTGAAACATTACTTTTCACCGCCTGCAATCTTTATAATGGCGTATGCAGTGAGTAGCCAGACGAAAGCTGCCATTATAAGGGCTATGGTATTAAAGCCAGTCTGATTTAGGTAATTTACTACTGCTCCCCATCCTCCCTGGTAAGCGGAAGGTAAAACATAATACTGGGTGCTGCCGCTAAATCCCAATAACTGCCCGAAAGTGTTATAAGCTCCTACGATCACGCTGCCCACGACTTTAAATAACCCGTAAATAACCTGGATAACATGGACCACCAGCACAAATATATTACTTAGCATGTAACCAAAGCCGGTAACCAACCATAAAAAGGGCTGCAACAAACTTACTACAAACTGCTTGAGGGCTTCCCATAGGCTGGAAAGGGTATTTCCCAACCATCCAAAAAGGCTGCTAACACCATTTAATAATCCCTGCAATATGTCCTGAAAAAACTCATACATCTGCCATCACCTCATGTTAAAGGCGGATCTGGCTCTAGTGGAGGATCTCTGGTAATTGGCGTATCCCGGGAAATTGGTGTATCACGTGTCAGGGGATCATCCCTGGTGGCTGGCGGGTCCATATTTACGGGGTCCCGCGCTATCGGCGGATCTTTTATTACAGGATCCGGGGGTCTTGGAGTATCCATATTTACAGGGTCGGGAATTCTAGGCGTATCGGGAGTCCTTGCTATATCTTTAGTAATTGGAGTATCTATAATTGCCGGCGGGTCATGTGCCATGATAGTCGGTTCAGGTATGGCCGGTAATGGTCCAGGGCTGGGCTCATCTGGCGGCATCTCGGGTACTGTCCGGTCATATGTATACCGGGGCAATATGGTTTCATTCGTCGTCGGCGGCGTTGGGTCAAAATAGGGCATAGATGGGGTATTTAAGTTAATATTGCCGCTGCGTGGCGTGGTCAGATAGCTTTTTATATCGCCCACGTTGTTATCTATACTGCTAACTTTGCTCTTTATCTGGCCGGTTAAATCATATAGCTGCTGTAACTGGCTGTATATGGAACTCACGTCCGCCACTAAGTTATTTAATTGTCCATAAATATCCATGGTATAGCTTATCAATTGGTTATTTTGCGCCACTATATTTTGAAGCTCGGTAACTACCGGGCTAAAGTCTACGGTACAAGTTCAGGTAGACCCGTCTGAAGGGGGCGTTGTATCGTCGGAAGGAGGTGGTGTTGTCCCGCCGCTGCCTGCATCGGAAGTATCCGGCGCCGGGAATATGGTTGTATCTCCAAAGGTAGTTGTTACCTGCGAAAACCATACATACCTTTTACCTGGGTCGCTTCCGGTCGTTAGAGATATTTTAACTCCCCAAGCATTTGCAGGAGCATTTACTGTTTGACCGCTAGAGGTAATGCTCGTTTCAGACATTTGGGCTAAATTTACGTCATAGAAAATTAAGCTTACAGAATCGCTAGAAGTGACGCCGGCCCATTCCACTGTTACTGTTTGCAGGTAAGGAGGATAGGTATTATTGGTGTTAGCAACCACCATATCGCTTAAAGCGCTGCTATTCTCATAGGCTGAAACATATACGGGATTAGGAGCATTATAAGTAGTAGCCCAAGCTGGAATGGCCTGGCTGTATATCAAAGGTATTAAAAATGCTAGCGCAAGCCATTTCCTCATATTATCCGCAACCTCCCCCCTCGAAAAATTGTTCTCGCGGCTCTAGCCACCATAAAGGCGGCACCAATAGCAAAGACAATTGTAAAAGCAGGCATCAAATCATTTAGATAGGGGTTTATAGCACCAATAAATGAGTTTATGGTTATCTCTTCTGGCGCTGGCGTTGTATAAGCCTGGATAGTAGCAGTATTAGAGACGTTCCCATCCGAATATATCGCCACCAAACCCACCTGATAAGCCTGGCTTGGCTGGAGGCCTTTGACCAAAAAGATGTTTTCCGGTGTCTCTCCTACTTTCTGGCCGTTGATAAGCACCTGGTACGTGGCTACCCCTTCTGACTTATCCCAGGTCAACCAAAGGGTATCTGCGGAATGATTATATAGCTGTAATCCTGTAGGGGCAGGTATTGACCGGATATTGAATTGTGCTGGTGTAGATCGGGGACCCTCCCCATAGTCGTTCACCCCAGCTACCGCTACCGAGTGGACCCCTGGCGTCAGGTTCTGCAAGTTAGCAGCCTGGAGGCCCCCGGCCTGTGGCTGCATATCGGCCACCGGCTGGCCGTCCACATATAAGCGGTAAACTTTAATTTGCTGGTATGGCGGCAGGGCTTCCCACGTGACTGAGGCGCTACTATCTGTTACCTGGCTAACTACCGGGGTATCAGGCATAGTTGGCGGCGGTGGCAAGGTCATAAAAGATATTGACGATGATGGTCCGCTTTCGCCTACATCATTAGCTGCTGTGACATAAACGCTATACTGGCTATTGGGCTGCAAGCCAGTTAGCTCCACCCCCGGCCCGGTTGATCCCATCCACCTGTTGCCGTTCACATAAATGCTATACTGTTTAGCATAAGGCACCGGGTCCCAGGCTACATGGGCTGTTGTATCCTTTACCCCGGATACGGTTACCCCTGTTGGTGAAGCTGGCGGCACTGTTGAGGCATCTGCCGGCGCTGTGGGGTCTACAGCATAGGCAGGCACTAGTTTAATAAGGGTTAGAAATATAGATAGAATGATTATCGGTGTCATTTTTCTCATTTACTTTTCGCCCCCAATAATCCCCATTACCCTGGCTATATAGCTAACAGTTTCATTAAATGGCGGTATACCTCTATACTGCTTGACCGCCCCGGGACCGGCGTTATACGCGGCCAGGGCCAGGGGTAAGCTGCCAAACTGGTCCAACTGTTGCCGGAGGTACATGGCCCCGCCCAGGATGTTTTCCTGCGGATTATAAGGGTTAACGCCCAGGACTTTAGCGGTTGCCGGCATAAGCTGCATTACCCCTATTGCCCCGGCAGGGGAAATGGTATTATGATTACCCCCTGACTCGGCCAGGGCAACCGCCTTCAGCCAGGAGGGCTTAATACCTACCTTTTCGGCAGCCCAGAAGATCCATTTATCTATTTGCTCTCCCATTTTCTGCGCTAATGATGGCCCGGAGAAATAGGTTATTTGTAGTCCTTGAGGATTATAAGTTACTTCAGGCTTTTTAACATCAACCTTAGCTATAGTCCGAGGCTGTTTTATGCCCTGGCAGTCTATTTCCTGCGGTTTCACCTGGGTAATAGTAGCCACTTTTATAACAGGCGCGGCAGGGCTGGCTATTGCCGCGCCTGCCAGTATATTAAAAGTGGCCGTCCAGATAACGGCGGCCACAATTACTTTTTTAATCACGGTTACAACCTCCTTGCAATAAAGGCTTTTATGGCTTCAATCAGGAATGGAGAGGCTTTAAGGCCGAAATACAGGGCCAGCAGTCCACCTGTCGGGACCATTACCATCCCCATATTAGAAATTAAGTCGCTGGCCATTTGTGAGGCGCCGGGGGTTGTAATGGAGGATATAGTCACTCCTACCTTATCTGAGGGGTACTGCTCCCCCGATGGAGCCACGGCCACCACCTGGATCGTGTAATATCCGGGAGTGCTGGCTGTATAGTTATAAGTCGTCGCGCTGGTGGTAGTGACTTCTTGATTATTGACAAGAACTTTATAGGTGTAGCCGCTCCCCGAACTTGTCCAGGATATTTTAATGGTCCTGCCGTCCACCCTGGCCGTCACAACCGGCTTAGGCGAGGCCGGCGTGGTCACGGTGGCGGCATTGCTAATATCGGAAATGAAGCCACTGGTAGAGTAGGCCTTTATCCCATAAATATACCTGGTGTTAGGGTTGATGTTATTATCTATATAGCTCGTATCCCCGGCACCTACCCTGGCTATTTGGATATAATCACGGTAGATTATATAACCTGCCAGGGTTGGTTCTGTATTCGGGTTCCAAGATAGCTGCACATGGTCAAATGAGGCTATAGCTGTGAGGCCCGTTGGGGCGGCTATTTCCGGCGGCGTGGTTACTGTGGCGGCGTTGCTCATATCTGATACGTTGTTGCTACTATCATAGGCTTTTATCCCATAAGTGTAAGTAGTATTTGGCTGGACACCGCTATCTAAATAACTCGTCTCTGAAGGCCCCACCCTGGCTATCTCCACATAGTCACGATAGATGATATATCCGGCCAGGTCCGGTTCGGTGTTAGGTTGCCAGGTCAATTCAACCTGATTTGGCCCGGTGGCCGTGACAGAAAGCCCAATTGGAGAACTCGGGGGAACATTTACTACTCCTGTAAAAACATCTTCAATTTGAGTTATTTGACCATCGATGGATATCTTATCTAGCATAATGCGACTTGAAGTTATATGTTTTATTGTTAGTATATGGTTACCTTGAACAACATTAATTGTATAAGAATTAGGATTTCCAGTGCTAGTCGATACTGTCGCCTTCTGAACTCCATCTAGATATACAGTATAACTCCCAAAACTTGACCAGTTAATATGGTAAATAGTTACCTGTGCCCCGGTAAAACTAACATTTATTGTATCGTTTAGGGTATCTGAATATAATACGTTATTTGGAGCGCTCGGAGTACCGGATGAGCTATAGCCTAGAACCCAATTGCCTTGGAATGTTATTGAAGGAATGGCGTAAGAAGGCAAAGGCAATACTATTGTTAAGACGAAAAAAAGAACTGCCACTAGTATATTCTTAGTGCGGCGTCCTCCACCAACCCTTTTTGCCACAAGTCACCACCCCATAAGCCGTAACCGGCAGCCAGGTGAAGAAGAAGGCCCCGGCGGTTACCAGGTAGGCCCAGACCCGGCCGTTTTTTACCCGCTCGGCCAACATCGGCAGTATAAACATAACCGGCGCCGTCACCAGGACACTCAAAAGGTACTGCCACCCGAACAGGGCCAGAGACATCCCGGCTGAGGCCAGGACCACCAGATGCATGGGCACCCACATTATGCCGTCTATGGCCTGGATAACTGCCCCCGGGTTCCCCTTCAGCCAGACCCTTACCGCCTGGACCGCCAGGCGGGGCAAGTACCTCATAGTTACCTGGGTCTGGCCCCTTATCCACCTTAACCTTTGCCGCATTGAGTTTCCCAGTAACTGCGGCTTTTGGTCATATACCACGGCTCCGGGAGCAAATTTAATTCTTTCGCCGGCAAGGATTAGCTGGCAAGTATATTCCACGTCATCTGTAAGAGTTTCCACCTGCCAGCCGATGCGCTTTATAACCTCTGTACTGATGCAGAAGCCTGTCCCGGCCAGCCAGCTTGACAGGCCCATTAATGACCGGGCCATATTCAACCGGCATATGTACCAGAACATATAGGCGTAGTTGGCTGTTATCCAGCTATCGTTAGGATTAAGGGTTTCTAAATAGCCCTGGACCACTTTATAGCCCTTCTGGAGTTCACTATCCAGGACGCTTAAAAGTCCAGGGTCTACCTGGTTATCTGCATCCAGAATGACTACCGCGTCATACTTTTCAAAGTCTATGGCATTAAAAGCCCATTTTAGGGCATGTTGTTTTCCACGTTGAGGGCCTTGCCTTTCTAGGGCTATCGCCCCTGCCTGCCGGGCAAGTGCGGCGGTCCTATCGGTGCAGTTATCGGCTATAACGTAAACGTCGAATAAATCTTTAGGGTAACGGCAGTTTTTAACTGAGGCTATAGAGGCGGCAATAACCCTTTCCTCATTATGGGCCGGAAACATAACGGCAAAGCGGCTTTTCCCCTCCGCCGCCGGCCCAGCCGGCGGCGTCCGGTTTATTGTCAGGGAGATGAAAAGCCATATCAGGTGATAGAAATAAAAGATGGTGATGATTGCTAAAAGTATCATTGACCCTTACTCCTAAGAAAGGCTGTAATGCTATAAAGAGCCCTTTCAAAGGGCTCTTTATAGCATTACTTCGTAAGGATTAAGCCCGGCGGCGAGAGAAGACGGTCTTGGCGGCCCCGATAACCATAGGAGTTGCCATGATGCCTAGGCCTATAGCTAGCAGCGGCCAGAGAGAGCCAAACACCTCGCCGATGTATTGCAAAACATCAGTAGGAACAATATTAAGACTCATCCTTTATACCTCCCGATATAGGTTTAATTTATAGCTATCCGCCCAATGAGCGGTAGGCTATCCCCCGTGGTCCTCGATAAATTTTCTAAATGCATTAACTATCCCCTCAAGTAACAGCGTTGCTAACGCTATTCCTATGGCAGCAGCCAGGATAGGCCAGATGGAATAAAAGAAATTAACAAATGCCTGGTAAAACAAACTAATATCGTAATTAAGCTGCCATTGTGGCATCTAACCACCGCCTTACCTGGCGTAATGGCGGAAGATCATGATTAACCCACCAAATACGAAAAGGGCTAACAAAGCACCTATGAAGGGCCATAGCAAAGGTGTGAGGCTGCCGAAAACATTAGCAAACTGTTGGTATACTTCGTTCATATCTACGTTAAAAGACATTCCTCACCCCTCCTACCTTAACAGGACCAGGCCCATCGCCAGCAAAGATAACCCTGTTATGGCAAAGAATACGGCTTTTATCATCCACGGATTGCTGAAGAACCACATTACCGCATAGGCAAAGTTATAATCCACGCCACCACCCCGCTAGCCTTATCACCAGGTACAAGGTGGCAAACGGCGCCAGGAAGGCCATGCCGTAGATCGCTACCAGCGAATGACCGGGTATTATCTGCCACATCAGATAAAACCCTCCCGGTCCGCTATGTCGTAAATCACCTTAAAACTCACTACGGCCAGTATCAGGGCCAGCAGTCCGCCGATAATCATATCGCCGTAGCTTAACTGCTGGAGAACCTTGAATAATCCGTGGGGCGTCTGTACTAAATATTCCATCAATGCCACCCCTTGCTTAAAAAATAAGCCATGATTGACAGAAAAACAATGAAGAAAAAATGAAAAGGCCGGCTACGGCCTTATTAGACTATTTTCCTCATCGTCCGGGCCAAAATATCATTTTCGCGGCTTACCACATAAACCTTTAGCTTTTCCAGTACTCGCAGTCGTATATGGTAAATGGTCCTCACCGTATAAGACATTTCTTCGGCAATCTGCTCATAAGTAGCGCTGTCAACGTATTTCCTTTTGGCGAAATATTGTTCGCGTTCTGGCAGCAACGAGATAAACTTGTCTATCAAGCGCTGTTGTTCGGGGCTCAGGAAGTCATAGTTTTTTAACAAGTAGTCGTAATTGGTTAAGGGCATATAATTATCCCTCCAAAGAGAGTTTAAGTTTTAACCAACCTCGCTCAGGGTATTTTGCTATGATAGTAAGCAGCGATGTAAACTATAGCGATAAATAACACAGTCAAACTAAGGCCCACCATAATCATCTCCCACCGCTCTAGGCAATATTTCCGAAACAGAGTTAAGGCCGTGATCTCTATTGGCAGCATGTAATTGTTTTACTGTTCCCGCCATGAGTTCCTTGACCTTTGCGGGTATTAAAGCCTGTTCCTCCTCCCTGGCTCGTAACTGCTCATAGATCCGCATGAAGTGCGCCCGTTCTACTCCCGGGTCCGTGCTAAGGCAAATATTTTTCCAGCCCACGGCGTCAACTGCTTTTTTTATAGCATCGTGGGAAAATTGCGGCGTGCCATAGCTTCCCACGCGCTTGATTTCCCTTACAACCTCACCCCAGGCTTCCCCGGATTGGGGTAAAGCATCCTGGGTAGCGAACTTTAAGGCTTTAGTCCTCAGTTCGGCCACTGTCGGATAATACTGAGACTCTGCTATATGGGCCAGGGCCGCGGCTTCTCCTAACTTTGCAGGTATATCGGTCAGCATTTTGATATAAAGTTCCCCCGTTGCTTTGGGCAAACTAAAGTTCGGGTAGGCAGCAGAGAGTATCGCAAGTATTTTAATTGCTTCTTCCCTGGTCATGGATACTCGTCACCCCTTGCTAATTGTCTCAGCGTATCCCAAGCTTTGGGCTCTATGGCATCAGGGCTGGCTCTTAGGGGCATATCAGTACCTTGCCCGGGCTCTGCCCTGGCCCTGGGAGGGGATAGATAGTCCTCATAAGGCCTGGATGGCCCCAGGAAGGTTGAAGCGTGTTTTATAAAACGCTCATCAGTGCCATTCTGGCGGCAGTATTTGGCATAGTTTTGGGCAGCAGTTATCAAGTCATCTGGCTTGACACCTTCTTTAAGCCTGGACCGCCAGGCTTTATAGGCAGCCCTTTTTTCTAGCTTGCGAGGGTAAATAGCCCAGAAATGTTCAAATTCGGCTGTATAGGCTTCTTGTACTTTGCTTTTAGCAGGTTTATTAGCCACCTCATGTGTCGGCGGCTGGACAAAAACCGCCGAAGCCGCAGGCGAAGGCGGATTTTCTCCCCCCTGCACCCCCCTAGATTCTTTTTCATCCCCTGGGGTTATTATCTCTGTATCAAGATCCATGTTAGTTTCTGAAGGAGAAGGAGAAGGAGTAGGAGAAAGAGAAGGAGAAGGTCCACTGAGTGGCATTTCTCGCCGCTCAATGGCACTTTGCGGCACTGAATTATAATCAGTGGCATTTTGCGGCATTGTGCGTTGCTCGTTAATATTAGGTGGCGCTGGATATTGGGATTTATCCACTCTTCTCTTAGCGGCAGGTATGTAAGTCTGGTACTTATAAAATGAGTTTTTGAAGGACAGATATTGCTTACCGTTAACCTGGTACAGGGTTATAAGCCCTACTTCGGCTATAGCCTGTAGAGCTTCCTGAATTTCTTGGGTTGTGACATTGAAAGCGGGAAAGACTTGCAGCTTTATTTCCATGGGGTCCGCCGTAAATCTTCCCCAGTCGTCTGCATGGGGAATAAGCCAGGTGAAGGCCAGGACCGCGAAGGGTCCGGCCTTTTCTGCCAGTGCAGCCACCCTGGTATCTGTAGAAATATCGGTTGATATATTCCTTTTCCTGGACATCTTGGCACCTCAAATAGTCTTTTGTTGCACTTAATCTTTGGAATGTGTCCAAATTCTAATCAACACAATATCTCTTCATCATCTATTTCTGATCCACACATAGGACAATAGTTAGGTATTTCTGTCATCATTTCCCAAGATTGTTCATACCCAAATTTCGCACAATCCCCCAAAAATCTCCAATGACATTTATTGCATTCGTACACTTTAATTTCATCATTTTCGATGGTTATTCTTTTTAACAACTTGATTGTGGTTTTATTCATATCCATTCCCCCTTTCGCATTCTTAAACATTACTCGCCGCTCAATCATCCCGCCTCTCAAATCATACAAATTAAACAAGGTTCTTCTTCCTGTTCTGGCCATAAAATCATTTGTTGCTCATCTGTTTTTCTTAGTGCTTCCAGCGTCCAACCTCGCCGCCAGGTATATCCCTTTTCGGTACATCTCATCGCTTGACGTTCCCACTCTTCAGCCAGGCTAAACAAGGTAGGATGATGTTTTAACAATCCTTTCCAATCGCTTGCTCTCTGGAAAAAGCAGCAAAAGCAGGAAACGTTTGATCGCCATTTGTAAACCGGATTAAGAAGGTCATATTTGCTACAAAGGGCTTTAACGTCTTTCTTTCCCATGCCGGCTTCGGCCAGAGGATAGCGGAATTCATGTATTCCTGTACGCGGCTTCAGGTTAGTGTGCAGCCGCCTGGGTTCGTCGGCCCTAATACCTATATAGACCGTATCTGCGCCTACAGTCTGAAAAAACTTGTCCTGGGGCACTTGCTTAAGCAGCCGCGTACACCATCTCAAGCGTGGTCCAGGGAGCAAGTAGCCGTATGTAACCAGGTGTTGATAAAAGCTTCCATTGGAAACTACCCGCAATGGCTTTTGCACCGTCTGAGCCAACCGAGGGAGGAACCAGTAGATTTCCGGGAGTTCTGCCCCAGTGTCCGCGAAGACCATCTCGAAATCCTCGCCACGTAGCCAGAGGAGAAGCGCTAAAGCAGTGGAATCGGCACCACCAGAGACGCACACATACTTCATGGCCTTACCTCACCTCCGGGAACTCATCCCACGTCCGGCCGTCCAGGAGGCGGCCAGCGGTTTTTTTGCCAATGCGGAACATCCTGCAGCCATCTAGAAATTTATAGATCTTATTTCTATGAGAAAGAATGTAACTATCGCTCCAAGGCACCCGTCTATCTTTTCTGGGGGCAACACAATTGCCCGATGATAAATCATTCCACTGCCCCCACTGCTTAAAGAAAAATGGCACACCTGCCTCCTGGCACTGGTCCCGCAAGCTCCGCACCCAATCTGGGTGCATGGGCCGGGCGTTAGGGCCTGTTTCACCACCCGCGATCACCCAATTTAGGAGGCGCATCCTGTCTACTGGCCTACGACAATATTTGCAGACTAGCTGGTCATTCTCCCAACGGACTCCTTCGTCGCATAGTTGACCGTGCCGTTCACAATATCGAACTTCTTTTAGCCATTCGCTTAGGTCCACTGGCTCCAGCATCGGCTCCACGCTCACAAATCTCACCGCCGCCGGCATCTGCAGCAAAATTGGTATCCGCTCATCAGCGGCCTGCTGGTTTTCACAGGTAACGCCAAGCCAAAGGTTATCAAGCGGTACTTTAGGTTTCCATAACTTTGCCATGCGTTCCGGCCTTTTTGTTAATACCATGAAAATATGTCCTAGTTTTTTCTCCCAAGAGAACATAATTCGATGATATACTTCATAAATAAATTCATCCGGCACATCATCATGGAATAAATCCCCCATGCTGTTCACAAACACCCGCTTGGGTTGCCGCCATCGCAACGGCTCATCAAGTCGCTCTGGGTGTAACGTCACCTTAAAGGGCTCCTCTGCGGGATACCCAAACCGCCCCCGTAGTCTATAGGCCATCCTCCGGGCATAGCAGTTTTCGCAGCCCTCACTTACCCTGCTACATCCACTAGTAGGGTTCCATACCACATCCGCCCATTCTATTTTTGTATAAGTCATAAGGCTTCCACCATCTTTTCGTTTTCTATCTGTTTTAAAGGGAGAATTATAACAAACCCATTGTCACCTTCTAAAGTTATGGCATCATGTTTTCCTCGGTAATAAAGGGTGAGATCGCCTACCAAAATTTCTTGAGCCATGTTTATGTACTCATCATTAACCCAAATTGCTACCTGGGGGAGTTTGAGGAACATTATATGCTCATAACCCGGCCTATTTATTGTGTGTTTTCCCACCTGATTAAAACTTATCTTGTAATCTTTGAACATATAGTTTTCTTCTTTCTGAGCAAAAGGGAGCTTTCCGTCATAAACCCTAACCTCGTTTTCTTCTATACGAATGATATTTTTGTCATGCAATTCTTCTGGAACGGGGCAAAATATTTTAGCTATCAAGTGAGTGTTAGAGGTTGAAAGATAGTTTAAACCGGCATAAATGGGTATAAGTTTATAGTTTAAGGTTTTATACCCGTTAAATGGCTTAAGTGCCTCAAAGGTTTCTATAAATTTTTGCGGCAGAGGTTTCCTAATTGGCAATGTAATATATGGCAGTGTATCTTCAGCCTTCTTTCTAGTTTCCGCTTCTCGATTTTTTAGCTGTTCCTCTGTGGCAGGTTCATAGTGATCATATAAATCACGCTCGTAATAGATACACTCGTCGCAAATATCACTATTTAAATTAAGGCAGGTATCGCAATCGCCGTACATGGTTTTACTCCTTCCATTGAATTTTTTAGCAAGCCGGCCGTCTCGCCTTGGGTAGGGCCTCCGCTATTACTACTTCCCACGGGATTAGGTCGGGTACAGGCGGCGGTGGTCCTCATTCCCTGGATTACTCCAGGCCCCTGACTACGAACCGCTAAGGCCCATAGCCCCCGGTAAACGGGGTGCTGATTGGAGTCGAACTCCAGACGAACCGGCCAGCCAAATTTGCGTTGCCTTTCTTGTTAATCAGTGGTATACTTAAAATGTAAGCCTTATAATGCCTCCGCTACTTCGGGGGCTTTTTCTTTCTCGTTATTTGGGGCTCCATAAAGCTCCTTTTCTTTTTCATCAATGTATTTATCAAACATAGTTATGGCTTGCTTTATAGCCTTTTCTTTTCCACTATAACATTCATAAAGTAGCTGCCTAATTATTTCTCCTTTCTCTTCATCCTCCGATCGATAAACTAATTCAATCTTAAAAATGCAATCATGATGCTGTGTAACAGTTATGCTCACCCAATCATAAACTAATCTACGTTTATCCCATAATCCACGTTCATCTCTATATAACTCCACTTCAATAAACTCTGGTTCAAACATTTTTGCCATCTTATCTCACCTTCCTTCCCTTAGCTATTTCCCCGCTTTCTATTAAGTACCTCAATGCCACGGCCAGGGTTGTGGCGTCTACTTTATTATCAATACCGATATATTCTTGAACGTCATAAAGGCTGCAATCGCCCGGGACCACGCCGCAACGTTGGAAATTAGGGATGCTAACCAGATAGCCGCTATAAGTTTCAGCCAGGTAAACATCCATGCTGGTGGAACGCCCGCTGACCTCGAAATACTCACCGGCCCTTAAGGTAATACACACCGGCCATTTTTCCTTACCCCTTGCCGCCATAACGGTGGCGACATGCTCTTTCATGTTGGCCAGGTGAATATGCGCCAATGCTTCTGCCCTAACCCTTTCCCGCATTTCTTGAGTTAACATAATTTTACCTCCCCCTTTTTAATTTGGAGCGATAATGTAAAACAATATATAGGTAGAGGCCAGCAAGGTAATAATTGAAACAGCATCCAGGATATAATCACGAATTTTCATTGTTTATCCCTCTAATCGACTGAATTTGATGCAATGTAGTAGTATTATTTTGTAGAGAGCTTCATTGAGCCATCACCTTCATTGATTGATTTTGTTCCGGCCCCGGCAACAAGCCCTCGGCTATCATCTGATCCAGGAACACTTTTGCCGCCGCATCCCAGTAGTGCGGATCGGGCGGGAGCTCCTGTACCACCTCCTCCCTCGTTGTGGAGATCTGGCTCCCATCCCGTTTGGCGGTGACTTTAATCAGGTAGAGAGGCATGATGTTCGCCTCCTTATTGGTTTACCGCCTCGGCAGGGGCGGGGTCTTCAGAGTTTCTGGACGAATTGTCCAAGTCATAGGTACAAAAAAGCTCATCAATGGTGCTTTCAAGAATATCCGCTATTGCTTTGGCAAGGTCTATGGTAGGATTACGAATACCTTGTTCAATTTTATAGTAGAATGAGGCTGAAATATTGAGCCGGCGTGCCATTTCAGAAACTGGAATTTTCTTGGCTATACGCGCATCCCTAAGCACCTTTCGCATCTTCGATCACCTCCTGCCTGGACGTTTTGTCCTATTGCTAAACTTATTATAATGGACGTTTCGTCCAATGTCAATAACAATTTCCCTCCTCGTCCAGATTATTTTTTGTCTGGACATTATGTGCTAAAATTATTTCGAGCAGGAAATTTATAGTAGGTGAAGTCTGTGTCTAACTTTAAAGAACGCCTTAAAGAATTACGAGAAGAAAAACATATTAGCCGTGATGAATTGGCTAAGGCTGTTAAACTATCATACTGGGCCATAGCTAAATACGAGACAGGCGAACGCACCCCCGACCCCGAAACCCTCCAGCGCCTCGCCGACTTTTTCGGCTGCAGCGTTGACTATCTTCTTGGCCGCACCGACGACCCCCATACCCCCGAACAAAAAATCGAAGCCGCTATATCCGACGACCCTGAGCTTATGGCCTTCTGGAAGGAACTGACCCATCGCCAAGACTTACAGCTTCTTTTTAAACAGGTCCGCCCACTATCGCCTGCCGCTATAAAGAAAATCATTAAGGTAATAAAAGCTATAGAAGACGAAGAGGACACCATGGAGTAGGGGTAGCCGCCTTGACCAAAAACAAATTGCAAACTCTCCCTAAATACCAGTTGGTCCGGGCGCTGTTAGATGGGACAATCCCTTTTGACGAAATAATGCGGGCCTTTGGTATATTTACCGGCCAGGAGGATCTTCCCGGGGAAATATATGCTATGGTTTATTATTGCCGGCGAGGTCATTATCATATTATTTTCAATAATAGCCTGGCGCCAGAAGCCAAAGAAAAAGTGCTTTTTCATGAGGTTCACCACATTATTGAAACGATGCCCAAAGGGATGTACATAGTAGGCATAGATTGCCAGCATCTTGGGTTTGAGCAGGATGCTGATTTGTTTGTGAGAGAAGTTGCGGCAACGTTTGAGACTTAAATGATGGGAGGAGAAACTTCATGGGCAAAGTCTACTTAATGTATGTAGATGAATCAGGGGATACTGGAGAGCCTAATCCAGAACAACCCCATGGTGCAACTTCCTACTATGCATTAATAGGTATAATAGTGCCAGCTGATGATTGGTTGGCTACTTTAGACAGGATGAATTCCTTGCGTAAAGACCTTAAGAAAGACTATTCTTTCCCTTTACATCAAGAATTAAAAGGCTCCTATTTATTTAATCCTAGAGGCCACAGAAACTTTCGTAATAAAAAGCTACAATATAGAAAAACACGTATGGAGCTTTATAGGGACTTTATGAAAAGAATGCCTGATGTCTTTCAAACTGGCAAGGTCATCTCATTATACCTTGACAAAAATAATACTCGAATAACCCCGGAAAAGTGGTTAAGTATCTGTTGGCGTAATCTGTTAGAAAGATTCCATACTTATATAAAGCACCAAGAGGATGATAGTTGGGGAATAGTTATCCCTGATGATGGAAACGAAATTGTTCTACGAAATCTTACCAGGAAGTTAAGACGCCATAATCCCACTGCTAGCAAATATAGTGATGGCTGGTATAATAATCCGCTCGTTAGCATAATTGAAGATCCTTTTCATCGAGCATCGCACCATAGCTTTTTTATACAGGCTGCAGACATGATGGCACATGCATTGTATAGGCAAGAGAATCCCAAAGGATCTTATAAAAGATTTAATGCCCAAAACCTGTTCTCGTTCTTAAAACCGATATTATTGATAGAAGCGACGACAAAAGATCCTAGAGGTATGGGTATAATACGCCCATAAAAATTAAAACCCGCTAAATAGCGGGCAATTGGCAGAACCTACACCAGCATGTAGGCTGGTTCAGCTCCGCACTAATAGTATAACCTAATAATATCTATTTAGTCAAAATACATAGGAGTTATTAAAACAGTGAAAGCTGTAGCATACGCAAGATTTTCATCGGATAACCAACGGGAAGAGAGCATTATCGCCCAGCTCCGGGCCATCCGGGAGTACGCCCAGCAAAAAGGCTATACCATCATAAAAGAATATACCGACGAGGCCCGATCGGCCACGACTGACGACCGTCCCGCTTTCTTGCAAATGATCCACGACATAACCTCCGGTCTCCTGCAGGTAGAGGTGGTTCTGGTCCACAAGCTGGACCGTTTTGCCCGGAACCGGTATGACAGCGCCTTTTACCGGCGAGAGCTAAAGAAAAACGGGGTACGGCTAGAGAGTGTCCTGGAACCACTGGACGACAGCCCGGAATCCGTCATCCTGGAAAGTGTCCTGGAGGGCATGGCCGAATACTATTCAAAGAACCTGGCCAGAGAGGCCCGTAAAGGTATGAAGGAAAATGCTTACGAGTGTAAGCATAACGGCGGCCTGCCTCCCCTGGGTTATGACGTTGATCCCGAAACGAAAAAATACGTCATCAACGAAAAAGAAGCTGAAGCTGTAAGACTTATCTTCCAGCGGGTGCTGGAGGGGGTAAGCTATACCGCCCTGGCCGAAGAATTAAACCTTAAAGGATACCAAACTAAAGCCGGCCGACCTTTCAATAAAAACTCCTTTACCGAGATCCTTTCTAACGAGAAATATAAAGGGATCTATATCTGGGACCGCTCCAGGGCGAAGGTGGCCGGCAAGCGGAATAATCATGAAAGTAAGCCCGCAGAGGAAATTATAAGGATACCTGGAGGTGTACCCGCAATCGTGGAAGAGGAAGTTTTTGAAGCTGTCCAGAAAATGCGGGCGGCCAGGAAGCATAAAGGGGCCGCAAATAAAGCAAAATTAGACTATCTCCTGTCCGGAAAAATATTCTGCGGCCTCTGCGAAAGCCCTTATGTCGGCGATCCGGGTACTACCGGGAAAAAGCTCCGCCAGCCTACTTATAAATGCAGCCGGCGAAAAAGGGAGAAGGACTGCAGGAACAAGTCTATAGGGAAAAGGGCTATTGAGGCTTACGTCATCCAGGAGATAAAGGACCGGATTTTAAGCGACAGGGCCATCCCGATCCTGGCCTCTAGAATAGAAGAGCAATATAAGACAACCATTGATAAGTCCCGGAGGGAGATAGATGGTATCACCAAAGAAATAATTGACACCCAGAAAAAGATGGACAACCTTATCGCTGCTATTGAAAGTGGCGCTGTGGGTCTGGATTTAATCGGACAGAAACTACGGGAACATAAAAATAGGCTGACAAGGCTGGAGGTCCTAAAAGCCGACCTGGAACAAAAACTCTCCCTTCCCTCTTTTAGCCGGGAAATGATTATTAGATATCTGAAGCTTGAACGTAAAAAGGCCTCGCAACCTGATGGTTACAAGGCTTTAATAGATCGCTATTTGGATAAAGTTATCGTTTATCCAGATGAAGTCCAGGTCATCCTAAAGATTGACCTGGACGGGGATATGAGTGGTGGAGGCGGGGGGAGTCGAACCCCCGTCCGAAGGTGCACCCACAGTAGCTTCTACCAGGATAGTTTCCGTTTTACATCTCGCCATCGGGCCTCCCGGAAACCGGATGCCCTCAGGCCAGCCTGATTAGGATTTCCCTTGAGGCCCCCAGGCCGGGGCCCTGCCGGTAGCCTGCTAAATTTGACACCCGGCACTGGTCCCCGCAGGCCGGGACCAGGCGGATGGGCTGCTTTAAATTAAGCAGCCAGAGCTAAATTATCTTCGGCACTTATAGCCTTTCCACCGTTTAACGAGCAGGTGGGATCTCGCCTGGCTACTACTGCCAATGCTACCCCCGTCGAAACCATTACGCCCCCCCGTTAAAACTTCTGCCGTTCGCGGAAGGCTTTAGCGATTTCCCGCTGGGCATCGCGGGCGGCGATAGCTTCCCTTTTATCGTAGAGGCGCTTACCTTTGGCCAGGGCCAGCTCAACCTTGGCCCGGCCGCGTTCATTAAAATACACCTTTAACGGTATCAGGGTCAAGCCCTTTTCCCTGATCTTGCCGTACAGGCGCTGAATCTCGTAACGGTGCATGAGCAGGCGCCGCGGCCGGCGCGGTTCGTGGTTAAAGCGGTTCCCCTGTTCATAGGGGCTAATGTGCATATCATGGAGAATCAGTTCGCCATTTTCGACACGGGCGTAGCTATCTTTGATATTGGCCTTGCCGCTACGCAGAGATTTAACCTCCGTACCGGTAAGGGCAATACCGGCTTCATAGGTCTCTAAGATAGAATAATCGTGACGGGCGCGACGGTTGTCCGTCACAATTTTTACCTGGCGGCCCATCGATGTCACTCCTGCTTTCCCGCCTGCTTTATTATAACACACCAAACAGGGGTAACGTCAAGGGGCCGCCCCAGTTTCTACCTAATCTTGCAGCTGCAGGCGTTCTTTCACCATGGCCGTAATCTCATCCGCGGTCTTGCCTGCGGCTTCAATTACCGGCACTTTTGCTTTTATATCTTCCATGCCCATAAAGTTGGTTGTCTGCCCGCTGATAACGACGGCCCCGTAGCCCTGCAAGCGGGACGGCGTCAGGTCGGTCATTTCCACCCGCTCGACCTCGAGTCCGTTTTCTGCCAGGTGATCGCCAATAGCGCTGAGATCCTTTTCCACTGCTACACGCCGGGGCATAACCCTGCCTCCTTTGCTAGAAAGAGTAATATCTACGGCTATTATAAACGGCCCCGGGAGGCTTTATTCCGTTTACGCCGTTTCTGGCCGATAATTTTACTCCCGGTTTTGCTCCCGACCGGGACAGTTTCCTTTCTTCGCGTTTTATCCTTCCGCCGGCCTTTTATTGCGGCTACCGGCCCGCGCCCGGTCTCTACCGCAGCTTCCGGTTTGACCAGCTCAAAATCCACCTGCCTGGCCTCAACGTTGGCCCTGGCCACCACCACTTCCACCGGCTGGCCGATGCGGAATACCCTGCCGGTGTGCTCGCCTACCAGGGCCAGCTGGTCTTCCTGATAATGGTAATAATCGTCAGTCAGGGTAGATACATGGACCAGGCCTTCGACGGTATTTTCCAATTCCACAAAGAAGCCATAAGGTACCACACCGCTGATAACTCCGGGGAAAGTGGCTCCCACATGGCGTTCCATATACTGGACCTTCTTCATATCCAGGGCTTCCCGCTCGGCTTCCTCAGCCACCTTTTCCCTTTCCGAAGCCCGGGCCGCAGCCAGGGCCACAAAGGCGTCGAGTTTCGCCATGCGGTCCGCCGTTAAACCTGCCGGGGACCAGGTCTCCCGCAAAATGCGGTGCACAACCAGATCCGGGTAGCGGCGGATGGGCGAGGTAAAATGGCAGTAGTAAGGCGAGGCCAAACCAAAGTGTCCCAGGCACTGGCCGGCGTAACGGGCGTGCATCATGGAACGCAGCATTACGGTACTGATGACTCGCTCCTCCGGCCGCCCTTTGACGTTAAGGAGGATTTCCTGGAAAGCCCGGGGTTTAACGCGCCCCTCCCGCCCGGGCCTGATCTGCAGCCCGAAGAAGGCCAGAAACTTATTCAGTTCTTCCATCTTATCCGTTGCCGGTTCCTCGTGGACCCGGTAAACGGCAGGAACGGCCAGCTCGTACAGGTGCCGGGCCACCACTTCATTGGCGGCAATCATAAATTCTTCAATAATCCCTTCGGCTACCGAACGCCGACGCGGGATAACGGCCACCGGCAGGCCCTGGTCGTCAAGTTCCACTTTGGCCTCCGGGAAATCAAAATCAATAGCCCCCCGTTTCTCCCGCCGCTGCCGCAAAATTGCCGCCAGCCTGGCCATGAGCCGGAAATCCGGCACCAGTTCCCGGTAACGCTCCAGGAGTTCCGGATCGCCGTCTTGTAGGATGCGCCGGACAGCGTCGTAGGTCATGCGCTCGCGCACGCGGATAATTGAAGGGAAAAGCTCGTAACTTTTTACTGTACCCCGCGGCGTGATAGTCATCAGGGCCGTCACGGCCAGGCGGTCTTCCCCGGCATTTAACGAACAGATGTCATTGGATAACCGGGGCGGCAGCATGGGGATAACCCGGTCCACAAAGTAGACGCTCGTCCCCCGGTTGAAGGCCTCCCGGTCCAGGGCACTGCCTTCCCGGACGTAAAAGCTGACGTCGGCAATATGTACTCCCAGGAGGTAATTACCATCGGGTAAAAGCTCCACGGACACGGCGTCATCAAGGTCGCGGGCGTCAGCACCGTCAATGGTTACCAGGCGCCATTCCCGCAGGTCACGGCGCCCGGCCAGCTCCCGGGGGCCAAAATTCTTGCTTAAACCGTCGGCTTCGCGTAAAACCTCAGGGGGAAATTCAGGCTCCAGGTCGTACTTTTTGATAATGCTTAAAACGTCCACTCCCGGCTGGCCCGCCTGGCCCAGGATTTCCACCACCCGGCCCTCGGGATTGCGCCGGGCCTCCGGCCAGCGGGTAATTTCCACGACGACTTTATCCTTTTCCCTGGCACCCTGAGAATTACCGGGAGGAATAAGGATATCCTGGTTTAACCGGGCATCATCGGGCACTACAAAACTCAAACGACCGGCAGCCGTAAAGGTTCCCACTACTCGCTTGTTGGCCCGCTGCAGGACGCGGATGATTTCTCCCTCCCGCCTGCGCCCCGTAGTACCGGGTAAAATCCTGGCCAGAACGAGATCCCCGTGCATGGCCCCGTTGAGATTAAGGGCGCTAATATAAACATCGGCCTGCTCCTTTTCCCGGGGCACGACAAAGGCATAACCTTTGGTTGAAGCCTGGAGGAGGCCGCTGACCAGGCCCATCTTTTCCGGCAGGCCGTATTTATCCTTGCGGGTGCGGACAATATAACCCTCCTGTTCCAGGGAATGGAGCAATTCCCGGAAGGCTTCCTCATCCTTTGCTCCCAGGGCGGCCATGAGCTCCGCCGCCGTCATAGGCCGGTAGGAACGGGTACGCATGAGGGACAATAATTCTTCTTTGTCCATACAGGCTTCCTTTCTCAATGTTTCATGGATGAGATATATTTCCTCGCTATATTATTTCCTGCTGTACAGGTAAAAAGATACCCGGTTGCTTACCGGGTATCCTGTCTAAAGGCCCAGTTCGCCGGCAATTTCCTTCATGGCTTCCAGGCCGATATGCATGAAGTCTTCCAGGGAGAGACCAAGCTCGCTGCAGGCGGCTATAGTCTCCCGGCTGGCCCCGCGGGCAAAGGATTTCTCATGGTAACGGTTCATTAAAAATGGAACGTCCACGATAGCCAGTTTCTTTTCGGGGCGAATGAGGGCCGCGGCTACAATCAAGCCCGTCAGGGGGTCGGTAGCATACAGGGCCTTGCTCATCAAGTCCGTCCTGGGCAGGCCGTGGCGCTCGTTATGAGCTTTAACGGCGTAAACCACCTCTTCAGGCAAACCTTCCCGGGCCAGCATTTCCGCCCCCACCAGGCTGTGCCGGTCGGGATCGTCTTTGGTGCTCTCGTAGTCGATATCATGGAGCAAACCGGCCAGGCCCCATTTTTCCTCATCCTCGCCAAAGTGCCGGGCCAGGGCGCGCATTACTGCCTCCACAGCGAGGGCGTGCTTGCGCAGGTTTTTATTTTTTACGTGCTTCTCCATTAGTTGCAACGCTTCCTGCCGGTTCATTAAAAATCAACCTCCATGAAAAAAAATTGGGCGCCGCCGCCCATACAGTTTCATTTCGCCAAGGAATGTACCTGGTAAAATAAACCTCCTGCAAATATGGTAAATTAACCTCCCAGGGTGTTTGGTCAATTAAATAACCGAGAGGAGCAGAGTCAATAGCAGGAACAAACCGGCCAGGACTGCTGAAACCTTGTTGAGAAAGGTATCAAGCCCCTTTTTCTTGCCAAAGATGGCTTCCGCGCCGCCGGCAATGGCGCCAGAAATACCGGCACTGCGGCCGGATTGTAAAAGGACCGCAGCGATCAGTCCCAGGGCTACCAGTATATCAATAATCAGGATAATGGTATGCAGCAACAACTTCACCTCCCTGCTGCGCTGCCGTGACGTCATAATTTTAACAAATAATTGCCCGGTTAAGCAAGGAAAAACGTAAATCTTCCTGCGCGACCAAAACATCAACCTGCGGGCCGGAAAACCCAACTAATCATGGTAAAATAAACTATGAAAGCATTTGGGGATTTAGTGTATACATGATACAATGTGCTTAGGATGGGGAGGGGAGAAAGGGCGATGCTCCAGGAGGTTTATGGTAATAGCGGTAAAGAAATCTTTCGCGAGGGACAAAAGGTTATGAGGGCTCTTACCCAAAGCAGTAAAAGTATACCGTGTGAAATGACAGAATGTATACACTGCTTAGACAACAACTGCTGTGGCCTCATCTACCCGCCTCGTAACGCAGATGGTTATTGTAAAGACTTTGTCTCCATTAACGATTAGTGCCAGAAGGCACTTTTTTTATGCCCTCCGGTAATTTCACCCTGCGAATGTAAATATGTTAAAATAATGCAGTAGCGCTGTTACCACTATACCGGAAAGGAAAACTAGCAGGGTGGAACTGGTAAAAATTCATGGCCATACCTACTATATCCCCGGCGCCACCAATGCAGGCGTGTATAGTACTAAAAGCGGTTACTGCCTGTTGATAGATTCGGGAATCAACAATACCATTGCCCATAAAATCAAGGACGCTCTGGCGGCCAGCGGCCTCAAACCCAAATACCTCCTGACCACCCACGGCCACGCCGATCACTGTGGCGCCCACCGGCTGTTAAAGGAATTTTATCCCGGCCTGAAAATCCTGGCTTCCACCGGGGAAAAAATATTTATGGAAGATAACCTGCTGGGAGTAAAAACCCTGTACGGTGCTCAGCCTTTGGCGGAAATTAAAATCCCCCTTTTAGTCGCCCGGCCGGTGGAGGTCGACGGTACCATTGCTCCCGGCCCTTTGAAGCTCCTGGACCAGCGCCTCCAGGCCATCGCCACCCCGGGTCATACCGCCGGCCACCTGGCTTTCCTGACCCCCGATGGTGTCCTTTTTAGCGGCGATGCTGTCTTTCATCCGGCCATCCTGGCCAAATATCCTTTACCCTACCTGCAGGACATCAAGGCCCAGCTGACCACCCTGGAGTGTCTCACCGACCTGGAGATTAAGTATTTACTGCCGGCCCACAGCCCGGAGGTTATTACCGACCCGGCCCCCGTCCTGGCGGAAAACCGCCGGCAAATTCATGCCTGCCTGGACATGATTACCGAACTCCTGGCCCGGCCCCTGACCCGGGAAGACCTGCTGGCAGAGCTGGCCGTCCAGGTGAATATCTCTATGGACATTCCCCAGTACTTCCTCAACCTGACCAGCGTGTCGGCATTTTTAAGCTATCTGAAGGACCAGGACCGGGTTGCCTGCACCCTGGAAAAGGGGAGGCTTTACTTTTACATCCTTTAAACCCCGGCCAGTAATTCCTTCAGCATCCTGGCGTTGGTTACTGCCTGGGAGTGGTAGTGGTTGTTAAAGGCCACAAAGACCTGGCGCGCCCGGCCGGCCAGGTAAGCTATGCCCGGTAACCATTCTTTTAGCTCTGCTTCTTTATAAAGGTAATCATAGCGCTCGTAGGCCTCTTTATGCCGCCACCACTTTTCCGCATTGCGGCCGTGAAAACGGACGTAGGCCACTGCCGCCGTACAGTGGACCACCGGCCCCACCAATCCCGGCAAGGCCGGTTCATCGACACAGGTATAGGCTAGTTCGTGACGCTGTAAGAAATCCCAAACGGCGTCATTCACCCAGCTGTTGTGGCGAAATTCCACCACCAGGGGGAGGTCGGGTAAAAGTTCTTTCAGCCTGGTTAAATGCTCGCGGTTGGCCTGGTTATTGCGGAAAGAAAAGGGGAACTGGAGCAGGACGGCCCCCAGCTGGCCCCGGTCCACCAGGGGCTGGAGAGCCTGGCGCAACTGCCGGCTGTCGCTGGCCAGGCTGACGCCCCGTTCATGGGTCAGGGTACGGTAGGCCTTGACGGCAAAGATGAACCCCTGCGGCACCCTGCGGGCCATCTGCTCCAGGTTCTGGGGCCGCGGCAGGGCATAAAAGGAGGAATTGACCTCGGTAAAGTTAAATTCCCGGGCGTAATAAGGCAGCATATCTTTCGCCGCCAGCCCTGGCGGGTAAAAATAGCCCACCCAGTCGCGGTAGCTGTAGCCGGAGGTGCCGATGTATATGGATGTAGCTACTTTTTTTGCCGCCATGCTTCAACTTCCGCCCAAAATAAGTAAATAATTCCCACTGCCAGGGCTATTTTAGCCCAGCCAGCAAGGCCGGGAGCTGTATAGCCGAGCATAGAACGGAATAGATCTTTACTCCAGGATGATACTCCCGAAGCGAAGATGGCGGCCGCCAGGTAGTGAATCCCATGGAGAAAAGCGGCAATAGCCAGTAAGCTTATACCCGCAGTACGTTTGGACAATAGCTTCTCTTCCCCGTGATTTTAATTACCCCTGCTACCATTTTAACACCCTCTCCCCCGCCGGAACAATATTGTCAGGGAAAATATTTCAGTAACCCGGTACTTGTCAGCCGCTCCTGTGGTAAACTAAAGAAAACCCGGCTACAGGTGATTTGCATGCAGCGCCTCTTAATTTTTCACCCGCAACAGGGACTGAGGAAAAATCTGCCCTCTGGTTTCCAGCCCCGGCAGAGCGAGGAGTTTACCTGGCTGGACCTGGTACAGCCGGCCCCGGCGGAACTGGACCTCTTGACGGACCTCTTCCATTTTCACCCCCTGGCCGTAGAAGATTGCCGTCACCCCCACTACCGGCCCGGAATCGCCCAGTATGATGAATATGCCTTCCTCACCCTGCGCTGCGTAAAGGCCGGCCAGCGTTCCCTGACTACGGCTCTCAATGTCTTCCTGGGGCCCAGGTATATCGTTACCGTCCACCAGGAAGAACTGGAGTTCGTAACTAAACTCTGGCGCCAGTACCGCCAGGACCCGCAGCTTTTCCAGAAAGGCACCGACTTTATCCTTTACAGCCTGCTCGAACCCCTGACAGAAACCTTTTTTACCTTTTTTGACCGCACCGAAGGCAAAATCGAATACCTGGAGGAGGAAGTCTTCCGCCGGCCCACCCGGCAGATTCTCAATCAAGTCTTTACCTTAAGGCGCCAGGCCATTAAACTGCGCAAAATTCTTGGCGCCCAGCGGGATATTTTAAACCTCCTGGCCTATCCCGAGTTCAAGCTGGTAAAACCGGAAAACCGGGTCTTTTTCCTGGATATCTACAACGAAATGCTGCGCCTCATCGACCAGGTGGAAACCTTCCATGACCTGGCCAGCTCCACCCTGGAAATCTACCTTTCCCTGACCTCCAACCGCCTCAATGAAATCATGAAGGTCCTGACGGTGATCACCACAATCATGATGCCTTTAACCCTCATCGCCGGCATCTACGGCATGAATTTCCGCTATATGCCGGAGCTGGAATGGCGCTACGGCTATTTTACCGTCCTAGGGGTCATGGCCATGCTGGCCGGGGTAATGCTCTTTTTCTTCCGGCGCAAGGGCTGGTTCTGAGGATATATTAAACCCCGGTCATGGCTTACCACGCCGGGGTTTCTTTTCTTATAAGGAGACTACTTCTTCAGGTTGTAGAAGGCCTTCAGGCCCGGGTAGAGGGCGGCGGCGTCCAGCTCTTCTTCAATACGCAGGAGCTGGTTGTACTTGGCCACCCGGTCGGTGCGGGAGGGAGCGCCGGTCTTGATCTGGCCGGCGTTTACGGCCACTACAATGTCGGCGATGGTGGTATCTTCCGTTTCTCCGGAACGGTGGGAGACAACGGCCGTGTAGCCGGCTTTCTTGGCCATCTCAATGGCTTCCAGGGTTTCCGTCAGGGTACCGATCTGGTTGACCTTGATGAGTATGGCATTGGCCGCACCCGTCTCTATGCCGCGGTGCAGGCGTTCCGTATTGGTAACAAAGAGGTCGTCGCCCACCAGCTGGACTTTATGGCCCAGGCGTTTGGTAAGCTCCTGCCAGCCCTCCCAGTCGTCCTCGGCCAGGCCGTCTTCGATGGAGATAATGGGGTACTTCTCTACCAGATCGGCCCAGAAGTCGATCATCTCCGCGCTGGTGCGGGTGACGCCTTCGCCGGCAAAGACATATTTGCCGTCCCGGTAAAGCTCCGTGGAAGCCGGGTCCAGGGCAATAAAGCAGTCTTTACCCGGCTCATAGCCGGCTTTGGTTATGGCTTCCAGGATTACTTCGATAGCTTCCACATTGGAACGCAAATCGGGGGCAAAGCCGCCTTCATCGCCGACAGCCGTACCCAGCCCTTTAGCCTTCAAGACGGCCTTCAGGCTGTGGAAGACCTCGGCGCCCATGCGAAGCGCTTCAGCAAAAGTGCTGGCACCGGCCGGCATGACCATGAACTCCTGGATGTCGACGTTGTTATCAGCGTGCTTGCCGCCGTTTAAAATGTTCATCATGGGCACCGGCAGGGTATGGGCATTGACCCCGCCCAGGTAACGGTACAGGGGTAGGCCTAGGGCATCGGCTGCCGCTTTGGCCACGGCCAGGGAAACCCCGAGTATGGCATTGGCCCCCAGCTTGCTCTTGTTGGGGGTGCCGTCCAGCTCGATGAGCTGCCGGTCTACTTCCCGCTGGTCCAGGGCATCCATGCCCACCAGTTCCGGGGCGATGATGGCATTGACGTTGTTGACGGCGTCCAGGACACCTTTACCAAAGTAGCGTTTTTCGTCTTTATCCCGGAGCTCTACGGCTTCATAGGCCCCCGTGGAAGCCCCCGAGGGCACGGCCGCCCGGCCCCATCCGCCGCCTTCCAGGAATACCTCCACCTCTACGGTGGGGTTGCCGCGGGAATCGAGGATCTCCCGCGCGTAGATATCGTTGATAATGGTCACTAAGAAGCACCTCCGTATTAACTTGCTTTTTCTATCAAACTTTTCCCTGTCATCTCCACCGGCTGGGGCAGCCCCAGAATGTCCAGTACCGTTGGGGCCACGTCCTCCAGAGCCCCTTCCCTTAAGGTAGCGTCCCGGTAGCCGGCATCGACCAGGATAAAGGGTACAAGATTGCTGGTGTGGGCCGTATGGGGCTCGCCGTTGGGTTCCCGCATTTCTTCGGCGTTGCCGTGGTCGGCCGTCACCAGGAGCGGCGCCCGGCGTTCCTCCATGGCCGCGGTAATGCGGCCGATACACTCGTCCACCGTTTCCACGGCAGCAATGGCCGCTGCCAGGTCGCCGGTATGGCCGACCATATCGGGATTGGCAAAGTTTAAGACGATAAAGTCGTACCTGTCCAGGCGTTCCAGGACAGCATCCGTAACTTCCCGGGCGCTCATGGAAGGTTTTTGATCATAGGTGGCCACTTTGGGTGAAGGAATGAGCAAGCGGTCTTCGCCGGGGAAGGGTTCTTCCACGCCACCGTTAAAGAAGAAGGTGACGTGGGCGTACTTTTCCGTCTCGGCAATGCGTAGCTGCTTCAGTCCGTTATTGGCTATGACCTCGCCCAGGACGTTGGTCAAAACCTGGGGCGGGAAGGCTACCGGCGCCGGGATGGTGACGTCGTACTGGGTCAGGCAGACAAACTGGATGTCCAGGCGCCCGCCGGGGCGGTCAAAGGGTTCAAACTCCCCGTCCACAAAGGCCCGGGTCAGCTGCCGCGCCCGGTCGGCGCGGAAGTTAAAGAAAATCACGCTGTCTTTATCCCGGACCAGCGCCAGGGGCCTGCCTTCGCGGGTGATTACGGAAGGTTCCACGAATTCATCGGTAATGTCCCGGTCATAGGAAGCCTGGATGGCCGCCGCCGCCGAAGGGAACCGGTGCCCTTCCCCCAACACCAGGGCCCGGTAGGCGCGCTCCGTCCGCTCCCAGCGCCGGTCCCGGTCCATGGCATAATAACGGCCCATGATGCTAGCGATAGCCCCTATCCCCCGTTCCCGGCACTCGGCCTCCACCTGCTCCAGGTACCCGGCGGCACTGGCCGGGGGTACATCGCGGCCGTCCAGGAAGGCATGGATGTAGACTTGCTCCACTCCCTCCCTTTGGGCCAGTTCCAGGAGGGCATAAAGGTGCTCCAGGTGGCTGTGGACGCCGCCGTCTGAGACCAGGCCCATCAGGTGCAGGGCACCGTCCCGTTCCTTCGCCGCCCGCACGGCCTTGAGGAGCACTTCATTGGTAAAAAAGGAACCGTCGCGGATGGCCCGGCTTATGCGGGTTAATTCCTGGTAGACAATGCGGCCGGCGCCGATATTCAGGTGTCCTACTTCGGAATTGCCCATCTGGCCTGCCGGCAGGCCCACGGCTTCCCCGGAAGCCTGGAGGCGGGTATGGGGGTATGCGGCCAGCAGCCGGCGGTAATTGGGCAAGCGGCCCCGGCTGATGGCATTGCCTTCCCCCGGGTGACCCAGACCGAAACCGTCGAGGATCATTAACATTAAAGGACGATTAACATTTACCAAGATAACTTCTCCTGTTCCCTACTTTTATTGGGGAGTTACGGGATAGGCGGCACCACGGGCACCGCCCGGTCCTCCCTCTTCAGGCTAGTGTTCCTTGTAGTTGACTATGGCTGCAAAGGATATGGCGTCCAGGCTGGCGCCCCCTACCAGGGCGCCGTCAATATCCGGCTGGGCCATGAGTTCGGCAATATTTTCCGGCTTGACGCTGCCCCCGTACTGGATGCGGGTGGCCTGCGCCTTTTCGCCATACATGGCCCGTAAAGTCTCTCGGATAAAGGCGATGACCTCCTGGGCGTCGGCTGCCGTAGCCGTCCGGCCGGTACCAATGGCCCAGACGGGTTCATAGGCCACCACCAGGGTTGCCACCTGGTCCGGTTCCAGCCCCTTCAAACCCTCCTGGACCTGGCGGCGGACCACGTCCAGGGTTTTACCGGCTTCCCTTTCGGCCAGGGTTTCGCCGACGCACACGATGGGGACCAGACCGTGGCGCAGGGCGGCATGGAGCTTTTTATTGACGGTGGCATCAGTCTCGCCAAAATACTGGCGGCGCTCCGAATGGCCGATAATCACATAACGGCAACCCAGATCCTTCAGCATGGGGCCGGACACTTCACCGGTATAGGCGCCCCAGTCTTCCCAGAAAAGGTCCTGGGCGCCTACCGAGATATTGGAACCGGCAGCGGCATTGACTGTTGCCGCTATGGCCGTGAAGGGCGGGCAGACGACTACTTCCACGTCGGTGGCTCCTACCAGGGGCCTTAGCAGGGTAACCAGCTCCCTGGCCTTTTCAGTCGTATTATGCATCTTCCAGTTGCCGGCAATAATTGGTCGGCGCAAGTTAATCACTCCCTCACCCTATTTTTCCGTCAGGGCCACTACCCCGGGAAGGGCCTTGCCTTCCAGGAATTCCAGGGAGGCGCCGCCGCCGGTGGAAATGTGTCCTATTTTTGCCGCCACGCCTACCTTTTCTACCGCAGCCACCGAGTCCCCGCCGCCGACGATGGTCATGCCGTCCACGGCCGCCACAGCCCGGGCCACAGCCTCGGTGCCGTGAGCAAAGGGTTCCATTTCAAAGACGCCCATGGGCCCGTTCCAGACGACGGTCCGGGCACCGGTCAAAGCATTGGCAAAATCCTGCGCCGTTTCGGGGCCGATGTCCAGGGCCATCCAGCCGTCGGGGACGGCGCTGGCAGCCACTACCTGGTGGGGGGCATCGGCCTTGAACTCCTGGGCCACCACCAGGTCCCGAGGCAACAGCATTTTTACCCCCTGCTGCTCTGCCGTGGCCATAAGCTCTTGCGCCAGGGGGACCTGATCCTCTTCCACCAGGGACCTGCCCATGGCATAACCTTTCGCCCGCAGGAAGGTATTGGCCATGCCGCCGCCGATAATCAGGGTATCCACTTTGGTAAGGAGGTTACGGATAACGCTGATCTTGTCGGATACCTTGGCCCCGCCGATAATGGCCACAAAGGGCCGTTCCGGGTCGGCCAAGGCCTTGCCCAGGGTTTCGATTTCCTTCTGCAGCAGGAACCCGGCCGCCGCCGGCAGGTAGTGGGCCACCCCTTCCGTGGAAGCATGGGCTCGGTGGGCGGCGCCGAAGGCGTCGTTGACGTAAAGGTCGGCCAGGGAGGCCAGCTTCCTGGCAAATTCAGGGTCGTTTTTCTCTTCTTCCGGGTAAAAGCGCAGGTTTTCCAGGAGGAGAACCTCGCCGGGTTTTAGAGCCGCTACCGCGGCCTCCACTTCAGGGCCAATACAATCGTTGACCTTATGTACCGGCCGGCCGAGGAGGCCTTCCAGCTCTCTGGCCACCGGGTCCAGACGCAGCTCTTCCTTGACTTTGCCCTTGGGGCGCCCCAGGTGGGACATGAGGATTACCCGGGCGCCGTGGTCAATAAGATACTGGATGGTCGGCAGGGCCGCCCGGATGCGGGTGTTATCCGTTACCCGGCCTGCCTCCAGGGGAACGTTGAAGTCGACCCGTACCAGGACGCGTTTATTATGGAGATCCAGGTCTTTCAGGGTTAACTTGGCCACCAGTCAAACCTCCTCGGAAAATAATATTCTACAATTCATGGTTCGATGGCGGGGGCGCCAGCCCCCATGAGGGGCTGGCACCGGGGAGAGGGGATTGTGCCCTCCTACTTCTTCATTATGCTACCCTAATTGCCCCGGCATGCGAAACGGCCGCCTTACGGCGACCGTCCCTTTACAGCCCTTTAGCAGCCATAAAGGCCGCCAGGTCGACGACCCGTTTGGAGTAGGCCCATTCGTTGTCGTACCAGGCCACCACCTTGGCCAGGGTGCCATCGATAACCATGGTGGACAGGGCATCGACAATGGAGGAACGCGGATCGCCGTTGAAGTCGCGGGAAACCAGGGGTTCTTCGCAGTAACCCAGAATGCCCTGCAGGGGACCCTCGGCGGCGGCCTTCAGGGCGGCATTGATGCTTTCAACTGTAGCTGGTTTTTCCAGGTCCACTACCAGGTCCACGACGGAAACGTTGGGGGTCGGCACCCGCATGGCCAGGCCGTTCAGCTTACCCTTCAGTTCGGGTAAAACCAGGCCAATAGCCTTGGCAGCGCCGGTGGTGGTGGGAATTATGGAAAGGGCACCGGCCCGCGCCCGCCGCAGGTCCTTATGGGTCAGGTCAAGGATGCGCTGGTCGTTGGTATAGGAATGGGCGGTAGTCATCAGGCCCCGCAGGATAGTAAAGTTTTCGTGGAGCACCTTGGCTACCGGGGCCAGACAGTTGGTGGTGCAGGAGGCATTGGAAACAATATGGTGCCGGGCGGGATCGTACTTGTCATTGTTGACACCCATGACGATGGTGATATCTTCGTTTTTGGCCGGGGCGGTAATAATGACCTTTTTGGCCCCTGCCTGGCGGTGGGCCGCCGCTTTGGTGGCATCGGTAAAGACACCGGTAGATTCAATGACAATGTCTACACCCAGTTCCTTCCAGGGGAGTTTGGCCGGATCCCGTTCGGCTGTGACTTTAATGGAGCGACCGTTGACAACAATGCTGTCTTCCCGGGCCTCAACGGAGGCATTGAGGCGACCATGTACGGAGTCATACTTCAACAGGTGGGCATTGGTCTGGACGTCGGTGATGTCATTGATGGCTACAACTTCCAGTTCGGGTTTCTCCAGGGAAGCCCGAAACACCAGGCGGCCGATACGCCCGAAGCCGTTAATACCTACCCTTACTGCCATTATGTATTATTCCTCCTTCTAGTATTATTGCAAGAATGGCTCCTCAGGAGCAATCAATCCTTGCCACTTTTTCCAGCTAAACCAACGTTATTATACCATAGGGAAGGAAAATTTATGATTATAACATTGGCTTGTAACTTAGGTCACTATTCAACACAAATCGCTAAAATCCTCCTCTGAAAATAGACACAATTAACGTTTCAAGGAGCGCCTGTCCCCTGAAAGTTCTAATAACGTTTTCTTTTGGCTGCCGCGGGGATACCCAGTTCGTCGCGGTACTTGGCTACCGTCCGCCGGGAAATCTTGATACCCTGCTGCTGCAGCAGTTCCTGCAACTGTACGTCCGTAAGGGGATTGGTGGCATCCTCCCGGCTGATGGCTTCAGCAATTATTCTTTTGATACTTTCGGCGGCGGCAGCGCCGCCTTTTTTTGCTACACCGCTGGCAAAGAAAAATTTTAATTCAAACACTCCCCATGGCGTCTGGACATACTTATTCGCCGTCGCGCGGCTGACGGTCGATTCATGGATGCCTAAGGAGGCGGCTACCTGGCGCATGGTCAGAGGTTTCAGGTATTTTAAGCCTTTATCCAGGAATTCCCGCTGCTCCTGCACCAGGCAGCTGACCACCCGGTAAAGGGTCAGCCGGCGTTGTTCCAGGCTGCGAATAAGCCAGGCCGCGGCATTGAGCTTGCTTTCTATAAAACGCCGGGTTGCCTGGTCGCAACTTCCCTCCTGGCGCATTAAGGCCTGGTAAAGAGGGTTAATGCCCAGCCGCGGCATGGCCAGGTCATTGACCAGAACCACGTAATCCCCGCCGACCCGCTCAATGATTACATCGGGTACAATATAGCGGTTCTCCTGGCCGCCGCCAAAGGAGCGGCCGGGCTTGGGGTCCAGGGTACGAATATAATCTACCACCGCCTGGACTGCCGGGAGACTCAAGTTCAGGCGCCGGGCAATCCGCTTCAGCCGTCCTCCAGCGACATCGGTTAAAAAATACCGGATAATTTTTTCTGCTGCCGGCGGAGCGTCTTTCCGCTGGCGCAGCTGGAGCAGGAGGCACTCCGTAAGATTCCTGGCTCCTACCCCCGGGGGGTCAAAACGCTGGATTAACTGCAGTACCCGCCAGACGGCCGCAGGGGAAACCTTTAAACAGGCGGCTGCTTCCTTGAGGCTAATCTTCAGGTAGCCGTTAGCGTCTAAATTGCCGATTAAAAAGGTGCCAATCTCCAGCTCGCGGGTTGAGGTGGCCGCTATTTTTAGCTGGAGCAGAAGATGATCGTGCAGGGTGGGCTGGCCGGTCAGGAAGTTCTGGTAATTCCATTCCGGACGTTCCTCCCTGGGAACGCTGACATAACCCAGGTCGCTGCCGTCCTGGAAATATTCCTGCCAGTCAATCTCAAAGGATTCATGGTCATCTACCACTTCATCGGTTGCAGCAACTTCTTCTTCATCCCTTAATTCCAGTAATGGGTTTTCCTGTAGTTCCTGCTGGACGTATTCAGCCAGCTCCAGGGTGGAGAGCTGCAGGACAACAATGGCCTGGCGCAGTTCCGGTGTCATGATTAGCTTTTGCGTCTGTTCCAGGTTAAGGCCCAGGCGTTCGCGCACCGCTCTCCTCCTCCCGGCAAATATTTTTAATTTATACTATTCGTCCCTTACCGCTGTTTTTCCTGCCCGCGGGACCAATTTATTATCCAGGCCAAGTAAATGCTTAAAGCCAGGCTTAAGCCGGCGGCCGTTACCAGGGCCAGGCTTTCCTGGCCGGGGCTGAAGAGGTACGGGTGCATCCCCAGGCTATAGTCAACGAAGTCATTTATCCCCAGCCACAGGACCACCAGGGCTAGCTGCCAGGGAGCGACCGGCCAGTGCCGTAGGAAGAGGAAGCCTTCGACCATCATCGCCAGGTGGGATAGCCACAGGCCGGCCTCTACCACCGTCACCCGGGCCCCTGCCAGCCAGTAGTCACTTATGATCACCATCGCCCACAGCCCGTATTTGATCACTGCCGTTGCTGCCACCAGCCGCAGCAGGCCGCTTTCCCGGCGGTAGAATGCCAGGATCAGGGCCAGGGCAAAAAGGGTTGTCGCCAGGGGGCTGTCGGGGGTAAAGGGCCACCATATTAAAGGAGTACTGGCCAGCTGCTCCCGGTACCAGTAGTAACCATAAATCGATCCCAGGAGATTGACAACCGCCAGGGTTATCAAGAACCAGTTCTGGTAGGGTGCTTCCCAGAGAAGGTGTTTTAACCAGTTATTTCCCATTGTCTTCCTCCCCACCGGTCATCTCCTTCCAGGGAGCAGTTTCTACCCTGAAAATAACTTCGCTCCAGGCTGGCATTGTTTTTGCTCGCTCCCTGGTCCTCGCGGATCAGCCTACGGCTCAGCCTCGGGCTCGGGCGGGGTTCCCGGCCTATTCGGCATCCTTGCCTCAGAGGCCGGCCTCGGACATCCTATCCTCGGCCCCGCCCTCGCTCCTCGGCTTCGCCAAGGCTGCTCAACCGCTCGGACCAAGTCGCTCGCTCCAAACAAATGCCAGCCCGTTATTTTCATCTCTGACGGTGCCGCGTTAGCGGCATGAGGTTCTTGTTCCAGAGAAAGAGGCGGCCCCGGAAATGCCCGGGTATCACCATCCAACCTGCCTATCACCCGCGCCGGGACGCCGCCGACCATGGTCCCTGCCGGGACATCCCGGGTAACTACCGCTCCGGCACCAACAATGGCTCCATCACCAATGCGCACTCCTGGTAAAATGGTGACATTGGCTCCAATGAGAACCCAGGCGCCAATTTCCACTGCCCCCAGGCGGTAGGCGCGGGGTAAAAACTCGTGGGTCAGAATAGTAACATTATAACCAATAATACTCTCGGGGCCAATATGAATGAGATCCGGCCTTAAGATATCCGGCATGGCCATAACCCCTATGGAAGCCGTCGGCGCTACATCCATCCCCACCAGGTGGCGTAAAAGCCAGCTTTTTAGGCGCAAAAAGGGTAAAAAGCGGCTGAGTTCAATCCAAAAAAAATTCCAGGCTACCCGCCAGAAGGGAGCAACCCGGCGCCAGGAGGCCATGGCGTTATGACCGTTAACAGGGTAGGTTGTCGTGCGCCGCATCTATTTCCCCCCTCCGGGCCCTCACCTGCCTGGTTAAGTGTTCCAGGCGGCGCAGACGGTGGTTGACCCCTGACTTCCCTACCGGCGGTACCAGCATTTCCCCCAGTTCCTTTAAACTTGCTTCCGGGTGCTGGAGACGTAAAGCAGCTATCTCCTGCAGGCCGGCAGGTAATCCATCCCAGCCCAGGGTGGCCACCAGGTAGCGGATATTTTCTGCCTGGCGTAAACCCGTCTCTACGGTCTTGCTCAAGTTGGCCGTCTCGCAGTTTACCAGGCGGTTGACCCGGTTACGCATTTCTTTAAAGATGAGGGCGTTCTCATAGGCCAGGACGGCACTATGGGCCCCCATGAGGCTTAAAGCCCGGACAATTTGCTCGCTGTCTTTCAGGTAAAGAACCAGCCCGCGCTGGCGCCGGCTGAGACGGGGCTGGAGCTCCAGCTGCTGCATAATGTCCTGGAGGCGGGCGGCTTCCTCGTCCCCTTCGAGGAGAAATTCCAGGTGATGGGTTGCCGACGGTTTATTGACGGAGCCGGTTACCAGGAAGGTACCCCGGAGGTAGGCGGCCCGGCAGCACTGGTACTCCGGCGCCCCGGTCCTGGCGGCCAGCCAGGCCTGCAATGCTTCTACCCCGGCCGGAGTTAAAACCTTAAAAAGCGGCCGGCCTTTACCGCTCCGGCGCTCAGTTTGTACTTTGACCGGCAGGCCCAGCACCGCCCTGGCCAGGGAGTAAACCCTCCTGGCTATGGCAGCGTGGGTGGTTGCCAGCAGGATTACCCCCTCCCCCGGTAAACCGGCCAGGTTACCCTGGCGTAAAATGGCGACCAGTTCGGCCTCAGCGCAGCAGGGGCGCCGTTTTTTTACCCGGGCCAGTTCTTCTTTGGTTTCGAAGGAGAAGGATATCGCCATTAGCCCCACTCCGGAACATTTTATTACTGTACGGTTCATCCATCCTGCCCCGGTTAATGGGCCAGGTTACGAAACTTCTCCCGGACCAGGTATATAAGGCGCTGCCGGCGCCGGGAATGGTGGCGGTAAAACTCTTCCATTATCAGGCTGGCCAGGCGTTCAGGGTGGTGCCGGACCACATGGATCTCGTCCACCAGCCAGCCCGTACGCAACTCAACGCCCATTCTAGCTATCCCCGGTCCATTGATCAGGACCGGGCGGGCCCCCTTTTCGCCGTAACGCCGCAGGGCACCCCGGGAAATAGGGCCGCGATGGGCAATAACTACATCCACCAGGCCCGGGCCGCAGTGATCAATAATAGCCTGCAGGTGATCGGCCACCGTATAACCGTCAGTTTCCCCCGGCTGGGTCATGATATTACTGACGTAAAACACCGGTGCCGGGGACTGGCGTAAAGCCTCAGTCAAACCGCGCACAAGTAAATTGGGCAGGACGCTGGTATAGAGGCTCCCCGGGCCGATAATGATGGCATCGGCCCTGGCTATGGCGTCCAGGGCGGCTGCCGGCGGCCGGCAGGTGGCCGGCTGTAAAAACACCCTTTTAATCCGCTTGCCGGCCCGGGGGATATTGCTTTCCCCCAGGATGGTAGTACCGTCGGCTAGTTCGGCTCCCAGGACGACATGGCTGGTAGTGGAAGGAATAACCCGGCCGCCAACCGCCAGCACCCGGGCCAGTTCCTGGATGGCCCGGTCAAAATCACCGGCCATATCCGTCATAGCCGCCAGCAGCAGATTTCCCAGGCTGTGGCCGGCCAGGCCCTCTCCCTGGTGGAAGCGGTAACTGAACAGTTCCTCCATAAGGCTTTCTGTATCCGCCAGGGCCACCAGGCAGTTGCGAATATCCCCCGGTGGCGGGATTTTTAACTCCTGGCGCAGGCGGCCGGAGCTGCCGCCGTCGTCGGCTACGGTTACAATGGCCGTGAGATTCCGGGTGTACTTTTTCAGCCCCCGCAGGAGGACGGCCAGACCCGTGCCCCCGCCGATAGCTACTATATGGGGACCTTTCGCCAGGTACTGGCGCCGGTAAAAAAGTTGCCAGAGGTTACTGGTATTGCCGGGGAACAGGACTTTAAAAACCGAACTGGCCAGGCGCTGGAGCCCCAGAATGATAAGGACCACCCCCAGGCCGGCAGCCGCCACCCCGCCCAGCAGGGGCGAACCCAGGGCTCCCAGGGTATGGAGGATAAACCAGGTAACGCCCCTTTCCGCCGAGGCTAAGAGAGTAACCCCCAGGATCACTGTTAATCCGGAAACCAGTAAAAACAGGCCCACGGCAGCCAGCAACAGCCAGCGTTTAATCTTTAAGCCCGGGTAAAGCCACTTTAAACCCTCCACCCGCCTGCCTACCTCCTGCTGTCGCTGCTCAGATAACGCACTACATCCCGGTGCTTGACTACTACGTCGTAATTATCGCCCCGGAGTATTTCTCCCAGTCTATTGGCCAGGGTCACCGAGCGGTGCTGGCCACCGGTACAGCCAATGGCAATGACCAGGTGGGACTTGCCCTCCTGCTGGTAATGGGGGATCAGGAAGCGCAGGAGGGCGGCAAACTGTTCGATAAATTGCCGGGCCTCCGGGGCAGACATGACAAACTCGGCCACACAGCGATCATGACCGGTAAAGGGGCGCAAGGCGGGGATATAAAAAGGATTGGGCAAAAAGCGCACATCCATAACCAGATCGGCATCCAGGGGGATACCGTATTTATAGCCAAAGGAAATAATGTTAATCACCAGTTGCCGCCGGCTGTCGCCAAAAAGTTCGCTTACCTGCTCTTTAAGCTGGCGCGGCGTGAGTTCGGAAGTATCGATGATCTTGCTGGCCCGGCCCCGCAGTTCTTCCAGGCGCCGCCGTTCGGCGATAATGCCTTCCAGAATCTGGCCGCCGCTGGAGAGGGGGTGGCGGCGCCTGGTTTCTTTGTAACGCCGCACCAGGATTTCATCGGCCGCCTCCAGGAAAAGGATCTCGTAGGGGATATCCCGGCCGTCCAGGTAGGCCAGGGCTTCCTCCAGGCCGTCGAAAAACTGGCCGCCGCGGATGTCCATAACCAGGGCCACCTTGTTTATCCCTTCCCCTTCTTTGGCGGGTTGCCCCAGGAGATCAACCAGCCCTGGTATCAGGGAGGGGGGCAGGTTGTCAACGCAGAAAAAGCCCAGGTCTTCCAAGCAGCGCACAGCCTGGGTCTTGCCGGCTCCAGAAAGGCCAGTTACAATGACGAGACGTGGATAGTTGTTTGCCGTCATTACTCTCCCCTCCCTTAAAAAGCATACTACTTTGTGAGGGTATATCCCTCCGCCGCTCAGTAGGCGCTATAATCAATGACGCAAGTTTATTACCTGCTCCGGGGGTACCCCGGCGGCACGCAGGAGTTGCCACCCCTTTTCCAGGCGGCCCACAGTGGCGGGCTGGTGGGCGTCGCTGTTGACGACAAACCTCACTCCACAGCGGGCGGCCCGGGCCAGCTCTTGCGGCCGCTGGTAGAGGTGGCCGGTATTTACCTCCCACAGGGTGCCGGCCCGGGCACAGGCCCTGGCCAGGGGCTCAATATCCACCGGCATCCCCAGGCCCGGGTGGGTGAGGCAAAAGACAGGGTGCTTTTCCAGGGCCGCCATTAAAGTCCGCGTATTGGCCTCCACGGCCCTTTCCCGCCAGCGGCGGCTGCGTCCCTGGAGCTGGTTGGCCAGCACCAGGTCACGGGCTGCCGGCCAATCCCGGGGCAGGACATAAGGATGGAGCCCCACCAGCAGGAGATCCAGCTGCCGGTAAACGGCGGCCGGGATGTCGATTTCCCCGTTTAAACCCACAATATTGGCCTCAGCACCTACCAGCACCCGGATACCCGGGGACTCCCAGGTTGCCACTTTCCTTTTCAGGCGTAAGAATACGCCGGCGGCATTGACACCCACACCGATATTGCGCGGGCCGTGGTCAGTCAGGGCCACTTCTTCCAGCCCGGCCCGGCGGGCCGCCGCCACCATATCCCTGGCACTGGCCCGGCCGTCGCTGCGCCGGGTATGTACATGGTAATCAGCCCGGAAGGACTGGAGCAAAGGTCAACCTCCCAGGATAAATTTCTCCAGGGCCCGGGCCACACCGCCGTCGTTATTGCTGCCGGTGACATAATCGGCGGCCGCCCGGACTTCCGCCGGGGCGTTGGCCATGGCCACCGCCAGGCCGGCATAGCGGAACATCTGGAGGTCGTTATAACTGTCACCAAAAACCATGATCTCTTCCGGCCGGATACCTTCCCGTTCCGCCAGGGCCTGGAGCCCCCGGGCCTTATTGACCTCGGGGTTGAGCATTTCCAGGTAATGGGGCAGTGACCGGGTGAGGTAAACCCCTTCCCCCACGTCCCGGCGGATGGCCGCTTCCAGGGGATCCAGTTCCGGGCCGTCACGGAGGGCGACGATCTTCAGGGGCTCTCTTTTCTCCTCCTGGAGAAAAGTTAGCATATCCTCCACCCGGTGTAAATCCACCCCGGCCCGCCAGGCATATTTTTCGTTCTCCGCCTGGATGCTTTCTACATAGAGCCGGTCATCCAGGTAAACGTTATAGGCATAACCAAACTGGCGAATGTGCGTGATTAAACACCGGGCCAGGTCCAAAGGAATGGTGCGCTCAAAAAGGATTGCCCCCGTCCCTGAGTGGCGCACCTGGGCGCCGTGGTAAACAATAAGCGGTAAATCCAACCCCAGCTCCACGGCGTAGGGCCTGGCCGAACTGAACATGCGCCCCGTAGCCAGGGTTACAGTTATGCCCTTTTCCCGGACTCTCCTTATGGCTTCTTTAGCCCGTGGCTCAATAACCAAATCGTCGGTTAACAGCGTCCCGTCCAGGTCAAGGGCTACCAGCCGGATTCTCCCCATTATTTTTCCTCCCCAGGCCTTCCAGGATGCGGGCCGCCACCGCCCGGTTCATCCCCTCTACGGCCAGCAGTTCTTCTAAAGTTGCCTGGCTTATCCTGGCAACAGACCCGAAATGGCGCAGCAGGGCTTTTTTGCGTTTGGGACCTACGCCGGGAATGTCATCCAGCACCGAGCGGTAAGCGCCTTTTTCCCGTTTCTGGCGGTGGTAGGTAATGGCAAAGCGGTGCACCTCATCCCGCAGGTGCTGCAAGAGCTGCAGGGCCCGGCTATCCCGGGGCAGGCGTACCGGTTCGGGGCTGCCCTCCCGGAACAGCAGTTCCTCTTCCTTGGCCAGGGCAAAGGTAGGAATGGCCGCCACACCCATGGCCGCCATCACCTCCCGGGCGGCGTGAAGCTGGCCCAGGCCACCATCAATCAGGACGAAATCAGGCAACTCGGCAAAACGCGGGTCCTGCCCGGCGGCGCGGCGGAAACGCCGGCTTAAAACCTCCTGAAGGGAGGCAAAGTCATTGGGGCCTTTGACCGTCTTGATCTGGAAGCGGCGGTAGGCCGACGTCAACGGCCGGCCGTCCACAAAGACAGCCATGGCCCCCACCGGGCTGCTCCCCTGGAAGTTGGAAATATCATAGGCTTCCATGCGCCGCGGCAACCGCGGCAGGCCAAGGGCCTGTTGCAATTCCATCAGGGCCGCCTTGCCACCTTCCTCCTGGCGCTGGCGGGCCAGGAGGTGCTCCTGGAGGAGGCTGACGGCATTTTCATGGACCAGCTGCAGCAGCTTTAACTTGCTGCCCCGTTTGGGTACCTTCAACTCGACCCGGCCGCCGCGCAGCCGGCCCAGCCAGCTGGCGATGGTGGCGGCGTCATCCGGTTCGTCATGGAGGAGGATTTGCGGGGGAATTTCCACCCCCCGGCTGTAATATTCTTTCAGCAGGGCTGCCATAATTTCGCCCCGGGATAAGCCCTCTGTCCCCGTAAGGAAAAAATGGTCGCGGCCGATAACCTTACCCCCCCGGCTGAAGAAGATGAGGCCCAGGGCCGCTTCCCCTTCCCGGGCGAAAGCTACGGCATCGGCATCATCGCCGCCGGCGTCAGTAATTTTCTGGCGGGCACAGACTTCCTGCACCGCCCGCAGCTGGTCCCTGAGCCTAGCTGCCTTTTCAAATTCCAGTCGTTCGGCGGCGGCTTCCATCTGTTCCTTTAATTCCTTGACCAGGGTGGTATGTTTCCCCTCCAGGAACAGGATAATATTGTCAACCGCTTCCCGGTAGGCCTCCGGGCTGACCTTACCGCTGCAGGGAGCCAGGCAGCGGTTAATATGGGCGTTGAGGCAGGGCCGGCTGCGGTGCTGCAGGGGCGTCTCCCGGCAGGTGCGTACCGGAAAAAGGCCGCGCAGGAGTTTTAAGGTTTCCCGCAAAGCCCCCACGTTGGTATAGGGGCCGAAGTAGCGGGAGCCGTCCCGGACCAGGGAGCGGGTGATCTGCAGCCGGGGAAACTGTTCCTGGGTGGTAATTTTGATATAAGGGTAGCTTTTGTCGTCCTTTAAACTGACGTTGTACCGCGGCCGGTGTTCTTTAATCAGGTTGCACTCTAAAATCAGGGCCTCGACTTCGTTATCCGTCAGGATATACTCAAAGTCGGCAATATGGCTGACTAAGACCTGCGTCCGCGGCGGGTGCTGGCCGCGGAAATAGGAGCGCACCCGGTTTTTCAGGGAAGCGGCCTTGCCGACATAAATGATCTCGCCTTTGGCGTCGCGCATGAGGTAGACGCCGGGGTGATCCGGCAAGCGCGCCAGTTTCTCCTCCAGGTCCATGGTATCCCTTCTTTCAGGCGTGCTTCTGTTGTGGCTCGCTCCGTGGCCTTCATGGAGCGGCCTAAGGCTCAGCCTCCGGCTCGGGCGGGGTTCCCGGCCTATTCGGCGTCCTTGCCTCAGAGGCCGGCCTCGGACATCCTGTCCTCGGCCCCGCCCTCGCTCTTCAGCTTCGCCAAGGCCGCTTTACCACTCGGGCCAAGTCGCTCGCTCCCAACAGAAGCACGCCTTCTACATTTTTCTTCGCTCGCTAGCAGGGGCTCCACCCAGTTTTGATGATTCCTGAACTATTCTTGCCCTACTACCCGGGGCAAGTCCTGATGCCCGCCGGGGGGCCGGTGCTCCAGGCTTCCTTCCAGGTCCCGGCCCGCCTGCCTCTCTTTATCCCGCTCCAGGACAGGGGCCAGGAACTGGCCGGTATAGGATTCCGCCACCCGGCAGACCTCTTCCGGAGTGCCGGCGGCCACCACCCGGCCGCCGCCCTCGCCGCCCTCGGGGCCCAGGTCGATGATATAGTCCACCGACTTGATGACATCCAGGTTGTGCTCGATAACCACCACCGTATTGCCGGCATCCACCAGGCGCTGCAGGACGTTCAGCAACCGCTCGATGTCGGCCATGTGCAAACCAGTGGTGGGCTCGTCCAGGATGTACATGGTCCGGCCGGTGCTGCGCCGGGCCAGTTCCGCCGCCAGCTTCACCCGCTGGGCTTCCCCGCCGGAAAGGGTGGTGGCCGGTTGGCCCAGGGTTATATAGCCCAGGCCCACGTCCTGGAGGGTGGCGAGGCGCCGGTGCAGGCGGGGAATGGCGGCAAAGAATTCCGCCGCCTCGTCCACTGTCATGGCCAGGACGTCGGCAATGGATTTGCCCTTGTATTTTATGGCCAGGGTCTCCCGGTTATAACGCTTCCCCTGGCAGACTTCACAGGGTACATAAACGTCGGGCAGGAAATGCATCTCAATCTTTATAATGCCATCGCCGCCGCAGGCCTCGCAGCGGCCGCCCTTGACATTAAAGCTAAAGCGCCCCGGTTTGTAGCCCCGGGCACGGGCTTCCGGGGTGGCCGCGAAAAGGGCGCGGATATCGTCAAAGATACCGGTATAGGTGGCCGGGTTAGAGCGCGGCGTCCGGCCGATGGGCGACTGGTCCACCTCGATGACCTTGTCCAGGTGCTCGATGCCGGTAATGGCCGCAAAGGCCCCCGGGTTAGTCCGGGCACCGTTCAAGCGCTGGGCCAGGGCCCGGTAGAGGATCTCGTTGACCAGGGTGCTCTTGCCGGAGCCGGAAACACCGGTAACGCCGATAAACAGGCCCAGGGGAAAGCTGACGTCGATATTTTTCAGGTTGTGCTCGCGGGCGCCTTTAACGGTCAACCATTTGTCGCCCGGCCGGCGCCGCCTTGCCGGCACCGGGATACGCCGCCGGCCGCTCAAATACTGGCCGGTGAGGGAGCGGGGATTGGCCATTACCTCTGCCGGGGTACCGGCCGCCACCACCCGGCCGCCCTGCTCGCCGGCCCCGGGACCGATGTCGATGATATAGTCGGCGGCCCGCATGGTATCCTCGTCGTGCTCGACGACGATGACCGTGTTGCCCAGATCCCGCAAGCGTTTCAAGGTGGCAATGAGGCGGGCGTTGTCCCGCTGGTGCAGGCCGATGCTGGGCTCGTCCAGGATGTACAGGACCCCCATGAGCTGCGACCCGATCTGGGTGGCCAGGCGGATGCGCTGGGCTTCTCCCCCGGAGAGGGTGGCCGCCGCCCGGTCCAGGGTCAGGTAGTCCAGGCCAACATCCAGCAAGAACTGCAGCCGGGCCAGGATTTCTTTTAAAATCTGGCGGGCGATTATCTCCTCGCGTTCGCTTAAATTTAAACTGCGCAAAAACCCGGCCGCCGCCCGGACATTCAGGGCCGCGACTTCGCAGATGTTAAGCCCCCCCACCCGGACGGCCAGGGCTTCCGGTTTCAGCCGCGCCCCCTTGCAGGCCGGGCAGGGCTGCTGGCTCATATAGTTTTCAATCTCCGCCCGCGACCACTCCGACTGGGTTTCCTGGTAGCGCCGCTCGAGATTGGGGATGACCCCCTCAAAGGGAGCTTCGTAAGTGCGCCGGTCGCCAAAACGGTTGGTGTAGCGGAATTTAATCCGCTCCTGCCCGGAACCGTAAAGGATGACCTGCAGGTGCTCCGGCTTGAGCTCCCGCACGGGCACGTCCAGGCTGAAACCGTAGTGTTCGGCCAGGCACTCCAGTATCTGCTGGTAGCCGTTATTGCTGCGGCTCCAGGGCGCAATGGCCCCTTCCCTTAAGGTCAGGTCGCGATCAGGAAGGACCAGGTCGGGATCGACCTTCATGGTTACACCCAAGCCGGTACACGCCGGGCAGGCGCCGTAGGGATTATTAAAAGAAAAAAGACGCGGCGTGATTTCCGGCAGGCTGATGCCGCACTCGATGCAGGCGAATTTCTCGCTTAAAAGCAGCTCTTCCTGGCCGACGATATCGATAAGGACAATACCATCGGCAAGCTTTAAGGCCGTTTCCAGGGATTCGGCCAGGCGCGTGGCCACCCCCGGCCGCACCTGGAGGCGGTCCACGATTACTTCTATGGTATGTTTTTTATTCTTAGCCAGGTTGATAGTCTCGCTCGTTTCCCGGATCTCGCCATCAACACGGACGCGCACGTAGCCCTGCCTGCGAATCTCCTCCAGGACGTTGCGGTATTCCCCTTTGCGGCCCCGGACAATGGGGGCCATTATCTGGAAACGGGTCCCTTCCGGGTAAGCCAGGAGACGGTCCACCATCTGGGAAACCGTCTGGGGCGTAATGGGCCGGCCGCACCGGGGGCAATGGGCGCGGCCGATATGGGCGAAAAGCAGCCGCAGGTAGTCGTAGATTTCCGTCACCGTGCCTACCGTGGAGCGTGGATTATGGCTGGCCGTTTTCTGGTCGATGGATATGGCCGGGGAGAGTCCCTCGATTAAGTCAACGTCAGGTTTGTCCATCTGGCCTAAGAACTGCCGGGCATAGGAAGAAAGGGACTCGACATAACGGCGCTGCCCCTCGGCATAAATGGTATCAAAGGCCAGGGAAGACTTCCCCGATCCCGACAGGCCGGTAATGACTACCAGTTTATCCCGGGGGATAGTGACGTTGATATTCTTCAGGTTATGGGCCCGCGCCCCCTGGATGACAATTTTATCGGTGGCCATACTACACCCCCTCGGGAAATTCACTGGACTTGCGCCAGGCGTAAAACCTGGCCAGGGTAATACCTTGCTTCCCCGCCATATTATATCATAAACACCATGTGGGGCATACATGTCCCCCTTAAACGCCGGCAGCCTGCAAAAAAGCCGGGTATTCAACCCGGCCGGGAAAAAACGACTTAACTTAAGCGGGGGGGCCTATTATACCCCCTGCATTAAGCTCCATTTTACTACTTGCCATACTTCTTAATGGCGTCCCGCATAGCCAGAGTGTTTTCCAGCTTGAGTAGCCGGGCAGGCTGTTGGCGCTGCTGCAGATATAACCGCCACCCGGAGGCGTTCCTTAACCTGGTAATTCCGTTAAGGGTGCTGGTTTTTAAGTCTCATTTTCTAAAACAGGCTGAGTTGTTTATATTTCCCCTCGTCATCATCCTGCTTCCCCAGTGCCTTTCCGGTCCAGACCTTTTTCTCCAGGCACTCCGGAGGTATTTCCAGCAGGAAAGGAGAGGGCCGGGAAGGTACCTTTCTGCCAGCAATAGTCCTGCTGCGGGATGATACCAGGATCAATATATCTCGCGCCCGGGTAAGGCCGACGTAAAACAGGCGGCGTTCCTCGGCCAAAATTTCCCCGCTTCCCTGGGTAGGGCTCATCACTATAGAAGGCTCCACGTCAACATCTCCTCCATCATCCGGAGGAACGCCAGGGCGCTCTTTGATGGGCAACAATCCGTCTTCTACACCGGCTATAAAGACCACGGGAAACTCCAGCCCCTTGGCGGCATGGAGGGTCATCAGGCTTACTGCTTCGGGGGCAGTTACATTGTTGCCCCAGCGCTCATGGTCTGCTTCCCCGGCCAGGACGACCCCGCGCAGGAAGGCAGAAAGGTCGTTAAAACGCGCTGCCACCCGCATAAGGCGGTTCATGCTGGCCACTTCCTGGAGGTTATACTCCTCCATCCAGCGGGCCAGGAGGCGCTCAGGAGGTTCCTGGCGCATTATGGTCCTCCAGGTCTCCACGGCATTCATGAAGACCAGCAAACCCTTCCTGGCTGCTGCCCCTGGCGACGCCTCGCCTGCCGTTAACCTTTCTATGGCCTGCCAGGCCGGGCAATGCATCTTCCTGGCTGTCTCCCGGACCAGGGCGATATCTCTTTTATCCTGGCCAAAGAAGCCCGCACAGAGGCAGCGATAAATATGGAAATCGTCTTCCGGGTTGACCAGGCACCAGCAAAAGGCCAGAGCCTCCCGGACCGGCCGGTCTTCCAGGAAGCTTTCGCGGCCTACCAGCCGGTAGGGTATCCCCTCCTTCAGGAAACATTCTTCCAGGGTCTCTAACTGGCGCCCCGTCCGGGCCAGGACGGCTATATCGGCAAAACCGAGGGCTTCTCCTTCCCTGCCCCCCGGGACTTCCACAGGTACCATGCCTCCCTGGCCGTGGGCCTGGAGCATGGTGGTGCCGCCTACCAGGCGGCCGATCTCCCTGACAATGGCGATGCCCTCAGCCATCTCACCAGGGACCTCCACGTGAAGGATCGGGGGCCCCTCCTCCTTTGCGGCGACAAGAACCTTGTCGCCCGGAAGTTTAAGGCCAGGATGCGGGTTATGGGCGATTACGGCCGCAGCCGCCCGGAGGATGGTGGGCGTGGAGCGATAATTGCGGGTTAGCCGGAAAACCCGTGCTGCCGGGAAGTCCTCCTGGAGCTGCCGGAAAAAACGGTTGCTGGCCCCGCGAAAGCCATAGATGGCCTGGTCGGGGTCGCCGATGACGAAGAGATTGCCGCCATCGCCGCTCCAGAGCCTGATCAGCCGGTACTGGACCGGGTTGACGTCCTGGAATTCGTCAACGAGGAGGTAGGTAAACCGGGCCAGCAACCTTTTAACCTCCGGTGTGTCCTCCCCGGCAGCTATCCATCTCTCCAGCAAATCAACCGCCAGAAGCAGGAGATCATCGTAATCGAGGACACCGTATTCGGCCAGCCGCTCCTGGTAGGCGCTGTAAACTGGCCGCAGGTCTTCCGGGACGCCGGGGGATGAAGGAAGCAGGCCACGGCTTTTGAGAAGGGAAATCTGCCGCTGCAGCTTCAGGGCCCGGCGGGAGCCGCCTCTCCCGCTTTCCTGGAGGATTTCTGCCAGAATGCTCCTGGCGTCGCTCTCATCAAGGACGGTGGGCTGCTCCCGGCCGGCAAAGGCCGGAGCTATCGCCCGGTCCTGTTCCGGCCAGCACCGCAGCAGGTCATGGCAGATGCTGTGAAAGGTGCCAATGGTTAAATCCTCAATCCCCCCGGCCTCCCCCAACAGTTCAACCACACGCTGTCGGATTTCGGCGGCCGCTTTATTAGTAAAGGTGACGGCCGTAATCTGGCCGGGGGCAATGCCTCGCGTCCCTATTAAATAGGCCAGGCGGTGGACCAGGGTACGGGTCTTACCCGTACCCGGGCCGGCCAGGACAATAACCGGCCCCTCTGCCGCGGTGACTGCCAGCCGCTGTTCCTCATTGAGGCCGGCCAGGGGAACGCCAGCACCTGTTGCCGCCTTAACCGGAACAGGTTCTCCACCGGCAGGGCCTGCCGGCCGGCCCGGGTCCGCCGCTATAGATGGCTTCACCCCTCCCCCTGCCGGCACGGCTAACCCCTCCGGAGCTGCCCGCCGCCTTGCCTGCGCTGCCACATCGCTGCCCTTTGCCGCTACGTTCTCCTTTTTTACTTCCTTGCCGGGTTTGGTCTTTTCCCCGGCTGTACCTGCCCGGCAGGCACTGTTAGCTGCTGCGGCAGCAATTTCCCCGGCTTCCCCAAACAGGCTGGCCTGCCCTACGAAATACTCCCTCTCCTCCGGCCGGATCAGCAGGATCCGGCCATACTCGCCATCAAAGCCCGGCTGCCTCTCTACCTCGCCGGCGCGCATGCGCCGGATGGCTTCAGCGACCGACGCCCCCGCCACCCGGGCGATGGCCTCCAGGGGAGCCTCCCGCAGCACTACCAGTTCCGGGCCCAGGCGGCGGAGCAGGTCAAAGTAAAGGGCGGCGACTTTTTTAGAAGCGGTACCCCTCCCCAGGGCCGACGCCAGCACCTCCGGCAGGGGAACCAGGCTCTCGTAAGGGCGGGCGCCCTGCGGGCGAACACCCTCTTCCCGGTCGGCCAGTACCTCCACCCGGTGCAGCACGCCAACGGTCACCTTGCGGCCGCAGACGGGGCACACTCCACCTGCCGCCCGCGTCCGGGCCGGCGGCCAGCAGATATTACAGGCCCGATGGCCGTCATAGTGATACTTGCCTTCCTCGGGGAAGAACTCCAGCGTTCCCAGGAAATTGGCCGCTTCCCTTTCCTGCAGGGCCCGGCGGATGGCCGGGTAGGAAAGCTCGGTGTTGAAGATGTTGGCCTCCCTGGCCAGGTGGCGAGGAGAATGGGCATCGGAATTGGAAACCAGGGTAAGGCGGTCCAGGGCGGAAAGGCGCCAGTTCATGGGCGGGTCGGAGGAAAGGCCCGTTTCCACGGCGTAGATGTAACCGGCCAGGTCCTCAAAACACTCTTCCATACTGTCAAACCCCGAGTTGGCGCCGAAGAGGGAGAAATGGGGGGTCCAGATATGGGCCGGGATAAAGATGGCCTGCGGGCAGGCCTCGAGGGTCATCTCCAGGAGCCGGCGGCTGTCCAGGCCGAGGATAGGCCGGCCGTCAGAATGAAGGTTGCCGATCCCTTCCAGGCGGCGGCTGAGGGCTTCCGCTGCCTCAAGATCGGGCAGGAGGATGAGGTGGTGGACTTTACGGGTGCGCCCGCCTTTTTTATAGATGGTGCTGATCTCCCCGCTGATGATAAAGCGCACCACAGGGTGTCCGTCAGCGTCAACGGGAACATAACTTGAGTAACCATTAGGGAAGTAGCCGCCCAGGTTGCTACCCTTATGACCTAAAAGCGGCAGCCCAGAGGAAGTATCTTCCTCTACCGCCCGGCAGAATTCCTCCTTCAGGCGGTAAAGGCCCTCCTCCGCCAGCTCCAGCTTATTTTTCAGCTCCTCCCGCCAGGCCGGGTGGGTAAAATCGCCGCTGCCCACCAGGGTCACGCCTTTATAAACAGCGTAGCGGTAAAAGTTCTCCGGCGTGGCATCCCTGCTGGTGGCCCGGGAGTAACGGGAGTGGACGTGGAGATCGGCGATAAAATGCAACATTATCACCCATAATAATTGATTTTGGCACCTGTCCTGCTACCTCACAGGCAGAATTAAAATCATTTGTCGGTAAGTTGTTGTCAGAGTACACTTACCGGCCGTATAATAGTAAGTAAGAAAATGATTTGGAGGAAATGAAATGGATCAAGCCATCATAAAAATTTCCAGTAAGCGCCAAATAACCATACCTGCCGCCATTTATAAAAAGCTTGGTATCCAGCCGGGACAAAAATTATTGTTGGAAGTACATGGGGATAAGCTTATCATATGGCCCAAAACTAAAAGTTATACTGAATTGCTGGCCGGATCATTAAAGGGTATCTACGGACAAACCAAAGAAGAGATAGACGTCTATGTCGGGAAGGAACGCGAAACATGGGAAAAGACGCCTTCTTAAACAAGATTGCCGGTTTCCAGCGCTTACTCCTCGATACAAGTACCATAATCTATTTTTTGCAGGGTATTAGCCCTTACGATACTATCTTAAATCCTTTATTTGGCCTTTTTGAACAACAAAATCTAGAAGCTGTCATTTCTGTAATTACCGTAACAGAACTCCTGGTTGGGCCTCTAAAGCAAGATAATCAAGAAGCGCTAACTATGGTAAAATTATTCCTGGACGATTTTCCAGGCCTCAAGGTAATCCCTATTTCGCGCCAGATTGGCCAAATGGCTGCAGCCATCCGGGCAAAAACAAACTTGCGTCTTCCTGACGCCCTTATTATTGCCACAGCAAAAACAGCCGGGTGTGGGGCAATTATCGGTAATGATCGTACCTGGTCTAAAATTAATACAGCGGTAGCAACTATACCGGAAGTAATTCTACTTGACCTCTATGTCGATGGTTGATAAAACCTTGTCCTGCCGTTACCGGGATGCGGCAGCTCGCCTCAATTTACCCGGCTTGTAGCCGTAGTTCCAGGATAGCGTCGCGGAGTTCGGCAGCGCGTTCAAAATCCAGTTGTTTGGCAGCAGCGCGCATCTCTTTCTCCAGCTGGCTAATCAGGGATTGCAGCTCGCGTTTACTAAAGTGGCCCTTCTTCTTTTTCTTAGCCTGAGATTGGCTCGCCTGGTACCTGGCCGGCTCCTCGACCACCGCTGTTTCAATAATATCCCGCACCGGTTTGCTGACGGTCCGGGGGGTAATGTCGTGCCGGCGGTTGTACTCAATTTGTATCTGGCGGCGGCGGTTGGTTTCATCTATGGCCCGCCGCATGGAGGCGGTAATGGTATCAGCGTACATGATGACCTGGCCGTTGGCGTTGCGGGCGGCCCGGCCGATGGTCTGGATCAGGGAGCGCTCCGAACGCAGGAAGCCTTCCTTGTCGGCATCCAGAATGGCCACCAGGGAAACCTCCGGCAGGTCCAGCCCCTCCCGCAGCAGGTTGATCCCCACCAGGACATCAAAAACCCCCAGGCGCAGGTCACGGATGATCTCCATCCGCTCAATGGCGCCGATATCGGAGTGCATGTAACGCACCTTGATGCCCACTTCGCGCAGGTAATCGGTTAGATCCTCGGCCATGCGCTTGGTCAGGGTCGTCACCAGGACGCGCTCATTTCGAGCCACCCGCTTATTTATCTCGCCCACCAGGTCGTCAATCTGCCCCTTTACAGGCCGCACCAGGACCTCGGGATCCACCAGGCCGGTGGGCCGAATGATCTGCTCCACTACCTGCTGGGAGTGTTCCAGTTCATAGGGACCCGGCGTCGCTGAGACATAGATTACCTGCTTAATGCGCTGGCAGAACTCCTCAAAGGTCAGGGGCCGGTTGTCCAGGGCCGAGGGCAAACGAAAGCCATAATCTACCAGAGTCTGCTTGCGGGAACGGTCGCCTTCATACATACCGCCGATCTGGGGCACGGTGATATGGGACTCATCAATGATCAACAGGAAATCGTCGGGAAAGTAATCCAGCAGGGTATAGGGCGGCTCCCCAGGCGCCCGGCCGGTCAGGTGGCGGGAATAGTTTTCGATGCCTTTACAAAAGCCAACTTCCCGCATCATCTCCAGGTCAAACCGGGTCCGCTGCTCCAGGCGCTGGGCCTCCAGGAGCTTCCCCTGCCGCTGCAGTTCCTGCAGGCGTTCCTCCAGCTCGGCCTCAATGCTTTTTAACGCCCGCTCCATCTTGCCTTCTTCCACCACATAGTGGCTGGCCGGGAAGATGGCCACATGCCGGCGCCGGGCCAGGACCTCCCCGGTCAGGGTGTCGATCTCCAGCAAGCGCTCGATTTCATCGCCAAACATTTCCACCCGCACGGCCTTCTCATGGTAGGAAGCCGGGAAAATCTCAATGACGTCGCCGTGGACGCGGAAAGTGCCCCGCTTGAAGTCGTAATCATTGCGGCTGTACTGGATGTCCACCAGCTTCCGCAAAATGGCATCGCGGTCGTATTCCTGGCCCTCCCGTAAGGAGAGCATCAGGGTGCTGTAGTCCTCCGGCGAACCCAGGCCGTAGATACAGGAGACGCTGGCCACAATGATGACGTCCCGCCGCTCAAAAAGGGCGGCGGTAGCCGAGTGGCGCAACTTGTCGATCTCGTCGTTGATGGAGCTGTCCTTTTCGATATAGGTATCCGTCTGGGGTACATAGGCCTCCGGCTGGTAATAGTCATAGTAGCTGACAAAATACTCGACGGCGTTGTCGGGAAAAAACTCCTTGAACTCGCCGCAGAGCTGGGCCGCCAGGGTCTTGTTAGGGGCCAGGACCAGGGTGGGCCGCTGCACGGCCTGGATGACCTGGGCCATGGTGTAGGTCTTGCCGGTACCCGTCGCCCCCAGCAGGGTCTGGTGGCGGTAGCCTTTCTGCAACCCTTCCACCAGGGCGGCAATGGCCTGGGGCTGGTCGCCCCGCGGCTGGTAATCTGACTTCAGGATAAAGGGCGGCATGGCGCTTCCCCCTTCCGGGAGCTATTATAACACAGCGGCCCGGGGTATACTACCCAGGCCGATCATACTGTGTCGAGGGTATATTGTGACAGTCATTTTTAGCGTTCATAGGAAGCTACCAGGATTATCCCTTCCCGGCTCGCTAATTCCGAAGCCGATGGGTGAATCAGGTAGCCGAACATTACTTTTAGTATTTCGCCCTCGAGTGATGCTCGTACCCTGGCCACCTTACGGGCAAAGGCTTTTATTTCCCGGCTGTAGATGCGTGCCTTTACCTCGCCAATCACCGTCACCGGTCGCCCAGCTTTTGTCCCGGAGCCAAAAAGATCGATTTCCACCGGTTCGCCGCCGACGTCTACATATTTCCTGGTAAGCTTATCTATCTTTACACCCTGGTTACGTTCCAGATAACCTGGTAGGCAAACTCTGGCTATATCCTCCAGGCCAAAACCCATAGTAGCGGAAAGGGAACCCACCTGACGCGCCAGCTGCTGCAATTCCGTTTCCGTTCGTTGCTGGGCCTCGGCCAACTCCTCCATCCTTGCCTCGGTGCGCTTTTGCGCTTCGGCCAGCTCCTCTAATCTTGCCTCAGTGCGGCTCTGGGCCTCGGCCAGCTCCTCTAATCTTGCCTCAGTACGGCTCTGGGCCTCGGCCAGCTCCTCTAATCTTGCCTCAGTACGGCTCTGGGCCTCGGCCAGCTCCTCCATCCTTGCCTCGGTGCGCTTCTGCGCTTCGGCCAGCTCCTTTAATCTTACCTCAGTACGGCTCTGGGCCTCGGCCAGCTCTTCTAATTTATATTCGGTACGCTTCTGCGCTTCGGCCAATTCTTTGACTACATCTTTGAGATCATCGAAATCTGCACGGGTAACCTTGATTTCCGCCATGCGCTGATCAACTATAGCTATAATGGCATGGTATAATTCCGGAGTTATACCTCTAAATTCCGTTGCCATCGCGTCTAACCCCCTTTCTTTAACTCGGCAGCCCTCCCGGCACGCCTTTTTCGTAACAACCGGCGACTCTGTCCATGATAACTCAAATTTCTCCTGCCCTGGTTCTATTATACCTCAACAAATTGCCTTTTTTATCTAATCATACCTACTCACACGACTTTTTATAATACCATTGTTCTGCCCCCGCCGGTAGACGACGGCCGACCCTTATTCAATGCTATATCTACGGTTCATACGTCCACACTAACGGCCATCTCGCTTTCTTAAGCTTCCTCCCCTTCACCCTTCAGCACCCCCAGGGGCTGCAGCCTGACCACCGGCCGGGTCAGGCCGGCTTCCGCCAGGGTAGCGACAACTACATCGATATCTTTATAGGCCAGGGGCGCTTCATCTTTTAAGAATTTAATATCCCGGGCAGCGACAACGACACCGCCGAGCTGGTTCAATAAATCCTCCCGAGAAAATTCCTGCCGGGCTTTTTTCCGGGACATAACCCGACCGGCGCCGTGGTTGACCGAGCAGAAAGTCTTCCCTATTGCGCTGGTCCCTACCACTACATAGGAGGCGGTGCCCATGCTCCCCGGGATAATAGCCGGGTGGCCCGTCGCCAGGTAACAGCGGGGATTACCCTCATGCCCTGCGGGCAGGGCCCGGGTCGCCCCCTTGCGGTGGACTAAAAGCCACCTGGCGCCGTGCTTTTCTCTTTTGGCAATGTTATGGGCCACGTCATAGAGAAGGTCCAGGCCCAGTTCTTCCTCCGGCTTTTTTAAAACTTCAACAAAGGCTTCCCGGACAAAGTGGGTAATGAGCTGGCGATTGGCAAAAGCATAATTGGCAGCCAGGGCCATGGCCTTGAGGTAATTCTGGCCGTCGCGCGAATGGATGGGGGCGCAAGCCAGGCCCTTGACCGGCGCCCGGGTGCCGTTTCGTTCCGCATTGGCCCACATGAGGTTGCTGTAATCGGTGCAAATCTGGTGGCCCAGGCCCCGGCTGCCGGTATGGATTAAAACGTAGAGGCGGTCCTTATAGAGCCCAAACCTGACGGCCGTATCCTCCTCCAGAACGGCCGCCACCTTACCGATTTCCACAAAGTGATTGCCGCCGCCGATGGTGGCCAGCTGGTCGGCCCGCTCCCGCGTCGCCCTGCTCACGGCAGCCACGTCGGCACCCGGGAGGCAACCGCCGTCTTCTATTCTCTCCCTATCTTCCCGGCGGCCAAAACCCTCCTGGATGAAGTACCCGGCACCGTCGGCGGCAACGGCTTCTAAATCGGCCCGACGCAGTTCTTTGACCCGGCTTGCGCACCCCACCCCCGCCGGTACTCTCCGGGCAATCGCCGCCAGCAACCTGGATATTATGTCACCACCTGCAGCCGCGGCCGGGATCCTGGTAGTCAATAAACGCACGCCGCAGTTGATGTCCATTCCCACCGCCCCTGCGGAGACGACGCCGCGCTCATAGTCGGCAGCCATCACCCCGCCGATGGGCAATCCGTAGCCGGTATGGATATCGGGCATGCCGATTACCGGCCCCACTACCCCGGGTAAAAGGGAGGCATTATAAAGCTGCTCGAGGGCTTCAGTTTCCGTAAAGGCGGATAGGAGTTTTTCATTCAGGTAAATATGAATCGCTACCGGGCTGTCTTCCCAGCGATATACATAACAATTTAGAGCTACTCTTTTGAGCTTTTCCCTCATGGTAACCTTCACCACTGGCCATACTGCACTGCTCCCGGCTAACCGGCCTCACGACTATCCCGGTACTTTATTCGACTACCTGAATACCTAAAACGCTCTGCATCTGTTCCAGGGCAAATCCATGCGCGGCAGGGTCGAAGGAGGCCATGCCCCGAGCAAAGGCTTTAACAGGGATATCGCGATTGGCCAGTTCTTCCGCCGTAAAGAAGCAGCATATGTTAGTACACACGCCCACCAGATCGACCTGGCTCACCTTTTCCTTAAAGCTGCCCGTCACCAGCCCCAACCAGGCGTCTAAATCCGTGTTAAAGAAAGCGCTATAGCGGTTCTTCTTGAGCAATTTAATCTGCCCTGTCTTCTCATAAGGGGCAATTAGCGCCTGTAACTCAGGAATCAGGGCCTGGCCGGGGGTTCCTTCTAAACAATGGGGCGGGAATTTTTGAAATTCGGCATCACCGGGGACATGGGAGTCCAGGGTAAAAAGCACTTCCCGGCCCTGGGACAGGGCTTCTTTTACTTTGCCTGTTATGAAAGGTATTATTTCCCTGGCAGCGGGAAAACTTAAAGCCCCACCTTCGGCGACAAAATCATTCTGCATATCGATGACAAAAAGGATGCGGCGCATATCAGTTTTCCTCCTCCCTGTTCCGGTTATAAAAAAGGGGCACCTTCTCAATTATAACATGTGTCCCCTGGGAAGTCTTTTTTCTTCCAACTCCGTTATCTGACCTGCCACCGGTCAGTAGTTTTCGAGATGCTGTCCGTTATATGACCTATTTCTCCAGCACCTCCAGCGCCTTCTGCAACTGTACATCCCGCTCCAGGTCAGGAGCGTGGGCCAGGACCTGCTGTTCCAGCTGGGGGTCCATGGGTACTACGTAATCAGGGGTAATCCCCTTCTTATTTATATCATGCTTGCCCGGTGTCAGGTATTTGTGAGTAGTTATCTTCACCGCGGCACCGCCGGGTAAGGGGAAGATCGTCTGTACTATACCTTTACCAAAAGTCGTCTCGCCCACCAGGGTGCCGCTGCCCGTATCCTTGATGGCTCCGGCCACAATCTCCGCCGCGCTAGCGCTGCCTTTATTCACCAGGACCGCCAGGGGCAGGGGTTTAGCATACCCCCGGGCCATAAGAGCCTCGGTATTTTTCTGGTCGGCGATATAAACCACCGGCCCCTCAGCCACAAAATAGCTGGCTACGTCGACGGCAGCGGGCAGGGCGCCGCCAGGGTTATTGCGCAAATCCAGAACTAACTTCTGCATCCCCTGCCGGCGCAGCTCGTCCAGCTGCCGCCCCAGGTCGCCGGCCGTCTGTTCATTGAACATGGTCAGGCTGATATAACCAATGCTGGGATGGCCGGGAAGTATTTTGCCATCCACCGTCGGTACCTTGATAATCTCCCGGGTCAGGGTTACCTTGCGGGGATTAGTCTCGCCTGCTGAAAGGATAGTGAGTTCTACCTTGGTACCCGGTTGTCCCTGCATCAGGTTGGCGGCCGTCTCCAGGTCCATACCGGTAGTATCGCGGCCGTCGATTGCTATGATATAATCCCGGCTTTTAATCCCCGCCCGCTGGGCCGGCGTACCCTTAAAAGGAGAAACCACCATCAACCTCTTATCTTTCTCATCCAGGGTGATAAGAAGGCCGACGCCGCCGTAACTGCCGCTAACGCTTTCCTGGAGGTGCCGGTAGGTATTAGCGTCAAGATATGTAGAATAAGGGTCATCAAGGGCATCCACCATGCCCCTGATGGCCCCTTCCATAAGCTTGTCCGTATTGATGGGCTCCAAGGCCTGAAAGCGCAGCAAGGTATAGGTCTTAACCAGCTGCTGAACTTCCTGGAAGTGGGTGACCACTCCAAACCCCAGGGTCAAGGTGACAAGGACACAGAGAGTCACTAACCCGCTCTTTACCTGCCGCCAAATCCTTGGCAAGCCAACCACCGCCTGCTTTTTAACTTTACTTTAATCCTCACCCAATTATATGTAAGAAGAGTAAGGATTAGTAATAATTCATGGGGTTGGTGGGCTCACCCTGGAGGAGGACCATAAAGTGGAGATGGGGGCCTGTACTCCAACCCGTTGAACCTACCCTGCCAATCACCTGGCCTTTCTTTACCTCCTGGCCATCCCGGACCAGAATTGCCGACAGGTGGGCGTACATGGTGGACAACCCCCCGCCATGATCGATGACAATGTGATTGCCGTATCCCCCCAGGTAGCCGGTAGATATGACCTGGCCGTCTAACGGGGCAATGATCTCCGTACCCGCAGGAGCCGGGAGGTCAACGCCGTCGTGGAAGCGCCTGGTCTTCAGCAGGGGATGGATGCGCCAGCCAAAGGGAGAAGAAATTGCCGTATAACCCGGCAGCGGCCAGAGCATACCCTTAGTGCCCTCGGGTGATAGCTGGCGCTTGCTTTTGGCTTGCTCAGCCCGAATTTTGGCGGCAATCTGGCGGGCCAGGGCTTCCATTTCATCCAGAGCCGCGGCGACTCGCTTTTTCTCCGCCTCGACCTGGGCCAGAAGCTGCCGCCGGCTTTCCTGGCGGGAAGCCAGCTGCACCCGTTCACCATCAGCCTGGCGCCGTAGCTGGGCAATCTTATCCCGCTCGGCTTCCAGCTCCGCCTTTCGGGCGGCAATCTTTTCCTTTTCAGCCTTGATTTCCTGAACGAGCTTTATATCACCCTGGGCAATCTTGGACAGGAGTTCCATGCGCACCAGGAAATCTTCCAGGCTGGTGGAATGGAGGAGGACTTCCAGGTAATTTACCTGGCCAACCTGGTAAATATCCTTGAGGCGTCTCCGCAATATATCCATGCGTTTTTCCTGGGCCGCTTCCGCCTGCTGGAGCTCAGCCGTCACTTTACGGACTTTTTCTTGGGCTGCCGCCAGTTCCCGGTCCAGCCTGGCTATCTGAGCCTCCTTTTCCTTGATCTCCTGTTCCAATTGCTGTAGCTGCCGGAGGAGGGCTTCCCCTTCATCATTCTTTTGCTCCAGGAGCTTTTGCTTTTCCTCGATATTCTGCTGGATTTGCTGCTGCTGCTTTTTCAGTTCATCCAGGGTAGCACCGTAGGCTGGTAGCATACCCAGGGCAAAAAACGCCAGCATCAACCAGGCCGTAATTTTATTGCGCATGGCTTCACCTCCCTTCTGCGCTTGATCAGGCTTTCAGGAAACGCCTGATGGATAGAAGGCTGCCCAGGGCACCTACCAGGGCACCCCCGGCCACCAGGCTTAAAACGCTGTTTAATAACAGTCCCCGGTCATTAAGGAGGGGTATGAAAACCCGGGCCGCCCCCGCCCTGGTTAAGAGCAAGTTGTAACCGGTATAAACAGTCAGGGCCGCACACCCTGAACCCACCAGCCCCAGGAAAAGACCTTCAAGGAAGAAGGGCCAGCGAATAAACCAGTCGGTAGCGCCTACATACTTCATGATACTGATTTCCCGCCGGCGGGAGTAAACCGTCAGGCGGATGGTGATGATAATCAGGAAGAGGGCCCCCAGCCCCAGGACGAAGATAATGCCTGCTCCCAGCCAGCGCAGCCAGCGCACCACCGCAAAAAGGCGCTCGACAACCTCCTGGCCGTAATTTACCTTTTCCACTCCCGGCAGGTTGGCAATGGCCCGCGCTACTTCGTGAATGGTTTCAGGAACAGCCACCCGGACCCGCAAATAGTCGGGCAGGGGGTTGACGCCACCGGTAGCTTCCAGCAGCTCCTCTTGCCCACCAAATTGCTGGCTCAATTGCTTTAAACCCTCTTCTTTAGGTACCAGGGTAACCTCAGTCACGCCGGGCATGGCCTTTACCTGGTCCCGGACCTGGTAAGCTACCTGGCGCGGGGTATCAACCTGGAGAAAAACGGCGATTTCGACATTGGACTGGAGGTTAGCGGCAATATAGTTGACATTAAAGACCAGAAGCAAAAAGGCGCCCAGGAGAAACATAGAGATGGCCACGCTGGCCACCGACGCCAGGCTCATCCAGATATTGCGCCACAGGGAAAGGGCCGCCTGGCGAAAAAAGTAGCCGGCCGTCCTAAGCTTCATAACCATAGGCCCCCTCCCGGTCGTCCCGCACCAGCCGGCCCTGTTGCAGGGCAATAACCCGCTTGCGCATGCTGTTGACAATATCCCAGGCATGGGTGGCCATGATCACGGTGGTCCCCTGGTAATTTATCTCTTCCAGAAGCTTCATTATTTCCCTGGACGTTGCCGGGTCAAGATTGCCCGTAGGCTCATCGGCCACCAGGATGCGGGGATTGTTGACGATGGCCCGGGCAATGGCCGCCCGCTGCTGCTCGCCGCCGGACAGCTGGTGGGGAAACATCCGCGCCCGGTTGCTCAACCCCACCCGTTCCAGGGCCTTTTCGACCCGCGGTTTAATTTCCCGGGGAGAAACTTCTATCACGCGTAAGGCAAAGGCTACATTTTCAAAAACAGTCCATTCCGGTAGCAAGCGGAAATCCTGGAAAACAATACCGATATTGCGCCGCAGAAAGGGCACTTCACTCCTTTTCAGGCGGGCAATACTCCGGCCGCCAATGAGAATCTGCCCCCTGGTGGGCGTTTCTTCCCGGAAAAGGAGCCGGATAAAGGTCGTTTTCCCGGCCCCGCTGGGTCCTACCAGAAAGACAAATTCGCCTTTATCTATCTTCACGCTGAGGTCATCGAGAGCGGTAATATTTGGCGGGTAAACTTTGGTGACATTATAAAACTGGATGAAACTCAAACCAGCACCTCCAGGGGAAAAAGAAAAACAACCACATGGGTTGTTTTCGACACAACTAGCAAAAATCCTTTTGGTTGACGGTTCTTGCTAAAATTTGTCTGGCACTATAATAAGTTAGGTGCCCGGCACTCCAATCGACACCGTCCACCAGGACTACTGAAGGGACTTATTGATACCTTCCCGGATGATGTCCCCGGCTTCTTCCAGTGTGTTGGCGGCAAATAATTCCTCCATGACGCTGTCCA